>Ga0233425_10003129_pt1 | contig 30909 bp, 35 predicted proteins | sample Watercolumn_Towu_2_FD_181712 | JGI IMG/M metagenome (GOLD analysis project Ga0233425, IMG submission 181712) | Freshwater microbial communities from Lake Towuti, South Sulawesi, Indonesia - Watercolumn_Towuti2014_140_MG | ecosystem: Environmental > Aquatic > Freshwater > Lake | place...
ACCGATGCTTAACCCGCACATTATCCCGCATAAAATATAATCTTTAATCCGGCCATCCTGGAAAACACGTAAAGCATAATACGCGGCAAGTAACACAAACAACATTGCCGGCGAATCCGGAACCGCGTAATGCGCATATTGAATAGCCAGGGGATTAAGGCCGAGAAATGATGCGCATAATAAACCCAGGCCGCTAGAATTAAATAGCCGCCTACCGATAAGATATAGGGCGAAAACGCTTAATAATGAGGCCAGGCAAGATATGAGCCTGGCAATTAAATAGAAAACCAGAGGATCTTTTATTTTTGATAAGAATGCGATTAAGGTAATCAGGTACTGGTAGAGCGTAGGATGCTGCAAGTCAAGCGGCTTAAGGGTATGATTTCCTAAATAATACTGGGCCTGGGATACGGAAAAATATTCTGTGGGGTGTATACCGTCAAAGGGAAGCCCGAATTGTAGATTCCATATCCTTAGAGCAAAAAAGGCCGCAAAGGCTGACAATAACCAGAGCGGTTGGGAGCGCACAATACTCTTCATTGATTAAGGAGTCGGGGGAGGAGGAACCACCTTTTGGATGACGCCGGTCTGATCTATCGTATATTCAGATACAGCGTTGGCTGTTTTGGCGGATGCCTTTACGCTAAATCCTGTTTGAGAGGCGCTTTCGATTGTAAAAGTGTACTGGGCATCGTTAGCGTTCGGATCTTCCATGTTTAACGCGGTCCAGTCAGCGGTATAATTATTTTTCCAGGCAAAATAATCCTGTTCTGCGGAATATACCGCCTCTAATTTTATTTTAGCGTTCTTTTCGTATTCGTTTCTTACGCCGGCGCTAAACCCTAATACGCCGATAGTCGCAGTGATGCCGATAATAATCAACACTATTATCAGCTCGGCTAAAGTAAAGGCTAGGGATGTGTTTTTCTTACATACCGCTGGAGAAATGCACATGTCCGGAAACCTGCCATTCGGTAATAACAATATCCTGGGGGATAACTGCGGAGCCCTCGACAAACACGGAGTTTGCCTCGGAGCCCGTAGCCGGATCCGCATTAGATTCATACCGGTACTCAGTATTTCCCGTTCCAGCAGATTTGGGGTTCAGACGATAGAAACCGGTGGCCTGCCAGATCTCGTCTTTCCAGGCGCCGATATTCGTGGCCTGCTCGGTTGTCGGTGGCGGGTCAGCGGCAGTATTAGCTAAAACTGCAGCCCAAAAAACCGCACTACCAACCAGAAAGAACAAAAATAATAGTAACAAGCTTTTCCTTATCATCATGTCCTCCTTATTTAGGGCTCAAAACCGGGTGCGGCTCAGAATACTCGAACTCATAGGTATCCTTACCCTGTCGCCGCGCCTCTTCTATTGCTTGATTTCTTTTTAACGTAATAATATCGGTCCCGATTAACCGTGGCGCTTTAAACTTAAAAAAACACTTAGTGCTGACAACGCCTAAAATAAACCCGGCAACCAATATAACTGCCAGCAGCAAAATCAACGAAAATGAATGTGGCCGTGTACTCTCCATTTTGTAACCAGCATCTTAGGGGCAATTTCTACTGTTGCTGATGCTCCGGAGCTGCTAAACTTAGCGGCTACTCCGGTTCTGGTGCTGCCAGTAGGGTCATAAGCGACAAAGCCGGTTGCGCTGCTCACCAGCGCGCTGATAGCTTGCCAGGTTTCATCATATACTACGCTAGCCGTAACCTCGCCTCCAGAGATTTCTCCTTTGGAAGGATTAGCGCGGGCCTGACTAAACACAAAAACCACACCCATAGTTAATCCTAGAACAAAAATTAAAATATAATATCTTCTCATAATGCCCCTCCTTATATTTTAAATACCGGGACCTGGAAAACCATGGAAAAAAAGAGGAAATGCCCTTCTGCCTCCGATGCGCAGTTTATAAGTCTTTCTAAACCCGGCTGTTGGACCGACTGAAGAGACGATTTGCCACACCCCGGCAACCTTTGTCACCACATAGCTTACAGGATAAGGCCTACCGGACATATTATAATCAAACGTACGCTGGGTCCACTGGCCTTGGGCCGTGCCAATTCTGCCTTTTTTCATATCTACAATCGCTACGGCTGCTGCTGCTTCACACAAGTAATAAGCCCTGGAGCGCTCTTGAAAGATTTCGGCATTGCGGATGTTGGTTCTTAAAAAATACATCGCCCCCATCAGCCCGATATAAAAAACCACGCCTAAGGCGACTACCAGGATCAACACCAATCCCTTGTTGCTTCTAATGCTTGCCATAATCAATCAGTTTATAACCGATCCGACAGTAAATTCATTGCGCGGAGTGACTGCGGTCCGAAAGTTCTCCCCGCTTACCAGCTTCAAATCTACTTCCAGCCTTTTAGACCAGTTCATGCTGAAGTTAAGCGTCTCCACGTCTCCGATGATCTTTCTTGTGGTAGTGCCGTCATTATAATATACCGCTTTACGTGACCTGTTTTGTGGGTCCGGGGCCAGATAAATGCTTTCCAGTCTACCGAAAACCTTATAATTCACCCTTGTGCCGCCATCTGTTATAGTATAGCTACTGCCGCCATCCGAACGCAGAACTCTTTCAAAAATAGTAGCCAAGGCCACATTACCCTGTATTGCGCCTTCGTTCTTGTCTAAAACCTGCTTTTTCATAGAAAAGAGCGAATTCCCGATGCTACCGATAAAGATCACCATCATCCCCAGCAGAACTAAGGCAATTAATAGCTCTGCAAGCGTGACTCCTTTATTTCTTCTCATCTTAACCTCCTTATTCCCACCAGAATTCCGCCGTGTTCAGCTTGAGTTGGTCATTGACCGCGCGGATCGGAATTACCGAGAGGGTTTCTTTTTTTATTGGCCCCCCTACCTCTTCCTGCCAAGATATCTCTACGGTTGCCCTATATGCGTTATCATAAGCAGGGTCTTGCAATAAATAATAAAATATCACTACGCTATCCGGAGCCCTTTTTGGAACTAAACCCTTGGCTTTAATATCCCCCAAAAATTTAAAAGGATGATCATAGCCCCCACCATTGCAATCCGTCGAGAAATACCTCCATTCTTTAAGTCTGTATCCTAGGTATTGCTGGCCAGAGCAGATACCGCTATAGCTTGTAGGCAGCGAGGAAAGCTTGCTGTCGCTTAACAGGGTATTACTGGTTGCTCGAGGATAATAATACTTAAAGGCGTTGCCATGTGCGATAGAACCTGCTTCAGCATACTCAAGGATTTCTTTACCAAGGTTTAAAGCAGCGTAGCGGTAGGTAGTTTCGTTGCTGAGGCGGCGGATAGAGAAGTAGGCTATTCCGGTGCTGGCCGCCATAGCTACTAGCAGGACGCTGGCAACTAGTAGCTCAATGAGGGTGAGCGCTTTTTTTTCTTTCATTAAAAATATTATAACCCCCTCCGATACAGAATGCAAGCTTTATTCTACGGTCACGGATTTGGCTAAATTGCGCGGCTGATCCACGTCGCAGCCCCGCTTAACGGCAATGTGGTAAGCCAGAAGCTGTAGCGGCAAGGCCATAATTAACGGCGAAAAGACCTCCTCGATTTTAGGAGTATAAATCACCTCTTCGGTCAATTCCTTAATCTGTTCATCCTTTTCCGTGGCGATGGCGATAATCTTGCCTTTGCGAGAATGTATCTCCTGTATATTAGAGAGCATCTTGTCGTAAACCTTGGACCCCGGGGCAATGCAGACTACTGCCCGGTATTCGTCGATCAGGGCGATAGGCCCGTGTTTCATCTCGCCGGCGGCATAACCTTCAGCCGGAATATAAGAGATCTCCTTTAGCTTTAATGCCCCTTCCAGCGCCGAAGGATAATTGATGTTGCGGCCTAAATACAAAAATGAGCCGAAGTGTGAATGCCGGCGGGCCAGGCGGGCAATGGCATCCTGATCTCTTAAAACCTTCTCCATCAGGCCGGGAGTTCTTTTAATTTCGTCCAACAATCTTTTCTTTCTTCCGACGGCTAAGGTATTCTTGATCCCGGCAAAATAAAAAGCGAACAAATACAGGGCGACCAACTGGGCAGTGTAAGCCTTGGTGGAGGCTACCCCTATTTCCGGACCGGCATGGGTATAGATTATCCCGTCGGATTCGCGGGTAAGGGTCGAGCCCAGGACGTTACAAACCGCCAAAACCGCGGCCCCGCGCTTACGCGCCTCGCGCGCCCCGGCCAAGGTATCCGCGGTTTCACCGGACTGGCTTATAGCAATAACTAAAGTATCCCGATCCACTAAAAGGTCGCGGTAACGGAATTCACTGGAAACCTCCACGGATATTGGGACGGCACAGGTAGATTCCAAGGCGTATTTACCGGCTAGCCCGGCATGATAGGCTGTGCCGCAGGCGACAATAGAGATGTTCTTGGTGCTCCTCAACCTCTCCTCGCCGATATTCTGCTCCGCAAAAACTATGGTATTATCCTTTAATATATGCAAATTGAGCAGGTTCTCCACTATTCCCGGCTGCTCATTAATCTCTTTAAGCATAAAATGCCTGTATCCCTGTTTCTGGGCCTGGGCGATATCCCAGTTTATGCGTGTACTTTTTTTAGATACGGTCTTTCCTTCGGCATCGGTAATACGGAAGGCGCTCTTGGATAAAACAGCTACTTCCTTCTCGTCCAGAAAAATCACCTCTTTGGTATACTCCAGGATCGCCGGGACGTCGGAGGCTAGAAAGTTTTCCCCTTTTCCCAGCCCGACGATTAAAGGGCTCCCCGAACGCGCGCCCACCAACTTGGCCGGCTCCCGGGAAGAGATTACTGCAATAGCACAAGACCCGGTCAAAAGTTTTGTGGCCTTGCGCACGGATTCTTCCAGAGACGAGTTTTTATAGAATTTTTCGATCAGGTGGACGATGACTTCGGTATCGGTCTGAGAACGGAATTTATGCCCCTCCCTGATAAGCGCGCGCTTCAACGACTCGTAGTTTTCGATTATTCCGTTATGGGCAACGGCAACCTCGCCGCGGCAATCTTCGTGAGGATGGGCGTTCTCCTGAGTGGGGGCTCCATGCGTGGCCCAACGGGTGTGGGCTATACCGGTGTTTCCGGTTAAGGGCCGGGTTTTAAGAATTTTTTCTAAGGCGCTGATTTTCCCGGGAGATTTCCGGACGGAGATACTGTTCTTCTTGGTAAGGATTACCGCCATGCCGCTAGAGTCATAACCGCGGTACTCCAGGCGTTTTAATCCGCTTAGTAAGATGGGCTGTGCTTCTTTAGCTCCGATATACCCGACTATCCCGCACATTCGCTTCGCTCAAAGTTAAAACTTCTGATTTATTTTTAACTTTTGACTTTTATTAGTGTCCCCACGGGGATTTGAACCCCGGTCGAGAGCTTGAAAAGCTCTTGTCCTAGACCAGGCTAGACGATGGGGACGGAATTTATTCTTCGCCTTCTTCGGCGATAACCGGGGCAACGCAGGCAACATGATCCTTATCCTGCAACTTGATCAACCGGACTCCCTGGGCGCTGCGGCCAGTCTCCCGGATATCTTTTACCGCGCAACGCAAAAATACGCCATTTTGAGTAATTACCATTAACTCGTCTTTGTCGGTAACGGACTTCAGGTTGATGGCCTCGCCGTTTTTATCAGTGACCTTGATGTTTATAACGCCCTTGCCGCCGCGTGAAGTCAGGCGATATTCATCAATAGTGGTGCGTTTGGCAAAGCCCAATGAGGTCACGGTTAAAATGTCCGCGCCCTTACCCGGAACGATCATGTCGATAACTTCGTCTTTTTTGGCTAATGATACGCCCCGCACTCCGCCGGCCTGCCTGCCCATATCGCGCACCATGGTCTCGGGGAAACGGATGGCCTTCCCCTGGCGCGTCCCGATCAGCAGCTCCTGCTTTCCGTCGGTAAGCTCGACGCCGATCAACTCATCTCCTTTATCCAAAGAGATGCCGATAATCCCGGCCTTACGCGGATTGCCATAGGCGTCAAGCTTAGTCTTCTTGATTTTCCCCTGGCGCGTAGCCATAACTAAATATTTATCCGCGGAAAATTCTTTTACCGGAATAGTCGAGCTAACTTTAGCCGCGGCTTCCATCTGCACCAGATTTACAATGGCCTTACCTTTTGATTGCCGGCTGGCCTGCGGGATCTCGTAAACCTTAAGCCAGTGTACCTGGCCTTTATCTGTAAAAATCAACAGGTAATCTTTGGTAGACGCAACAAATAAATGCTCGATAAAATCTTCTTCTTTGACTTCCGCGCCAGTTGCGCCCCTACCCCCACGTTTTTGCTTACGATAGGAACTCACCGGAAGACGCTTCATATACCCGCCGTGGCTGATTGTCACTACCACGTCTTCTTCGGCGATCAAATCCTCTACCTCGATTTCTTCCGCCTCTCCTACGATGTCAGTGCGACGCTCGTCTCCATATCTTTTCTTTAAATTTTCTAGCTCTTCTTTAATAATAGCTTCCACTTTTTTGTCGGAGGCTAAAATTGCCCGGCAGAGTTCGATTTTTTTCAGTAATTCCGCGTACTCCGCGTCGATCTTATCCCGCTCAAGCGCGGTTAAGCGCTGCAGCTGCATCTCCAGGATAGCCTGGGCCTGAATTTCAGATAGCTCAAATTCTTTAACCAACCTCTCTTTGGCATGCTCCGTATTCTTAGAGGTCTTGATGGTTTTAATAATCCGGTCGATATATTTAAGGGCGATCTTCAGCCCTTCCAAAATGTGCGCCCGCTTTAAGGCCTTATCCAGTTCGAACTGGGTCCGGCGCCGTATAATCACCTTGCGATGGTCTATGTAAGCGGCCAGGATCTGGCTTAGGTTCAAAACCTTAGGCCGGTTGTCAATAAGGGCCAGGAGGATAATGCCGAAGGTGGTCTCAAGCTGCGTATGCTTAAAAAGCTGGTTTAGAATAATCTGGGATTCGGTGTCGCGTTTTAATTCCACGACAATGCGCATGCCGTCCTTATCGGATTCATCGCGGATATCCGAAATCCCTTCGATTTTCTTTTCGTCCACAAGCGCAGCTATGGACTCGATAAGCGAGGCCTTATTAACCTGATAGGGTATCTCTGTTACGACTATTAAGTCCTTACCGTTCTTCTGATGCTCAACCGTAGCCCGGGCGCGCACGGTTAGTTTCCCGCGGCCGGTAGAATACGCCTCCTTAATACCTCCCTTACCGCAGATTAAACCACCCGTCGGGAAATCCGGGCCCTTAATAAAACGCATCAGGTCTTTTACTTCCGCCCCGGGGTTGTCCAGAAGATAAACTATGGCGTCCGCCACTTCGTTTAAATTATGCGGCGGGATGTTGGTAGCCATACCCACGGCAATACCGCTTGAGCCGTTCACCAAAAGATTGGGGAGGGCTGCGGGAAGCAATAGCGGCTCTTTTAGAGAGGCGTCAAAGTTCGGCCCGAAATTAACCGTATCCTTATCGATATCCCCGAGCATGTCGTCAGAGACGGCAGCCAGGCGGGCTTCGGTATAGCGCATAGCCGCGGCGGCATCGCCGTCAACCGAGCCGAAGTTACCCTGGCCGTCAACTAACGGATAGCGCAGCGAAAAATCCTGCGCCATTCTCACCAGGGTATCATAGACTGCCACGTCACCGTGCGGGTGGTACTTGCCTAAGACCTCGCCGACGATACGCGCGCATTTTTTATAAGGCTTGGAGTGCTCGAGGTTTAATTCCTGCATGGCGAAGAGGATCCGGCGGTGCACCGGCTTCAACCCGTCGCGCACATCGGGGAGTGCGCGGCCGACAATGACGCTCATGGCGTAATTCAGGTAGGCGTCCTTTACCTCTTCCTCGATATAGACCGGAATTATTTTTTCGTTTCTTGTATACATATTAAATATCCAGGTTTTTCACCTGATGCGCGAAGTCTTCGATAAACTGGCGGCGCGGCTCAACTGCATCACCCATTAAAACCGTAAACATTTTATCCGCCTCCACCGCATCCTCAAGAGTAACCTTTAAAATTGTGCGTTTCTCCGGATCCATAGTAGTATCCCAAAGCTGGTGCGGGTTCATTTCACCCAAGCCCTTATAGCGCTGGATGTGCATACCCCGGCTGGCTACTTCCTTAATATAAGTCAAGGCGTCCTTAATGCTAAAAAGCTCTTTTTCGTCTTTTTCATTGGTAATTTTGTAAAGGGGCCTGGGCTTTTTAGTCGCCTCTTTGCCCTTGGCCTCGGCAGCCGGCATCCCCGAACCAGCATAGTTTTCGATATCCAGGCCCATCTTCTCGATTTTATTGATTAGTTCTTCAACCTCTTGGGCCTCATATAGTTCCAAAACATCCCTTCCAGCTTCTTTCTCTTCTTTATCAGAGAGGGCGGCTAATTCTTTATCAGAGTAGACAAAATGCTCTTTTCCCTCCACTTTTGCCCTATAAATAGGCAATTTTTTGGTCTTAGGATGCCGTAAAGCCAGGTATTTTGCAAAGTCCACTCCCTTTTTGTCCAAAATACGGCCAATCTTCTCCATCTCCACCAGCAGCTCAAGCAGGTCTTGAAATTTATTGTCTGTAAAGGCCTCTTTCTCTTTCATGCGTACAAACCTATGCCCTTCCCTGCCCAGCTCCAACAAAAGGTCATTCATCTGGTGCTCGGTCTGGATATACTCCTCGCGTTGGCCTCTTTTTATTTTATACAGGGGTGGCTGGGCAATATAAACATAGCCATCCTCCACCAGCTTAGGCATCTGGCGATAAAGCAGAGTTAAAAGCAATGTCCTTATGTGCGAACCGTCTACGTCAGCATCGGCCATAAGCATAATTTTGTGATACCTTAATTTTGCAACATCGAATTCCTCGCCTATGCCGGTACCGAGGGCGGTAATAATGGTGCGGATTTCGTCGTTGGAGAGGATTTTGTCCAGGCGCGACTTCTCCACATTCAGGATCTTACCTTTGATGGGCAATATCGCTTGAAATCTTCTATCTCTTCCCTGTTTCGCCGAGCCGCCGGCAGAGTCTCCTTCTACGATATACAGTTCACAGAGCGCGGCATCCCGTTCGGAACAATCTGCTAATTTCCCCGGCAGTCCGGCTCCTTCTAATGCGCCTTTGCGCCTGGTGAGTTCACGCGCTTTACGCGCAGCTTCGCGAGCCCGCGAGGCCACGATAACCTTATCAATAATTTTATTAGCTACCGACGGATTTTCCTCAAAATAAGAACTGAGCGATTCGAAACTGGCAGAAGCAACCAGGCCCTCTACTTCAGAGTTGCCTAATTTGGTTTTGGTCTGGCCTTCGAATTGGGGGTTGGGGACCTTTACGCTGATGACCGCGGTCAAGCCTTCACGTACGTCCTCGCCGGTAATGGCGATATCGTCCTTGAGCATGTTCTTGGCCTTGGCGTACTGGTTAATCGCCCGGGTCAGCGCTGACTTGAAACCGGATAGGTGCGTCCCTCCTTCTATGGTATTGATATTATTGGCAAATGAGAACAGGGTTTCGGCATAACCGTCGTTATACTGCAGGGCAACCTCCACCATGATGTCATCCTGCGACTTCTGGAAATAAACCACCTTGTTGTGCAGCGGATTCTTGTTCTTGTTCAGATACTCGACAAACGAGACGATCCCGCCGGCAAACTCAAAGACCGCTTCTTTATCCGTACGGTCGTCGGTTAACTTTATTTTTAATCCCTTATTTAAAAAGGCGAGCTCTCTTAAGCGCTGCGAGAGGATATCGTAGGAATACTCCACCTTGTTGAATATGGTCTTGTCCGGCTTAAAGGTTATCTTGGTCCCGGTGGAGCTGCTCTTGCCGATGGTGGAGAGCTTGGTGACGGTCTTGCCCCGTTCGTAGCGCTGATGGTAAATCTTTCCGTCGCGCTTGACCTCGACCTCCAGCCAGTCGGAAAGGGCGTTAACGCAAGACACGCCCACGCCATGCAGGCCGCCGGAAACCTTATAGGTGCGATGGTCAAACTTGCCGCCGGCATGAAGGGTGGTGAGCGCCACCTCCACCGCCGGCTTCTTTTCGGTTTTATGCATATCAACCGGTATGCCCCGGCCGTTATCGACGACGGTAATACTATTGTCTGAGCGGATTACCACTTCGATAGTATCGCAGTAGCCGGCGAGACTCTCATCCACACTATTGTCCACAACCTCATAGACTAAGTGATGCAGGCCGCGTACGGCTGTATCGCCGATATACATCGCCGGCCGGCGGCGTACCGCCTCGGTCCCCTCCAGAACCTGGATGCTAGTAGCATCATAGCTCTTCCCGGCTTTACCCACAGCTGCCTGCGGCGCCTCTTTTATATCTTTATCCGTTTTAGCTTTGGTTTTTTTCACTTATGTCCCCCAGGCGCATACGCAGTTCTTTTATCTGCGCGCATTCCCTCTGAAGCTGCGCCAAAAGCTTTTCTCTTTTCAGGTTCAAGCTATACCTCCAGGCCGCGGAATCCACCTTGAGCGCCAGGATACCCCTCCTGAAATAATTAAACTTTATATGCCCGAGCTCCTTTTTTGTCAAGACCTTTTTTAACCAGAAAGAGGGATCAGCCCCGGATGAACCCGTCTTTCCGGTCTCCAGCCTTTTAATTACCTCCCGCACCGTATCCCTGATCGCCTCCATCGTTTAACTTAGGCGCATAGGAAGCACTATATAAACATACCCGCTTGTGCGTACCACTCCGGGTTTCTCGCTATCAGTAAGCTCCAGCTCCACCGACTCTTCGTCCAGATTCTTCAATACATCAATCAGATAGGCGGGGTTAAACCCTATAACCATCTCTTTCCCCTGGTATTCCACCGCTAGCTCCTCGCGGGATTCCCCCACATCGGGGGTTGACTTGGAGAGGACGATTTTATTTTTAAATACCTCTAGCTTAACCGCCTGATAATCCGGCGTCGATAACAGGGCTGCTCGCTTTACCGCCAGTAATAACTGGGCCCGGGGCGCCTTGATCTTGTTGTTAGACGCCGGCGGGATGACTTGCCGGTAATCCGGGAACTCTCCTTCGATCAGGCGCGAAATAATCACCACCTTACCCAAATCAAACAACACCTGATTGTTACCCAATACCAAAGAGAGCTCTCCGTCGTCGCGCAGATTCCTATTAAGTTCATGAATAGTCTTGATCGGTATAATAATAGAGATGTCTTTGTCCGGGGCCTGCGCCAATTTTCGTTCGGTAATCGCCAAACGTTTACCGTCTGTCGCCACCAAAACCAGGTTGTTTTTGCTGATTTTTAATAGGATCCCGTTTAAAATATAGCGCGTCTCGTCGAATGAGACCGCGAATGATGTCAGGGCCAACATATGTTTTAACCCACCCTGCTCAATTTTAACAACCTCTTTATCCTTAAACTCCGGGAGTTTAGGAAATTCCTCTTTCCCTAAACCCATAATTTTAAACTCGCAAGCTTCGGCATGAATATTAACCTGGTTATTCTTCTTGGTGACCAGATTCACTTCATCAACCGGCAATTCTTTAATAATATCACTAAACCTTTTTGCTGGAACAGTAATCGCCCCTACCTCCTGGGTATCCACAGGTATTACACAGGTTATCCCTACATCTAAATCCGTAGCAGTGAGCCTTAAGTTACCTTGTTGCGCCTCTAATAATATATTAGATAATATTGGTAGCGCTGATTTTGCGCTTATAACATTTTGCACTGTCTGGATACCAGAAGTTAATACATCTTTTTCCACTTTAATCTTCATATTCCTCTCCTTCTATTAATAATTTAATATTAAAAACAAAAACCGTAATAATAGTAAGGTTTAAGTTACTTTGTGAACAAACAATTAACCTGTTGCGGTATTGGTGATTACAAAAAACAAGATCGTCTTATAAGCTGTGAATTTACTGTTTAATAATTTGTATAAGCCTACTAATCCTTTCTTGTGAATCTTGATTTTTATTTATATCCTCCTTGATTTTGTTAAAAGAGTGTAAAACTGTGGTGTGGTCCTTACCGCCAAAAAACTCCCCGATTTCTGGAAGGGATAGATCGGTCAGCTCCCTGCTTAGGTACATCGCTACTTGCCGCGGCAGCACTATATTTTTGTTTCTACGCCTAGTTTTTAAATCCTGAAGCGAAACCCCGAACTCTTCCGCGACGCAACGCTGGATAAAGTCAACAGTAATTAGTTTTTTGGGTTCTTTTAGCAGATCTTTTAAAACCTCTTTTGCTAAAGTTAGGGTTATGGGCTCCTCTTCAAGGAGTGAATAGGCTATAGTCCGAATAAGGGCCCCTTCCAGTTCTCGGATATTGGTTTTAATCAGTTGGGCGATAAAGGCGATAACCTCGTCCGGCACGGTAACCGGTTCCCTTTCTATTTTTTTCTTTAAAATTGCCACCCGGGTTTCAAAGTCCGGCGGCTGTATGTCTATGGTCAGCCCCCAGCCAAAACGGGAGACCAGTCTTTCCTGTAAGTTAGAGATTTCCTTGGGGGGCCGGTCCGAGGAGAGTATGATTTGTTTATGCGCATCATAAAGGGCGTTGAAGGTGTTAAAAAACTCCTCTTGCGTAGATTCCCTTCCGGCGAAAAAATGCACGTCGTCGATCACTAAAAGATCGATATTGCGGTATTTCTGCCTAAAGGCAGCGGTGGAATGATGCTGTATGGCACCGATCAATTCATTGGTAAAGGTCTCCGACGGCAGATACGCCAGTCTTAATTCTGGCCCCTTCTTGGCGCGGATCTGATGGCAAATAGACTGTATTAGGTGGGTTTTACCTAAGCCCACTCCTCCGTAAATGAATAGCGGATTATAGGCCTTGGCCGGGGAATCGGCGACCGCCATCGCATAAGCATGGGCATGCCGGTTAGACGGGCCTACGACAAAGTTTTCAAAAGTATACCGGGGATTCAAGCCCAACATGCCCGCCGGCTCTTTAACCCGCCGGTCGGTCGCAGGAGCCCTGGAAACATTCTGGGTTCCGGGCAGCTGCTCTTTAATTTCAAGCCGCAGGGTTATGGCGGCGTGAGCTGTTTCATACAGGGCCTCCTCGATGGCAGAACGGAAATTTCTCTCAACCCAGTCGCGGAAAAAGGCATCCGGGGCCTCAAGGACAAGTTCCCCCTCTTGTCCGGCCCGGGGTTGTAAAGGCCGGATCCAAGTATCAAAGACCCCTTCTCCTACCTTCTGTTTTAGTGAGCCCTGGGAAGATCCCCAGGCTTGCAGGATATCGTTCATGAGCACGCAATTAACAGCTTATTCACACCTTGCATAAATCTGTGGAAAAATCCAGCCTCAATTATAGCAGAGATAAAACTATTTGCAAGCATAAAAGTTAAACGCGAACCATTATACAATACAATCCCCCGGAGTCAATCAAAAAATCGTCTGTACACAAGGCGCACTTTTTATTGACTAAACCCCTCTTTGTGTTATAATTAACCACTATCGTTAATAATCTTAAACCTTAAGGAGCCAGGGTCATGAAAAAACACCTTACTACGCCTACAAACATCGTCGGGAAACGCAAACACGGCTTCCGGGCCAGGATGAAGTGCGCAACCGGCCGGCAGGTGCTCAAGCGCCGCCGGCAAAAAGGCCGTAAGAAGATTTGTATTTGATGTTGAGTAAAATTATTATCAAGCTGGTTTCTTTTTACCAGATAATTTCGCGGGGGGTAAAACCCCCCTCCTGCCGTTTTACACCATCCTGTTCCGAATATGCCAAACAGGCGCTGGAAAAGTACGGCTTCATTAAAGGGGGAGCCAGGGCGGCAAGGCGGGTGTTTGCTTGCCACCCCTATTCCGGGCGTTCCGGATATGACCCCCTGATCTAACTTATACGGAGAGTCCTTGTCATGGAAAAACGTACAGTTTTAGCAATTGGTCTATCGCTGCTAGTATTATTAGCCTGGTCAGCTTTTGTTTCCAAGACGCAACCTATTGATAATAAGATAGTTGCAGCGACAGAAGCAACCGCTGTTTCTCCGGCCGCGACAACTAACCCCCAGGAAATCACACTACCTCAAGCTGCCACTACCCCGGCCGCGCCTGTAGATACCATTGATATCCGCCTGGATAATTTTGAGCTAAGGTTTATTGAAGCCAACGGCTCTATTAAAGAAGCCTATTTCTCCGGGCACAAATATATCCTCCCCTTAGGAAACGGCCTGGCTTTTGGCGGGGATGAGCCAACTTATAAATTAGAAAGAAAAAATAACGACAGCCTTCTTTTTGTTGCAGCAGCCCCTTACCAGAAAATCACCAAAAAGTTTATCTTCCCTAACTCTCCATATATCATAGAGTTAGAGCTTAGGGTAGAGAACACTGGGAGCCAACCTATCAACCTAACTTACCCGCTCTATCTTGGGACGCTAAATTTTGTCAAAAACCCCGAGGCCCAATTTCAAGATGTAGCAATAGCCAGCTCTGAAAAAACCCAACATCTGAATGGACAAAAAAATTGGGAAATGTCCAATGTGAAATTTGTGGGAATGAGAGAGCGCTATTTTTGCGCAATTCTGGATCCGGTCCTTGATAATTCTACTGCTTTTGTAAGGAAGGATAATGGGAAATCTTTTGTGGGGTTATTTGAGCCAGATTGGACAATCTTGCCAGGGAAAACCGAAACTAGGAAATTCCGTATCTATATTGGACCACAGGAGTTGCGGGTATTGAATAATCTCGATCCCGGTTGGGGTACCATCATCTATTATGGAACCTTTGATTTTATTGCCCAAATACTTTTGCAAAGTCTTGAATTTATCCATAAATTTATTCCAAATTGGGGTTGGGCTATTATTGTTTTTAGTCTGCTGATTTATTTGGTACTATATCCTTTAACCTTGAAGCAAATGCGTTCTATGAAAGAGATGCAGGCCCTGCAACCTAAGATTGAGGCCCTGCGCTTAACCTACAAGGATAACCCCCAAAGATTGAATAAAGAGATAATGGAGCTTTACCGGGAGCACAAGGTTAACCCCTTAGGAGGTTGTCTTCCGCTACTGCTGCAGATGCCTATATTCTTTGCCTTGTACCAGGTACTCATGCGTTCTGTGGCCCTGCATGGCGCCAGCTTCTTATGGATCAAGGACTTATCAGGCCCGGACAAGCTGTTAGTGATTAATGGTTTCAATATCAATATCCTGCCGATTTTAATGGCCCTAGGTATGTTTGTGCAACAAAGAATGTCCATTGTGCCAGGCGCTTCCAGCGAAGCAGCCACACAACAGAAGATGATGTTATTCATCATGCCGATCATGTTCGGGTTTATATTTTATAATATGCCCGCCGGCTTGGTGCTTTACTGGTTTATTAATAGCGCGCTGATGCTTATATATCAGATGCGCACAAAATACGCCAAATGACACCTAAGATTAGCATTGAGGTTGAAGGTAAGACTGTGCAAGAAGCGGTAAAGCAGGCCTTGAAAGAACTCAAGGTGCCCAGGAGCAAAGTGAAGATTGAGGTTCTTTCAGAAGAAGAAAAAGGGCTCTTTGGAATGCCAGGGGCTAAGCCGGCTAAAGTGCGAGTCAGCACCATTAAAAGTAAAGAAAATGCTTGACAAGCCGGGGTTTTCTAAGATAATACTGTTAAGAACATAACAATGCTCCGCGTGGAACAATTTATAACTCATTGAAATACAATGGGTAAGATAATTACAATCTGCAACCAGAAGGGTGGCACTGGTAAGACGACCTCGGCAATCAACATTGCTACCTATCTGGCTATTGCCGGGAAGAAGGTGGTGTTGATTGATCTGGATCCGCAAGCCAACGCTACCAGCGGCATAGGGCTAAATAAACACAGCATAGCAAAAAGCACTTACCATGTGCTATTGGAAGAGGCAGGACTAAGAGATATTCTGCTGGCTACCGCAGTTCCCGGTCTCCACTTAGCGCCGTCTAACCTGGATCTTACCGGTGCCGAGGTTGAGCTCGTCGGCGCCCTGGGTCGGGAGTACCGTTTAAAGAGGGCCCTGCAGAAAGAAAAAGATAATTTTGATTTCTTTATCATCGACTCCCCGCCCTCATTAAGCCTTCTAACTATTAACGGATTATGCGCCGCAGATTCAGTAATCATACCGGTGCAATGCGAATATTATGCCTTAGAAGGTTTAACACAACTATCTAATACTGTTAAACTTGTGAGGGATAATCTTAATCCTAATCTGGCTATCGAAGGCGTTTTGCTGACCATGGCAGATTATCGCACTAATCTAACTAAAGAAGTTATCGAGGAGGCGCGCAATTATTTTAAGGAGAAGGTTTATCAGACTGTAATACCCCGTAATATCCGCCTTACCGAATCTCCTAGCTACGGCAAGCCTATCGCCCTATATGATAAGGAATCTTTGGGCGCGCAAAGATACGAAGAGCTCTGTAAGGAAATCTTAGGAGGTAATGTATAATGGAGAGACGAGCCCTGGGTAAGGGGTTAAGCGCCCTGATCCCCGAACATGTTTCCGAGCAGCGCAAAGAAGAGATTCTTTATGTCCAATCTGACCAGATTAAGCCTAATCCTTTTCAGCCGCGCGAAGATTTCGATACCCAGACTATTGAAGAGCTAGCCCAGTCTATTAAGGAGAAGGGGGTAATCCAGCCTTTGCTAGTCAGGCGCAAGGGAAGCAGCTTCGAGCTTATTGCCGGAGAACGGCGGTTACGTGCGTGCAACTCTTTGGGAATAAAAGAGATACCAGTGCTGGTAAAAGATGTGGAGGATAGGGATTCCTTGGAGCTGGCCTTAATCGAGAATATCCAAAGACAAGAGTTAAATCCCATTGAAGAAGCTCACGCTTATCAGCACCTAATAGATAAGTTTCATGTAACCCAGGAGAAGATCAGCGAGGTTTTGGGAAGGGCGAGGGCGACCATCAATAATACATTGAGGTTGTTAAATCTTCCGCATGAAGTCCAGCAGGAGATCAAGCTCGGCCGGCTCACCTTTGCCCACGGTCGGACCCTGCTGGAAATCGACAATGCCAACGAGCAACGTAGATTGGCCCAGGAGGCTATATCCAGAGGTTTATCCGTAAGAGAACTGGAGAATCTGGTCAAGATGCGCCGGCCGCGCATGCCGAAGAAAAAGATCGGAGCGGGTCTGCGCGAGCCCATCGTCGGCGCCCTGGAAGAAGAGCTACAACAGATACTGGCGACCAAGGTGCGCATCAGCAAAAGAAAGAAACGCGGCCACATTATGATCGAATTTTATTCGGAGGAAGAACTGGAGAGGCTTATGAACATCTTTAGGGGAGGTTCCGGAAAATGAACGAGGCAGTCCTTATCTTAATCAAGCCGGACGGATTGAAAAAATCGTTGACCGGCAATATTCTCACCCGATTATCGGAGACGAAGCTGGAGATTGTAGCGGCGAAGATGGTGCGCGTTGCGCGCAAGCTCGCCGAGGAGCATTACCGCCATCTTACCGAAAAGCCTTTTTTTGAGGAGATCATCAAATACCTGCAGGGAGAACTGCACGAGCGCAGGAAGGTGATGGCCCTGGTTTACTGGGGGGAAGGGGCGATTAACAAGTGCCGGGAGCTGGCCGGGGCGACTAACCCGGAAGAGGCGGATCCGACCTCTATACGCGGTTCTTACGGCCGCATCACCACCAGCGGGGTTTATGAGAATGCCATCCATGTATCTTCAAACAAAGAGGAGGCGGAGCGGGAAATTAAATTATGGTTCTCTCCTGAGGAGATTATAGTCGATCTGTATCCGGTTAAGACGTCGACGGAGAAAGAGTTCAAGAAAAAGGCCTGGCTATGATACACAGTATGACCGGATTCGGTAGCGCTCGCGCCCGCATTACGCCTTTCGGCAAGGTTACCGTGGATTTGCGCAGCGCAAACCATAAATTCCTAGAGAGCACATTTCATCTGCCGGCCGGGTTCTTGTCACTGGAAGATAAAATCAAGAAGTGTGTTGAGTCTAGGATCAAGAGGGGCCGTATAACCTGTGCTATCAATATCGCCGGAGGAGAGGGAGCGGGGGTTTTTGTGAATAAGGCGCTCCTTAAGAATTATATCCTGGCGCTTAAAAAGACGGGCCGGGAATACGGCATAAAAGACGACCTTAGTCTTAACACCTTAATACACCTGCCCGGGGTGGTTTCGCTAGCCGAAAGCCGTATCCCGGCAGAAAGAATCTGGCCCCGGCTTAAGGTTCTGGTAGACGCATCGGTGCGCTCGTTATTAAAGACGCGCGTCAAAGAAGGCAGGGCGATGGCCGGTGTTTTAAAAAAGCGGGCCAGTGGGTTAGCTGCGCATCTGGCCTTGATTAAATCCCGCTATAAATCGGCTCTCCATGAAGGCCTGGCATCCATAAGCACCGACGAGGAGCGCTCCGCTTTCCTGAAAGACAGCGATATAAGCGAAGAGATAGAGCGGCTGACCTTTCACATTAAAAACTTCACCGGGAAACTGAATAAGGCAGGGAGCGTGGGCAAAGAACTGGATTTTATCGCCCAGGAGATGCAGAGAGAAGCGAATACCCTGGCGGCCAAGACCTTTGATTCCCTGATCTCCGGCCGGGTGGTGCAGATGAAGAGTCAGATTGAGAAGATCCGCGAGCAGGTGCAGAATATAGAGTGAAAATACAAGGCAAAGTCTTTGTGATATCCGGGCCATCGGGCTCCGGGAAGACCACTCTGCGCGACAGGGTGCTAGCCAAGAAAAGGATTAAGCGGGAATTCGTAAAATCCGTCTCGTTTACCACCCGCAAGAAGCGCTCGGGGGAGAGGAACGGGAAGGATTATTTTTTTATCTCCCGGTCTCTCTTTAAGCGGCATCTTAAAGAGCAGAAAATCCTTGAATGGACGCGCTACTTGGGCTATTATTACGCCACATCCCGGGAATTCGTGGCCCGGCAGCTTCAATCCGGCAAGAATATAGTCCTCTGTTTGGACTTGAAGGGCGCGCGCCGGGTCAAAAAACTCTTTTCCGGCAACGCAGTCACCATCTTTGTCAAACCGCCCTCATTAAAAGAGTTGCGCAGCAGGATCGAGGGACGCTGTAACCGGACTAAGAAGGCCGAGGTCCTGAAGCGCATGGCATTGGCCCGGAAGGAATTACGCGCGGCATCGGAATTTGACTATCGCCTGACGAATAACAATTTAGCCCGGGCGGTAAACAGGCTGGAAGTAATTATATTAAAGGAGCTTAGTTTTAACAAGGGAGAGGGGTACTAATGGTTTATCTGGGACGGGAAACACTGCTCGATAAAAGCAACAATTCGATTTATAAACTAGTAATACTGGCGTCCAAGCGCGCCTTAGAAGTTGCCGAGGGGCAACCCAAAATGGTCGAGGCTGGTCCGGCGGTAAAACCATCGACAGTGGCGCTTATGGAGATCTCCGCCGGTAAGGTGGCATGCAAAAAGACCAAAGCAAAGGAATAATCCTTAATGGGGAAAGAAAAAAATATTATACTCGGGGTAACCGCAAGCATCGCCATCTACAAGGCCTGCGATCTTGTTAGGCGGTTGCGCGATGCGGGGAGTGTGGTCACGGTAGTGATGACCAGGGAGGCGGAAGAGCTGATCAAGCCTATCGTCTTTCAGAGCCTCTCCGGCAATAAGGTTTATACCGGGATGTTCTCCGTGCCCGAAGAGTGGGAGATCGAGCACGTGTCTCTTGCGGATTATGCGGACCTGATTTTAGTGGCTCCGGCCACGGCGAATATCATCGGCAAGGTCGCCGGAGGGATTTGTGATGACCTCTTGACCTGCGTTATCGCGGCTACCGGCGCACCGGTAATGTTTGCCCCGGCGATGAATACGAATATGTATAAAAACAAGATTACCCAGAGGAATATCCGGGAGCTGAAGTTCCTGGGATATAAATTTGTCGGACCGAGGGAAGGGAGGCTTGCCTGTGGGAAGCCGGGAATTGGCTGCCTTTCAGAGGTGGAAGATATAGTAAAGGCTGCGGAAAAGCTTCTTTGATATTTTTGGCGCGGTAGCCAAGTGGCAAGGCAGCGGTCTGCAAAACCGCTATTCAGCGGTTCGAATCCGCTCCGCGCCTCTTAAATGTTTGGTTCTGCCGGGGTGGCGAAACTGGCAAACGCACGGGACTTAAAATCCCGCGACCGTAAGGTCTTGTGGGTTCAATTCCCTCCCCCGGCATTTAGAAAGGCAAGGTCGTGAGGGTTCTCCCGCCGAGCTAATGCATAGAATGGCGGGAAACTCCCTCCTTGCCCATGAAATTTTGTAAAACAAAATTTCACCACGAGCAGAATTGTCATTGAGATATTAACGATGGGGGCAGAAATAATTTTACCTCTCCGCCTTCGGCGGATCGGAATCAATTTTCCAACAGTTGGAAGCTTGAAAATTGAGGGCTCATAGCTCAGTTGGTTAGAGCGTTGCGTTGACATCGCAAAGGTCTGAGGTCCGAATCCTCATGGGCCCACCAGTTTTATTACTATAGAGGAGAGCACTATGGAAAAAGACATTGATTTAGGCCCGTTGCAGAAGCTGATGGATGACCCGGCAGTCTCGGAGATCATGGTTAACGGCCCGTCGCAGGTGTTCGTGGAGAAGCGCGGGAAAAAAGTTATCACGGAAGTAACGTTCGCCAGTGAGGCAGATGTCTTAGCCCTGACCCAGAAGATGTTCGCCGCCAGGAGCAAGCGCATAGATAACGAAGTACCTTATGCCGATGTCTGTCTGGAAAACGGTACGCGCGTCAATGCCATAATCTCACCGGTCTCCCGCTTCGGGATTTCTGTTACTTTCCGGAAGTTTTCGGAGGAGATCAAGAATCTTGATGACCTGGTCAAACTAGGCACGATCAACGAAAGGGCTAAAGAGCTCTTGATAGCCAGCATCAAAGGCAAGATTAACATACTCTTTTCCGGAGGTACGGCGGTAGGTAAGACTACTCTTTTACAGATGCTCTCCGCGTATTTTGCCCCTGAGGAGAGGGTCATCACCATTGAAGACGCGGCAGAACTTAAGATGGAACAAGAGAACGTGATATCGCTGGAGACCCGCACTCCAGACAGGGACGGGAAGGGCGGGGTGTCGCTGCGCGATTTAATTCGCAATGCCCTGCGTATGGCTCCGGACCGTATCGTCATCGGAGAAGTGCGTGGCGCAGAGGCAATTGATATGATGCAGGCTATGGCCACCGGGCACAAGGGGACCATAGGAATCATCCACGGCAACTCCGCGCGCGATGTCATCGCCCGGCTTGAAACCATGGTGCTTATGTCGGGGATCAATCTTCCGCTCTGGGAGATCCGCAAGATGATCAGCGCCACCATTAATATAGTGGTGCATGTCGACAAGATGAAAGACGGGGTGCGCCGCGTGACCCATATCACCGAGATTCGCGGCCTGGACCGGGACGAGATACAATTCAACGACCTCTTTGTTTTCGAGACCAGGAAGATCGAGCCTGACGGGAAGATCATCGGCGAACTTAAGCCTGCGATCAGGTATTTTCCGACCTTCTTCCAGCAGTTCCAGAAGCTCGGGCTCTTAAGCGAAAAGATATTCTCTCATGAATAAGGCGGATTTAGATACTTTACGGCACTCCTGCTCACACATCATGGCCCAGGCGGTCAAAGAGCTCTGGCCGGAGGTGCGCCTAGGCATAGGCCCGGCTATCGAAGACGGATTTTATTATGATTTCGATAAAACCGAGGCTTTTACCGACGAGGATCTGGAGAGGATCGAACACAGAATGCGTCAGATTATCGGAAGGAACGAACCTTTTATACGGGAGGAGATCTCCAAGGAAGAGGCCCTGGCGCTTTTTAAGCGGCTCGGGGAGACCTATAAAGAAGAATTAATCTTGTCCCTGCCGGAGGCCAAGGTCTCCGTTTATAAAACCGGAGACAAATTTATAGATTTATGCCGCGGCCCGCATATTAATTCCACGGGAGAGATAAAGGCCTTTAAGCTGCTTTCGGTAGCCGGAGCTTACTGGCACGGGATAGAAACTAACCCCATGCTTCGCAGGATCTACGGTACGGCCTTTGATAATCGTAAACAACTGGAGACGTACCTGGAGAATCTAGAGGAGGCGAAAAAGCGCGATCATCGCAAGCTCGGGCCGGCGCTGGAGCTTTTTGATATCTATCACGAAGAAGCGGGGGCGGGGCTGGTCTTTTATCAGCCCAAAGGAGCGCTACTGCGTAAGATTATCGAGGATTACGAGAAAGACGAACATTTAAGGCGCGGTTATCAAATAGTTACCACTCCTCACATTATGCAGGCTGAGCTCTGGAAGACCTCCGGCCACTTTGATTATTACAAAGAGAATATGTACACCTTTCAAATCGAGGAGAGGGAGTTCGTCCTTAAGCCGATGAACTGCCCGGGGCACATCCTTATTTATAACTCCAAGATGCGCAGTTACCGGGACCTGCCTCTCAGGCTCTTTGAGCTGGGTACGGTCTACCGCCATGAAAAAGCCGGTGTCCTGCACGGATTATTGCGTGTACGCGGGTTCACCCAGGACGATGCCCATATTTTCTGTCTCCCCGAGCAGTTGCGTTCCGAGATACGGGGAGTAATAGAGTTTGTTTTTGATACGATGGCCGCTTTCGGTTTTACCGATATGGCCGTGGAGTTAAGCACCCGGCCGGATAAGTATATCGGAAGCGACGAAGACTGGGCCCGGGCCACCGAGGCGCTGGAGGGAGCGCTTCAGGAGAGAGGAATGCAGTATGAGGTTAACGTCGGGGAAGGCGCTTTTTACGGCCCGAAGATCGATATTAAATTGAAAGACGCACTAAAGAGATCCTGGCAGTGTGCCACTATCCAGTGCGACTTTGCTCTCCCCAAGCGTTTCAACCTGGGCTATGTGGATTCGGACGGAAAAGAAAAGCAGCCGATTATGCTTCACCGCGTGCTTCTGGGAAGCATTGAGCGGTTCATCGGCGCCCTTACAGAACATTATAACGGCGAATTCCCGCTCTGGCTTGCTCCGGTGCAGGCTCGGATCATACCGGTTAAGGATACGGTCAGGGATTATGCCCTTGAGGTAAAGCAGGGGCTTGAAGAAAACGCGGTGCGCGTAGAGATCGACCTGCGCAACGAGACGCTGGACAAAAAAATCCGCAATGCCGAAACGGAGAAGATTCCGTATATTCTTGTTATCGGAGAGCGCGAGGCCAGATCGGCAAGCGTCTCGGTCAGGCGCAAGGGTCAGGGTGATCTCGGGGCGAGAAAGGCGCAGGATTTTATCGCGGAGATTCTGCAAGAGATCAGCAAGAAGGCTTGAGTCCAAGCCCAACACAAGGAGGTGTGCTATAAAAAAGTTCATACGCGTAAACGACAGGATTCGCGTTCCTCACGTCAGGCTTATCGGGCCGCAGGGGGACCAATTGGGAGTGGTTGCCATCCAGAAGGCTCTGGAGCTGGCTAATCAGCACGACCTGGATTTGGTAGAGGTGGCTCCCAACGCAGCCCCGCCGGTATGCCGCATCATAGACTTCAGTAAGTTTAAGTACGATCAGGAGAAGAAAGAGCGCGAGGCCAAGAAACACCAGAAACAGGGCCGCTTAAAAGAGATCCGCCTAAAGCCCAACATAGACGATCACGATTTTCAGACCAAGGTGAAACAGGCTGTGTCTTTCCTGAAAAAGAAAGACAAGGTTAAGATCAATCTGTTTTTCCGCGGACGCCAGATGGAGCATTTGGACCTGGGCAGAAAGGTTTTAGATAGATTTATCGCAGATATGCAGAGCGACGGGCAAATCGAAAAGGCGCCGGCGCTGGAAGGACGCATTATGTCTTTCGTGGTGGCGCCTAAATAAAACGGTCAATCAAGGAGAATCGGAGAGATGGGAAAGTTAAAAACCAAGAAAGGGGTCGCCAAGAGATATAAGCTTACCAAAAAAGGGAGGGTTAAGTATCATTCCGGAGGTAAGTCTCATCTGGCGACGAGCAAAAAGACTAAAAGGAAGCGCGGCTTAAGAAAATCCGCGTATCTGGGGGAAAGGAAAGAGGCGGCGTTTATAAAATCCATGCTGCCTTACGGCTAAAAAAGGAGAGTTTAATGGCAAAGATAAAGCACAGTGCGGCTACGCGCAGGAGAAAAAAGAGGGTATTGAAGCAGGCGAAGGGTTTCTGGGGCGACAGGTCCAAGCAGTTCCGTCAGGCCCGCCGGGCGCTTATGCATGCCCTGAAGTATTCCTACCGCGACAGGCGGAATAAAAAAAGAGAATTCCGTTCGCTCTGGATCGTGCGTATCAACGCCGCCTGCAGGCAGGCCGGCACTACCTACAGCTCCTTTATGAACGGACTCAAAAAGGCTAAGGTGGCTTTGGACAGAAAGGTTCTTGCCGATCTCGCTATACAGGATGCGCAGGCATTTAAAAAGCTGGTCGAGCTGGTAAAGGATATTAAGAAGGCGTAAGGATCGAAATGTACGTAATAATCGTCGGATGCGGAAGGGTGGGGTCGGAACTGGCCAAGCTCCTTTCAAACGAAGGCCATAATGTCGTGGTGATCGACAGGGCCCAGTCTTCGTTCGATCGGTTGGGAGGGACATTTAACGGCCTGACCATGGTGGGCAATGGTTTTGACCTGGAGCTTTTAAAACAGGTAGGCATTGAGAAAGCGGATGCCTTCTGCGCGGTTACCAACGGCGACAACACCAATCTTATTTCTGCCCAGGTAGCTAAAAAAATATTCCGTGTACCCAAAGTCATGGCCAGGGTATATGACCCGCAGCGGGCGCATATTTATGCCGCCTTAGGCCTGGACATCATAAGCGGGACCATCCTCTTTGCGGCTATGCTCAGAGACAAGATTATCGAGAGCCGTTTCTCCAGCTATTTGATTGAAACCAAGGATTTAGGGGTCATGGAGATCGACGTAAAGAGTGACCTCGCCGGGAAAACCGTCCAGGAAGTCAATATTCCCGGGGAATTTCTCGTGGTCACCGTCCATAGGCTTGACGGTACCGTCCTTCCGGAGAACAATACAGTATTAAAAGAGAAAGACAAGTTAATAGGCGTAGTCAAGGTGGCCAGCCTTGAAAAGATCAAGGCGACGTTCAATCTTTAGCGCGGAGAATTCGGATGTATATCGTTATCGTCGGAGCGGGAAAGGTCGGGCATTTTTTGGCCAAGAGGCTCTGTCTTAACAAGCATACGGTCAGTATCGTAGACAAGGATAAGGCGATTTGCGAGGAGCTGGCTAAGGAGCTCGAGGCGCTGGTAGTCAACGGTGACGGTTGCGAGCCGCGTATACTGGAAGAAGCGGGTATCGACCGGGCAGACTGTTTGGCGGCGGTGACCGGAGACGACGAGGACAATCTGATCATCTGTCAACTGGCCAAGGAGCGTTTTAATGTACATCGCACCGTAGGCCGGGTGAATAATCCCGACAATGAGCATACCTTCGCCGAACTGGGTATCGATGTACCCGTAGACTCGACCAAAATAATCGCCAAGATTATCGAGGAGGAGGTATCCTTTTCGGATTTCGTAAACCTGATGAGTTTCAAAAGGGGGAAACTCTCTATTGTGCGTATGGATCTTCCGGATGACTCTCCGGTGATTAACCGGGAGTTGAAAGACGTAGAGTTGCCGCCGGATTCGGTCCTGGTTTCTATCGTTCGCGGGGAAGAGGTGATCGTGCCTAAAGGGACTACGGTATTGCTTCCCGGAGACGATGTTATCGCTCTCACCCTGGTCGGCAACGAACCGCTCCTACTGAATCTTTTCGCCGGTAAATTATAATAATGAAGTTCGGATTCCTGAAAAACATATCCCTGGGCATAGCCACCGAGCTGGTTTATGCCGCCCTGATTATGTTGGCGGGTTTTGTTGTCTGCTTAATCGTCTATTTTAAAATATGATCCTCCGGCCGCGCCTCGAAGATATCAAAATAATCGGATACTATTTGGGAAGGATGATTGTAGGATTAACCCTGACCATGCTTGTCCCGATAGTTTTGGGTCTCGCCTTCGCGGAGATTAATCCGGTCCTGGATTTCATCATTGCCTTTGAGGCCTCTCTGGCCTTCGGCCTGATCCTTATCAGGCTATGCGCCACCCAGAAAGATTTGAATTGGATGCAGGGGATGATCGTAGTTTCCCTTTCCTGGATTGCGGCCATGATTCTGGGCGCCATACCTATGTATTTAAGCGGGCATTGGAGGTCGTTTCTGGACGCTTGTTTCGACGCTATGTCCGGATTCGCCACTACCGGCCTTACCCTGGTACAGGATCTCGACCATATTTCTTATACCCATAACCTCTGGCGGCATCTGATCATGTTTATCGGCGGGCAGGGGATAGTTATCGTAGCCCTCTCGTTTTTTGTCAAGGGGGTCTCCGGAGCCTTTAAGATGTACGTAGGGGAGGCGCGCGACGAAAGGATTATGCCCAATGTCATCAGCACCAGCCGTTTTATCTGGCTGGTGAGTATGGTGTACCTGGTCCTCGGTACGCTTGCCTTGGGGACAACCGGCCTGCTTGGTGGGATGCCGGCGATGAACGCATTCTTTCACGGAGCCTGCGTTTTTATGGCGGCATTTGATACCGGGGGATTCGCTCCGCAGTCACAGAATATGCTTTATTACCATAGTCCGGCATTCGAGGTTATCACCGTAGTAATTATGATACTGGGTGCTTTAAATTTCAAACTGCACTACCACGTCTGGATGGGGAATCGGAGGGAGATAGTTAAGAACATCGAAACCCTCGTCCTTTTCGTGGCAATAACGGTAGCCTTTATTGTCACTGCCGCAGGCTTGGCCCAGACGGGAATTTATCCCGGCGCAGGAATGCTTTTCCGGAAGGGTTTTTATCAGTTGGTCTCCGGCCATACGGGCACCGGATTTCAGACCATATACCCGGCACAGTTTATCCTGGAATGGAATCCTTTAAGCATAGCCGGGGTGATTTGCGCCATGGCCCTGGGCGGCGCGGTCTGCTCTACGACAGGCGCTATTAAGATGCTCCGCGTAGGGATAATATTTAAGGCCATGAAAGAAGACCTCAAGAGGGTCATGCTTTCGGAGAGGGCGGTGGTTGTCGAAAAATTCCATCATATTAAAGAGGTCTTTATCGAAGATCAGCAGGTGCGCTCCGCTCTGCTGGTCACTCTTTGTTACCTGATACTTTACGGCCTAGGCGCGCTAGCGGGCATGTATTATGGGTACCCTTTCATGGATTCCTTGTTTGAGTCCACTTCGGCTGCGGCTAATGTGGGATTATCCTGCGGTATTACGGATGTCAGTATGCCTACGGGCCTCAAGATTACTTATATATTACAGATGTGGGCGGGGAGGTTGGAATTTATGTCCGTATTTACCCTATTGGGATTCTTTATCGCCGCGATAAAAGGAAAAAGATGAAGAGCAATCTCAGGCCTTTTGTTTTGAGTCTGATCTTATGCGTCTTATGTTTTAAGGTTGCCTCCGCCCAGCCCGCATTAAGCAGGGATCTGATTGACCGGGCCGCTCAATACGACAATAAATCAGTAGTATTGGAAGGCGAGGTAATCGGTGATATAATGAAGCGCGGCGATTATGTCTGGGTTAATGTTGTAAACGGCGCAAACGCTATCGGTATCTGGATGAAATCAGAACTGGCTAGCCAGATACAGCATTCCGGGAGCTATAAGTCCAAAGGCGATGGGGTTGAGGTTGCGGGCATATTCCACCGCGCCTGTCCTGACCACGGGGGTGACCTGGATATCCATGCGCATTCTTTGCGCAGGACGGCAGCCGGAAGAAACATACAGGAGAAGATCAATCCTGCTAAAATCGCCCAGGCATTTATATTGCTGGGATTTTTGGTGCTAATATGGATATTAACTCTGTTAAAGCGCAAATAAGCGCGGACTTGAGTTCCGTAAATTCCGCCGCCCAGCTCGAGGAATTCAAGCTTAAGCATCTTTCGCGTAAAGGGACCCTCTCTCAGCTGACCGCGGTTATCCCTACCCTTCCTGCCGAAGCAAGGGCTCAATTCGGGCAAGAAGTCAATGCCCTGAAAAACAGCGTAGCGTCTCTGGTTGCGGAAAAAGAAATTAATTTGACCGCCGCTGCCGGCCGGGACAAAGCAGAGCAGGATTACGATATCGGGATGCCAGGTATCGCCCAAGAACTGGGAAGGCTTCATCCTATTACCCAGACCATAGACGAGATCTCTTCTATTTTTACGCGCATGGGTTTCTGCATAGTCGAAGGCCCGGAGATCGAGACGGAGTTCAACAATTTTACCGGACTGAATATCCCCCTGGAGCATCCTTCTCGCGACGCTTTTGATACATTTTACCTGAAGGATTATGAAAAGCTTCTTTTGCGCAGCCATACCTCTCCGGTGCAGGTGCGCGCTATGAAGAGCCGCAAGCCACCGCTGGCTATAGTGGTTCCGGGGAGGGTTTACCGGCCGGATGCGGTGGACGCCAGCCACCTTTTCATGTTCCATCAAATAGAAGGATTCATGGTCGATAGAAAGATTACTTTCGCGGACCTTAAGGGACTCCTGGAGTTATTCGCTAAGGCGGTATTCGGCAGCGACATTAAAATGCGCTTCCGGCCGCACTTCTTCCCCTTTACCGAGCCGTCGGCGGAAGTGGATATATCTTGCATTATCTGCAAAGGGACGGGTTGTTCCGTTTGCGGAAGGAAGGGATGGCTGGAGATACTCGGATGCGGGATGATCCATCCGAACGTCTTCAGGCATGTAGGCATTGACCCGGAGAAATTTAGCGGGTTTGCCTTCGGCATGGGTATTGAGAGGATAGCCATGCTAAAGTACGGAATCAACGATATCAGATTGTTTTTTGAGAACGACCTGAGATTCCTGAAACAATTTTAACCGATGAAAGTAACCTATAACTGGCTGAAGGATTTCGTGGATATCAAGATCGCCCCGGACGACCTCGCCGAGAGGCTCACCATGGCCGGCCTTGAGGTGGTCGAGCTGGAGAAGAGAGGTAGCGACTTTGTCTTCGAGATCGAGGTTACCTCTAACCGCCCGGATTGGCTGAGCGTTATAGGAATAGCCAGGGAAGTAGCGGCGATCACAAAATCAAAACTAATAAATCGGAAACCGGGCGCACAATTCAAGATTAAGAAAGCGAAAGAAGAAAAGCTGGAGATTAGGATTGAAAACAAAAAAGACTGCCCGCTTTATACGGCAAAGATTATCAGAGGCGTGAAGGTCGGGCCCTCTCCGGAATGGCTGAAGTCAAGATTGGAGCTGGTGGGCTGCCGGAGCGTGAATAATATCGTCGATATCACCAATTATGTTTTATTTGAAACCGGAGAGCCGCTGCATGCCTTTGACTTGGATAGATTAAGCGGCTACTCCATAAGCGTGCGCCGGGCCAAGGCCGGAGAAAGTATTCTTACCATCGATGGAGAGAAACGGATGCTCTCTCCGGAGATTCTGGTCATTGCCGATGAACGCAGGCCTGTCGCTATTGCCGGCATTATGGGCGGCAAGGATACCGAGGTAGGGGAAGGGACCAGCAATATACTTCTAGAAGCCGCGGTCTTTGATCCAGTGCTTGTCCGCCGGGCAAGACAAGGGTTAGGCTTGCAGAGCGAATCGGCGTATCGCTTTGAGAGGTCCGTTGATCCTTCCGTTGTTGGACTGGCATCGCTGGAAGCCGCGGAGCTAATAGGCAAATTAACTCCGGGTAACGTTGTTCTGGCTAAAAGTGCCGGTTCTCCCAGGGTAACTAAGAAGACCATTAACTTTGATTGTGGGCAGGCACAGCGCATACTCGGCGCAGCCATTTCCCCGGCAAGGATAAAGGCGATACTTCTCGCTTTGGGTTTCCGGGTCAATTCCGGCGGGAAAACCAAATTCAGCGTTAAGGTTCCGTCCCACCGCCGTGATGTTGCGCTGGCGGTCGATTTGATCGAGGAGGTAGCCCGTATTTACGGCTATGAGCGCATACCTCCGTCTCTTCCGTCGGTAAAACCGCAGGCCGTAGCCCGGAGCATCCTCGATGCGGTAACTCTTATCAAGAATATCCTCATCGGCCTGGGTCTTAATGAGGCGATTACCTATAGCATGGTCGAACGCGATTTAAATTCGGGGCTCGGCCCGGAAGAGAGGGCGCGGGCGGTAGAGATCCGTAATCCTCTAAGCCGCGAGCAGGAAGTGTTGCGGACCGGGCTCCTGCCCAGCCTGGTTGGGTGCGCGGGATTTAACTTAAACCAGAAACAGGATTACGTGAATCTTTTCGAGGTCGCCTGTAAATTCTACGCCACTGATAAAGGCCCGAAAGAAGAATTGTGCCTGGGGATTCTCCTCTGCGGGAGAAAATCCCTTGTTCTTGATCAGGGGATGGTCAAGGACGAGGCTGGATTTCTCCATCTGAAAGGCATAGCGGAGAATTTGTTTTCGAGGCTGGGGATAAAAGAACCGGCATATTCAGCCGAAAAAGAAATTATCCGCGTGCGGGTCAGCGGGGTAGAGGCCGGTTTCATGTTAAAGCTCTCCCAGGCGCTGCGGGAAAGATTCGATATCAAGAACAGGGATGTGTTTGTAGCCGAGATCTCCCTGGAGAAGATTCTCCCGTTTTTGAACCTTAAGAGGCAGTTCGTAGCGCCTCCGAAATACCCGGTTATCTCGCGCGATATAAGCCTGCTTCTTCAGGAATCGCTGCGTATCGACGAGGTTTTTAAGGCGATGCGCACAGCCGGCGGCGAGCTGCTTAAAGACCTTAAGGTGGCGGATTTCTATAAAGGCAAGCAGGTCCCTGAAGGCTGGCGCGGGCTGACTATTTCGTGCATTTACCGCTCGGACGAACGCACGCTTACGGAAGCGGAAGTTTATCCCGTTCATGCCCGGGTAAGCGCGGTTCTTTCCGAGAAATTCGGGGCTAAAATACGCTGATTGCCAAGCCGCTCTTATTGTGGTATACTTTAATTGACCCTGCAGTGCTCGTTGGAAAATTGATAATTTTTGAACCAACACTATTATCAAGGGAGCCCGCATATTCCGCGCCGCCTTGGCGGACCGGATAGGGCACCCACCTGATACCATTCGGTTCAGAAGATCGTTCCAACGG
>Ga0233425_10003130_pt1 | contig 30880 bp, 37 predicted proteins | sample Watercolumn_Towu_2_FD_181712 | JGI IMG/M metagenome (GOLD analysis project Ga0233425, IMG submission 181712) | Freshwater microbial communities from Lake Towuti, South Sulawesi, Indonesia - Watercolumn_Towuti2014_140_MG | ecosystem: Environmental > Aquatic > Freshwater > Lake | place...
AATTAAAAATAATATTAATTGGATTAGTATATTCCCAGTGATGGCAGTATTCCGAGGAGTGCAAGCAGTGTTATGAAGAACAATTCTCTTAGCGGGGTTGTTATTTTTCTTTCAGGATGTTCTTTTATTTCTATTGCTGAATAGCCGAGCCTGAGGATTACATTTACTGCGAAGAAAATCATTCCGAACATGGTTGATGCGAATTCTGAAAGCAGTATTCCGACTATGTTTATCATGAAGCTGTATCCGATAATGAAGTTTGCAGCCCCGTATTTGTTCCATATGTCTATTTTTCTCGGCTTTGCCATTTTTGCGAGGGACATGGTTGAGGTTATTATGAAGGGTATTGCGAGTGTTAGCTGGACTGAGACGAATGCGTTGTGCCTGAGGAATGCGGGGTTTATTGCTATTATGAATGTGAACAGCGTGAAGCATATTCCTATCAGCGCGAGGTTTATTCTTATTCTTGCTTCTGCCTCGTGCCTTTTTATCTCGTCTGCTTCGCTTATGAGTGTTTTCTTCACTTTAATGGTTATTTTGCAGAGCTATAATAAAAATTTTGTGAAAATCTGGCTTGGTGGATGAATTTTGGGTGTTGGCATGGGGTGATAGTTGAGTTTTCTGCTGGGCAGAGAATTAGTTTTGAGTGGTTGAATACTGCTATTCCATCAGTCTATTCTGGCTGATGGTAGTTTTGTGCTTGCTGATGCATGAATAGCAGTATTCTCAGAAATTCGGCCGAGCGTTAGCGAGCAATCCTCCAGTCTAGTGACTGGAGGTGTCGAATTTCTGTTGAATTGGTTGTGTTGGCTGGGAGCCAGTTCATGGCTACGGCGTTGCCTGCGAGGGTTTTGAGGTTGAATCCGAGGTTTATTATCCATCTTGAAAACTTGAATATGAATTCTGACCTGCCTTCGCTTTCCTTGACATCGATGCTGTTTGTTTTTATGATGATATAACTGCCTATTAAAAGGAAGATGATGATTATCGGCCAGGCTTTCATTTTTTCATTGGAAAGTTCTTTAGTTTAAAAATTTTTTAGTTTTTGAGGCGCCAGGTTTTGGTTTATCATTACATCGCGGACATTTCTGAAGGATGTTTTTGCAAACTTTCTGAAGTCTTTGCCTTCATCTCTTATTCTGACCAGGGCGTCAAGGACATGTGTTGAGCCGAATGGCAGTTCAAAGCCTGCTGAGCATGATAGTTCTTTCATCTGCTTGATTGCTTCTGCGCGCGCAATTATTGATGCTGCTGCGACTTCTGCATATTTGTTTTCTGCGTGGGTGAGCAGTTTTGCGCCTTCAATCCTGCATCCGGGGTATTGGTCTACGATGATTTCTTCTTCGCCATGTTTTAGTGCGTTGATGCACTTTGTGTGGAGCTTGTTGAGGACTTCTGTTGTGCCGTATCGTGTTATTTCTTCGTTGAATTCTTCAGGTAGCATGCTGACAAAAAAAACGGCTGCTGTTTTTTTTATTCTTTCTGAAAGAAGCCTGATTTTGTTGTCGCTGATTGTTTTTGAGTCTCTTACTCCGAGTTTCTCAAGGGTTCGGCGTGTGCTGTCGTCTGCTCTTACTGCTGCGACGGCAATGCCTCCGAATGTGTCGCCTTTGAGCGATTCGTCTGAGCCTATGATGGTTGTCATGGGTGGTGGAATGCAGAAGAAATATATAAACTTATCTGCAGAGCTTGGGATGCTTATGCTGTTTTTGCGAGTGTTATTTCTATTGTTGAGACTCTTACCTGTTTTCCTTCTTTGTTTTTGAATTCTTCGCTGTTTATTTTTATGTCTTTGACTTTTACTGTGCCTTCAAGAAATCTTTTTGCTGCAACTTCAGATACATCGACTGCTCTTGAGATGAATTTTCCTCTTGCCTTGATTATTACTTCTTCTGCGCCTTTTGTGGTGAACTGCATTACCACGCCGGTTACATAGTTCATAAATGGTCTGTTTCCGATAAAGATTGAGTTGTCTTCCGCCATTTTTGCCCTCCTTGGTTTTCTTATGTTAAACAACGCCGAAAACTTAGCATTTTAATGCTGTGATGAAGGCGTTTGTTTGACATTCAAAAATTCGCAGTTAGTGCGAAAGCCGTAAAACTCCGCACTTCAGTGCGGAGATGAGGCTTGAGCGCGAATTTTTGTTATTGTTTTCTTGCTTTGACCAGCCTTGTTACATATCCCGCGATTATGTTTCTGAGTTTGTGGCTCAGTATTTCGGCGCTTTCGCCCACGAGTTTTTTGTTCTCTTCAAATGTTGTTTTGAACCTTTCGGGGTTTTGTTCTAATAGTTTTTTTGCCACCCTTTTGGTGAGTTGTGTTTTTATTCGTCCCATGGCGTTAAGAATTCACAATTCCTTTATAAATTTAACTATGGAAATCGGCTGGTGTTATGGAATGAACTCAATTCCGATGACTTCGCTTCTTATGAAGTTTTGTTGTGGGAGGGGGTCTGGAAAAGTGAATATTGTTTTTGTTGTCATTATGCCTGTGTATTTTTCTGTGCCTATGTGGAATACTGCTTTTTTTCCGAGGTATTTTTTTGAAGTGTACGATAGTGTTAAGCGCGCGTCAAAGCATACTGCGCAGTTTCTAATGTATACATCGCCGTCAACTTCCCATGCAAAGTCTCCTTCTTCTCCGCTTAGGGGTATTGATTCTTTTGCAATAAAAAAGTGTCTTTCAAATATTTTTTTTAATTCGGGATTTATTAATAGCCATTGTGGCATCCCGATATTCATTATGTCGTACAGGTGTGTCCAGTTTCCTGATATGGTTGAATATCTTTTTTTTGGTATTGGTGTTTGGGTGGTGAGTTGTTCAAGTATTTTTTCTGGTTTTGCGCTGAAGCTGAAGTGTGTTTCGTGGCCTTTTCTGTATGCTTCCGCAGGCATTATGAGTTTTTGCTTCATCATCCATGCGAGAATTTCCTGTCTTATTTGGTATTCTATAAAAAATGGGTTTTTGTCTTCGGGAGGCGCGATTACAAGGACATAGTTCATGTTTTTTTTGTCTGCTGTTTCAATCAGGTCAAGCCCGTATGCAAATCTTTGTTTTTTGTCTGTCAGCGCTTTTCTCTCTTGGATTGCAAGTTTGTTGAATATTCTTGTTTTTTCTTCTTCTGACAGGGTGAGTTCAACAAGGCTTCCGGAGATATTTTGGGATGCGTTGGCTTCTTGCGAGCTTATATCTTTTTCTTGGGCTTGTCTGATGCACGCTATTCTTGCCTTTGACATTTTTCCGTTTGTCAGGCTTTGGAAGATGTCTTCTTCAAGCTCTATGTTTTTTTGGGGGAGCTGGGTGATGTAGTCTGGATAGCTTTCATTGACTCCTGTGAACATGAGCGAGCTTATGAGTGCGTTGAATTTTCCTGTGTGTATCATTGCCAGGGCAGTGTGGGGAGATTCTGCTATTTCTGCTTTTTTGGCTCCGCTGGCTGAAAGAAGTTTTTTTAGCTCTTCTGCTGTTCTGGAGTCTTCGAGTGCAATGACTGCCTCAAGTTTTCTGTCCACGGGCTTGGGTTTCTGTTAAATTTTATAAATATTTTGCGTTGCCAGCATCAATGTCTGCCTCAATAATGGAAAACTATTTTAATACTGCCGTAAATATCTGTTTGTGGCGCTTGCGTTGATGATAATTGCACCTGAGAATTTTAGGGATGAGGAGCTTTTTGATACTGTTGGGGAGCTTGAGAAGAGGGGCGTGGGGGCTGTTGTTGCGAGCACAAGGCGCGGTGTTTGTGTTGGTTCGCGTGGGGGCTCTGCCGAGTCAGAGCTTTCGCTTGATGAAGTTGTTGTTGAGGATTATGATGCTGTTGTTTTTGTCGGGGGGGATGGCGCTGAAATATTTTTTGATAATGATAAGGCGCTTTCAATTGCAGTTAAGGCAGGAGCTCTTGGAAAGGTTGTCGGAGCTATTTGTCTTGCGCCGGTTATTCTTGCGAAGGCGGGTATTGTTAAAGGAAAGGTTGTTTCTGTTTGGGAGGGTGCTTCGGCTGATGTTGAAAGGCTGGGGGCGAAATATACTTCTGAAAAGGTTTTTGCGGATGGCAGGATTGTTACTGGAAGCGGGCCTTCTGCTTCAAGGGCTTTTGGCAGGAAGATTGCAGAGCTTTTGGGGTGAATATGGCGCGCTCAGGTTCGGTTGAAAAGCATTCAAGAAAAGATGAGCTTTTTTTTGATGCTGATTCTTTGAGGTGGTCAACCCCTGAGGTTGTTGCGGAGTATAGGGCGGAGCGCCTTAAATGCGGTGTTATTGCTGACCTTTGCTGTGGTGTCGGATTTCAGTCGCTGGCTTTTGCAAAAAAGTGCGGGGTTGTTTATGCTGTTGAGATTAGCAGGAAAAAGCTTGATTGTGCAGAGAAGAATGCGGCTGTGTTGGGTGTTAAAAACATTGTATTTATTCATGGCGATGTTCTGGATAAAAAAATTATTGGAAAGCTTTGTTGTGGCGCATTTTTCTGTGACCCTGAGCGCCCTTCTGGGGAGAGCGAGAGAACGCTTTCAAGTGTGTCTCCGGGCATTAAGTCTTTGGTTGAGGCATATCCTGATATTGCTGTTGAGTTTCCTCCGCAGATTAAGAGTATTCCTTTTGATTGTGAGAAAGAATATATTTCTTTGAACGGTGTTCTTAATAGGCTGACTCTTTATTTTGGGAAGCTTAAGAGGTGCGGTGTGAGCGTTGTCTCTCTTCCTTCAGGAGAACGGCTGTGCGCTGAAGAGGGAAGCGTGCCTAAAACAAAAACAGCGCCTGCAAGGTATCTTTATGAAATTGATTCTGCTGTGGTGAAGGCGGGCCTTGTCGGTGTGCTGGCTGAGAAGACAAATACTTTTGCTGTGATGCTTGAAAAGACGGTTTTTCTTTCTTCTGAGGCTCTTGTTGAAAGTGTTTTTTTCAGGAATTCTTTCGAGGTTCTCGCGGCATGCTCTGAAGGCGGGCTTGTCCGCTCGCTTAGGCGGTTGGAGGCGGGGAGAGTGGTAATAAGGTTTTCTGTTGCGCCTGATGATTATTGGAGTATAAGAAAAAAGTATGAGCGCATGCTTTCTGGTAAAAAGGAGTTTTTTGTTTTTAAGGGCGGTGTTTTTTTTATTGGAAGGAAGCTCGTAAATCCAAACCTTTAAAAAGGCCGTTGTTTTGCTGTTCTTTTATGGCTCAGTCTGAAATTAGTGCTCTTAAGGAGCTTGTTAAAAAGCAGAGTGTGCAGATTCGTATTTTGTCTGGCAGGCTGAATAAGGTTGAAAGTGCTCTTGTTAAAAATCCTGAATCCGGCTATGAGCCTGTTGTTGAAGATGTTGAAGAGCCTGTTGTTGAGAAGAAAAGAGAGGTTCATGCTGGCCGGGAGAATCCGGCAAGTTTGTTTAAGGTGTTCGGCATAATTGGCGTTATTCTTATTGTTCTTGGAAGCATTTATTTTTACAAGTATGCTGTTGACAACGGCTGGATTGGCATTGCCGGTAGGATTGCATTGGGTGTTGTTTCTGCGCTTATTATTCTCGTGGCGGGTATTGTGATGAATCTGAGAAAATATGAAAATTTTTCGCAGGTGCTCATCTCGTGTGGTTTGGGTGTTTTGTATTTTACTGTGTTTGCGACTTATCATTTTCATGAGTATAGGGCTGCGCTCGGTATGAGTCTTGTTTTTAATACGATTCTGCTTTTGTTTGTTATGCTTGGCGGGGCGGTTTTGGGTGTACGGCTTAATGCGCGCTGGGTTGTTTATGGCGCTCTTCTTTTGGGTTATATTGCTGCGTTCTTGAGTGGTATTGAGGGTAGGACTCTTCATATTTTGATTTATGTTTTGGTTATGGACCTTGTTGTTTTTGCTGTTGCAAAGTTTAAGGCTTGGTGCACGGGTATTCCTGCGCAGGTTTTGTCTTATATTGCGTATGCTGTTTGGTATGTGCAGGGGGTTGTTGATTCGCGTAGCATAATTAATCAGACAGGGATGCCTGTTTTGGTTACTCTTGGTTTTTTGTTTGCTTACTACGCTTTGTTTACTTTGCTTTCGTTTGTTCAGGAGGCGGTGCACAAAAAAGGCGAGGCGTATGCGTTTGCAACTATTAATACTGTTGCTGCGGCAGGCTTCGGGCTTGGTGTTGTTTATAAGTATTATCCTGATTTTAACGGGCTTTATCTTTTGGCTGTTTCTGCGCTTACTCTTCTTGTGGGTTTTGCTGCAAAAAAGTTTCATTCTGAAAACATTTTTGATGCGCATTTTCTGTTTACCTGCATTCTTGTCGGGATTGCCGTTCCTGTGCAGTTTGACAAGACTATTGTGACTGTGCTTTGGGTTGTTATGTCTTTGGGGCTTGCTTTCGGCGGAATGAAGGTTAATCATGCGCGCTTGTTTTATGTTGGTTATATCGGTTATGTAGTTCCTCTTGCACGGTGTTTTTTCTTTGATTTGTGGTTTCTTGATAATACTGCTGAAAGGATTATCGCTGTTTCGTCTGTTATTTTCGGTGTTCTTGCTGTGCAGTTGATTGCAAACAAGTTTCTTTCAAAATCCGGGGGGCATAGTTCTGCATTTAATATTTATTCGTGTGTTGCTTCTGTAATTGTTCCTGTATGGGTTGCGCGGGAGATTTACGGCATTGAATCTCTTTTGTGGCAGACCAGGCATGTTCTTGTTTCTGTCGGCTGGGCGCTTCTTGCGGTGATGATGATTTTTTACGGCATCTCAAACAGGCGGAAGATGTTTAACTGGTGCGGTGTTGTTTTGTTCGGAATTGTTGTTCTTAAGGTTTTAACTGTTGACCTTTCAGAGCTTGACAATATTTTCAGGGTTCTTGCGCTGGTGATTGTCGGGGTTATTGCGTTGGTCGGCTCTTTTATTTTTGTGCGCAATAAGGAGAAGATAAAGGGGTTGATATGATGAAGGTGTTTTTGCTGTTTTTTTTAGCTGTTTTGTGTGCAACTGTTGCTCTTGCTGATGTTGTTCTTGCGGATGTTGCTGATTATAAATATTACAGGGAAGTAGATACCAAAGGAATTCGCGAGCCGGTTTTTGTTATGCTTGATTCAGCGATTCTTGATAGTTCTGAAAGCAATGGAAAAGATATAAGGATTTATGGGGCTAAAGAGCTTGCGTATTTTCTGGAGTCGGCATCAGATGTTTCAGAGATTGCTCCGGTTGGTATAGAAAGTGTTACTGCCTCTTCAACCCAGCCTGCTTTCAGGGGCATTGATTACAGCGCCTCAAACATGATTGATGATGCTCCTGAAACTTATTATCAAAATGATTTTAGTGTTGAGCCTGGAAGCACAACAATTCTTGTCGAGCTTGGAGAGATTAAAAAAGTTGAAAGCCTGAGTATTTTTTATGCAGAAGGAATGGCTGGCCTGCCTGTCGTGACTGTTTATGCTTATGTTGGTGGCGCCGAAAGGTTTGTTGACGCCCGAAAGTCTGATTTCGTGCCGCTTCATTCAGTATATACGAGCAGGCTTGTTATTGTTTTTAATCATACCGGCACTGTGAAGATTGCAACTCTTGGTGTTTCAGGGAGCAGTTTTGGAAAAGCTTTGTTTATCCCTGATAGCGACAAAACATTTGTTTATTATGGCAGAGCCAATGACAATGGTGCAGTTTATGACACAAGCAGTCTTTACACCGATGTAAATACAAAAACATTGGTTGCCTCAAAGCAGTTTGTCAACAAGCTTTTCAAGAGCGACAAGGAGAACAGCATTTATGACAACTGCCCGAATACCGCCAATCCCGCTCAGGCAGATTCTGACAATGACGGTGTGGGTGATGCGTGTGATAACTGCAGATTTGTCGCAAACAAAGACCAGTTTGACCGTGATAAAGATGGTGTTGGGGACAAGTGCGACAACTGTCCTTACACGATAAATGCTGACCAGCTTGACAGAGATTTGGATAATGTTGGGGAAGTGTGTGATGATGATGACCTTGATGGTGTGCTGAATGATGTTGATAATTGTGTTAAAGGCCGTAATCCTGATCAAAGGGATACAAATAGGGACGGGGTTGGTGATGAGTGTGATGATTCTGACAAAGACCTGATTCCGAATTATATTGATAACTGCAGAGATGCAGCAAACTCTGATCAGGCCGACTTTGACAAGGACAGAATAGGTGATAAATGCGACAATTGTCCTACAATTTTAAACTTTGGGCAGGAAGATGAGAACAAGGACGGTGTGGGTGATGCCTGTAATGATGATGACGGCGATAATATTCCTTATGGAAACGATAATTGCAAAGATGTTGCTAATCCTGACCAGGTTGATTTTGACGGCGACGGCTTGGGTGACAAGTGTGATAACTGCCCGCAGGTAAGAAATTATGACCAGAATGATAAAGACCGGGATGGAATTGGAGATGGGTGCGATAATGAAGAATCAAGAGTTCTTGAGAACCCGAATGTTGTCTGGTCAATTATGATTATTGGTGCAGTGGTTGTGTTGTCTGCTGCGTTCTTTTTGAAGGGGAAGAAATAGCTTAGAAACTGCCGAGCGTTTTCTGCTCGTTTTTTATTTTTTCGTTTTGGAATGTCGCCCAGGATTTTCTGATTATGTGCGAATAAACAGTGTCATCCCAGTATTTTTTCATGAATTCTTTTGTTTTTGGGTCTGAGCAGTATCCTGAGCCGAAGTCAATTTTATGTATTTTCTTTAGTTCATCTATTTTTCTGTCGCGGAATACCTTTGCAAGTATTGATGCTGCTGCAACAACCGCATATTTTTCTGCTTTGTGCTCTACAACCAGCTCTGGCTTGTGCGCAATATTTTTTAACAGCAGCTGTTTGTATCTGTCCGGCACGACATCAGGGCAGTCAATGTATGCCTTGTCTGGAAGCAGTTCTGAAATCATTTGTGCTGTTTTTATTGCTTCTAACTTATTCAGATTCATTGCTGCAGAATTAAGTATTGCATCATCAATCTCTTTTGGCTCTATGACAACAAGTTTGTAGTCTTTTACTGCTTTTATTATTCGGTTATATAATGCGTTTCGTTCCTCTGGCTTGAGAAGTTTTGAGTCTTTGACATCCATTTTGCGAAGTTTGTGTAGCTCTGTTTCATCAATGACTACTCCGCATATAACCAGGCTTCCCAGCACCGGTCCTTTTCCCGCTTCATCCACCCCGCAGATTAACATAGTCCAAGAATAAAGAGTTGGGTATAAAAAGATTGTTAATCAGTTTTTAATCCAGTGCATCTCCAGTTGGTTTCTGCAGTCATTGTTTCTTCGCTTACAACGCAGGCCGGGCTGCACCCGTCTTTTTGTGTGTCAAGGTCAAACCACCATGTTTTTGTGCTCGGGTTATAGAAGTGCGTTTCTTTGAGGTTTCCGTTTGCTTTGCAGGCGCTTTTTTCAGCGATTTCCTTTGCCTGTGCAAGGCTTATTTTTGTCAGGTTTTCAGTAAAAATCCTGTTTCCGTCGCTGCACTGCCTCGGGTAGCTTTCCATTATGGCGTATCCTGCACCAGCGCACTCCTCAAAGCTGTTCACTGCTCTTTGTGTGCATCCCGGTAGGATTGCAACCGCGGCTATGAACAATGCTAACAATGCCGTTTTCATTAATTGAATAAAGTGCCGGAGTATTTATGTTTTTCGCTTGAGCCAAGCTTCCATTTGGCATGGAGCTTATTTGCCAAAAATTTCCATTCGTGATGGAAATAATTTTTGCGCGGCCGAATATTTAGAAACGCTTAAATATTCCAAATCTAATTGTTTGCTTTATGGACAACTCATCCATCGCAAAAATCTTTTATGAGATAGCCGAGATTCTCGAAATCCAGAATGTTGAGTTTAAGCCGAGAGCTTACAGGAAAGCGGCTCAGGCGATTGAATCATTGGGAGTAAATGTTAAAGAACTGCGTGACAAAGGCAGATTGAAAGGCATACCTGGAGTTGGCGAGAGTATTGCTAAAAAAATTGAGGAATTAATCACGACTGGCAGGCTGAAATATTATGATGAGCTAAAAAAATCTCTTCCGATTGATTTTTCATCGCTGGAGAATATTGAAGGTCTTGGTCCAAAAAAAATTGCGCTCCTTTATTCAAAGCTTGGCATAAAGAATGCAAAAGATTTGGAGAAAGCAGCCAAAGCAGGAAAAATAAAGTCTCTTGCCGGCTTTGGCGTGAAAACAGAAAAAGATATTATTGAAAACCTTGGCAGAAACAAGGAAAAGCGCTTCTTAATCAGTGTTGCCATGCCGATTGCAGAAAACATAATCCGCCGGCTGAAAGGCAGTGAGTTAGTCAAAGCTCAGTTTGTCGGCTCGCTGGTAAGAGGAAAAGAAACCATTGGTGATATTGATATTCTCGCGTTAACAAAAGATGAAAAAGCCACAGTTAATCGTTTTGCTTCTCTTCATGAAGTTAAGAAAGTTCTTGTAAAGGGAGAAAACAAATGTTCAGTCGTCCTGAACAATGATATGCGGGCTGACTTAAGAGTCTGGCCGAAGAATCAATACGGCAGTGCATTGAATTATTTTATAGGCTCAAAGTATCACGGAATTGCGCTGAGGCAGATTGCGATGAAGAAAGGCATGAAGCTTTCTGAGTATGGTTTATTCCGAGGAGAAAGAGTTCTTGCTTCAGAAAGAGAAGAAGACATCTATCGTTTGTTAGGGATGGATTACATTGAGCCGGAGTTAAGAGAAAATCATGGAGAAATAGATGCTGCGATTAACCATGTGCTTCCAAAACTTGTAAAACTTTCAGACATAAGGGGAGACTGCCAGATGCATTCGGCTTATTCCGACGGTATTCACTCTGTTGAGGAGATGGCAAAGAAAGCAAAATCGCTTGGTTATGAATACATTGCGATTACAGATCATGGAGGCAATTTAAAGATTGCTAATGCAATGGCTTACAAGTCTATTCTTGAACGAAACAAAGAAATAGAAAGAATAAGCAGAAATGTTGGCATAAAGATTATTTCAGGCATTGAATCAAACATTGATTTAAAAGGCAATATTGACTTAACTGATAAAGAAGCAAAAGAAATTGATTTTGTCATGGCTTCAATCCATTCCGGCTTTAAACAGCCGGAAGATGTTCAGACAAAACGTATTTTAAAGGCAATAAGCAATCCGCATGTCAACTGCATTGCCCACCCAACAGGCCGTTTGCTGTTCGGCAGAAGGGGCTACGAGTTAGACTGGGATAAAATCTTTAAGGCGTGCAAAGGTAATAATGTTGCAATTGAAATAAACTCCCAGCCAGACCGATTAGATATCAATGATGAAATTGCAAGAGAAGCAGTTAAGTCCGGGGTTAAACTAATGATTAACACAGATGCCCATACAGCTTCTCAATTGGAATTTATGCGCTACGGCGTTCTTCAGGCGAGAAGAGGGTGGTGTGAAAAAAAGAATGTTCTTAACTGCTTAAGCTACGATGATTTTATTAAAGAAATAAACCGTGTTCAGTGAAGCACTGTCAGAACTTCGCATCCGTTTTTTGTCACCAGCACAGTGTGTTCTGCCTGGCTGACTATTCCTTTTCCTGCGTCTGCCAGCGGAGGATAGGCAATTAATATTCCCTGCTGTTGGAAGTTTCTGAGCGCCAGCCGTATTTCCATTTCTGTTCCTTTTATCCATCTTGTTGTGAATGGCATTCCTTTGTATTGCTCTATCTGCTTTAATATTTCTCTTCCATCGCGCACCGGCTTTGAATCGGCCTGTGCGAATATTGTTGAAGCTCCTGCTTCCTGCACTCTTCCTCTGCCGTTTGTTGCAAATGGCTCTATTGCGAATATCATTCCTTCTTTTATTGTTGTTTCATCACCGTTGTCAATATTTGGAATAGTTGGCATTGCATGTATGTCATATTCCTCAAGACCGTGCCCTGACAGGTTGACTATCGGAGTAAATCCTGCTTCATTGATTGTTTCAGATATTGCTTTTCCTATCTCTCTGATTTTTGTTCCGGGCTTTATTATTCTTATTGCGCTTTCAAGCGCATCGCGCGACGCATTCACCAGTGCAGTGTTTTTTCCTGACAGGTCAACTGTGCATGCAGTGTCTCCTATTGCTCCATTCACCTCAACTCCAACATCCAGCTTTGCAATCTGGTCTGTTAAAATAATTTCGTCTTTTGCGCCGGGGCAGAAGTGCGCTGCAGTGCTGTTAAGCGATATTTGCGACGGGAATGCTGGCCTGCCCCCGAGATTTTTTATTTTATCATCTATTTTTTCGCACACATCAAGCATTTTTGCGCCTTTGTTTATGAGCAGTCTTCCGTATTCAAGCGCTTCTGCGGCTATTTTTCCGGCTTTTTTCCAGTCTTCCAGTTTTTTATTTTCCGTCATGCTTCACATATCCTTTTAGCAGTAGTTTTCCTAATGTTGATATTTTGATGTCTGTCTTTCCTTTATATTCTATTGTGTCAACTAGTCCGAGCTCTTTCAGGCCTTCTGACTTTAAATTGCCGCTTACATGATAAGAAATAAGGGGCATGCTCATTTTTGTTCTTTTTGATAATTCGTCAAGTGACGCGCAGCATGTTTCGTCTGCCAATACTTTTAATATCTCCATTTTTTTGTCGGTGAGAAGAGTGTAATATGAGAATTTCAGCACAGGAAGAAGCACTGTTTCATCATTTTCAACAGAAATTGCTTTCAGCCCGTTTACAAATGCTGCGGATGTGGCTGCGCACTGCGTCACTCTGTTTCCTGTTGCAGCGTTTACAATGACATTATATCCTTTTTCTATTTCTTTGATTTCTGCTATTTTCTGGAAGAATGCCTCCCAGATGTTTCCGTCAACTTCAATGACCTGTGTTTTTATCTTGAATTTTGCAAGGTCTTTCTCTGCCTCTTCTGCCTTGTCCGCCTGCCCTTTCGGGCAGATTAATATTACTCTCTCTGCCGGAAAGTCTCTCAGCCCGATAAACAGGTTTTGCATATAATCCCCTACCGGCGCTATGATTACATTCTTCATAACGGATAAAAACTGCTTTTGTTTATAAAATTTTTGACAACGGCACTCCTCACGCATATGCGGCGGCATTTCTTTTTTTGATTTGTGGATGATATTTTAGCACAGCTTCCGATTGCTTGATTGTCCTATTTGCCATTCTCATCAGAAAGCATTATCATTAACTGCCTGAGGAATGCTCTGAATTTATAAATGTAATCTGAAGAGCATAGCAAAATATATAAACTATCTATTCAATGAACGGGCTGAAAAGAGGTGTTTATGTTATATATCGGGGCTGACCACGCAGGGTTTCATTTAAAGGAAAGAATTAAGGAATATCTTGTGAGTGCAGGCATTTCTTTCAATGATCTCGGCAATTTGGTCTATGATTCTGCTGATGACTATCCTGATTTTGCTTTTAAGGTTGCGAAGAAAGTCGGCTTGAAGAAGGATGCAAGGGGAATTTTGTTCTGCGGAAGCGCTTTCGGTGTTGCGATTGCCGCGAATAAAGTGAAGGGTATTCGCGCTGTTCCTGTTCATTCTGTGAGAGAAGCCGAGTTTTCCAGGCTTCACAATGACGCAAACATTCTCTGCCTTTCAGGTTGGCATCTTTCTTTTGGCATTGCGAAAAAGATTGTCAGCGCCTGGCTTAAGGCAAAGTTCAGCCGCGCCTCCCGCCATGTCAGGCGCTTGAAAAAGATAGAGATGATAGAGCGTGGAAAATGGAGATAAGCCCCTCTGTTCTCGGTGTTAATCCAAAAAAATGGAATATTCCTGTTCTTGAAAAGTATTGTGAACGGCTTCATATTGACATTGTGCCTGAAGGATTAACTCCCGGATTTGTCAGGCGTATCAAAACACAGCTTGTTAAGGACATTCATTTGATGGTTGATAATGTTGAAAAAGGCATTGAACGCTATTCATTTGCAGGCATAATCAACTTTCACATTGAGGCAGGCAATACTCTTAATCTTATCATGAAGGCAAGGTCTCTCGGTGTTAAAGTTGGGCTGAGCGTTAATCCTGAAACAAGGGTTAAAGCGCTTGTCCCTTTTCTCGGAATTATTGATGAAGTGCTTTTGATGTCAGTTCACCCTGGCAGAAGCGGCCGGAAATTCATAAACATTGCAAAGAAGATAAGGCAGATAAGAAAGCTCAATAAGGCGGTGATAATTAAGGTTGACGGCGGGCTGAATAATAAAACAGTCAAGAAAATCCGGCGCGCGGATATTGCAGTAATGGGCGCTTACATTTTCAGAAGCAGGAATATTGAAGAGGTGTTAAGACGCTTGTCTCTAATGCATGTTGCCAAAGAATTGAGGAAATCTGTTATAAGAATGGTCTCTTCAGCCAAATCAGGCCATCCTGCGGGAAGCCTCGGCATGGCGGATGTTTTTGCTGTTCTTTTTTTTGATGCAATGAAATATGACCCCGCCAATCCGGAATGGAAAAAAAGGGATTATCTTGTTCTTTCAAACGGGCACATATGCCCTGTGTTGTATGCCTGTATGGCGAGGGCCGGTTTTTTTCCAAAAGCTGAATTATTGACGCTGAGAAAGCTTGGAAGCCGGCTTCAGGGCCACCCGCACAGGTCTTCTTTGCCAGGTCTCGAGTCAACTTCAGGCCCTCTGGGCATTGGGCTTTCACAGGCGGCAGGCATGGCGCTTGCCCTGAAGATGGATAAGAAAGACAACCGGGTTTTCTGCATTACTTCTGACGGCGAGCATGATGAAGGCAATACCTGGGAAGCAGTTATGTTTGCCCCAAAATACAGTCTAAACAATCTTGTTTGCATAATTGACAAAAACAATATTCAGCTTTCAGGCAACACAAATGAAATAATGCCTCTTGGAAATCTAAAGAAGAAATACAAGGCTTTCGGCTGGAAAGTAAAAGTTGTTGACGGCCATGACATGAAAAAGATAAAGAGAGCATTGGCAATAAAATCAAAAAAGCCATTGGCAATTATCGCTAACACAATTCCTGGAAGAGGTGTTAGTTTTATGGAAAATAAGTGGGAGTGGCACGGCAAAGCTCCAAATGATGAGGAATCTGTTAACGCGCTGAATAAGCTTGGCCGGAGTGCAGAATGAAATCCTGCAGAGATGGCTTCGGCGATGCGCTTGTTGAGCTTGGAAAAAAGAACAAGAATATTGTTGCAATAACTGCTGATTTAAGCCAGTCTGTGAGAATGGATGCATTCAAGAAGCGGTTTCCGGAGCGATTTTTTGATGTTGGCGTTGCTGAACAAAACCTTATTGGAGTTGCTTCAGGGCTTGCCCATCTCGGAAAGATTCCTTTTGCCTCAAGCTTTGGCGCTTTTATGCCGGGAATGTGTTTTCAGCAGATAAGGACTGCCGTCAGCTATAACAATGCGAATGTAAAGCTTGTTGCGTCCCACTGCGGGATTAATGTTGGAGAGGACGGCGCAACGCATCAGATGCTTGAAGACATTTCAATGATGCGCTCTCTCCCGAACATGATTGTCGTTTCTCCCTGTGATTACTGGCAGGCAAAGAAAGCAGTGGTTGCTGTCTCAAAAGCTGGCGGGCCGTGTTATGTGCGGTTTGGAAGGGAAGAAGGGGTGTTGACTTCTGCGAAAACCCCTTTTGTTCTTGGAAAGGCGCAGGTTCTTAAGGACGGAAAAGATATTGCAGTTGTCGGCTGCGGGGGTGTTCTTGCAGAGGCTCTTAAGGCCGCAGAGTTTCTTGAAAGCGAGATTTCTGTAATGGTTGTTAACATGCACACAATAAAGCCGATTGATGAGCTGATGCTTTTTCATATTGCAAAAAAGTGCGGAAGGATTATTGTTGTCGAAGACCACTCTGTTCACGGCGGTCTTGGAAGCGCGGTAAGCGATGCTGTTTCAGAAGGTTTTCCTGTCCCGGTTTATAAGATGGGCATGAAAACTTTTGGCGAATCAGGAAGTGCTGAAGAGCTGATAAAAGCGTTCCACCTTAAGTCTGTTGATATTATCAGAAAGATAAAGTCAGTCGTTTAGAAGCTCGCTTATTGAGCCGTGTGTGTGAAGGCGGTGTATTGTTTTTGCAACATAGCTCGCAACTGAAACTTCTTTATACCACCGATTCCTTTTTTTGAATTCATCTGAATGATGGACTGAATCTGTGCAGATTACCCCTCCAAGAATGCCCTGTTCATGCAGTTCGTTCAGCCTCTCTTCTGCCGGCGGGCTGAATATGCCGTGGGTTGCCAGCCAGTAAACAATATTTGCTCCGCTGTCAGCAAGGCTGAGTGTTGCATTGTAAATGGTTCCTGCAGTGTCAATCATGTCCTCAATTCCCATGCATATTTCTCCTCTGACTTCGCTTATGAGCCGTGCAGTTGTTTTTCCAGTTACATTATCTCTTCTTTTTTGGAATCCTGTGATGTCTTTGTCAAGAAGGGATGCGTAGTCTTCAGCTCTCCTGCTTCCGCCGGTGTCAGCAAAAATTACTTTTGTGATGCGCGGAAGCTCTTTTTTTGTGTAGTCTGTAAGAGTTCTTATCGCGCTTAAGTTGTCTGTCAGGGCTTTTCTGAAAAAGCCGGCTATTGAAAGATTATGTATATCCATGTAAATTACATTGCCGACGCCATAAACATCCTCAAGCTCCTGTGCAAGCCTTGACGCAGTCACTCCTTCTCTTGCCTGTGCTTTGTCCTGCCTTGCATAAGGAAATGAAAGCATGATTAAAACTTTTCTTCTCACCCCCGCCCTGAATGCAGCGTCAAGGGCGCTTTTCATTGCAGAAACAGAGTCTGCTGTTGAATAGCCGAATTCTCTTGTCTCGCAGTCCTGTATCAGAAAGAAGTCAGCGCCTCTTATTGATTTGTTGATAAGCGTTTTTATCTCTGTGTTGGCAAATCTTCTTTCAGTTGTGTCAAGAAGATGCAGTTCAGGGTGGCTTTTCCGCCTGAGAACCTCAACAACTTTTTCAGCAAACGGCCTTCCGCACATGCACGCGGACACCACCATATTGTCTCCATCCATGAGTTCAGGGGGTGCTGTTTCATTATTAAAGCTTTGTATGGTGAACTGCTATTTTGAGAAAAAGTTTTTTATCTTGTTTTCATAATCGTGTGAGATTTCATTTTCTTCCGGCAGGCATTTTCGGTAATTTTCCCAGGCGTACCGCTTGTCCATGAATACTATCACTCCTTTGTCTGTTTCGCTCCTTATGCATCTTCCTGCGTTTTGCATTGCTCTTGATATTGCCGGCAAAACATATCCATAGTCCCACCCGCTTGAATACTTTTTTTCATAGTAGTTAATCAGCGCCTGTGTCTCAAGGTCCGGCTTGTTTAAGGGAAGCCCGACTATTACAACGCACTTGAGGAAGTCTCCTGGAAGGTCTATTCCCTCGCCGAAGCTTCCGGATGCGGCGGCAAGAAGCACTGCCCCGCTTGCCTTGTACATTTTAAACCTGTTTATCATGTCATCTTTTTCTTCGCCGGTCATTCCTGCTATTTCTGTGAGGATTGTCTTTCTGCATAATTCTGAAAAAAAATGGTAAACGCTGTCTCTTACAAAATAGCTCGGGAAAAAAACAGCGGTGTTTCCAGGAACTGCATTGCATATTTTTGCAAGGGATTTCGCGATGTTTTTGTACTGTTCTGTGCTCCGCTCCGAGAATTTTGTTGTTGTGTCCGGCGCTATGAGGCTGAGCTTGTTTTTTTTCGGGAACGGCGACTGAAATTCAAGCTCCTTTGCCTTGAGCCCGAGTATTTCCTTATACATTTTAACTGGCTTTAGCGTTCCGCTCATAAGGATTGAGCAGTATGCGCTGTCAAAAATGTTTTCTGAGCCGAGCGACGGGTCAAGGCACGAATGTATTATCTCTATTTTTTCGCCTCGTCTTGAAATAACATGCCTTATGATGTTGGCATACCCGTCTTCCTCAGAATAATTTGCGAGAAAATTTGCGATTGTGGCAAGGTAGCTTCTTTTTGAGCGCGATATTGTCTCTTCAGAAAGGTTTTCAAAAAGCTCTATCATCTCTTCTTTTTTTCCGACGATAAAGCTTCCTTTTTCGAGGGTTTTTTCTTCATCATTTCCAAGAAGCTCTATTAGCAGTGTCTGGAGTTCATCAAGAAACTGCGGGCATTCCTCATTTTTCAGCTCTTTTGCCTCGCTTCTCGCGCTCTTGATTGTTGCTGTTGAAAGCCTTGCGCTCATCATGTCTCTTATTCTTTTCGGGAGGTTGTGGGCTTCATCCGCTATTATTATTGATTTTGCGAGCTCTTTGCCTGATTTTGCAAAGAACTGGAGCATTATTGAGGGGTTGAATACATAATAATAATCCGCAATAATGACTCTCGCTTTTTTTGCGAGCGCAAGGGACATTTCATAAGGGCAGAGCTTTTCCTCTTCGCACAGCTTCATTATCTCGCCAGTTTCATTGGGTGATGAATTTTCTATTTCTTTTGCAGTGCTTTTTGCAAGGGTTGAAAGGCCTTTTTCTGTGCGTGTTGCGTTGTAAAATTCGCATTTGCCGTGCTCTCTTGATTTTTTGCAGTATTCAGAAAATTCTCCTGAGGAGAGAAGGTTTGTTCCAGGCTGAAGGCACATCCATTTCTTTCCTATTATGTCCGCAGTTATTATTTTCATTCCGTAAACTTTTTTTATTTCCTTGAGGGTTTCTACTGCAATTTTGTGCTGGGTGTGCCTTGATGTCAGGAAAAAAACAGTCAATTCTTCTTCTTCCGCCTTTTTTAGGGCGGGCCCGAGTGATGCTATTGTTTTTCCAAGCCCTGTGGGGGCATGCGCTATCAGGTTTTCTTTTTTGTCAAGCGCGCTGCTTATTTCCTCAATCAGCCTGTCCTGGACAGGCCTTATTTTCCCGAATGGAAAGAAAAAGTCCTCGCTTTTCATTAGCTTAAGCGCTGTGAAGCAGTTAATAAAGTTTTTTGTGGAGAAACCGCAGGATTTGCGTAGCGCTTAGGAATAGAGCACATCAAAAACATAAGATGCAAGAGTTATTGAAACAAAATAGGTGCAGGCATTCCATACGCTTATCTGTGCAGGTATTGCATAAAATGACGCAAAAAGCACTTCTTGAAGCGTCATTATCAGCGCAATAAGCAGTCCGGACGCTATTGCGTTTTCAGGTATTCTCTTGTTTAGCTCATATATTAAGAATACAATCATTCCTAAAACAATGAAGTACAGCCACCATGATGCTGTTGAAGAGACAGCAAATCCTGTTTTTGCAAGGTCGGCTGTTTCCTGCTGGAGGAGCGTTCTTGCAACAAAACCCCCGCCGGCAAGTATAAGGAATGCAACGATGAATGCAGTAATTGTCTTTATGAGCTTTCTCGGCTTTACCCGCCTCATATTGTTCATGACATTCATATCTCTATTTTTAAATAACAAGTATTTATATCTTTGCTTTTTTTGTATGCGGATAGCATCCTGAGTCAAAATTCCCTGATTATTCTCTAAAAGAGCGTTGCGGGGTTGCCCCATCCGGGGTGTAGCTCTCTCAGGTTTTTCATCGTGAATTTTTGAGATGCTTTCCGCATACCTTTTTTCATTGGCTGAACCGCCTGCAGAGCGGGGTTGTAGTCAATAAAATTTTCGCCACCGCAAGATATATAAATACAACACTATTCGCCAACATATATAATTAAGTAATAATGATTAAAAAGGAGGGTTGAATCTTATGGGGGGAGGAAACATGAAAAACAAGAAAATTTTTAATGTGCTTTTTAGGGAGAAGCCGGCGATGATGCTGGTTGAGCTGATGAATGCAAAGGGCGAGCTTTATGCCTCTTCGCTTGCGAAGAAGATTGACTGCACTTATTCTCATGTGGTTAAGGTTCTGCAGGAGATGGAAAAATCCGGATTAATAAACTTTGACAAACAAGGCAGATTAAAGCTCCTCACACTGACTAAAGCAGGCACTGATGTCGCCGAAAATATTGAGAAAGTCAGGAGCATGCTTTAAGTTTTTCTTTTGCTTTTTTTATGAATTCTTCTTCTTTTGCCGTTTCTATGACTGCGCCTGCCGCAAGCTGATGGCCTCCGGCCTCTCCGCCGACAGATTCTGCTATTTCTTTAAGCATTTCTCTGGCGCTGGTGATTTTTGTGTTCGGGGGGATTCTCAGCGAGACTTTTGTTTTGTCCGCCTGCCTTGCCAGCCCAAGAACGCAGGTTCCCGGATTTACAAGCCGTGATCTTGATATTATTGATGACATTGTGCCTATCATTGTGCACGGAACTTCCTCTTTTGCATTTATTATCACATAATTGTTTTCCTCGGTTATCATCTCTTTTTTTCTGTTGTCTTTGAACCATTGCATGAAATCTTTTATTTCCTTTTTATAGTCGAGAAGCGTTTTTACCGCAGAGTGTTTCGCCTTTTCGTCGCCTAAACACGCGCCTATTCCAGGGGAGTATTTTTTCAGCCGTCCGCACCCGTTGAGGAGTGTTGAGAATTCTTTAAGGTCGTAAAACGGGCTGTTGCACCTTTCATCTATCAGCAGATATCTTGTTCCGACTATGCTTTCAGGATTTTTTTCTTTTTTCCTTATTGCTATCAGCCCGGACACCAGCTTGTTTATCTCTTCTCCTGTGAGGTCGCCGAATTTTTTCCATTTTTTTCCAATCATTGGTTTTATTCCGATTTTATGTAGAAACTTAACCGCGCCCGCATCAGAGCCGGTTATTCCTGGAAGGTTGAAGTCGGAGCTGTACTCAAGAAGCTTGTGAATGGGCCTTGTCTGAAGCCCGAATATTTTCAGCCCTTTTTCAATCCTGATTTTTTTTGAGTTGAGCGCGTCTTCAAGTATTTCTTTGTTGAGGCCTGTAAACCCGTTTTTTTCCTGCATGTCTCCTATTGCCCCGATAAGCGCGAGGTGTGCATATTCTTTTATTCCTTCATGCGCTGATTTTGCGAAAAGATATGCGACTCCTGCGCCGGATATTTCAGAGCTTCCATCTATTCCGAAAAAATGCGGGTTTATGTGATTTTGGCGTGGTTCTGAGTCGGGTTTGTGGTGGTCAAGAATGACTGCATTTTTTATCTTCTGTTTTATTTGCGAGGCGTGGTTTGAGCCTATGTCAGAAAATATTACTGTTTCATTATTTTCAAGAGAAATCTTTGTTATTTCGTCCTGGCTGAGCTGGGGGATTATTGATGTGCTTGAGTTTATTCCGAGAAGCCCGCAGAGCTTGATTAATATTGCTGCAGATGCAATTCCGTCTGAGTCAAGGTGGGAGACTATTTTAACATTTTCTGCCTTGAAATTTTTTGCTTCATCTGCTGCGAATTTCTTGAATGCGTCGTATTCTGCCAAAGTTTTTACTCTATGAGCAGTGCAATTTCTTTCGGATTATACTTCCATTCTATTGGAAGGCGCCCCGTATTCTTGTAATACTTAACCAGCTTTCTTATTTTTGACTGTGTTATTAGGCGTCCTCTTATTGCGCTTTCATCATGAATGTTTTTTTCAACATGCTTGTTGAGAAATACTTCCTTTTTAAGAAGCGCCATGACATCTTCAGGGATTTCTGCAAGCAGTTTTTTTTCTTTGAGAATTTCCGATATGCTTTTTTCTGTTATTGTTTTTACATCAGGGATGCCGTAGTGGTCTCTTAGGTGAAGCCCTATTTGTGAAGGGCTTTGATTCCCTTTCGCAAGCTTGATTACCAAAAGCTCAACCTCTTTCGGCTTGTAAGTCATCCATGAGCCGATTTTTTTTTCAACCGGCTTGTATGAGCGCGACTTTCCTTTTTTTCTTGAATACATTCTTGCCATTTTTTTTACCTCTTGGAGAAAGCCTCCAGTATGCGCAAGCAGTGCGTTTGCAGAACCGGCGCATCTATCAAATAGTCTCCGAAAAAGCCGGTTGTTTATAAATATTGCCCTTTATTTAATAATCTTTATAAATGGAATAAAATTTCCGCCTCTGATGAAAAAATATTTGGGAGTTTACGGAAAATCAGATATTGTGGCTAATGGTTATGTGCACGGTTTTTTTGATGCGCTTCACGGAGCCGGCATTGTCGGCGCGCCTGAATCTGTTGTTTCAGCTCTTTCCTGCCTTGATGAAAAGCTAAGCAGGCAGTTTAATGCGGAGCGCTCAGGCCTAAAGCCTCTTGTTGCTCTTTGGGCTGCAAGCCAGAATCTGAAACCGAGTGATATGGTTTATGCTGTAAGAGCTGAAGTTTCTGACCTTGAGAAAATTGTGGCATGCCTTCCTGCACTTGTAAGAGCTGTTGCTATGAAGCGAGGAGAGCTGACTCTTTACGAAGAAAACGGCCGTCAGAGATAGAATTCTTCAATCTTGGTGTAAGGCTCTTCTTTTTTCAGCTCTGATTTGAATAGTGCAAAGCTGTTCACTCTGAACGAAAGCTTTTCTGTTTTAAGCGAGCTTAATAGCTTCAGGAAAGGCTCTTTATTCTCCTGATTTATTTTTTTCGGCCTTGCGATTGTCAGGTGCCCCATAAACCTTTTTTCCTTTTCAAACAGCCCTGAAAGCACCTCATCCACTTTTTTCTGCAGTTCATCTGCTCCGCTGATTTTCAGCCACACAATGCGTATTGCTTGTTTTGAGAACACCCCGAATTCTTCTGCTGAAGCAGTAAACGGGCTAAACTTAATTGTCCTGAGCGCCTGCCTTGTTTTGCCTGTTTTTTCTTCATCAATCTCGCCGAGAAATTTAATGGTTAGGTGAAGGTTTTCTTCTTCTGTAAATTTTTTGTCAAAGAAATCCCGGCTTTTTATTGCCTTCTGGAGCAGGGCAACTTTTTCTTTTGCTTCCTTCGGCAGTTCAACTGCTATGAAGCACCGCATTATCTCATTCCTGCAGACGGCTGTCCGATATTCTGTCGTATATATGACTGCCACAGCGCAGTATACCATGTCCGCTCTTCGCGGGTTTTAGAGTTGTTTATTATCGCATCGGATATTTCAGTATCCACCCATTTTTTTTGTTCGGTGCTCATTAAAGGATATGCAGTGCCGAGCCTTTCCATGAACTCGCACAAGTCTGTGTCAATCGGGAATTGCGCAATCATTTATCAATTCTTGGCTCACAGGTATAAATACTTTTTGCGTTTCCTCAGGCTAAAACTCCAGCCCCAGCACACAGCTTACAAGCCCGCTTCCGAAGCCGATTGCCAGCGCTCTGCCTCCTTTTTTTATCAGCCCTTCTTCATATGCTTTTGCAAGAGTAAACGGCATTGACAAAGTTCCCATGTTGCCGTATTTCTCAAAAGTGGTGTAGCTGCAGTTGTCGCAGATATCTCTTAAGTTTTCTTCTGCATTGCGCTGATGGGATCTTCCGACCTGGTGCGTTACAGCAAAATTAACCCTGCTCCAGCCGAAAAGCTCCATTGCTCTCCTGACAGACTCTTTAACAATCATTACGCCGTTTCTCTCAAGCTTCTCTGCTTTTGTTTGAATAAGAATCTTGTCTTTATGCCTTCTGCCGATGCATAAATCAGCGCAGGATGCGTCGCTCAAGGAAACATATCCTTTGATTTTGCACATTCCTCCGTCACTTCCAACAACAATGCTTAATGCGCCGCTTCCAAGTGTAAGCGAGGGTGTGTTCAGCCTGAGGTGCTGTTTGTCCTTGTTTGCAGTGTAATGCTCCTGAAGGTCTTTCAGAGTGTCAAGAGTGACCTGCCTGGAATCCTCAAAGCCGATGGCAAGGCCCTGCTCTGTCTGGCCTGAATTAACAGCGTTTGCAATCATGACAACTGCATTGGCCATTCCCAAACATGCATTTGATATGTCAAAAGGCATGGCTTCTTTTGGGAACGGAAATCCTTTCATGATTCTTATCATTGTTGACGGCTCAATTATTTCTTTTGTCAGTGCTGCATATATGGGCAGTTTTATCTTTGAGAAATCCACTTTTTCATCTCTGCACCTGCCCAAAAGCTTTCTGCACTCTTCTTCCAGCCGGACATCATCTTTCCAGAAATATCTCTCCATAACATTTGTGTAAAACCTTATGAAGTTGTCAGGCACTTTGAATGGAGTCCTGCTTATGGCGGACATGGCTCTTTCTTCTATCTCTGAAGTCAGAACGCGCGTTCCTGAAAGCTCTTTGTTAACTCCCGGAATAATGTAATCAATGCGCTTGATAAATACATTGTTATAAACGGCGTGCATGCTTCTTTTTTCCAAAACATATTTATATTACTTTGCTCTATTTGGGCGTTATGCGCTTCAGCAGAAGGATAACCATAATACAGGTGAGGAGAGCGAAAGGTGAGAGCGTTAACAGGGATTTGCAGAGCTTCGGCTCTTCACTCGGATTGTTCAATCTCAGGGACAAGGACAAGAGCTGTTACAGGATATTTCTTGAGCTGTTGAAGGCCGCGAAAATGAAAAGCGGATTGGCGAGCGACGAGCTTGCGTACACTCTGGGGCTGACAAGAGGCACTGTTGTCCATCATTTGAACAAGCTTATGGAGGCGGGCATAGCCGTGAATGAGCGCAGCAAGTATTATTTGAGGGAGGAAAACCTCGAAGTGGTTATTGATTCAATAAGAAAGGACCTGGAAAGCTCAATGGAGGAATTAAGGGCTGTTGCAAAGGACATTGATGAATGGATGGGGCTATGATTCGTTTAATGGGCCTTGGAATTCTCGTAAGCAAAACTCTGGTCATAGGAGACCTTCATATAGGCTATGAAGAGGCGATGAACAAGCAGGGTGTATTGGTTCCAAGAGTTCATTTTGCCATGCTTCGCAGGGCTCTTGAAGAGCTTATTGAAAAAACAACTCCTGATACGGTTATTATTGCGGGCGATATTAAGCATGAGTTCGGGGCAGTATCAGAGCAGGAATGGAGGGAAACACTAAAAATAATAGATTTAATCACGGCAAAAGCAAAGCTCATTCTTGTCAAAGGCAACCATGACACAATACTGGGCCCGATAGCAGGAAAAAGAATCGTTGAGATAAAAGAGCATTATTTAATAAAATCCGTTTACATATGCCACGGAGATAAAATACCGCGGGATGATGATTTCAAAAAAGCAAAAACTGTAATAATCGGCCACGAACATCCCGCAATAACATTGAGGGACGGCATAAAGCAGGAAACTTACAAGTGTTTTCTTAAAGCAGAATATGGCGGAAAAAAGCTTTTTGTTCTCCCTTCTTTTAATTTTGTTTCAGAAGGAGCGGACATAACAAAAAAAGAATTTCTCTCCCCCTTCCTGAAGAATGCATCCGCTATTGTGCCGGTGGTAGTCCATGAGGGAAAAGAATACAGCTTTGGAAACAGCTTAAAGACTGAACAATCAATAAATTTTTAAACTATGTTTTCAATTGCGCATAAAAATTAGAGGTGTTGAAATGAAAAAGGGGATTATTGCCGTATTTATAATGTTGTTCTGCTCTTCTCTTGTTTTTGCTGAGGCAAGGGCGCAGCTGTCAAAAAGCAGTATTGTTTTCGGCGAGAGCGTGCAAGTTACTGTTTTTCCAGGTGTTAAAGATGTTTATCAGCAGCACATTGTTGTTTTTATGGGCAAACGGCAGGTTGGAGCTATAGGGCTTAATGACCCCCTTTCAAAGATTTCAAAAGAAAAATTTTCTCCGGGCGTGAAATCTTATGTTGTTTCATACACGCCGAAGCAGCCAGGCAGTTATGATATTAAAGTGTATGATTATGATGCGAGAAAATATATCGTGCTTCCTCTCACTGTGGCAAATGTGAATTATGCAAGTAAGAAGATATGCTCAAAGGTTAAGACCTTTGCTGTAAGAGGCAGGGAGTGCTCGAAGGAAATCTGCGCTTTGAAAGGAATGGAGTTTGCAGGATGCCTGAAGGACAGTACTTATTCAAGAGCGGTCTGCAAGCAGATTGTAAAGACTGAATGCGGGGGCGCCTGCTCTGCTGACTTCAGCCTTGAAAGCATAGAAAAGTGCAGTTGACGGCTATTTGTTGAACAGCCGTTTTGTTATTATTGTTGCATAGCTTCCTTTGGGCAGTGAGAACGAAATTCTCGCTTTATAAGAATTTTTTTCATCTTCAATGGTTATTTTAAAATCTTCCGGAACAAGCTTTGTTTTTCTTTCATGCGTCTTAAAAAAGTTTCCTGTCGCATTCTTTATTCTGAAATCGTCAAGGGTTATTCCCTCGCGCGCAAGGATTCTTTCAACAATTATTTTTTCTTCAGGAGGGCTGTTGATTTCATCGCTTATTGTATTCAGGATTTCAGGGAGCATGCACTGTTTTTTGTAAAATATGAGCGCGCCCATTTTGTATTCAATGCTGTATGTCGTTTTTGCCGGCGCATTTTTTCTCAGAATCTCTTTCAGGCATTCATTCCAGAGATAGCTTTGGTATGCAGAAACATACAGCTCGCGCATTCGTGAAGGGATTCTTCTATATGCGCTCTGCCAGCTCCTTGTTTTTTTGTATTCCTCGATTACTCTTGCGAGGCGCTTTGTTTTTGCCTGGACTTTTTCAATCGCGCCCCAGTTTTCAAGGATGTTCTTTTTGTCCTGCTTGGCGGCTCTGCCCTCGCTTTTTGTGCCGTCAGTAAGATAAATTTTTACTGCCCGCTCATAATTTTTTTTCATTGCATGTTTTATTATGAATTCGCCGTTTGATGCGCTTCCGAATCTCTGGGAGTCGTAATAATTCGGGGCGCCGATTTTCGGCAGGCTCTCTGCCTTTTGTTTTATTCCGTCAATCTCGCCTTTCTTGATGCCTCTTGCAGTTATCTCAAATCTGTTTCCTTTGAGGTCGCCGAGCTTTATCCTGTTTTTTGAGTATCCTGCAAAGGATATCCTGAAGTTTTTTTCCTCGCTTGTGTTCAGCCTGTATTTTGAGGGTATTGAGAAATACTGCCTTGTGAGCGCATGTTTGTCTTTAAGCCCGGCAATGCCGAATTCATGCGCAGGAATCCTATTTTTTGCAGAGAGATAGCTTATAAGCGCGAATGTTTCAGCATTCTTTTTCTCAAGCAGGTAGATTTTGTATTCCGCCGGCTCTTTTGTAATCTGCACAGTGCTTATTTCCTCAACTCTGAAGTCTTCAGGATGCTGTTTTAGCTTCATTTTGGAAGTGAAATCTTAAAAGCATTTAAAACTTGCGTTTTATACCTAATATACGCTTTTCAACACCCCTAAGTTTCATATGGAACTGGTATACAGTTTAGTATACTAATCGAAAGATTTATATACTTGTAATGTTTTATACATCTTATGGTAATGTTGTTTGACCGCTTCAACCTGCCGGAAGATGTTTATGAGATAATCTTTGCGACAGAACAGCAGGCGATTGTAGGCCGGCTGCTGATTGACTACATGAAAACCAACAAAGGAGAAATAGGCAAAACCCAGATGTCCCTGTTTGCAACAAGCCTTGATGAAGGCAGGCTTATTGCAAAGCTTCCGACACCGAAGTATGCGGGAAAGAAACTTAAGCTTTCCTACAATAAGCGCCAATTTTATGACAGAATTTTAACACCCTTCAGGAGCATGGGCATTATTGACTATGACATGTATAAGAAGACCTACAAGCTTTCAGACAACTTTAACAAGGAAATGATACGGCTCGGGCTCTTATGGCTGAAGGAACTGAGATGCCCGGCCCGTTCAGTTATTGACACTGAATAACGCTCAAGAAAGCAGGCCTTTGCGCTTCCTTCTAACACCCCCCAAAAAAAAGCGCATCCGCCTGCTGTTCTTTTTCATAATAACATGGCCCGCACCAGAATTGAATGGTTCAGAAAAAAGCTGACCTTTGCTGTTTTTGCATTTCTCGTGCTTTACATGATTTATATTAAGTGGAGCGTGATAGTCGGGCACATTCCTGTTGTCAGCTCAATTTACTCTTTTGTTTACGCCAATCTTGCTGAAAAAACTGTTGCAGGAATGTTCTGGTCAAGCTTTTTCGGCGCGCTGTTCTTCATATTTCTTCCTGTTGAATTCATCTTTGTTTATTATTTTGATGCGGGATATAATCTGGCGCTTCTTGTGCTGGTGGTGCTTGCAGGGAATGTCCTCGGGCTTGTTGCAGACTATTTTCTCGGCATTTTTTTCGGGGAGAAGCTCGCAAGAAAGCTGATGAAAAAGAAGTATGATTTTTTTGTGAAGCTTGTTGTTAAGTTCGGCGCATTTTTCATTTTAGTCGGCAACGCGCTGGTCATCCCTGTTTTTCCGATAGAGCCGTTTTCATTTATTGTTGGAAGCTCAAGATACAGCTTTAAGAAGTTCATGGTTTATACTGTTGCCGGAAAAGCAGTTCAGCTGGCATTGCTCGCATACCTGCTTGTGAAATACGGGCATTCACTGCTTGATTTCAGTTCTCTTAAGTCAATAATACTGGGTTAATTTATCAGCCCTGACATAAAGATTATGTTTTGGTAGAGCTTTGAGTTTACAAGAACATACTGCTCAACAAAAGCCCCGGCAAATAATATCACGATTGATACTGCAAAGAGTATGAATGCGCTTGCTAAGAGCGGCCGCACTAAATTCCAGTCTTTTTTGTTCATCAGCACTGCTCTTGACACAACACCTCCCGATACTGCTGCAACTATGTAAGCAAGCGCCTCAAGAAGGACGTGGGGAAGCACAATTGTCATGATTATTCCAAACAATATTCCTGGGTTGAGCGAGCCCATTGTTGCAGATGCCTTTGCAAGGGCTCCGAACACAGTCCCCCATACAGATGCGTTCCACACAAGTATGAAAAGCGCGCCGTCTCCTATGAACAGGGCGGTTGCGAAAACGAGTATTAAAACAGTAATGTTATTTGAGAACAGCATTGAAAATGTCCCTTTGTCAAGTATTTTTGCATTTCCCGAGTAAGCGGTGTATATGCTCATCTGGTCGTCAAAAATTGAATTTGTTGCAAGGGCGGGCAGCATCACGCTGAAAAAGCTGTACCCTATAAGAACGCCGAGGAATATGAGCAGATAAATCATGATTAGGCGGGCATGCCTTTCAATGTGGCCTTTTGCAAGCATTTTCTCGGTTTTAAGGAGCGCTGTTTCATCAAGTATCAGCCGCCTTATTGTAGGATAAAAAAGAACTGTTATCAGCCCGACAGTGACAAGCGCGGGGTCGCGCCTGAAAAACCATGCCGCAACAGATATTCCTATTATTGAATAAAAAAGCCCCATGAAGAATGCGATATACGGCTTTTCTTTTATCAGCTCTATCTTGTATAAAGTTTCAAACATGCTTCTTCCCGATACCAATAAGTTTAAATACTTTGCCTTTTTCCCCCTGTTTTATGGCTTCACTACTATACAGCAAGAGAATGATAAAGTATTCAGGCCCTCGTGGCGCCCGTTCAAGGCCGAGGACATTCAGGACAGAGGAGCAGGCAAAGGCATATGCAGTCCTTAAAGGGGTTAAGGATTACACTATTGCTCATAAGAGAAAAAAGTTTGTTATGTTAAACAACGCCGAAAACTCCGCACTTCAGTGCGGAGATGAGGATTGAGCGCGAATTTTTGTTATGTTAAACAACGCCGAAAACTCAGCATTTTGATGCTGAGATGAAGGCGTTTGTTTGACATTCAAAAATTCGCAGTTAGTGCGAAAGCCGTAAAACTCCGTACTTCAGTGCGGAGATGAGGCTCGAGCGCGAATTTTTTTTATTGTTGCAAAAAAATAGTGTGCTCTAAAACCATGTTCAAGCTGATTAAAAAGGACGGCGGTGCGCGTTTTGGCCTGTTAACAACCAAATCCGGAGCAGTGGAAACTCCGTTCTTCATGGCTGTCGCCACAAAGCTGGCTGTAAAGCACATCTCAAGCACAGACTTGAAGGAAATGGGCAATTCTGCTGTCATCTCAAACGCATTTATTCTTCATCTGAGGCCTGGCGAAAAAGAAATCAAAAAGCTCGGCGGGATTAAAAAGCTGATGAACTATTCAGGAATTAATTTTACTGACTCGGGCGGTTTTCAAATGTATAAAGAAGTATTTCTCATGGGCACAAGCGATGAAGGGGTTGTTTTCAGAAGCCCTTTTGACGGCTCAAAACACATGATAACTCCTGAAAAGGATATGGAGATTCAGGTTTCTCTTGGCAGTGATGTTGCAATGTGCCTTGATGTAATGCCTAATTTTCACGGCGTGAAAAAATCAGAAATCGAAGATGCAGTGCATAGGACATCTATTTGGGCTGTGCGGTGCAAGAAAAGCCACGATTTTCTTCAGAAAGGAATTCCTGAAAAAAACAGGCAGCTTCTTTTCGGAATATCCCAGGGAGGTGTTTATCCTGATTTAAGGATGAAAAGCATTAACGCTCTTTTGGGGCTTGATTTTGACGGCTATTCTGTCGGAGGCATGGGCATGGGCGAGCCGAAAGAGGCGCAGTATAAAATAATCTCTCTCCAGAGAAAGTTTATGCCAGATGAAAAGCCGCTGTATCTTATGGGCATTGGAAGCCCGGTTGAGCTTCTTGAGGCGGTTGAGCGGGGTGCCGATATTTTTGACTCAAGATTCCCAACTCAGAATGCGCGGCGCGGGACAATATTCACTTCAGGCGGAAAGCTGAGGCTGTTAAGAAGGCAGTACGCGCTTGACAAGACTCCGCTTGACAAAAAATGCAGTTGTTTTGTGTGCAGGAATTACTCCCGTGCATATATTCGCTATCAGCTTCTTCAGAAAGAGGGCGTGGGCTTCCGGCTTGCCTCATTCCACAATCTTTATTATCTGACAAAGCTTATGGAACAGGTGAGGGAGTCAATAAAAAATGGAAATTTCAAGGAGCTGAAAAAACGGGTTGTGAAAGCATATGAGAAAGCTGAAAAGGGCGTAAACTGCCCAGAGCTAAAGCAGTGGGCATTGCGAAAAACAGAACATGGCTGATATCAACAGCGAAGGCAGTTTGCTCGAAAATTAATGTTCATCAGCAAGCTTAAGCATACTGCGGCATACTGCGTTCACATGATTAATTTTCGTTGTAAAGAAAGCAGGGCTTGAATCCGCTGGTTTGAGCAATCCCGCCCAAAATAAAAAGCTTTATAAATCGCCCATTTTTTCTGGTTCTATTCTCAGG
>Ga0233425_10003131_pt1 | contig 30873 bp, 33 predicted proteins | sample Watercolumn_Towu_2_FD_181712 | JGI IMG/M metagenome (GOLD analysis project Ga0233425, IMG submission 181712) | Freshwater microbial communities from Lake Towuti, South Sulawesi, Indonesia - Watercolumn_Towuti2014_140_MG | ecosystem: Environmental > Aquatic > Freshwater > Lake | place...
GTTAACTGAAAGAAAAAGGGAGAATTATGAAGAAAGAATCGAAGAGCGGATCCGGCGGGCGATCGAGGCGAACAATTAATAAAAAACGTTGGAAGAATTGGAAACAATTTCAATTCTTCCAACACTGTATCTTTAAAAAATTAAATGCGACAAAAAAACTAGCTGTTCTTGTGATGGCGTGGTGAGATCCGCCTTTGCTGAGGCTACGGCGTGGTGAAAGAGGAAGGTTTTCTCGAGATTCTTTCTCTGGTGTTATTTTAGTCGCATTTAATAATACTAGAAAAGTATTTCGACAAAGCCCTGCTCTAATAAAGCAGGGTTTTGTTCTTTACAATATAGCGCGTATTTTATTCTGCAAAACTAATAACAACAAACAAGTGGAGGTGAAAGATTAGAAAGTAAAATAAAAGATTTTGCAAAATTGACTTGCTGGCGTAGTGGTTCTTATTAATCATATTTAAGAGGAGAAAATTATGAAATCGCATTTATTAATCATTGACCCACAGAATGATTTCTGTGACATTCCCGGTGCTACCTTGCCGGTGGCTGGCGCCAATGATGACATGATTCGTCTGGCGGCTTTGATCGATCGGATCGGGCCCAAGCTGGATGATATTCATGTTACTCTGGATAGCCATCGCTTGATTGATGTGGCGCATCCGATTTGGTGGGTTAATGCTCGCGGTGAGCGTCCGGCGCCTTTTACGATTATCGCTGCTGATGATATCTCCAACGGCATTTGGACGACCAGGAATCCGGCCTTTCGTGAACGGACTTTGAATTATGCCCGCAAGCTGGAAGCGGCTGGTAAGTATCAAATCTGTATTTGGCCGCCGCACTGCCTGATCGGTACCGTGGGACACAATGTACACGCAGTACTGAATGAGGCCTTGCAAAGGTGGTCTGATGCCGAGTACGCCATGGTGGACTATGTGACTAAGGGCTCGAATCCGTGGACGGAGCACTACGGTGCTCTGCTTGCTGAGGTTCCCGATCCGGATGATCCTGGGACGGCGCTCAATACCGGTTTTCTGGATATCATAATGGAAGCCGACATGGTATTGGTGGCTGGTGAGGCTTTGAGTCATTGTGTCAAGGAAACAGTTACCCAGATTGCGGACAATATCGGTCCGGAGCAGGTGAAGAAATTTCACATCCTGACCGATTGCACTAGCCCGGTGCCGGCCGTTCCCGGCGGCCCTGATTTTCCGGCGATTGCCAAAGCATGGCTTCGTGATATGGAAAAGCGCGGCATGCACTTGGTAGCTTCTCGGGATGTCTTGGTCTAGTGTTCATTAACCTTAACAATAGGAGAACGACGATGCCAAAATTAATGGACGCCGGCACTATGATGAACGGTGTTATCGGCGGCATGCAAAATTTTCAGTTTTCGGGGGTGCGCACCGAACACTTGGGGGCGACGGAATACACGGCGGTGTCGATTATTGTCGATGTGACCGGGTCTGTCATGGGTTTTGAAAATGATTTGCGCAACACGCTGATAGCCGCGGTTGAGGCATGCAAGAAATCTCCACGCAGCAATAACTTATTGCTCCGAACGGCGATTTTTTCTACAACTCAGCCAGGCCATGTCAATGAATTGCATGGCTTCAAGCCCCTGGTGGATATTGATCCCAATATCGACTATCAGCCATTTCGTCCCGGCGGAACGACGCCTTTGTATGATGCGACTTATTCCGCGGTGGGTGCTACAGTCGCTTACTGCGAGCGTCTGATGAAGGATGATTTTCTCGCTAACGGTATTATCTTTATTGTCACCGATGGCTGCGAATGTCCGGAGCCGCCCTATAATCCGTCTACGGCTACTCCGACGATGATCAAGAACGAGATCAGGAATGCCGTGGCAATGGAGAAGCTGGAGTCTTTGGTAACAGTCTTAATCGGTATTAATGCACAAAACTATCGGGCGGAATTGGTGAATTTCCAAAACGAAGCCGGCATCGACAAGTACATTGATGCCGGCGATGCGACCAAGGGCAAATTGGCTAAGCTGGCAGAGTTTGTTTCTCAGTCTGTTTCTAGCCAAAGCCAGGCTCTGGGTACTGGCGGCCCAAGCCAAAACATTGCCGCTGTAATTTGATAGCGGTAACCCCTAAGCGAGGGAGATGGCCAAGGCTATCTCCCTCTTTTCTTAATTATGGAATTAGGAGAGTGTATGTACCAGAAACGTTTATTTGTTGATAGTTATTTTCAGATTGGGTCTGCTCACCTGACAGCCGGTAAACCTTGTCAGGATTATGCCGGCGCGGAAACAGAAAATGATTTCGCTTGCGTGATCGTTTCTGATGGTTGTTCGAGCGGTGCGCGAACCGATATTGGCGCACGTTTGAATGTTTTGATAACGGCAGCGGCAATCAAAAAAATGGAGGAGCTATCTATTGAGGCTGAAATAAATTTAGTCGATATCTTTAGAGATAAGGCATTGGCGGAATTGAGCGGTGATTTGGGATTGGACCGCAATGATTTACTGGCGACCTGTTTGTATGCCAAAATTACGCCGAATAATAATTATATCAATATTATCGGTGATGGTGTGATAGCGTATCAATTTGATAACGGCGAGATTTGGATGTCTCGGTTTGAATGGAATAAAAATACTCCGTTTTATCCGGCATATCGCATTGGTGGCTTGAGAAATTTTATCGCTGCGCATGACGGTGATTTGTTGGCCGGTGTATTAAGGGAAACTAAGTGCATCTTTACTAATGGCGAATATGTTGATCAAGAAGAGGTTGTTTATAGTTTGCAGAATGGAATGCGAGGCGTTGTGATTGATTTGAATGATAAAATTACAATGCTAAAATATATCGTTCTGTTTACTGACGGCATAACTCAGATTGATCAATATGATTGGCGAAAAGCAGTAGTGGCGATGTTGTCTTACAAAAATACGACGGGGGAATTTGTGAAGCGGCGCGCAATTCGCGAGCTAAAAGATTCATTCAAGATTGGTAAAGGCGCTATTGACGACTTTGCCTGCGCGGCAATTAGGATTGAAAAAACTGAAGCCGAAGGAGGTACCAATGATTATCAACAAGGCAACTGATGTTGATTTGGAGCACCGCGGGATCTTGAAATTGCGTCCAAGTGATCATAAGGCCACTGGTGGTGAAGGCTCGATTTATGTGGCTTCCGGAACGGTGGTGAAAATCTATACCGATCCCAATAAAATGCGGCGCGAGAATATTTCCGACAAGATTAATCTTCTCTCCAAAGTAAAGCATCCTTGTATCGTTGCTCCGAAGGGTTTGGTAAAAACGGTCAAGGGTGATCCGATTGGTTATTACATGGATTACGTTGAGGCGGAGCCGATGGCAAGATTGTTTACGAGCGATTTTCAGAAAGGCGTTGGTTTTGGCAAAGATGAAATGGTGAAGTTGACGCATAATATGCAAGAGACAGTCAGGGCGGCGCACAATCATCAGGCGGTGATGGTCGATGCCAATGAAATGAATTGGCTAGTTGATTTGCGCAAGCAGAAGGAGCCAGTGCCACGCGTGATTGATGTGGATTCTTGGGCAATCGGCAATTGGCCAGCTCAGGTTATCATGCCGTCGATTCGTGATTGGCATAGTCAAGGCTTTGATCAAAACACCGATTGGTTTGCCTGGGGGATTGTTTCTTTTCAGATTTATACCGGCATTCATCCCTATAAAGGAGTCTTGGATGGCTTTAAGCGCGGTGACTTGGAAGGACGAATGAAAGCTAACGCCTCAGTCTTTACCTCCGGCGTTAGGCTAAACAGTGCCGTGCGCGATTTTGGCTTGATACCCGGTCAATTGCTGGATTGGTATGAGTCCACTTTTCAAAACGGCTTGCGTTCCGCACCGCCCTCTCCATTGGCCGTGGGCCTTGCCAAGACAATGTTGGCGCGACGACAGCATGTTCAAGTAACCGCTACCGGTACCCTGATTTATGATAAATTATTCGAAGATGTGACAGATGAAGTTTTGCGACTATTTCCCTGCGGCGCAATTTTGTTGAAGTCTGGAAAGGTAGTCGATCTTGGTAGTCGTCGAGTGATTTGTCAAAAAGCCAATCATGATTGTGAAATTGTCAAAGTGGAAAGAGGTTGGTTGCGCGGAGAAATCGAAAACGGCTTGGTGAAATTTTGTTTCATTAACGAAACCAGTTTGGTTGAAGAGTTATTGCCGATGGAGGTTAACGCCAGAAAAATAGTTCGTTTTGATAATCGACTCTTCGTTGTTACGGAAAAAGGCTTGAGTGAATTATCTTTGCGCTATTTCGGCAAACCAATCTTGTCCTTGGGTAATACTTGGGGCGTGATGGTAAATGCCACTAATTGGTTTGATGGTGTTGGCGTCCAAGATGCTTTTGGAGCGACCTTTGTCATTGCGCCGTTTGGTGCGAATTCTTGCGCACAGGTAAGAGTTAGAGAGCTGGATGGTTGGCGAGTGATAGCGGCTAAAGCCGGACAGAGATTTATGAGTCTTATAGCTCTAAGCAGAAACGGTCAATATCGAAAGTTTGAATTGACTTTTACCGCTCAATACGAATCTTATCAATTGTGGCAAGCCGACACCGACAGCGCTGAACTGAACATGGCGATTTTACCTCGCGGCGTCGTGACCACGATCGTTAATGACGGCGAGCTGTGCGTGTTTGTCCCAGTCAATGGGGCAATGACCAAGATTAATGATAAATTTATCACTTTTGACATGAAATTAGCCAATTGGGATGAAAAAGTGGTCTATGTTAAAGATGGTAGCGTCTGGTCGATTCGTATGGCTCCAAAATGAGAAAATTATCATCTAATATTAAACAAAAATTGTTCTTTAAAATTCAATTGTCAAGAGAAAAAGATTAAAACACTTTTTCTCTTGACAAATTTTATATTTTTTGCTAATTTTAAATGATTTATCGAATATAAATAAAAGCATTTTAGCCAAGAAAATTGACTGGATTTCTTTTGTTTAAATTTAGGTATTTAGGCAAGGTTCTTTGAAATTAACTTAATAAAAAGAAGAGGGGTGAGCCATGAAAATAATTGCTGTTTATTGCGGTCGTTTTAATCCAATTCACAAGGGACACGAGATGGTTATTCAAGAAATGATTAATAAGTTTGGTATCGAAAATTCCTTGATAATTCTGGGGAGTGCCAACGCGCCGTTTTCTTTACGCCATTTTTTCTCTTATTTAGAACGGCGAAATTTTATCAAAACTATTTTTCCGGAAATAAAAATTGTGGGTTTGCCTGATTACGACAATAATGAGATGTGGCTGAAAGCGCTTGATGACATAATCGACGCTGTCGTTCCGAATAGTGATAGGGAGGTGGTTTTTTTCGGCGGCTGTGAAGAGGATATTGATTATTTTATCAATGATGGCAGGGATTGCCAGATAATCAACCGCTTCAACGGCAGAACGCCCAAGATTTCCGCTACTGAAGTTCGAGATTGTTTGATTTACGGACGATCGCTTGATGATTTGATTAATAATATAATTATTGATGAGATGAGAATAATTTTTCGTCATAAATGGGAGAGGCTTAAGAAGATTTGAATTTAATTATTAACCTAACAACTAAGGAGACGAGAAGATGAGCGAGAATGACAAGATTGTAATCGGAAACAATGATGCCTTGGCAGTAATTGATATGCAAAATGATTTTATCTGCGAAGATGGAGCTCTTTATGTGGCTGGCGTTGAAGGTGAAATGTCTATGGAGGCTGTAGTGATAAATACCAAAATCACAAATTCATTGCCATTTGGGCTTAGAATAACAACTGGCGATGGTCATCCGTATAATCATATTGAATTTGGCATATTCGGAAAGCATTGTGTCGATGGTCTAATTGGTGAAAATCCTCATCGGGAAGTTTTTGATATTTATTATCACGCTGATATGAATTTATCAAAAGGTGAGGATGCGGATGTTATTGCATATTCAATTTCAACAAGCCGTCAGTATGCTTCGTTAATTAAAAAATTGCGTGAAAAGCAGATAAAAAGAATTTTCCTTTGTGGCCTCGCCTACACGCACTGTGTCGGCGAATCAGCTATTGCCTTGGCGGCGCAAGGCTTTGAGGTGTACGTCGTTCGCGATGCCACCCGAAGCGTGCCGCCGCCTTATGGTGATCCGGAAAAAATGGCGCAGAAGTTGGCGCTGTATGGCGTGAAAGAAGTCACCACTGACCAACTTGTTGGCGAATAATTTTTTTATTAAGTAAACAAAAACCGGCGAAGGAATTTACCTTCGCCTATTAATTCAAAGGAGGCAAGATGAATGAAAAAGCGGACTCATACAATGGTTATCAACTACGATTTGACCTGGAAAACGAGATTAAGGCCAGGATCGTAATATTCGATCATGGAGAACAGAAGCATCATTATGAATATGATTATCGTCTTTACGGCGAAGACCGTCGGCTTGAACTTTTGAACGAACTTAAATTGTTTGTCGAATACATTGATGGCGTTGCAATGAGCTGTAATCTATCAATGAATATCGTGTTTCCAAAAAGACTAGGCGCGACTCGTCGCTATGGCATGGATTTATCGAAGAATTCGAAACTGGATTTGACGTTCGAATACAAAAAAGAAGTCAGGAAAGAAAATGTCACGGACGAAAATCGCACTGGATCGATATTCAGATTAGAGAGAGTGTTCTCTGGTGTCAAATGTCTTTACGAAAGATCGGAGAAAGGAGAAGGACTGATCGTTCAGCATGATTTTCCATTTCCGGTTCCGGACATCATCAAGTTGGGTGATGGTCGATACAATATCCCTTTCCTATTTCGAGATGGTAATAAGGATATAATCAGGCAAATTGAATTCGTTGATAATATTCAAAAAATTCACAGGATAGGTTGCTAACTAGCCGGAGAGAAGTCAGAAAATCGATTTCTCTCCGGCACTAATTTTAGAAAATTTTAGCGAAAAAAATTTGGGTGAAATTTTCTCGTTTTAATATTGTATTGAAACGGGTGTATCTTACAATTTAATACACACAAACCGTGGAGGTTAAAAATGAAAAGTTTTGAAGACATGTGTTCGGCTTGCCAAGCTAATCCTGAGCAGTGCCATGGTGGAAATTGTGGCGGCTGCAAGGGCGAGCAAGCTGACGAGTTGATTATATTGGATTTTGGTGTTGACTTGGCGGAGATTACTGAGAGTGCCGGGGAATGTGAGAAGATGACTTGTAAACGACAATAAGGAGTGTTTATAATGAAAAAAAGCGAAAAAACAGTGAAGTATGGGGAGAAATGGATTATAAAATCCTTGTGCGACGTGGATATGTATAAATTAACAATGTTGCAGTTTATCTTTGTCTATTTTCGGTTTATTCAAGTCGTTTTCGGCTTCAAGAACCGAACTAAGACCGTAAAGATTGCCAATATTGTCAAATTAAAGGAGGTGCGCAAGCAATTTGATTACGTAATGACGCTTAAGGTAAAGAAGTGTGAGATTGAATACATGGGGACGATGGGATTTTTCCTGCAGCCATTTTTGGATTTTTTTCGCACTTTGAGGTTGTCTGGTTATACCATTCGTAAAGAGGATGGACAGTTTGTAATGGAGTTTTCTGGTAATTGGGTGGAGGTTTCCCTGTGGGAAACAATTTCCCTAAGCATCATGAATGAACTTTATTATCGAGCTTTGTTATCTAAAATGTCTCTTGCGCAAAGACGTGAAGTTTACAAGGAGGGTCGACGGAGATTGGTTGAAAAAATCAGGATTTTGAAAGAGAATTCTTGGGTTCGGTTTCTGGAGTTCGGCACACGCAGGCGGTTTAGCGCTGCTTGGCAATATTATGTCGTGTCCAAATTGAAACAGGAAGTGCCGGAACAGATGATCGGCACCTCCAATGTTTACTTGGCTATGAAGCTGGGAATCAAGCCTGTGGGTACCTTTGCTCATGAGCTTTATATGGTGATGTCAGGAATATTCCGCAGCTATGCCGGTGACATGAAGGACAATATTCGCGCTTCACACAACTTTGTCCTGCAGAAATGGTGGGAGATGTATGGTGAGGCTCTATCTATTGCTTTGACGGACACCTATGGTAGCCCATTCTTTTTTCGCGATATGTGTAAGAAGATGGCAGAACTGTGGCGTGGTTTGCGGCAAGACAGCGGTGATCCGATTGAGTTCGGTGAAGAGACAATCAAATTTTATGAAGGCCATGAGATTGATCCGAAGAGTAAAGTGATCGTATTCAGCGATGGCTTGAATATTGATAAAATCTTGAAAATCGGAAAACATTTCATGGGCCGAATTCAAGTCGTTTTCGGTTGGGGCACAGACCTTACCAACGACCTTGGATTGAAAGCACTTTCCATGGTGGTGAAAGTAATCACCGCCAATGGCTGGGGCACAGTGAAGTTGAGTGATAACTTGGCAAAGGCAATGGGAAGCTTGGAGGATATCGAGCTTTTCAAGTGTATTTTCGGACATACGTCGACTCTCTATGAAGAGTGTGTGTATTAATTAACAAACCAGGCAACCAAGAGAAAAAGGAATTTCTCTTGGTTGCCTCCTTATTAAAATCGTTTATGGTTTAGACGGTTTTAAAGAGGAGTTGTTCTTTACAATTAAAATAATACAAAAAGGAGATTGTGGTCATGCAGATTATGAGCACGGGACAACAGCGAGCACAGTCCATTTCTATTCAAGTTTCTGATCGTGTCAGATGCAATGCTAGGTGTAAATTCTGTATTTCCAGAACTACACCGGGAAACGGAACCAATGTTGATGTTAAGACATGCTTGCCTCATCGACTGAAGATTGGTCTGAGATTGGCTGAACGTATGGGTGCTACCCATGCCATTTTGACCGGTAAAGCCGACCCGATGCAAGAAAACATTGAGTATTTGTGTTTGTTGGCAAAACAGGCCAGCAAATATATGCCGATAGTTGACATGCATACAAATGGTTTCGGTTTTATGATAAAAGAAGAATCGTTCAAAATGTTAGTCAATTTCGGACTGAATATGATCACTTTTTCCGTTGCTTCTTTTAATGAAGATGATAATAAGGAGCTCATGGGGATTAATCAGAATCCGCAATATTTGATTGCTTTGGCGAAAAAGCATAATTTGTTGATTCGTTGCTCCTTGGTTATTAATAAAAAAGGCGTTAATGATATCACTGGTATTATGAATTATATTCAGATGGCGGGAAACCTTGGTGTTCATATGGTGGTGATTCGTGAAGTTTGGGTGCCGGAAGTTGGTCGCAATTATGACGCTGGTGTTCTGGCCTGGAACAAGGAAAATAAGATTCCGATCGCTCCACTTGAGGAAGAGTTCAAAAAGATTGCCAAAGATTGTCACAACCCATTTGGTTTACAGAGAAGAGATCCTTTGCCATGGGGCGTTCCAGTGTTTGCGATTGGTAATATTTTTGATAATCCCGATCATGGAGTAAATATTACTTTTGCCTGTTGTGATCAGGCTAACAGCGGTCCGGTAATGAAGTCTATTGTTCACAAGCCGAATGGCCATGGCTATCGCAACTGGGATCACGAGGGCGATATTTTGTATTAATTTTTTACCGGCGAAGCCAAGCTTCGCCATTTACTCTAATTACTAATTTTATTGGTAATTAAAGTGAGAAGATGTTCTTTATAATTAAATACAAATAACAAGGAGAAGGTTATGAAAATTTTTGTGGTAACGCCACCGGTTGGCAAGAGAGGTTATGAGTGTGCGCAAGATGTGGTTGATGTTTTGAAACAATATCCGGGAATTGGGATTGTTCATTATGATGTTAGTTGCATTGATGCGATTGTGGTTATTGGTGGCGATGGTACAATGTTGTATGCCATTCAGGAATTTCAACATTGGTATCTTCCATTTATCGGTCTGGATTGTGGCACGAGGGGTTTTTTGATGGGGCCGGTTTGTGGCGCTGAAATGAATGTGGAAGGCTGTGCGGCTTTTGATTTTATTCAATTGCCACTTCTGGATATTGAGTTGACTGATGTTGATGGTAGAGTGCAAAAAACAACAGCCTTCAACGACGCCTTTGTCAAAGCTAGGCATGTTTCAACTTGCCATGGTTTTATTAGCGGTGAAAAATATCCGCGAAAAAAGTTTGTCGGCGATGGTATTATTATTGCCACGCCACAAGGCTCAACAGCCTACAATCACAGCGCCGGTGGCAGCATTTTGCCGCTCAGTCAGAAGATTCTCAGTATTTGCACCATCTGCCCGATGACACCACGAATTCGAAGCACGGTTGATTTTCAAGAATTGGTGGTAGAAATTACCAGAGATGAAGTAGTGGCCGTGGCCGACAATCGCCGTTTCGACCATGTGGTCAAAATGGTGGTGAGACCTAGCGTCGCAACAGTCAGTCTTGGTTTTGTGAAGGGGTATAATTTTGAAGCGCGGCGGTATGAGGATTAATTAACAAGAATAAGGAGAAAGAGCATGATACAGGACAAAGAAAAATTAAGAACTTATTTGATTGAAAAATTAAGGAACGAATATGGCGTCGGGTGTGATAGGCATTATGTTGCTTTGTCTGGCGGCGTTGATTCGTCGTTAGTAACAGCCCTGCTTTGTGAAGCCTTTGGCGCTGAGAATGTGGTAGCATTATATCGCAATTTACACAGCAACCCTGTTCACTGGGAACACGCACAAATGCTTCAGCAAAAATTTGGCTTCAAGCTGATTTATATCAATGCCGAGCCTTTGGATGAATTGTTGAACAAGCAGTTAAGGACACAGTTTGAACTGCAGGGATTGCGTTGGAGCGATGACGGTTCACAGAAACAAAAAAATGCCGATATGGTGGCGTTTTCTTCCGGGCGATCACGTTTTAATACGTGGGCAGGAGGTATTGTTTCCAAAAAAATCGATGAAGGCGGTGGGCGCATTTACGGCACGGGCAACGGCGAAGAGGATTATGTTTTGCGCTACTTCGATAAATTTGGCGATGGTGCGGTTGACAATAATATTCTTGCCGGTCTCAATAAAGCCGAGGTGAGACAATTAGCTTTGTATCTCGGCGTGCCACGGGAAATCGTCGTCAAAACTCCAAGCGCCGACTTGGAGGCCAGTGGCGATGCTCACAATGATGAAGATCAATTGTCGGCTTGGGCTCAAAGCATGGGATATAATATTCGTATTTCTTATGGCGCGCCCGATGGTTCCCGTGAAGGCAATGTGGCTTGGGCGTGGCGTGAAGATCTTAAATACGGACTCTTGTCTTGTGAAGACGAGATTTTGGCGCTCAAAATGTTTCATCGTGATTATATTGATGAACAAAAAAAGTTGATTCAATTTCTTTGTAAATTAAGAAAAAAAACACAGCACAAAGTTCTCGGTATTCCCGGGACTGATCGACGTGAGTTGATGAATTTAAATCTTGTTGATTAAGTATTTTTTAAAAAATCAAATTGACAGGCGTTAAGTGGCGTGTGGGCAAAAAAGTCCAAGGGGAAGAGTGACTTAGTAAATTTAAGTTTTGTTTTTATGTTGAACCTTTTTAAAACACAAACAGTAAGCGGAGGCGAAGCCATGTGTAAAAACTTAAAAGAGATTCCAGTTGAAGATATTATTAATGCCTTGATTGCACGAAAAGATGAGCTTATCTATTGGCACGATGGAAGTTGCTTGCGTGTTGATGATTCACTTGTCCATCTTCCGCGTGAAATCAATGAGAGGGAAATGTGGATTGTTGACGCTATGAAAAAGTTCGAAAAATTATTGGTTGGCAAACAAACCGAATTTTCTATTGATTTTACGAACGGCCAAAAATTTGTCGGTAAATTGATGCACTCAAAAAAGAGAAAATATTGCGCGGCTGGTAATTATTATGCGGTTGTGCATGTTGAAGGAGAAAGTGATCCATTGGAAGGTTGGACAGGTGATTTTGCGCCAAGTCAAGAGCATCCTGATGTGATTCAATATATTGTCGCCATGCTTGCGCGTAAAGGTAAAAAAGTGAAGCGCGTAGAGATTAAAGAATTCCAGATAGAAAAGGGCGGCAAAAAATGGGCCGGTGTTTTCTATAGTCGTTAAATATTGCAAACTGCGAATTGCAAGCTAAAGGGTGCGTGGGTGCTAGAAAAAACAGCCTAAAAAATTGCACCAAAATTATGAAGAGCCAAGAAGATTTGGCTCTTTTTTTGTGATCTTGGCCTTAATGAAATAAATTGTGATGATTTTTAAGTGCGATTTGATTGATTTTTTTAGAATAATATTGTAGTGTCTATACCGAAGATATTTTTTTGTTATTTTTTCCTTTCTGTTAATAAGCAACATTCATAAATCAGAAATTTTCATTGTCATTTTGATAAAAGTGTTTTTATTCAAACTTTAGACAATATCAAGTTCTTTTGGTTGTCAACTTCTGTAAAACAAATCCCTACATTCTGAATCATTGATTGTAATATGTAAAAATGATAAAATAAGACCATGAAAAAGATTTTAAAGATATCAAGCTCTTAGAAGATTGAGAAATAATGCATGAAAAAACATTTATTTATTGGTAATTTTGACTTCAATTCGCCGCAACAAACAATTCTAACCATTAAAGACAAGGAATTGGCCAATCAGATTAAAAACGTTCTGCGTTTTAAAATCGGCGATACGATTTATCTGGGCAATGGTCAAGAAATGGAAGCAAAAACCAAGATTCAAGAAATAAAAAAAGACGAAGTTGTTGTTGAGATCGTTGCTACGCAAGCTAATGTCAACGAATATGTCCGCGACGTCACTCTTTATCTCGCCATTTTAAAACGAGAAAACTTTGAGTTGGTCGTGCAAAAGGCTACCGAAATCGGCATCAAAAAAATCGTTCCAGTTATTAGTGAGCGTACTATCAAAACTGGTTTTAAAACCGAACGTTTAGAAAAGATCATTAAAGAAGCCGCCGAACAATCCGGTCGCGGTCTTTTGCCAAGCATTACTGAGCCGCTTAAATTTGTTGATGCCACCAAGCAGGCCCAAGCCAATCAACTTAATCTTTTCTTTCATCTCGGTGGTCAAAATATCAAAGATTTAAAAATCACTCAAAAAAAACTCGGTCTCTTTATTGGTCCTGAAGGCGGTTGGAGTGACAACGAAGTTGCAGTTATAAAAAAAAGCGACACTTTTATCGATGTGTCGCTAGGAAAATTAACCCTACGTGGTGAAACCGCAGCAATTGTGGCTTGCTATTTAAGTTTGCAATAAAATTTTTTAAAAATGCATGATTGATTTTGAAAAAAATTAAAAAATTTCCACATTAATCAGGCTCGAAACATACCCAGATAAAAAGTTTTTCCATCAACTTCGATGTCGACAGGACCTTTTAACAAATTGGGCTCACTGGCAATCCAAAAAAAACCAGTACTTCTGCCAAATTGAAATTTGTCAATTATTTCTTTTCTTTCAACCAACTTTCTGGAGGCAGCAATAGCCGCTTCCAATAACCGCGGTGAAACTTTGGCATTTTCTTTTTCCATGACTTTTCTCCTTGATTAAAGAACGATGTATGTTTTTGAATAAATAATAGACTCAGAAACATGAGTATTCTTTATATCATGATTAATTAATTTTGTCAATATTTGGATTTTTTTTTGGATTTTTTTTTGGATTTTTTTTATAATTTTTGCTCTATAGCTAGCGAAATTTTATCCAAATTTTCTAGATCATCCTTCTTTAGTTTTATAAATTTTGGATTATTTTGATCTTCGGAGTGCATCGATCGACCAAAATCAATGACACGCGGCAAACCGGTTTCATTATCAATCATAATATTTCTAGCAAACAAATCACCGTGTGCTATTCCCAAGTCGTGCATTTCGTAAATATAGCTTTCGAGCTTGGCACAAAAGTCTTCCTTGTTAAAAGTGTTTGGCAATTCTTCTCTGCCCAGTAAAACCATTTGTAAATTTACAGCGTGTAATTCTTCCATTACAATTGCAGCATTTTCTTGTCCCACAAAACAAATTCCAGACATCGGAGAATACACGCCATCAACCTCAAATTGATCCAGCATTCCCTGAATTTTGAATTCATTTTCAACGGTATTGCCCAGATTGTACATATCAACCAAATCACTATTGTGTCGATTTTTCATCAATTTGATGCACTGTCCTTCTAGGCTAAAAACCATCGCCGCACCGCCTTTGCCTAAAAGATTATCCGGATTAGTTACATATCGCTCAATCTCATCGCGCAAAGATTTATTTTTTATAAAATCAAAAGATTCTGTCCAGGTGTTTTCTGTCTCAACACTTTTTTCATCAATTACTGCTTTAGTGTTTTCAATTTTGTTTTTTTCACTTAACATATTTTAATTAAAAATTTTATTCAAAATAAAACTAACCAATGACAAAAACACACTAAATAAAACCGCTGACCAAAAACCGCTTACTCCAAACCCTTTTACGATATTTGAGGCTAATAAAACCATTAAACCATTAATTACCAGGGTAAAAAGACCAAGGGTTAAAATATTAATCGGCAAGGTGATTAAGACCAAAATTGGTCGAATAACAGCATTGATAAATCCCAGAATTAGGGCAATCCAGAGCGAAGCCCAAAGGCCGGTTACACTAATACCAGGAATAATTTTAGCGGTAATTATTATCGCGACTGCCGATAATAACCAGCGAAGTAAAATATGCATATAATGAAAATTAATTTTATATTTTTATTGTAACACATAAACAAAAAATAAAAAATACTAATAATATTTCTATTTAGCCTTTACATTATAAAAACATTATAAAAACAACAATTGACCAAAAAATAATTACTTGCTATAGTGTAAACATATTCTTAATGATTGTTATAGTTACCAGCTATAATTTTGCTTTGGCAAAAATTCTGATTAATTCAGTGTCTAAATTAAGAATATACAAATAAAGTGTCTTCTGTTAAAAAGGAAGAAAGCTAGGTGGAACCGCGGAGAAAACTTCGTCCTAGTGTGTTAATTTTTTAATACATTTGGACGAAGTTTTTTGTTTATTAATGTAAAAATAAATATGGAAAAAGATCAATTAGAAGTGCTTCGGCATTCCGTGGCGCACGTTTTGGCCGCCGCCGTAAAAGAATTGTACCCAGAAGTTAAATTGGCCGTTGGGCCAACTATTGAAAATGGTTTTTATTATGATTTTGATTTTGGAGAAGAAAAAATGAACGAAGAGGCCTTAAATGCGATAGAGAAAAAAATGAATCATCTGCTTAAGCAAAATGTTAAATTTGAGCGAAGAGTGATTAGTATTGATGACGCGATTTCTAAGGAAGAAAAATCCGGACAAATTTATAAATCGGAACTTTTGCAAGATTTAAAAACCGAACATCAAAAAAGCGTAGAACCATTAGAAATTTCTTATTATACTTTTGGTAATTTTGAAGATTTGTGTCGCGGTCCGCATATTAAAGAAAGCAAAGAAATTGTCAAGGGCAGTTTTATGCTCAATAAAATAGCGGGAGCGTATTGGAGAGGCAGTGAGAAAAATAAAATGCTTACTCGTATTTATGGCGTTGCTTTTGAAACAAAAGAAAAATTGGAAGAATATAAAAATAATTTAAAAGAAGCTGAAAAAAGAGATCATAGAAAATTGGGTAAAGAATTGGATTTATTTCACATCGATCAAAAGGTCGGACTCGGTCTTCCTTTGTGGCACCCCAAGGGAGCTATTTTGTGGAGATTGGTCGAAGATTTTTGGTACAAGGAGCACTTAAAAGGAGGGTATGGCTTAGTAAGAACTCCGCATGTTGGCAATCGTGATTTGTGGGAGACATCAGGGCATTGGGGGTTTTATAATGACAGCATGTACCCGCCAATCGAAGTCGGACAAAGTCTGGAAGAAAGACAAAAGGGCGAGAAGGTCAAAGAATCAGAAGAGTATTTGCTCAAGCCGATGAATTGTCCATTCCATATTCAAATTTACAAAAACAGTCCTCGGTCTTACAGAGAATTTCCTTTTCGTTGGGCTGAATGCGGCACGGTTTATCGTTTTGAAAAAAAAGGCGAACTTTCAGGATTGACACGCGTCAGAGGATTTACACAAGACGACGCCCACATCATATGCCGCAATGATCAGGTTGAGTATGAGTTAAAAAAAGTGGTTGATTTTATTTTGCATATTTTTAAATCCTTTGGTTTTAATTTGGATTTGATCAATGTTTATTTGTCATTGCGCGATCCCAATAACAAAAGCAAATATGCCGGCGATGATCAGGGCTGGGAATTCACCGAGGAGGTCCTTAGAAAAGTGGCAAAAGACAAAAAATTAAATTTCAGAGAAGAGGAGGGAGAGGCGGCTTTTTATGGACCAAAACTCGATTTTAAATTAAAAGATGCCTTGGGGCGCGAGTGGCAATGCTCCACGCTCCAGTTTGATTTTAATTTGCCAGAACGCTTTGACATGAATTTTATTAACAATAAAGGAGAAAATGAAAAGCCGTATGTGCTGCATCGCGCCTTGTTTGGTTCTTTCGAGAGATTTTTAGCCTTGTTGATCGAGCACTATGTAGGCAGTTTTCCGGTTTGGTTGTCGCCGGTGCAGATTAAAATAATCTCTGTTGGCGAGGGCCATATTGATTATTGCCAAAAATTAGCCGATGAATTTCGCGCAGAGGGAATTAGAGTTGAAGTGGATCATGGCAGTGAAACAGTTGGAAATAAAATTCGAAAAGCAATAAAAGAAAAAGATCCATACATGCTTGTGATAGGCGACAAAGAAATGAATTCTGATAATTTGATGGTTAGAGATCGTGGCAGTGAAGTGGTTCGCGAGATAAAAAATAGTGATTTTATTGATGAAATAAAGAAAAAGATTAAAGATTTGCAATAATATTTTTAACAGTTGATTAAAAATAATTTATTGATTATTTGGTCAGAAGTTTTTTTATTTTTAAATAAAATCAACCCTAGACAAACAAAAAAAAATAAGATAACATAGAAATAACAAACATAAAAGACATTGATATAAATACAAAATATCTAATATTAGTAAATTTTACCTAAGATATATTCTATAAATATGAATTAATATTTGACAAGGAGGTGGAATTACTAGGATAAAAACAAAAATTATGTCAGAAACAAACATAAATGATGAATTTTTGATTGATGATTTAGAAATTAGCGATTCAAGCGGTGATGATGGTGAGGGTGTTGTGATTGGAAAGAATAAATTGGCATTAATAAAAAAATTATTAGAAAACAATAGAGAAAACAATGAAAGAATCGTGTCTCTTTTGGGTGCTTATATTACTTCAGAAGATGAAGCTCGAATTAGCGTTGGTCAAGTGGCGGATGATAGCTTTAAACCTGGCGACGAAAAAGAAACAGGTGAGGGTAGAATAGTGGAAGGTGTTTTTGATGGAGAAAATATGATTGGTCCTGATGGCAAGCAATACAGCATTCCGGCAAATTATGCCTCAAAATCAAAATTAGTAGAAGGGGATATTTTGAAACTTACCATTACAGCAACCGGTACCTTTGTTTATAAACAGATCGGACCCATTGATAGAAAAAGAGTGGTTGGCATATTGGAGCAAGGCGCTGGCGGTAATTTTGTGGTGAACGTCGGTAATAAAAAAATTAAAGTCCTTACCGCTTCAGTGACATATTTTAGAGGACAGGTTGGCGACGAGGTGGTTGTTCTTGTTCCAAAAACAGGCGACAGCAAGTGGGGGGCAGTTGATAACATTGTTAGAAATTAAATATAATAATACAAGAAAACAGAAATACAAGAATAAGGTAGAATTTTAAAATTCTTGTATTTTTATATTCTTGCCTGCCCGTCTCGATCAGGTGGGTATTTTTATTTTAAGAAATGTCTACGATTTATAGACAATATAGACCTCAGAATTTTGAAGAGCTTGTCGGCCAAAATCATATTCGCACAACCCTTCAATATGAAATTGAATCCGGCAGAATTGCGCATGCTTATCTTTTTTGCGGACCACGAGGAATAGGCAAAACAACAATTGCCAGAGTTTTTGCTAAGGCGGTAAATTGCCTCAACCGTAACGAAGGCGAGAGCGAGCCATGCAACACCTGCGAAGCTTGCGAGTCTATTACGCTCGGCAAACACTTAGATATTATAGAAATTGATGCCGCCAGCCACACTGGCGTGGACAATGTCAGAGAGAATGTCATTAATAATTCTAGAATATCCTCTTCGAATGCGCGTTACAAGGTTTTTATTATCGACGAAGTACACATGCTTTCGGTGTCGGCTTTTAACGCGCTTTTAAAAGTTTTAGAAGAGCCACCCAAGAATGTGATTTTTATTTTGGCAACAACCGAAGTCCATAAGATTCCCGGAACTATTATTTCGCGATGCCAAAGATTTGATTTTAAGAGAATTAATGTTGTTGATGTCGTAAAAAAATTGAAATATATCTCCAGTCAAGAAAAAATCGAAGTTGAGCGCGATGTATTGGAAAATATTGCCAGACAATCAGAAGGGCACATGCGAGACGCCGAGAGCTTGTTGGGACAGATTATCGCGATTGCCAATACGGATTCAACCGGCAAAAAAAGAGTTTCAAAAACTGATGCTGATTTAGTGATTCCTCGAAGTGATTTTAATGAAGCAATCAGGCTAATTAATTTGCTTCTCAAAAAAGATGCCGGGTCAGCGATCGAGTTGGTTAATAAATTATTGGACGAAGGAATAGATTTGAAGAGATTTTTATCAGATATTGTGGAATTGTTGAGAAAAATCATGTTGGCCAAGATAAGTAGCAGTTTGTCTGATAGATTAGGATTAGAACTTGGCGAGGCTGCAGAATTGGAGATTAACAAAATAGTAAAAGAAATTGAGATTCAAAAAGTGATTGTTATGATTGATAAAATTATGGAAGCAAAAAATGAAATGAAGCATAATTTTATCATTCAAATGCCGATGGAGATAGCTATTATTGAATTATGCGAAGGGGTGGAGAAAAATATTTTGCAACAAGCAAAGCCATCAGTAAACAATGTTCCTCCTTTTAGTCATCGTCCGATTGCAAACAACCCTATTAAATTTCAACCGACACAAAGAAATATTGTGTCAAATACCAAAGGTGATCAAAATAAAATTGAAAAAATTATCAGCAATATTAATATTGATAAAAATAGTTTAATGTCAAAGTGGAATGAGGTTTTGATTGGTGTTAAAACGCATAATCATTCACTTGGATTTATTTTGCGCGCTTGTGAACCGAAGGGCGTGCAGAATGGAATTTTGACTATGGTTTTTAAGTATAAGTTTCACAAAGAAAGAGTTGAAGATCCGGGAGTAAGGAGCGTGGTCGAGGGGGTTTTAAAGCAGGTTTATAATGCCAGTATAGCCATTGAGGCGGTTATTGATGAAAGCTTGGATATAAATAATTTGCAAAACGGCGAAGCGGATAATAATGCAGTCTTGCAAGATAATAAATCGACAATTGATTTTGACTCAGAGAATATTCCGGCAGACTTGTCAGATTCGCCACAAAATAATTCCGAAAAAACAGTTGGCGGAGATGATAATATGTTGAATAATTTGTTAAAGACTTTTGGCGGGAAAGTGATTAATTAAATTTTGTAAAAAATTAATCCGGGATCGTCTAGTGGTAGGACAGCAGATTCTGGCTCTGCTTACTGGGGTTCGAATCCCTATCCCGGAGCAAATCATAAAAAGGGATGAGACCTGCCTGCCGGCCAGGTCCGCCGCAGCGAAGCGCAGGAGGAAATCCCTATCCCGGAGCAATAAAAAGGGATGAGACCTGCCTGCCGGCCAGGTCTGCCGCAGCGAAGCGCAGGAGGAAATCCCTATCCCGGAGCAAATCATAAAAATAACGCTAATATTAGCGTTATTTTTGTTTGAAAAAAAATTTAGAAAAAAAATTTAGAAAAAAAATAGAAAAAAATATTGACAATATGGTAAAAATAGTGTATAATAGTAAGACTATTTTTATGATAGTTGTGTTCCTTATAAAAACCACTTACCAATAGAGGAATGAAAAATGACGCAGAGGACTACTTTAAGTTATGAGGATGAGGCGAGAAGTGAATTATTATCTTCAATTGGTATTCATATTGAAATTTCACCCGGTATCAATAATGCTTTTTTTGATGAGGAGTTTGGTGTTGAAGATACAATTGAGCTCTATACAATGCCAATTTCAAGGCTTCAAAAGATTGCAGATACTGTCGAAAACATTTTTTGCTAAACTAATCAAGAGGAGAAAATCAGATGATGAAGAAAAAAGAAGTTATTGAGGCTATGGCGTGTTTCGTTTTGTCCAGCGATTGTAGCTGGAAAGGACAACGACCCTTTGTTGAGTTTTTGATGCAGTATATAGCGCAAAACGAAATGCCTGGTGATAAATACGATTTTATTTTTATTAGTCAGTATTTTCATAAAATTGTGTTGGATGCTGCGATTGCGTTTCGTATGAGCAACGAGCCAAATGCGGTCGCATTGAGAGCGAAGTTCGAAGAAGAAACTGGTCATGAAGTTCCTGATGTTACTGGCTTTGGAAAGCACTCGTGTTCTTTTGTGCAGATTTGCATGCAGTTTGTGGCAAAAAAAGTGTTTGGCGATCAAGGTTCTTATATCTCTAGCCGAATCGACGCTCTGTGTAATGCACACTGGCACGCCCTTGACCAAGTTTTTCGGAAATTTATCCATCATGTATGGAGAAATGGCATCTGCGAGCTGATTGAGAAGTCGAGCGAAAGAGGCTTGAGGGGGGAATTCGGTGATGTAACGCTTTTAACCTATACCATTGCTGGTCGCACCGCCATTCAGTTTGACAAGAAAGACGGCGCCTCTATTAGCTATATGGCTGAGGAGGATGACCACACTGGATATTCGGCTGGTATTAATTATTGTCACACGGACTTGCATACCGCCTGCAATATGATTCAGACTGTTATTGATAACTGGTCAAAAAACAGGGCGGAGCAGGAAAAAATCTTTTTTTCCGATAAAGAGGTAAAACACTGGGCTGTTGCCATGATGGACGCCCAAAAAGAACAGGCGTCAGTGTAGTGACTGTTGTTCTTTGTAAAAAAACAAAAAGGCTTTCTATGTGAAATTATAGGGAGCCTTCTTTTTTTTGTTTAATAAGTTTTTGAGGAATAATTTTAGCGGGTTGGCAGAGGTGAAAGTGGAAACTGGTCGACCAGGGGATTTGGCTGATTTGCTTTTTTGCAGAATATCAAGGATTTCTAGACTGTTGTTCTGGGCAATTTTTATCAACTCGTTAATTTGAGCTTTGTTAAGTATGACATTTCTATTTAGCCTTTACACTTTTTTAAAAAATATTGACTTTTTGCTTAATATTTGCTATAAAAGTAATACTAAGAACCTTGGTTCTTTTTTTATATTATTTTTTTTGTGATTTTTTTTAAAAAATCGCTATTTTTAGCGTAAAAATAATAAAAAGTTCTTTACATAAAAATCAAACAAAAAAGGAGGCGTATTTAGTGGTAAAACTTTCAACGCAAAAGGGAAAAAATGATATAAATAATTTAAAAAAGAGAGGAAGAGGTGTAATTTTTTATCTTCAATAAAAAATAAGGAGGTAGATTATGAGCTTGCGATTTTTGATTATTTTGTTGTTTTTATTTTTTGGAGCGATGTCAGCCAAGGCGGAAGAGAGCCAGCAAAATGATTTAAAGGAAGATATTTATATCGTCAGGGCAGGTGACACTTTGAGTTCGATCAGTTGGCGCTACCGGACGCCTATTCCGGAAATTATTTCCGATAATTCGGAGATTGTTGATATAAATAAGATTTTCATAGGCCAAAGAATAAAAATTTCTTCATCTAAGAATGTTGCCTTGGCAAAAAACAAGAAAGCCAAGAAGAGTAAAGTTGAAAACAAGAACGAGAGCGATAGCAGTTCTAAAAATGTAAATATTGCAATTGTTCCAAAAAATGTTAAAAACCTTAGCCCGACAAGCACCCCAGCTGAAAATGCCAAAAGATTTAGTGAGAAAATTAAGGTGCTTTATGACGTTGAAGAAAAGACTGGAATTCCTTGGGAAATTCTTGCCGGATTAGCTAAGGCGGAATCAGATTTTGGACTTCGCAATCTTGGCGATGACGGCAAGTCTTACGGACCGTTTCAAATTAACGCTCCATCTTTCCCCGAAATAACCAAAGAACAGGCCAATGATTGGACCTGGAGTGCTCATTGGGCAGGCGAGCACTTGGTTAGATTGGGATACAAAGATGATCCTATAAAAGCTTTGCGCAAATGGAATGGATGTTTGGAAAATAACAAAACCCTGAAGCATGCCAAGAAAGTCTTGCAATATTCTCAGAAATATTTTGGTTTTGGCGGCAGCGGTATGCCATCTGCTTAGATTTTGCTTGAATTGTTGCTTTGTTTTTTTGCAATGCTTATTGCCACCGTTATTTTGGTGTTTGTTTTTTTTCTGTGCTACCTTCTTTTGCGACAATACGTTTTGAATATTTTTTTGACCTAAGCGATCAAAGTTGAGAGCAAAGAGTGTCAAATAAAATTATTCAAAACCTCCGCTTTTGTGATTTTAGTGAAATTATTTTTAACCCAGCGATCAAAGTTGAGAGCAAAACGGTTAATAATAATTACACAAAATCGCCTGAATTTGGAATCAATCCTCGTAGTTACCCTAGGTAAATACGGGGTGATCAATACAACCGAAGATGAATGCATCTTCGGTTTTTTATTTATTTTTAGCCATAAAATCTTAGCTTGACTTTTTTAAAATATTGTGTTATGCTAAGATTCAATTCTTTGTTATTTTAATTTTTTTAATTAATTACCATAAAAGGAGGAAAAGTATATGGCTAAGGTGATCAGCGGCGGAGAAAGAAAAATGAGTCGAGGTGAATTGAAGCGTGGAATATTGAAAGCTCATTTTGCCAGATTGGGTCGAAATATAATCCCGCAAGTACCGCAAATTCCGCAAAAGGAAAGAAATTCAGAGCAGATGAAAAATTGCCAACTAATTGAGCTTAAAGCCAAAATAAATCATGAAGATGCCATTATTTATGGAAGTGATACGTTTGGCCCGATCGGCTTGATTATTGATCAGTCAGAAGATGGTTTTAAATCTTTTTTTAGTAATAAAAAAGGAGTAACTTTTACCTTTGACAATGTCAGTGACGCCAAATTTTCCATTACTTCTCGATCTAATCGAATTGTGAAGGCTTTGCGTCAGACTGCCGAAGGAACGGTCTACGAATTAACAGATGAAAAGTTAAAAGAAGATGCCTTTATCTTGCTTAGAAAAGCAAGGGAAGGAAAGATTTTTATCGCATAAAATTTTCCTGGCACAACAAAGTGCCAGGTTTTTTTTGAAAAATTTATATTAAAATTATTAAATTAGTTAAATATTGAAACTATTTTTGGAATTAAAATACTGAATTGGTAAGATATTTAAAGTAAAATCTATGAAATTTAAAGATCTCAACCTAAACGCGATGATTCAAAAATCATTGGATGATTTGGGATTTGTTGAACCATCGCCAATTCAGAAAAAAGCTATTCCTTTTTTACTTGAATCAAAACAGGATTTAATTGCGCTGGCTCAAACCGGAACAGGCAAAACAGCAGCTTTTAGTTTGCCTATTTTGGAGCAATTGGAAAAAAATAAAAAAAATACCCAAGCTATCATTCTTTGTCCTACGCGAGAGCTGTGTTTGCAGATTTCAAAAGATGTTTTGAATTTTGCCAAATATACAAAAAATATTTCCCTTGTTTCGGTTTATGGCGGAGATAGAATTGATAGACAAATCGCTTCCATTAAAAATGGTGCTGATATTGTGGTTGGCACCCCTGGCAGAGTGCATGATTTGATTCGTAGAAAAGTTTTAAAATTAAAAGATATCAGATGGTTGGTGTTGGATGAAGCTGATGAGATGCTTGATATGGGATTTAAAGATGACTTGGATGCGGTTCTTTCGGAAACTCCTCAAGAAAAACAAACTCTTTTGTTTTCTGCCACCATGTCGAAAGTTGTTCGAGGAATCGCCGGAAAATACATGAATGATCCCGAAGAAATCAGCGTTGGTGAAAAAAATACAGGTTCGGATAATGTTGCCCATGAATATTATTTGATAAATATTCGCGATCGTTATGAATCTTTGCGGAGAATTGTTGATTCCATTCCGGATGTCTATGGCATTTTATTTTGCCGCACCAGGCGAGAAACTCAAGAGGTGGCTGATTTATTAAAATTGGATCATTATAGCGCCGAAGCTTTGCATGGTGAAATTACTCAAAACATGCGCACGCAGATCATGGATAGGTTTAAAAATAAAAAGATTCAGCTTTTGGTGGCAACCGATGTTGCGGCCAGGGGAATTGATGTTAACAATTTAAGCCATGTAATTAACTATAATTTGCCGGATCAAAATGAAATTTACATTCATCGTAGCGGAAGAACGGGCAGGGCGCAAAACAAAGGAGTTTCTATCGCGCTTGTGAGTTCTAAGGAAGTTAGAAAAATCAGAGATATAGAAAAAAAATTAGGTAAAAATTTTGAACGAAAAAACATTCCAAGCGGTGAAGATATTTGCTTCGGGAGATTGAATAATTTTACCAATCGCATTCATGGCATGGAAATAGAAAACTCAGAATTTGAGAAATATTTGAACGATGCTGTTAATAACTTGTCAGCCCTGGAAAAAGATTTATTGATTAAAAAATTTATCAATCATGAATTGCGCGACATATTTGCCAAATATCATAATGCCAAAAATGTCAATGTTGAATTCAGCGAAGCGCGCGGAGGAAAAAGAGATGACTCGCATTTGACTTGTCTTAAAATTAATTTAGGACGAAAGGATAGATTCGAAGCCAGAAATTTATTTTTTTTGATTAATAGCAAGAAGAATTTAAAAGGCGCTGAAATTGGGAAGATTAATGTTCAAAATTCTTTTACTTTGTTTTGGGTAGACCGAGAAAGGGAAGCGGAATTGATGAAGGAATTGGCAAATGAAAAATTTCAAGGAAGAATAATTGAAATTTCAAAAGGTGATAATTTTTCCAGAGTTGAAAAGCCTTTTAGGAAAAAAAATAAAAAATACGAAGCATCAGAAAAGCGTTTTAAAAAACAGGATAAATTTAAAAAGAAGAAAAAAAGATATTAATTTTTGGATTATTAAATAAAAAAATGGCCCTCTTAGTGAGAGCCATTTTTTGTTATTTGACTTGGTAATTAATGCTAACGTCTATTATGATTTCTTGTGATCCGGTTGGTATATTTGGATCAGACATTCCACCTCCGCCTTTTCCGTCAGCGTAACCTCCGTAATATGGCATTGTTGGCGGAATATAGTTTTCCCACCAGCCGATGACTTTTTTTAATTCAACTCCTATGTTTCCGGCCAAAATTTGCGCTTTGTTTTTGGCATCGCCGATTGCCGCTATTCTGGCTTGTTGTTTTAAATCTTCCAGATTGGACGGCTCAAAAGTGATTCCGTTGATTTCGTTGGCGCCGGCAGCACTAGCGATTTTAATAATTTCAGAGATTTTAGTGTTTTCATTGTTGATGTTGTTTATTTTAACCGTAACAGTTTGGTTAGCGTCATAGCCGTTTAACGAACTTTTGTTATCAACATAGTCGTAATGAGGAACTAAATAAAAATTTTGGGTTTGGATATCATTTTTAGGAATTCCGGATTTTTCAACCGCCTCTAGTATTTTATTAATTTTTTCATTTAATTCCTTGATGGCTTCTTCAGCTTTGTCTTTTTTGTCCACCTTCACGCCGATGTTTATTTTGGCGACATCCGGAGTGTAGCTTATTTTTCCTTGACCGTTAAAAGTAACTGTCCATTGATTTTGATTAACTATTCTATCTCTCAAAATCGATACCACGATGATACCGGTTAATGAAAGAATGATCAATGACACCGAAAAAACATTAAAAATTTTATTTTTTTCGTCAATCATATTTTTCTTTTTTTAAATATTCATTGCACTAAAATATTTAAAAAATAATAATTATGTTAAAATTGTATCAATATTAAATATAAATTTCAAGTAAGAATTTTTTCTTGACAATGTTTTTAAATTTGATATGATTAAAGCATACTAATTTAGTAGGAAATAAAATTAATAATGAAATTTTCAACCAAAACTACATACGGCCTTAGGGCAATGGCATGCATAATGAAATACCAAGAAGCAGTGCCCATTTCCAGGATTGCCAAAGAAGAGGACATTTCTCAGAAATATTTAGAAAAAATTATCGGAAAATTGAAAAAAAATGGCTTGCTAATGGCTGAAAAAGGAGCGACTGGCGGTTATTTTTTAGCCAAAGATCCGCAAAACATTACGGTTTATGACATAGTGAAGGCCTTGGACGGCGGTTTTAATCCTTTTCACTGCGTTGAAAAAAATAAAAAAATATATTGTCATGGTAGTTGCGCTTGTTCTGCCAATAATGTTCTTTTGAAAGTGCAGAAAATGTCAGCTCAAGCTCTTGAGAGGATTAAATTAAGCGATTTTTAGATGAATAAAATTATTATCATTATTTTATTTTTATTGCCGATAGCTGTTGGAGCTAATTCCTTGCCCGATGCGGACAAGGATGGCGTTCCGGATGATGATGAGATCCGTATTTATAAAACCGATCCCAATAAAGCCGACACGGATAATGACGGCTATAGTGATTGGGTTGAATTAAATAATGATTTTTCGCCGCTAGTTGGAGGAGGTACAAAATTAGACGAAGTTGATACCGACCAAGATAAATTAAACGATAAACAAGAATTAAGTTTTAAAACCGATATTTCAAATCCCGATACCGATGGCGATGGTTATAAAGATGGTGATGAGGTTAATAATTTTTTCAATCCTTTAAGCGCGGAAAAAATAAAATTAAATAAAAAAATTGAAATCAATATCAAGAAACAAGAATTAAAATATTACCTTAGTGATGTTTTGATGGGAAAATTTTTGATATCAAGTGGGGCTAGAGACACAACGCCTCGTGGAAATTTTAAAATATTAAATAAACAGTTAAAAGCTTGGTCAAGCTATGGGTTGTGGATGCCGTACTGGATGGCTTTTGCCGGAGAGGGAAGATACGGAATACATGAATTGCCAATTTGGCCCAATGGTTATCGAGAAGGAGAGGACCATTTGGGTAAACCTGTTTCACACGGTTGCGTGAGACTCGGAATCGGGGCGGCTGAGTTTATGTATAATTGGTCTGATGTCGGGACACCGGTTTTTATTTATTAATAATAATTTAAAAATATGCAATACACAAACAAAGTATTAGAACATTTTAAAAGTCCGCACAATCAAGGCGTGATTGAGGATGCTGATGCCGTGGGTCAAGAAGGCAATCCGCAATGTGGCGATATCATGAAGATTTATCTTAAAATAAATAAAGAAAAAAGCTCGATTGAAGATATTAAGTTCGAAACATTGGGCTGTGCGGCGGCTATCGCGGTTTCTTCCGCTTTAACTGATTATGCCAAGGGAAAAACTTTAGAAGAAGCTTTGAAAATTACCAAAGATGATATTGTAGATAGTTTGGGTGGTTTGCCAGCACCCAAGATCCATTGCTCCATGTTGGGAGTTGACGCTTTGCATCAAGCCATTAAAAAATACCAAAAAAAATAAGGATTTCCTTTTTTGGAAATCCTAATAATTTTGTTTATTTTTTGGTTTATTCTGCGTAGCAATTTGTCACCAACTCCGTTGCTTGTGAAATGCATCTTGGATTAGGACAACAAGTAATACTGTTTTTTCCCAGACTTACTCTGTGTAAAGCCTTTCCAGTGCAATGCGAGGCAGTGAAATTAAAAAAACATTTTTTACTTCCCAGAAGATCCCTTAGGTTGCTGTTTGGTTCTACCTTGAGCAAAAATTGCAATCTTTCTTCCGGCTCTCTTAACATAATTACCCTCCTTTATTTTTTTGAAATTAAATAAAATAAAAAAAAGCTTTTTATTTTATTGTATTAATAAAAAGTTAAACATGTATTATATTAATTTAAAAATTAAATTAAGTCAATAGTTTTATGTGATAAATATATAATTATTGAATATTAGCCTATGAGTAAGGAAAAAAATAATAGTATTGTTGAAAAAATTAAATCATCTCTTGAAAAAGTGAGACCATCTTTGCAAATGGATCGAGGAGATGTGGAATTCGTTAATTGGAATGAAAGCACTGGAATCGTTGAGGTGCGTTTATTGGGAATGTGTACGCATTGCCCTATGTCACAAGTCACCTTAAAGCAGGGAATTGAAGAAGAAATTAAAAAAGACGTTCCAGAAGTCAAGGAAGTAAGAGCGGTTTAATTTGTGTTGATGAATTAATTTTTTAAATTTATTTATGAATAAAATATATCTAGATCATAGCGCCACCACGCCCCTTGATAAGAGAGTGCTGGAAGAAATGATGCCATATTTTGTTGAGAAATTTGGCAATCCGTCCTCCATTCATTGTTTTGGACAAGAAGCGTTGAGCGGCGTGGATGTTGCCAGGGAGCGAGTGGCTAATTTTTTAAACTGCTCTCCTTTGGAAATTGTTTTTACTTCAGGCGCTACCGAGTCTAATAATTTAGCGATTAAGGGGTTGATTAGAAATTTAACCAAAAAAAATAATGCCAAAGTTCATATTATTACTTCGCTAATCGAACATTCAGCCGTTTTGGAGCCTTTTATGGAATTAGAAGCAGAAGGGGTGGAAGTTTCACATGTTCCGGTTGATGATAATGCCGTAATTCGAATGGATAAATTGGAAAAGATGATTAAAGATAATACGGTTTTAGTTTCCATTATGCATGTTAATAGTGAAATCGGATCCATTCAGCCTATTCGGGAAATTGGTAAAATGATCAAAAAAATTAATGACAAACGTTTGAATGATTGGAAAAAAAAGTCTACTGACGAGAGAGGAGAAAAGCCGCAAAGGATTTATTTTCACACTGACGCAACTCAAGCGATTAATTTTTTAAATTGTGACGTAGAGTGGAATTATGTTGATTTATTATCAATGTCTAGCCACAAAATTTACGGTCCCAAGGGGGTTGGGGCACTGTATGTTAAAAATGGCATCACGCTAGTGCCGCTACAAAGGGGCGGTCATCATGAAAAAAATCTTCGAAGCGGCACGTTAAATGTCCCAGGCATCGTGGGAATGGGAAAGGCGATTAGCTTGCTTGGAAACAGGGAAGAGAAAGGCGAAAAAACAAAAGAGCAAAACAAAAATAATAATAAAATTTCAGAATTGCGAGATTATTTGATAAGTGAAGTTCAGAAAAATATTTCGGATGTTGTTTTAAATACCAATCGTGAAAAAGCCACGCCTTCGCATGCTCATTTTTCTTTTTTAGGAGTAGAGGGTGAGTCGGCTTTGCTGTCTTTGGATATGGAAGGAGTGGCGGTTTCTACTGGATCGGCTTGTGCTTCAGGTAGTTTGAAAGCTTCTCATGTTTTGATTGCCATGGGAATCAAAAAAGAAATCGCTCATAACTCTATTCGTTTTACCTTGGGCAAAAATAATACCAAATCAGAAATTGATTCCGTATTGCGAATTTTGCCGCCGATTATTGAAAGATTGCGGAAGATGAATCCAATTTATAAAAAATAGACCATAAAATCAAAAACACCTGTTTCATGACAGGTGTTTTTGATTTTAAGCTTATTTTAATCCCTATAAAATTTGCCTGTTTACAAAAGAACGATTTTTTTAACTATTTTTTTTATAAATTTAATAAAAATATTTTCTGCAAGATAGTATTCGGCATCAAATCTTGGAATGAATGATATCTCGTTTTTTAATACGCTAGTTTGAAAGTTCATAAATTTTATTTATTTTGTTATATATTTTAAATATAACATGGCGTAATTAATAAAAAATTACAAATAAATTAAATTTAAATTAAAAGATTAGGTGGACATTGGTCTGCCAAAAATAAGCACAGTGATATATTGAATTTTTTCGTCAATTACAGCATATCCGGAAGCTGAGCCAATTTCCGTAAAGTAGGCATTAAGCATGTTGGTTCGATGAGTTGGCGAATCCATCCAAGCGTCAACGACTTCTTGGTTGTTATAATAATTGATTGCCAAATTTTCTCCAGCAAAAATGTATTTATAATTTGCTTCTTTTAGAAAGTTTTTTAAAGATTTTCCTTCCGGACTGGTGTGTTCAAAATAATTATTAACAATCATATCATTGAGTTTGTTGATCGCAATGCTATTTAATTTTGAACTGATTTTTAAATTTTTTAAACCTTCTTCGCTTCTTTCAATGTTGGAAAATTTTAAAACTTGTTCAATTGTTATTTCGTTTTTAGCGATGGGGTTATTGTTTGTCGTGATAGCTGTAGCCAGCGATGGCAATGATAAAAAAATCACAGTTAAACAAAGCAAAACTTTTGTTTTTATTTTTTTGGTTATCTGGTGGGCAAATAACATATATTTTTGTATTCTTACTTTATATTTTCATTGTATTATAAATAGTTAAGAGATAAATTATAAAAAAATTAAAAATAGTTAAAATTATATTTTTTTAAAAATTATGTTATAATAATTAAATATTGTGCATAAAATTGGACGATCAATTATCTTACATAATAATTAATAGAAGTCAACTCTTGTTTTCAAATAACAGGGGTTTCATTATTTTTAAAAAATATGGCAAAAGTTCAAGAAGTTTTTAACCGCATTCAAAAAAGCAGAAAAGAACAAAAAGAAATCAAATCAATGTATCGAGATGCATTATCCAATTCTAAGACTTACCAAGCTGTTTTGGAGGAGTTAAAAGCTTTAAAAGACAAGAAAAAAAAGATTGAAGATGGCATTAAAGATGATTTTTCTTCAGAATTTTCTCGACTTGATACTCTAAAGGTTGATATTGAAAATGATAATATGTTATTAAGCGATGCCGCTATTACCCAGTTGATGAAGGGTGAAACAGTTGAAGTTTTGGA
>Ga0233425_10003132_pt1 | contig 30865 bp, 16 predicted proteins | sample Watercolumn_Towu_2_FD_181712 | JGI IMG/M metagenome (GOLD analysis project Ga0233425, IMG submission 181712) | Freshwater microbial communities from Lake Towuti, South Sulawesi, Indonesia - Watercolumn_Towuti2014_140_MG | ecosystem: Environmental > Aquatic > Freshwater > Lake | place...
AAACGAGGGTGAGGGCTGCGAATGGGCGGGGCTTTGTGTAGTGAAGGCTTGCACGGCAGGGCAGTGCGTGCCGGTCCCCCTCGTTTCTGACGGCAGCCCCGACCTCGGTGATGGCCTGGACAACGATTGCGACGGCAAGGTGGACGAGAACACATACCTGGAGTACTCCCTGACGGCCGGCTCTTGGACATCCGGCGGGGTTGTCTCGGCTGACGGGGGGCTTCAGTCCGTCTTGGGATACCCTCAGGCCTTGCCCGATGATTGCGGTGCGACAACCGACGGGAGCTATTCCGTCTACTCGCTATTTGGCAACAAGTCGAAATGACCTAGTGGAGGGGCAACCGATGAGACGAATCTCTGCAGTTGTGATCGCGATGTTGTGGCTCACTGCGCTGGCAGGCGCGGCGGCGGCAGATTCTCCGCAGGCCGTGCGCTACCAGGGGTACCTCGTCGACAAGGTGGGCGACCCGGTCTCGGGTCCCCTTCAGATGGAGTTCCGATTGTACGAGATGAAGACCGGCGGAGAGCCCTTCTGGCAGACGGGGGCGGCTCTCGATGTCGATGTGACCAACGGGATCTTCGACGTCGAGTTGGGGCCCCTCGCTTCAAGCGACTTGTCGGCCGGCCAAGCATACCTGGGCATCACAATTGTCCCAACCGACCCGGGCGAACCCAAAAAGGAGATGCAGCCGCGCCTCAAAGTCGTGAGCGTGCCATTTGCCCTGGTGGCCGGAGAAGCGGAAACCTGTGGAGTGTGCGGCACCGCCGGCGCTGTGGATGGGGTCGACTTCGACGAATACGCGAAGTCCGTCTGGGTAACTCAGCAGCTCGGAATGTGCATGAAGGAGGCGGATCTGACCAAGGCTCTCAAGGGGTATTGTGAGAAGCCCTGCTACAGCGACGGGGACGTAGACCTGTACCTGACGGAGAAGGGCATCATCGGTGGAGAGTGGATTGACGAGACGAAACTTGCGGCCTGGCTTTCCTCACACGGCTACGAGCCGGCTGGAGCCGGGTACGGGGATTCCGAGGTCCAGGCCTACTTGGATGCCCACGGATACAAAGCCTGTGCCTGCTATGCGAACAAAGACGTCCAGGCGTACCTGGATGGGAAGGGATACGTGGCTGGGCCTCATTACAGCGATGCAGACGTCGAGATTCTCTTGGCGACGAAGAGCTACTGCAAGGGGCCGTGCTTCTCTGGCAAGTACGGGGACCTCGCAGAGAAGCCGGACTTGAAGAACATCAACGCTGCGTTGCTGGATGGGTTCGACTCCAATAGCTCCGGACAGCCAGTTCCTTCAACAGTTCCAGTCACCGATGCTGACGGCAAGATCCCCGCCGCTCTGCTCCCTTTTGAGAAGGGCGATCTGCTGGCCCCGGCAGACCGCCAACTTGTGCAGGGGCTGCCGGCGTACAAGAGTGACTACTTTAGGGTCGACGAGCTCGGGATTCTGGGCAACGTTGCTTCCAATGTGAAGGAGGGCGTGAAATTAGGGCCCGGGGGAGCGATTGAGGGGGGCATGGTTGCTTCGTCAGGGCTCATGCCCTGGTGGGAGGATCCCCTGCAGTATGTTGTCTATGATGACTTCAACTCGGGGAAGGTTTCGGCTGAGCGGTGGCATTCGGAATTCCTGACGGGAGACGTCGGGGCCTGCAAGGGTTCGTTGATTGCCACGGTGACCGACTCCAACCACGCAATGGGCGTGCCTCCCGAGCTTTCCGTGCAATCAAACACAAAAACAGCATCTACAATCCACATAAAGAACAGAAGCGTCTTTGCAAGGTTTCAAGTTCGCAACAACTACGACTACTACGCTGGCGGTGCCGCCTTCGCCTTAATCGACATTAGCGGAACCGAATTACAGATTGGCGACCTAACCATTGGAGGGTGCGCTTGCTACAATACATCAGGCAACACCACATTTTCTGGCTCAATAGCCATTATCGCTATTGGTGGCGATAAATATGACATATACGTAAATGGGAATAAAATAAAATCATCATTGCCTGTTCCGCAAGGAATCACGTTTTCGCTGTCGACAAATCATCGGTGCGGGGGATGCTGCGGCGGCGGGCCATGTACAGCATACTGCGTGAGCGGCGGGGTGTGGCTTGATGATTTTCGCGTTGCGACGCTTTCTGCCGTCGGACAGCCTCTTTCATGCGACGATGGCAATCTCTGCACGCATGACTACTACGGTGGCGAGAGCACCGAGGATTGCTTTCATGAGTGGAACGCTCTCCCTTGCGACGACGATAGTGCCTGCACTGCCAATGACTTCTGCGCAGCAGGCTCCTGCATCGGCACGCCCATGAACTGTGAAGACGGCAACGCCTATACGCAGGACTCGTGCGACCCGGCGGTGGGATGCACGCACATGACTTGCCCAGTCAAGGTCTACGAATTCACTCAGGGGGCAGATGGCTGGAATCTCGGAGCCGGTGGCAGTTGGATCTGGGACAACTCGGGATGGCTGCAGGGGTTTGGTGCGACGGCGCCTTTGATCTCGCCGCAGTTCCCGGAGTTGGCGTCCAAGCTCCTCGTGCGCTACAAGTGCGTCGGGGGAGACGGGCTCCAGTTTACACCCGGACCCAAGATGCCTTGCAAGGCCGACGGCATCTGGGTCGACGACTTCGTCGACTTGGGAGGACCGGCATGGCTGGTGCAAGCACAGCACTACGGAACGGGCACGGTGCTTCTTGACAAGGTGGAGGTGTTGAAGGCCTGTCCATAGAGAGTTCTCAGCCTACGGCGAGACACTCATGCCGGAGGTGGGGGCAAGGCGGGCGGGGGGTTATGAAAGAAGACCATGGAATCATATTCATTGAGTTCGTAATATGGGTCGATTTATTAGAGATCAACCAGAGTCGTCGTACAATGTGGCTGTTGGTGTATTCCTATTGTTCGGTTCGACTGGGGATTCTGCGCTGGCGGATGCACTGCTCGCAGGCGGGAAACCCTTCATGTCTTCGGAGGGAGAACCATGCGTCTGACAGGAATCGTTGGAGTCGTTCTGTTGTTGCTTGCGGCAACTTCTTGTGGCGGGGAGGGAGGAACCCTCGGACCCGTCACGCCGGAGACCTCGGGGCCTGTCGAGGAGATCGCCACCCCCCGCACTGACCAAGTTGCCGAGGGCGGGGGCGGCTCCGAGACGCTGGAGTGGGAGCCGGAGAAATGCGGCGACGGGCTCGACAACGACGGGAATGGAGTGATTGACGACTACTCCACCGACGCCCTCGGTCTCGTGCACGAGTGCTGCGCCGTTCCTGGTCAGCAGGAGGCCTGCTATCCAGGGCAGCAGGGGGTCAAGCCCGGAGTGGGGAAGTGCACATGGGGAAGTCGTACATGTTCGCCGAGCTTCATCTGGGGAGATTGCACCGGATACGGGGAGCCTGCCGTCGAACTGTGCAACTGCGAGGACGACGACTGCGACGGGACTGCGGACAACGGCGCGGACTGCGGAGCCGGCGGCGTCTGCACCAATTGCAATTGCATCTGTGAGCCCCCTCTCGTGGACTGCGGGGGCAAGTGTGACAACCTGAAGTCAAGCGAGGAGAACTGCGGCGAGTGTTTCCACAAGTGCGGCTCGGACAACACGCAGAGTTTCGAGTGCACGGACGGCAAGTGCTTCATCCCGTGCAAGAAGGGCTTCGCTGACTGCAATGACGTGGACGAGGACGGGTGCGAGTTCGAGTTGGCTCCCGAGCAATGCGGGGACGACATCGACAATGACTGCGACGGCAAGACCGACGATACTTCCGTGGATGAGTCTGGCGCAGTGCGTCTGTGCTGCGACAGCCCTGGGGATCAGATGGCTTGCTTCCCGAAGGACCGCATCGAGAAGCAGGGGGTTGGCGAGTGCAAAGACGGGACGTCCACTTGCACTGAAGACCACACGTGGTCGGACTGCACGGGCTTTGTCGGCCCTGTGCAGGAGCAGTGCGACTGCAAGGACAACGACTGTGACAACGCAACGGACGAGGGGAGTTGCCCGGGGAACCAGGCCTGCGACCCGGTTCTGTGCTCGTGCGTCTGCCCGGAAGGACTCAAGCCCTGCGGCCAGGAGTGCAAGGACTTCGCCAACGACGCGGCCAACTGCGGGGGGTGCGGAAAGGCTTGCCCTGTGCCAGCCGGGGGACTCAACGTCGCTCCCACTTGCGAGGAGCAGAAGTGCGGGCTGAAGTGCTTCACCGGCTTCGTGGACTGCAACGGCGATCTCATGAAGGAGGGCGGCAACGGATGCGAGGTCAATTCCACGGTCCAGGACTTCTGCGGCGACCTGAACGGGGACAAGAACCTCGACGACGACTGCGACGGCTCTGAGGACGAGGATGGGAGCAAGTTCCCTCATGCGGAATGCCAATGGGGAGCCGACGTCTGCTCGCAAGGCTACACGGACTGTGGCCCCGGCGGAGGAGAACTGGATTGCGTTGACCTGAAAGTGGATCTGGACAACTGCGGACTGTGCGGAGCCGTGTGCGGAGCCGACAACCCCGGTGACACCTGGTACCCCCATTCCCAGTTCCATGTTCTGGCAGGTGCGTGCATCCAGCAGGTCTGCGAGATCTCGGCTTGCGATGCCGGTTGGTTCGACCTCGACAAACTCGCGTATACCGGGTGCGAATGCGGGGCCAAGATCGAGGAGTGCAACTGCGAGGACGATGACTGCGACGGCATCGTGGACGACGGCGACTTGTGCGACAAACAGAAGACGGGCCGCTCATGCCTGGCCTCATGCGAATGCGGTTGCAGCCTCCCGACTCCGGACTGGTGCGACACGGCCGGTAAGTGCGTGGACACGCTCTCCGACCCCAACCACTGTGGGTTCTGCGGCAAGTCATGCCTCGATGAACTGGCCAACACCAAGACCGCTCTATGCGAAGTCGGGAACTGCTGCCCGACGTCCTGCGTCACCGGCTACGCCGATTGCGACAAGGAGTGCTTCAACGGCTGCGAATTCAAGATCACGGACGAAGTGTGCAACGGCGAGGACGACAACTGCAACGGTGCCATAGACGAGAAGTTCCCTGGACAAGGGGAGCCCTGCGATTCTCAGGAGGTCGGTGTCTGCACGCCGGGCAAGTGGGTGTGCCAGGACGGACTCAAGGTCTGCAAACCCAACATCGCTCCGGGCAGCAAGGCTGAGACGTGCAACGGGTTGGACGACGACTGCAACGGAGTCGCCGATGACGGCCTCGAGAACATGGGGCCCTGCGTCGCTGTCGGGTACAAGGGAATCTGTGCGGAAGGCATCAAGAGCTGCAAAGCCGGCTCCCCCGAGTGCCTTCCCGGCACCGCACACCTGACGGATGACATCTGCAACTCGAAGGACGATGACTGCGACGGCTCGGTGGACGAAGACGAGGGGGCGGACGGCTGCAAGACCTACTACTGGGACAACGACTCAGACTATTACGGCGACCCGATGAACTCGAAGTGCCTCTGCAAGAAACAGGACAAGTTCACGACTGAGAAGGCGGGCGACTGCAACGACGGCGATCCCGCCATCCACGAGGGGGCGAAAGAGACATGCGACGGAGTGGACGAGAACTGCGTTGGAGGCGTCGACGACGGCGTTCCTCCGAAGTCCTGCACTTCTCCGGATATCTGCGGGAACGGAAGCCAGGAGTGCTTCCTCGGTCTTTGGGGTGACTGCGTCGGCACCCCCAAGAAGCAGTGCACCAACTATGCGGACTGCTCCACCTACATGGCCTGCTCATGCAATACTCCGCCCGCTGAGAAGTGCGACAACAAGGACAACGACTGCGACGGCGACACAGACGAGGGAGTCAAGACGACCTACTACAAGGACAACGATGCCGACGGCTACGGGTCCTCCAAATCGGGCACGACGGAGGCCTGTTCTGTCCCAGCCAACTACTCGTCGAACAACCAGGATTGCGACGACAACGACCCCAAGCAAAAGCCCGGTGCGACCGAGACTTGCAACAACGAAGACGATGATTGCGACGGCGCTACGGATGAAGGTGTGCAGACAACCTACTACAAGGACAGCGACGCAGATGGATACGGTTCCTCCTCGTCCGGGACGAAGCAGGCTTGCTCGCTGCCGTCCGGCTACTCGACCAACAACACGGATTGCGACGACTCGAACAAGTCGATCAACCCGGGGGCGAAGGAGGTCTGCGACAACATGGGCAAAGACGAGGACTGCGACAAGCAGACCGACGAGGGATGCGCCATCGTCCAGCTGACCGTCTACAATAATTTTGGCGAGCTTGCACCAAATGGCTTTTCTGCTAATATAGCAAAGAAATCAGATATGATTATAATTGAATCAAAATCAAGCACCAAAACAGTTACGTTTTCGCCAATTGAGCCACAGTTAGAGTATAACTACGAGGTCTGGCAGACAAATACAACTTTTTGCAACACCGAGGAACTCTGGGGGCAGACGTTCTTCACTCCTGTCGCAGGGACCAATGCTTTCACGTTCGTACGGCAGTCGACGCAAGATCCGCACAACGGCCTTCCCTATGCGTCGGGGGTGACGGCGTGCAAGGACGGCTGGTTCAGCTGTGACACCGTCCAAACCGGATATGTTTTTAAGGTCGGCGATGAAGTAAGATTCACAGCTCAAATCAAGAACGTGAAGTCGTCTTCCAGAAACGTAGAGATCTGCGTGTTTATCAAAGTTCAGGGATCATTGCCATCCGGCAGCGACTGCACCGGCAAGCACTCTTGCGTTACAGGTACAGTCAGCGGAAAATCAACCGGCAATATTACATTTGCAGACTATGCACTCGCAACTACCGGAAATGTCTATTTCGCAGTACGCACGAGAGATACAGGCTTTACCGGCACAGTATATACGGACAGCTGGAGTTGGACCAAGTTCGGTTCGGTAGTCAAATAACGCCGCGCCCGTCTGGCGCTGACAGCGAATTTCCCGAGGGGGCTCGGGAGAAGGCGGGAGAGTTCGGTGGACTGGCCCCACGGGGGAGAGAGGCGGACCGCGTGCATCACCGCAGGTCGAAGTGGGTAGTCAGCTGCCTGTTCTGTGCAGTTGCGTTTCCGGCGTGTGGGGACTTAGAGAGAAGGCACAAGCCGGGTGCAAACGGCAGGAACAGCGAGACTGCTGGGCATCTGGACTCATCGGGGCTCGATGGGGACTCCATGCCCGACCTTGGGCCGCAGACAGACCGAGTCGGACTCAGCCGCCCGGATATTGCTGGTGCGATGGAGGGCCAGATTGAGTCAAGGGGCGAGGTCTTCTGGTCGCAGGGACCTGCATTGGTGGTGGTGCCCCACCCGGACGACGAAGTGCTGGGGTTCTTCTCTTTGCTGCGCTCTGGAGTCGAGACGCACGTAGTCATACTGACCTGCGGGGACGGCTATGACGCTGCCGTGTCCTCGTGGATGAGTTGCGGAGACACCGATGCAGCGTTTGATGCTGACGCGCGGGCCGCTCTGTGCCAGGTGCGCATGGGGGAGTCTCAGGAGGTTCTGTCGGGACTCGGAGCGGCAAGCGTGACCTTCCTGGGGTATCCGGATGGCCAACTCGACTCGATGGCGGACGAGGGAATAGCGGAGGGACTCGGGTGGTCCGAGACTTCTTTCACCGGGCACCCCTTTGAGCAGAAGTACCTGGTGGGCGATCTCGTCGACGCGCTCGCAGCGTCCGGGGCGGCGACGGTGTTCACGATGGATCCGCTGGATTCCCACCCGGACCATTCGGCCACGGCACGGTTCGTGGCGGTGGCAGCGGAGACTCAGGGGCATCAAGAGGTTCTTGTCACCCTCGTGCATAGCGTCGCGGGAGAGGATTCGTGGCCTCCTCCGGCTTGCCCCGCGGGGTTGCCTCCAGTTGCCGGAGTCTTCGCTCGCTATCTGCCCCAATCCGAGTTGTCGTCCCCGCCTGATTGGGACGGACTCCAATGGGAGGAAGTAGCGATCGGGCCGGACGTGGCGGTGAAGAAGGGAGAGGCCATCCAGACGTATGGCTCCCAGCTCGGAACAACTTGCGTCGATGGGGCTATGCCTGGCAAGGCGTGGGGGTGCCTTGATCCTTGCGGATACATGCTCGCCTTTGCGCGCACCAATGAGTTGTTCCGCAGGCTGGCAGTCAAGGAGATCCCGTCGCTTCGGTAGGACGGCGAACAGAAGGAGGCCGGTCAAACCCACTGGCCTTCGCCGGTACAAGGAGGTGCTGCATGAGCGGTCGGACCTTGCTTGTCGGGAGAACGGCACTTGGCCTGTCGATGATGCTGTTGGCTCTTTGCTGGTGCGTCGGCGGGAATTCCGGAGCGTACGGCGCTCCGATTCCGTTGGGGGCACGCCTGCTGTCCTCCGACCCGGTGTATCCGGGCGATCTGGTGGGGATCGAGGCGGAACTCCCCCTGGAAGCAGCTTGCAGGGAAGCTGCCCTAGAAGTGGGGCAGCTTGTCGTGCCCGTCGTGTCGTGCTCTGGAAGAAGGGCACTGACAGTCGCTCCTCTGGTGCCCCAGGGGAGATACCTGGCCCGACTGGTGATCGACGGGGCTTTCCAGTCCGGTGAGATGGAGCTCGAAATCCTGGGGGTGCCCGACGGGCCGCACCGCCTGCAGAGGCTGGACGCCTTAAGGTCTTGGGTGGACAGAGAACAGGGGGAGTTGGAGAGCATCTCGACCTCGTTGGCCGAAGCGTATCGTCTGGGCATTGTGCAGGAGGTACCGCACGAGTTTCTGCAGCGAACCATCGGGGAAGCCCGGGCGCGATTCGACGATCTCAGGCCACTGCTCGACGGACTGAACTGGCAGACTGCGTGGTTCCTGGACCGGGTACTCGGCAACCTCGGGTTCGAGCACCTGGAAGAGAGGAAGGCTCCGGGCCTCATGTCCCACACCAGTGCGCTGAAGCTGTACGATCCCAAGTACGTGGTCTTCTACGCACTGATCCGCCTCGACAACTTGAGCATGATGCTGACCAACGTCAACTCGGTGCTGGACCCGCTTTCCCTTGTCCTCACGATCATTCCAGGGACCAACGCAATCGGGGTCGTGCTCTCTGCCATCAGTACCTGTCTTGGGTTGGTGGACGCTTACGTTGACTCCTGCCTTCCGACGGACCTGCAGGCACTCCACCTCGTTACCCAGGGGAAGGTCTGCGCCACGCAGGAGGTACCGTTCGAAGTCCGCGGCGACTTCGCTGCCCAGGGGGGGGACGTCATCGAAGAAATGCTCAAGACCTTCATTCTCGAGGTGCTGCTCAAAGGAGGAGACAACGAGGCAGCGAAGAAGCTCATCGGGAACCTGAAGGACGCTCTGATTGAGTTGTTCGAGAAGGTACTGATCGAGATGGGCTACAAGACTTCCGGGGCTCTCGTCCTCGATCTTTCCAACTGTGCGGGGCTGATACCGAAGCTGCAGGACGTTGCGGTAGACGTGGACTACTACACCGGGAACCTCGACACCGTTCTCCTGGTTGCGGAGAACATGCTGACCGTCCCTCCATTCCCCATCCTCATTGAGGCACTGCTGTTCGTGTTCGACCTCGTCGGAATCGATGTGCAGGTATTCGGCCTGGAGCCGGTCCAGGTCACGAGTGGGAACGCTTATGTCAACTTGTCGAAGATGACGCTGGTCCCCTTTTCTCCCCAGTCAGTCAAGGGGATGCTGAACGGCTGGCGGATGGGCTCCTTCTCCCTCTTCGACATTTGCGTGCTGGAGGGGTTCGGGGTCTGCCTGCTCAACTTCAGCTTCGACTACGAGTGGGTCGAGGGGGTCGAGAGCATGTTTACAGTGGCGGTGGAGGACTGCACTCCCCCGCCCTGCCTTGACGAGGACGTGGACGGATTCGGGTTCGGGGCAGGTTGCGACGGCTGGGACTGCGACGATTGGAACCCCTCGGTCCACAAGCCTGATTGCGAGGGGAAGAAGTGCGGACCGGACGGGTGTGGCAGTCAGTGCGGCGCCTGCCCCGGCTTCCAGGAGTGCGTGGACGGGCAGTGCATCTGTGTCGAGAACTGCTCTGGGAAGACCTGCGGTCCGGATGGATGTGGGGGACAGTGCGGGCTCTGTCCTCCGGGCAAGACATGTGTCGGCGGGGGATGCGAATGCGTGGGGACGTGCCTGGGCATAGACTGCGGTGGGGACGGCTGCGGGGGAGACTGCGGCAATTGTATCACTGGCCAGAAGTGCCAGAACGGCCAGTGCGTCCAAGTGGGCGGAATGGACTGTGACCCATGCCAGTCGGATGCCGACTGCGAAAGCCAGTTCTCGTGCATCTCCGTCGCTCCTACGTTCAAGGTGTGCTCCGCAAAGTGCACCACTGACACGCAGTGCGGGCTGGGGTTCGAGTGCAAGGGCGGATTCTGCATTCCCGTTCAACAGACATCGTGCCAGGCAAACGCAGTGGTGACGAAGAACTTCTGCGGGCACCTGGTTTCGAGCAAGACATGCCCTGTGGGCAAGAAATGCAAGAACGGTCAGTGCGTGTGCTCCGCTCAATGCTTAGGGGTCCAGTGCGGAGACGACGGATGTGGTGGTGCCTGCGGCTTCTGCCCCAACAACGAGCTGTGCCAGAACGGGGTGTGCATACCACAACCCTGCACGGCGACCTGCACAGGCATGGCATGCGGCTTCAACGCGTGCGGAGACCTGTGCGGGACGTGCCCGGGCGGCCAGGAATGTATCGCGGGCAAGTGCAAGTGCGTCCCCAACTGCGCCGGGGCCGTCTGCGGATCCGACGGCTGCGGAGGTTCTTGCGGAGACTGCGCTTCAGGGACCTGCTACCAGGGGACCTGCGTGTGCACTCCAGGCTGCAAGGGCAAGGAATGCGGACTCGACGGGTGCGGAGGCTCATGCGGCCATTGTCCTCCAGGCTCTGCATGCATTGGGGGAGAATGTAAGTGCCAGTTCCCCGCCAACGTCTGCGAGGTCAAGGAGTGCGGGCTCTGGCCCGATGCATGCCAGGAAGTCGTGGATTGCGACGACTGCCCGAGCGGGCTCTACTGCAACACCCAGGGCAAGTGCGTCTGCCAGCCGATGTGCCTGGGAAAGAAGTGCGGACCTGATGGATGCCCGGGGCCAGGCACCTGCGGAAGCTGCCCTCCCGGATACGCATGCACGGCGGACGGCCAGTGCATGCCCTCCTGCCCCGGCGGATTCGCCTGCGGCAAGAGTTGCTGCGCTGCGAACCAGATCTGCGTGGCCGGAGGCTGTTGCACGCCGACGTGCAGCGGCAAAGAGTGCGGGTACGACGGCTGCGGCGGCGCCTGCGGAACCTGTGACGTGGGCGAGGTCTGCGACATGACCGGGCCGGAGTGGAAGTGCAAGCTGGTCCAGTGCATCCCGAACTGCAAGGGCAAGGTGTGCGGATCGGACGGATGCTTTGCCACCTGCCTTCCAGGCTGCGCTCCCAACGAGAAATGCGTCGAGGGTATGTGCCTGTGCAACGCCAAGACCTGCGCCGATCTCGGGAAAGAATGCGGCCAGTGGGCGGACAGTTGTGGCGGAACGGTCGACTGCGGGCCGGTGGAGCCAATCTGCCTGACGCTCTTCAAGGCGCAGTCCTGCCTGCAAGGAAAGCTTGAAGTCCTGGATTGCTCTCTCTCGAATCAGGTCTGCAAGGATGGCGAATGCGTGGACCCCAAGGGGATGCCTTGCGACGTTCTCGGAGGACAGGAATCGCTTTGCATTGGCTACATCCTTTTCGAGTGCTTGAACGGGGTCGTCATGATGACCGACTGTTCGAAGATGGGCTTCGTGTGCTCGTTCGATGGCCAGGAGGGAGTGCACGCATGCGTGCCGGTGTGCATCCCGACCTGCAAGGACAAGGATTGCGGCAACGACGGGTGCGGAGGGAGCTGCGGAGAGTGTCCTGAAGGGGAGCTCTGCTTCGAGGAGCATCGGTGCTGCGAATGCAAGCCAGGTGCGGTTGGGAAATGTGGTGTCGGCGGCGTCCGTTCATGCGACGCGGACTGCCACTGGTCTGACTGCAATGAGCCCCCGGAAGGGTCTCTGGAGTTCGTGGAGTCTCCTGCTGCAGACGTTCGCGTGCCGGAGGAAATCTTCGTCGCTGAGCATGCGGAATCTGCCTCCGGCCCTGCCGACTTGCCGAGCCCCGCGCTGAAGGACGACAATACGCCGGGTAAGGGAGCAACCGGCGCAGCAGTGGCCAGTCCTTCCTGTGGATGCGTCATCGCTGGAGATGGTGCCGCTGGCCAGGGGGTCTGGCTTTCGCTTCTTGCACTGGCCCTGGCCGTGGTCGGACTGCGAGTGCGCCGGGCTTCGTAGGCCCGCCCTGCCCCCTCAATCCTCTCCCCTCTTCCGCTATAAGAACCCTGGACCAGCACTCTTGCCCGGTCCAGGTCCAACCACATTCGGAGGTGCAGCATGAAGGTCAAGGTCTTGCGCTTGGGCCACTCGGCCACCGTCGTCGACGTTCCCGCCGGCAGCACGGTCCAGGAAGCCCTGGAGTCGAACCAGATCCCCCGGGATGGGTACTCCATCTCGATCAACGGCCTCGGCGCCAGCCCCCAGGCCGCGCTCGGTGAGGGCGACGTGGTCACGCTCGTCCCCAAGGTCGAAGGCGGCCGCCGGTAGTCCCCGCCGTTCCCGCCATGCAACAACAGAGATGTTGAACAAACCCGGAGGGGAGGTGCGTGCCCCTGCACCGCCTCCCCTCCCCGGTGCCCGTGACGAAACCTGCCTGTTTCGCCATGGCCCCGCACTGTGGAGGTGAGCTGCCATGATCGACCCTGCGTTCCACCCCGGCTTGGCCGCGGTCCTGGAGTTCGAGGAGCAGCGGCTCGGCATCCCCGTCGAGGCCCGGTCCCGGAGCCTCGGCACCCTTCCCATCCAGGTGAAGCTGCGGCCGGTCGTGGAGCTCAATGTCCACACCGGCACCGTCCCGGCGCAATTCCCGATCCTGCTCCCCGACGAGCTGCTCGAGCTGAAGCTCCCGATCTGGGTCAGCTCCGATACCACGAGCATCGGTTTCAAGGACAAGCAGGGCCGGCTCTGTCCGATCGCCGGTGTGAGCGGCAACCGGATCAATGTCTACTTCGACCTGGACCAGCTCTTCCGGTTCCCGGACAACGTACGCAGAAAGCCCACGAACGGGACTACGCCCACCGGGCATCCCGGAAACCGGGTCGCTGACCTGGTGCTGTCCCAGGCCATCCCGCTGGTGGTCCGGAACATCCGCCGGCACGACTGGGAGCAGGAGCGCCAGGACTATTCCAGGCGCAAGCTTGCGGCCCGGGAGAAGATGGCGTCTGAGTGGCGCAAGTCCGTGACCCAGAACGAGGACTCGATCCAGGACAAGACCTGGGAGATCAAGCGGCTGGTCGAGAAGAACGAAGAGCTCCGGGCCTCGCCGCCGGGCGTAGAATCACCGGCTGTGCTGGCGCATAGTTGACCGAGAGCGTTTTCTGGGGCGGCTTTCTGGAGCCGGATTCGTGGACAGGGGCCTGTGGGAGGTCATTGCGGTTCGCTGGGGCTGCGGAGCGACGGGCCCTCGATGGTCAGGGTGACGCAGCGGTGGCGGATGCGGGAGAGAAGTGCGCTGGTGAGGTGCTCGTTGCCCAGGAATTGCCGCCACTGGTCGTAGTCGAGATTCGTGGTGATGATCGAGGCGCGACGAGCCACGTAGCGTTCCTCCATGAGCTTGAAGAAGAGGTTGGTCTGCTCGGGGCGGAGGTTCAGGTAGCCCATCTCATCGATGAGGACCAGGTCGTAGCGGATGAGGCGGTCGAGGAATCGGCGGGAAGAGCGGTCGGCCAGGGTGGAGTAGAGTTCGTCAAAGAGGTCCTGGGCCTTGAGGAAGTAGCCCCGGTAGCCGTCCTGCAATGCCCGCAGGAGGAGGCCGGTTGCGAGTCCGGTCTTGCCGACGCCGGTGTCCCCCCGGAAGACCAGGTTGGTTCCGGAGCGGACGAATTCGAGTTCGGCCAGATCCCGGATGGTGCGCTTGTCCACGCCCGGCTGGCGGTCCCAGGGGAAGGAGTCGAGGGACCAGAGTTCGGGGAGCTTGGCCCTCTTGATGCGGCTTTCGGCGGCCTGTTCCCGCTGGTGGTGGTACTCCTCTCGCAGGAGCCTTGCCAGGAATTCCGAGTAGCCCGGCGTCTCCTTCTGTGCCCGCTTGAGCTCGCGCTCCAGGATCGCCGGGATGCGCTGGAGATGCAGCAGCTTGCAGAGCTGGTCCAGGTCTTCATTCATGGCGTCCCTCCTGCCCGGCAGCGGTCTCCAGGGGGAAGAGCCGTCCCGCCAGAGCCCGCAGGACCATCGTCTCGAGCCTGGCGAGATCGAGCATGCCGTACCTGTCGGCCTCGTGTACCGCGGCGAGGAAGGCATCCTGCGGGTACTCGTTGTACATCCGGTGGAGCCGACGCACCATCGCGGCCCCCCGCCCGGGGGCCTTCCGGCGCAGCTTCTCGACATAGGCGTCAAGCAGCGGCGTGGCCTCCCGCAGCCGGCGCTCCTCGGGCAAGGGCTGCTCGCTGCGACGGCCGTTGTGACTGCGCCCGGGACGGTGTCGCTTGTCCGTGATCCGCTGGCCGCCGTTGGGTACCGCTCGGGGATGGGCGGCCACCTCCCTGGGCCCCAGGTAGACCCGTACCTGGCTGAGACTCTCACGGATCTCGACCTGACGTCCGATGAGCTCGTAGGGCACGGAGTAGGTGTTGCCGCCCACGTGGACGTACCCCTCCACGTCGACAATGCGGTAGGCCACCTGGTAGACCTCGGGCACCACGGGGGGAAGCGCACTCAGGGCCGGCAGCTCCGCGGCAAAGAGCTCGATGGGGGCCGCCTTGAGGTGCCGGTTGGCAGTCCGGTTGACTCGGTCGCAAAACGCTGCGGCCTGGACGTTGAGGTCAGCCAGGTCGGCAAAGGTCCGGCCTGCCAGGAAGTTGTTCTGCGCATAGTGGAATCGCCTCTCGACCCGGGCCGACCGGTTGGCATCGCCGATGGCGTGGGCGATGAAGACGAAGCCGAAGCGGCGGCCGAAGTCGACCATCTCCGGGGTGATGGCCGCTCCCGCCCCCGTGCCATGCAGCACCACCAGGTTGGTGTTGTCGACCATGCAGCTTCGGGCGGCCCCCTGGAAGTACTGCAGCGCCTGCGTGAGGAAGGTCTTGCACTCCAGCCGGGTGAAGCGGGGGAAGTACTGGATGTACCACATGCGGCTGTAGCACAGCACCAGCGAGGCGCACTGGCACTTGCGCTGCCCGTCCTGGAAGACCACCGGGTGGGCAGACGTGTCGAATTGCATCTCCTGCCCCGGCTCGAAGTGGTACCGCCCTGCCGGTTGGGGCGGCTGCTTGAGCTGGTGCTTGCGCACGTAGTCCGTCAGTGTCGTGTACGCATGCTCGACGCCGGCGGCCAGCAGCTCCTCGTGGACCCGCACGAGATTGCCCCGACAGCTCCCGAGGAGCCGCTGCACCTCGCTGCGATGCTTGTCCAGCACGCTCCCCCGACCCGGCGTGTTCGGCTCTTCGCTGCCGCTGCCGATGATCCGGCTCACCGCCGGCCGTGAGTGCCCCACCAGCCGGGCGATGCGCCGTTGGGCCACCCCCTTTTCATGCAACTGCAGAATCAGGCGACGCGTCTCTTGATCCAGGATCTTCATTCAGGACCTCCATCAGCCTTGTATCGAGAAGCGTGATTGCCTCCCATACTCGCCGCTTGCGCAGGCGCAACGAGTCCACACACCAGGGCTCCAGCCCCGTCTCTCCCAGTTGTCGGCTCCGCTGCAGAGCACGCCGCAGCACCGACTCCGCCATCGCCAGGTCCCGGAGCACCGCATCGACCCCATCCGGCTCATCCCCGGTGCCCGTCTGCGTCCGCCGGGCCCGCAGCACCAGCTCCGGGTGCGCAACCACCGTCAGGCGTTCCTCCTCCCTGGCCGTCTTCCAGGCCAGGTACAGCTCCGCCACGTCCCGGGTGGCCACTTTCAAGCCGGCAAGCTCCCTGGCCAGCAGCTGTGCGTGCTCTTTGTTGGCGCGCGCCATCGGCACCAGGTACTTCGTCGCGGCATAGCACTGCAGCTCACCCTGCCGGATGTGCGCCTGCAGCCACTCCGGAAGCTCCGTCACCAGCCCCAGCCGCCGGCTCACCCAGCTCGGCGTCCGTCCCAGCCGGTGCGCAATCGCAGCCTGGGACAGGCCGTGCTCGTCCTGCAACGCACGGATCAGATAGGCATCCTCAAGCGACGAGCGCTCCCGGGGTTGCTGCAAGGCGTGCATCTGCACAAGCGCATCCACCTCGCTCTGCCCCCAGACGCTGCACTCCATCTGGTCGAGTCCCAGCCGGGCCGCCGCACGCACGCGCTTGAATCCATCGATGACGATGAAGGGGAGGCTCTCGCTGTCACTCCGGACCACAATGATGGGAGTCTGCTGCCCCCCCGACTCCAGGGACGACAACAGCTTCGCCTCCTCAAGGCGGTTGCGGACCTTCAGGCGTTCGTACTTCCGGTCGAGCAGGTGCAGGTCTACCAGCATCGAGAGCCCCCCCTTCACCGCCAGCGTAGGGGGGGGCCCCATCACGTGCCATCTGCTCGCGCACGCCCTGTCCGACTACTTGCCGGCTTTTCCCTTTCCGTACGCAGACTTCCGAGCGAACTAACTCGCGCACGCCGGAGACCAGTACTCTCCCCGTTTCCTGTATGATTACAGCTACTTTCAGCCCCACTAACTCGCGCACCGCCGGCCAGTCAAGTCGGGCCAGCGGAGACCCCTCGGCGGGTGCCTCCGTTTCCGTCACCCCATCGGTGCGAATCCGGGTCACCACCCGTACCTCGCACCGCTTCGCACGCTCCCGCCGCCGGTACTCCACCGACTCACGTCGATGACGCTCCTTCTGGCAGGACGGCTGGCTGCACACCCTTTGCCGGTCGCCCACCTGCGGGTCCGGCAGGAACCAATGGCGGCACACTCGACACGGACGCTTCTTCTGCATGGCGCAACCTCACCGGACCATTGTCCGGCGAACCCTGCGCCCGGGCCAACTCCTGGCACCAACAGACCTACGAGCGAGACGACAACGACAACTACCCTGACGGCGACGACGGAATCACCTGCCCACTCGACGTGGCAACCTCATCCCGGCATTGCCCGGTACTTCTCAGGCCGGCGTCGAAGGCTCCGGGACCGGATCCGCACGCATGAGCTGCTGCACAAGAAACGCCTGGAACGCCGTGCGATCGAAGAACACGCCGGCCTCCTGAAGCTGGTCGGAAGGGGGATCCGGTCGTTCGATGTCGAGGACGGGAAGCTCAAGGTGGTGACCAACCCCATCGAGATCGACTTCGAGGGCTACCTGTACGAGTTCGGGACGTTCCAGGTGGAGCTCCCGCTCGGAGAAGGCCGGGTCGTGATCCACGGGCTCGACGGTACGAAGGTGGACGGGTATCCTCATCCGCACGTCAGCACCGACGGCACTCCCTGCTTCGGGAACATCTCCACGACCGTGGCACAGCTCCTCGGGGCCGGCGACCAGCTCCAGGCCTTGACGCTCATCCTGGAGTTTCTCCGGAGCTACTCCGCAGAAAACCCCTACCGCCGTATCGAGCAGTGGAACCCGGACTGGGAAGACGAAGACAGCCGCCACCACAGCTGCTACGACGATGCCAGTTTGTCCGACTGCGCCACCTGCGACGACTGGGACTGCCCGCACCGGGACGGCGCCGAGAGCCGCTGCTACGAATACACGAGCGTCCAGGACTGCATCGCCTGCGCCGCCTGCAGTCGCCACGAGGATGCCGAGCAGGCCTGCCGGGACGACCACTCCGCCCAGGAGTGCGTGGTCTGCACCATCGATTGCACCTATGCCGGCGACAACGACTCCTGCCGTGAAGGGCACGGCGGCGAGGAGTGCGTCGGCTGCGAAAACACGAACTGCCCGCATTTCACCAAGGAGGAAGAAGATGAAGCTGAGCGCTGAACAGATCCGGCTCTACCTGCTGCCCGAGGTGGAGGAGAGGATCCGGCATTACACCCGCCTGGCCGCCGGGGAGGTCTCGGGGCTCGGGACCGTGGAGGAGTTCGACGGGGGGTTCCTGGTCACCGACCTCTACTTGCCCAAGCAGGTGTGCACGCCGGCCGGCACGGAGCTGAACCAGGAGGCCGTGGCCACCCTGCTCATGGAGCTCGACGGGGCCGGGAAGGACTCCGGGGAGCTCAAGTTCTGGTGGCACAGCCACGGGAGCCTCGACGTGTTCTGGTCGGGGACGGATCGCCAGTGCATCGAGAACCTGGCCAACGGGGACTACGTGCTGTCCCTGGTCACGAACAAGAAGGGGGCCATGCTGGCACGGCTGGACATCTTCCGGCCTGCCCGGGTCACCCTGGACGACATCGCGGTGAGCGTGCGCAGCCGGGACACGGGGCTGCTCGAGGCTTGCCGCAAGGAGCTCCAGGAGCGGGTCGAGGAGTCGCCGATCCCGTTCTGGGCCCCGGGGAGCCACCCGGTGCCTGCTGCCCCCCGCAGGGACATGTTCCTCACGGAACCGACCGACGACCTCGGCCCCATGCCCGACCTGGACGAGCTCGACGAACAGTACATGGCCGGCGAGCTGGGCTGGGAGGAATACATGGACCGGGTGGAGCGTGGAGGGCGCCATGGATAGGTTCATCCGGCAGCAGGACATCCTGCCCCACGACAAGCTGTCCGCGCTCAAGGTCACGGTGATCGGCTGCGGCGCCGTCGGATCCTTCACCTGCCTTACCCTGGCCAAGATGGGCGTCACCGACATCACGGTCTACGACGGCGACAAGGTCGAGGAGCACAACCTGCCGAACCAGTGGTACCGTCCGGACCACGTCGGGATGAACAAGACCGATGCGCTCTGGGACATCCTCTACGACTTCACCGGGGCGGAGCTCAAGGCGCATGACCGGCACTACGACAAGGACCCGCTCCGCGGCCTGGTCATCAGCTGCGTGGACTCGATGGACACCCGGCAGGCGATCTGGCGGGAGGTGAAGAAGTACCGGCCGGACCTCTACCTCGATTCCCGCATGGGCGCCGAGGTCGGCAAGGTGCTCGTCGTTACCCCCTCGGACCCCAGTTCGTGCCGGAAGTACGAGGAGGACCTGTACCCCTCGACTGAGGCTCTCCACGCCCCCTGCACCGCCAAGGCCACGATCTACTGCGCCGCCGGTCTGGCGGCATACGTCGGGGCCATGATCGGCGCTTACGTCAACGGCAGGAAGGTCGAAGGGGTCGTGGTGGACTGGAGGTTGATGGAGGTGATGCAGGGGTGAGGGGGAAGAGGACGCCCGGGGGGCGGGTGTTCTCTTTACGGGCGGGGGCTGCTCGGGTCTCCGAGGCCCCGCAGCGGTCCGGGATTGGGGAACTGGACTTCGAGCAGAATCCAGGGACTGCTCGCAGGCCGGGTGTTTCGCACGCCGCATAACACGCAGGTGAACCCAAGAGACACCGGGGCAGACAGCCGCTCGTGTTTCAGGGGCAGCCGAAGCCTGCGCCGGGGTCAGGTCAACCGGTAGTTCTCCCCTCCCGCCATTCCCGCCGTCTTTCACCCTGTCAGCACCCGAAAGTGAACCCGCAAATTTGCGGTTTCAGATCTGGGAGACGACAGCGTGAATCGAGGCGGGAGAAGGCGGGACGCTGATCCGACTGGCACTCGAGTGCTCGACCTATCGCCCGGGCCGCCTACCTGGCCGTTGCAGCCCTTTTCACCCTGACAGCACCCGAAAGTGAAGCCGCACCCGTGCGGAATGAGATCTGGGGGACGACGGCGTGAATCGAGGCGGGAGAAGATGGGAGGCGGGGACTCTGGCCAGTTCCCGCAACCCATCCGATAACTGTTTTCGACCACCCCATCGGGGTCTTCGCCGCCGTTGAGCTCCCGGACGCAACCCCCGACAGGGTTACGGGCCCCCTTGTCGTCCGCCCACACCACGTCGCCCGGTTCACCCCATGGGACGGCCCACGCCCACCCCAGGCCCGACCGTGCCAGGAAAGGCGCAGCTGGGGCGCTCTGGGGGACTGTTGTTCCGCTGCTATCCCCGTGGCGGGACGACCATGTGGCGCATCACGGTCCGGCAACGCACCACGCCTGAGCCGTCTTCTCGGCTGCCTTTGCCCATTGATCGATGATCTGAGCGTTGTTGAAGTATATGATCCAAGATTCCGTGCTGCTGTTGCAGGTCGACGACGACCATGCCTTCGCACACCCCCCCGACCACACACCTGCCTCGAAGTAGCAGCCGGAACTGGCCGGCCCTCCACCGGCAGCGCAGCCACCACAGTTGCTCCCACAGTCGTTCGTTGAGTTGGGCACGCAGGTCAGACAACCGACACCGACTCCGCACGCACCGCCGGTTGCCGTGAGTGGGCACCCAACGACCAAGGACCTGAGCTCGTCAATGGTCGGCAGTCTCCACGAATCAATTCCGCCAAGCGCCAGCCCAGTACAGTACTGCTGGGCTGGACCAAAGAGCAGCGACGGTGCGGCGGGCCCCTGTTGGGTCCAGAAGAGCCCCGTCTTCAAGTCTTGCACGACGCCGTTCCCGACGAGAACCCACCTGTCCGCCACGATGACCTGCTGAGTACACTTTCCAACGTAGCAGACCTGGCCGAGCGCTGAGCAATCGACCCCCCCGGGGGTTGGCCCAGACCCACAGGCGTTGCACGACGTGGCAACTGACCCGTTGCAGATCGGCTTTCCCGGAGTGCAGACAGAGTCCCCGCACCAGCAGGCGCCATCGTTGTCGCACTCGTATGAATCAGTCAACCGGCACTGCGACAAACCTGCACAATCCTTGGGATGCAGCCCCCCCGGGTCGCTCGTGCCCACGGTACCACAATCGTAGTATCCATCGGCAGCGCTCCAGCCGCACGTCGGATTGGCCGAGCAGTCGAGCAATTCCAGAGCGCCATCCTGGCACCAGGACAGCAGTTCCCCCGCACAACACCCTTCCCAGCCGATACCGTCGCAAGGCCCTGAGCAGTTCTTCAGGCACCAATGCCCGCCGTTGGACATGGCCCAACATGTGCTGCCGGCAGGGCATCCCAGAACGTCACAATTGGCTTTCACGCAGTAGCCTCCAGGCATCGAAGCAACGCACGAGAGTCCGACGCTGCAATCCTTGTCTGAAAGGCAAGCGGCACCGACGCCGCAGGCAGGGATAGGGGTACCGCTGCATGTACCCGAAGAACACTTGTCGAACGAAGTGCACTGGTTGCCATCGTCGCAAGGCATGCTGTCGTTGACGGCCACCGGCAAGCACTTCCCTGTCTGAGGCAGGCACTGCTGAACGGAACAGGCGGTGTCCAGAGCCTTGTTGCACACGATGACGGTCGCTGGGTCGACACGGCACGAGTAAGGCATCTGTGCCTTGTCGCAGAACAACGTGCCGTTGCACTGGTCACCGTCCTCCTTCATGGCGCAGTCTGCGTCGGACTGGCACGAGCAGGCGTTGACCCCACCGATGCAGTTGCCGGCGCCACAGTAGTCCCCGACTGTGCATGCGTTCCCGTCGTCACACGGGAGCGGCGCATTCGTGGACTGGCACCCCACTCCCTTGACACATGCATCCTGAGTGCATTGGTTGAAGTCGTCGCACATCAGCTTCCCAGCGCCGGGCATGCACACCCCGCCCACACAAGTGTCACCGAGCGTGCAGGGGTCGTTGTCGTCGCACGGCAGATCATTGGGAGCCTGAACACAGCCGCCTATGACTTTCGGATTGCAAGTGTCCGTCGTACAAGGATTGCCGTCATCGCAGACCTTCGTCTGCCCGGTGCAGACGCCCTCGGCACAAACGTCGCCCACAGTGCATTCGCTCCCATCGCTGCACACCGCCGAGTTGAACGCATAGGCGCATCCGGAGGCAGATTCGCACAAGTCATTCGTGCATGGATTCTCGTCGTCGCAATCCAACAAGGCCGGGCCGGACGCACAGGCGCCCTTCTCACACGTGTCTCCAACCGTGCATGCGTTCCCATCGTCGCACGCCAACAACTCCGGCTCATGCAGGCATCCTTTGTCCGGCTGACATGAGTCCGCCGTACAGTTGTTTCCGTCATCGCAGTCGACCTCATCCGGACCCGGCATGCATTCCCCTTCGAGACAAGTGTCGCCGGTCATGCACGCATCCCCGTCGTCGCAGGGGGAGGCATTGGGCTCGTGCTGGCAACCCGTGAGGGGATCGCAGAAGTCGTCAGTGCACACATTCTGGTCGTCGCAATCCGGCGCCGTCGAGCCAGCGGAGCACTTCCCGTTCTTGCAGATGTCCCCTACCGTGCAAGCGTCTCCGTCATCGCATGGCTTCTCGTTTGGAACCGCCACGCACCCTTCGTCCTTGTCGCAGGAATTCTCGGTACAAGGGTTGCCGTCGTCGCACTCGACAGGCTTGCCCAGACATGCCCCATCCGAGCAGGTATCTTCTTCCGTGCACTTGTCCCCGTCGTCGCACGGCTCACTGGTCGGCTCCCACTCGCACCCCGTTTCCGGAACGCATGAGTCCGTCGTGCAGGGGTTTCCGTCGTCACAGTCCTTCTTCTCCTTCCCGGGAACGCACTCGCCGTCGGAGCAATGTTCGCCCTCAAGGCAAAGGTCCCCGTCGTCGCATTCGTTGGTATCGTCGGCGGACCATTCCGTCTTGCTCACAGCCGGCGTACACTCCTTGCATGGTAGTTCCGGATGTGGCTCCCCTTCCAACCTGCACACGCCGTTGATCAGGCAAGCTCCGGCCTGGATCTCGAACACGCACCCACCGGCGCCATCGCAACTGTCAACAGTGCACTCCTTGCCGTCGGAGCATTCGTAGGGTGTCCCCTCGCAGAAATCTCCGTCCACGCATTTGTCGTCCGCTGTGCACGGGTCCCCGTCGTCGCAAGGAGCACCGGGCACGCACCCGCCGCCGTCACTCTCTGCAACGGAGGGTGCGACGGCATTCCCGCAGGCCCCAGACAAAACAACGCCAATCACGAAAAGCCATGCGACGGACGGCGCCACGCTACTTCCGCTCCTCATGCCATTCCTCCCCCGACACAGGGTTTCCCGGCAGATCTTTGGCCAAGTCCAAACCTGCCGGCACGTTCCTTGTAGACAACTCGGAACGAATATATCGATACGGACAGGCCGGATCAAGAAGATTCCTCAACCCCGCGCTGCATCCGTCCAGCGAGGCCCCACATGTTCCCTTTCACAGCGAAGGCCACCATCCACTGCGTCGCCGGGATTGGCGGCTTGTGCAGGGACTTGGCGTGACGACATCGTCCGGCTCAGTCCGATGAGCAACCTGGGATTCCCCCATGGGCCGAACTCGCCGAGGAAGGGCACCTGGGGCGTTCAGGGGGTAGTTCATTCCTTCGACCAGGGACGCTTGCCCCGACACAACCCACCATCCCGGCCGACACGGACTCCGCCCCGTCCCGACATGACCAGGGCCAGGACGATGTATTTCATGTCCCTGCACCCGGCGAGCTCGAACACCCGGTCCGGTGACAGGACGCCCTCCAGATCAAGTGCGTCGGCAAGGGCCTTGGTCCTGGCCTCGATGCACTTCTTGATCGGTCTGAGGACCCGCTTGACGGCCCGGTCCCGAAGTTGGTGGATCCTTGATCGGCTGACGAGCCACTCCTCTGCGATTTCCGTCAGCGACTCTCCGAACAGGTAGTGCCGGATCAGGACGGCGGCGTGCCGTTCGGCCAGCTGGGCCACCGCCAGTTCGCAGAGCACCGGCAGGGACTGGGGGAGGTCGGTTGCCGGCAGCGGTCCCGACCGCTCCGGTCCGATGCCGAGCTTCCCGAACGCCCCGAGCAGGTCCTCGAACCACTCCGGAGACATGGTTGCAGCGGATAGCCTCCCGTCCCGGACCTGTTCCAGCACGTCCCCCACGTGCTCCAGGTCGTTCGTGAGGAGGATGTGTGCGGTCCCGAACTTCACGTCGAGGCACTCGTGCCACGACGTGGTGGGAAGGATGCCGGCATGGAGCAGCTCCTCTGCAGCAGTGCGCGGCGCCGGGATCACCACGGGAGGTTCCGGCAGTCCGTCCAGGGCATCCCTGGGCAACACGAGCAGCTCGGAGTACCTGTCAGCCAACCGGATGTCCAGGTACAGGCCGCGTTCGGCGAGGAGGAACTTCACGAGCTTGAGGGACTTCCGGCCGAAGTTCTTCAGCCTCAGCAGCTCCCACTCGGTGCGCTGGACCAGCTCTCCCAGGAACACTATGTCCCCCCTCCGCAGGCTGTGGTGCGTCCGCACGTCGAGTGGCAGATCGTCGATCGACTCCGCCAACCAGGGCCACTTGTCGCTGAGGCGCTCCAACTCCTCCGGCGTCAGGTACCGCTCTCTCCTGGGAGGGGCCGGGAGCGCTACTTGAGACTCCGGAGCCACTTCGAAGGCCCCCCTCGGGAACACGAGCAACTCGGAATAGCTGTCAGCCAGCCGCATGCCCAACTGGAAGCCGCGTTCGGCGAGGAGGTTCCTCACGGTCTTGAGGGACTTCCAGCCGAAGTTCTTCAACCTCAACAGCTCCCACTCGGTATGCTGGACAAGCTCTCCCAGGAAGAAGATCTCCCCGTTCAGCAGGCAGTTGAAGGGGCGAGTGTCCAGGGGAAGGCTGTCCAGAGGGTCCGTCACCCAGGGCCACTCCTCCCGGAGGCTGTCGAGTTCCTCCAAGGTCAGGTGCCGCAGCTTCCGGTACGGCGCCAGATGTCCGTACATCGTCCCCCCTCATCACGACAGGTGGCCTCGAACCACCTACCCCGGCAGCCTCCGCACCTCCTGGTCCAGCTTGCTCTTGTGCACGAGGCGCTCGAACTCCAGCACCCCCTGGTCCCGGTAGAGAAGCCTCCAGTCCTTCTGGATGTGCAGGCGCCTGTACTCGGGACGGTGCTCGAGCTTCACCTCGCCCAGGAACGCTGCCGCCTCGCCGGAGCACATCCACCCGATTCTCCGGTGGCAGGCCCTGACGACCCGGAGCGGCACTCCGTCCAGGGAGTCCCGAAAGTTCCTCGAGAACTGCGGCAGCCGTGCCGGCCTGTCCTTCGGATCCCGGTTTGAGGTCCAGCCCTCGTCCTCGTCGTCGTCCGACTCGTCGGCCGCGGGTGGTGACGGCGGCGGGCTCTGGCTGCGCTCCTGCTCCGCCTTCTCCTGGGCTTCCCGAACGCTCTTCCGAAGCTCGGCCCTTTCCTCGTGGGCGCTCCGGAGCAGCTCCTGCACAGCGTCCAGCTCTTCCTTCAGCTTCGCCACCCGTGGATCCGGGAGGGCCGATGCCTGGCCGTCCACCCCTGCGGCGGCAGTGGGTGAGGGCCGGCGCAGCGCCCGCTTCTCCGCCCGAGCGAGCTTTCCCTGCAGCTCGGCCACCTGCTCCTTGAGCCTGCTTTCCGTACCTTGGCTCTGCCTGAGCCGGTCCTCCAGCTCTGTGTCATCCCCGGGCTCCTCCACGGCGTCCACCTCGGCGAGCTTGTCCAGCACCTCCTGCACCGGGTCCCGGAACGCCTTCCCCTTCCGGTCCCGGACCTGCAGCAGGTCGTGCAAGAGAATCTTCTTGCACCCGTTGTTGTCGGTCGAGAGGATCGCAGCCCGGGCCACGATGATCCCGAGGTTCGGCATCGGGCTCGACAGGAGTGCGAAGGCCAGCATCGAGAGGTTCTGGCCGTCATCGACGGCCTCCGAGGCTAATGCCTCGGCCAACGCCAGGTACTGCTCGGCATCCCGCTCCACGCCCAGGAGACGGACCGATGCGGGCTTCTCGTCCTCCGGAATGGTCTTGCCTCCGTCTGTGGCCAGGAGGCGGTTCATGGCCTCGGCGTCCCTCTTGGAGGCCGCCATGAATGTTGCGTAGCGCAGTGTCTGTCCGAGCGGGTCCGTGTAGGGAACGGTTTCGAACAGCCGTACGACGGCGTCCAGTTGCTCCGTGGCGCAGAGCCGGATCGCCAGGGGCTCGTGCAGCTCCGGTCTGACCCTGGCCGGGTCGAGGCGTCTCAGCTCCGCAGGACCCAACTTCTCGATCTCCCCCGCGGTCAGCAGCGCCTCCCGGTTGGCATCGGCCTCTGCAAGCGTCAGGCCGGTCTTCCCCGATGCCAGGACGGAGCGTTCCCGGTCCTTGTCAATGCAGCAGTGCTTGTACTTCAGGCCGCTGCCGCACGGACACGGCTCGTTGCGCCCGACCTTCCTCGAAGGCCGGCGGATCGTCGTGCCCCCTTCCCCGACCAGGTCCCACCGTTCTCCGAGCAGGTTGAGCAGCGGCTTGTCCATGATCTCGAACGCGACATCGACCCACTCCGTGCCTCTGGGGAGGAAGAGTGCGGCATTCTTGTCAGCCTCCATGTTCGGACACAGCACGTCGTCCCTGACGTAGTGCACCACGCCGGCCAGCAGGGTTCTCTCGAGAAGGTCCTGCGGAGTGGTGTGGCGGAACTCGAGCCGCATCCGGACCGCCACGCTGCCCATGTCGTGCTCCGAGCCCCTCTCCCGGATCCAGCGGGCCGCAACCAGCAGGCATGGGATCCGGAGCTTGGCAGGCAGGAGAAGTTGGTCCACCAGGCCGAGCAGGATTCCAGGCACGTCTCCTGTTGCCCGCCAGGCAAGGGCCATGAGGGCGATGTCGGACTTCAGGTTGCCCAGCCCCACAGCCAGGTGCCTTGCCGGCAGCTCCCATCCCGAGTGGAGCACGGCGAACCCCACGGTCAGAAACGTCATCCGGATCGGCGTCCTGGACGCTGCCTCGAGCAGCTTGTCCACTTCAGCAGGGTCGGACGGGAGCCGTTCGGCTGTGGCGAGTACCCCTTCCTTTGACGGGCCCAGCCGGGCCGCAAGGTCCAGTAGTACCTGCATGTTCCCCTCCTGGCGTACCTCCGAGCGTCCTTCTCGTCACCGACGGCGGTCCAGCCACCGCCCCGACGCCCCAAGTGATACCCGGTGCGGAGGCGGAAGGGAACATCGAATTCGTCCCGCCAGATTTCCAGGGACCTCCCGGTCCGGCATCCCGACAGAAATGTCCTGGCGTAGCCGGTCCCGGCCTCGGCCCGCTCCTCGCCCGGGCACAAAGTCCCGGACACCTCCCCGGATAGCTCCGACGACACCACCGATTTCCGGATGCACCGACGGGACAAGAACCTTGCCCGAGTTGTCCGCATGGAGCTTTTCTCCAGGAAGATCCCGCAGAAGATCCGGCTGAGACATTCTGCCTGTTTACCACCCCGCCGGTGTGCCAGTTCCTTGCAGGGGACCCATGGAAGCCCCTCGACTGGTTCTCCACGGAAGAATCCTGGGGGCTCCGTGCAGGAGCTCCGGAGGAAATCGGCATGGGCTCGTTCCTTTTCCGACACTCCGCGGTGTCGGAACTGGACTTGCAGGATCTCCGTGCGGGAGGTCCGAGAAAATCCCGAACCGGGGATCTCCTTGATTGTCCAACGCCAGGGCTCGTGATGCACCCCGCTGGTCTTCTGTGGACGAGCACCGAAGAAATCCGTGATGCCCCCTTCGGCACATTCCTTTTCCCACTCGGTTCCGTCCTCGTGGACTTGCCCGGTACAATCCAGGGTCCCTCTGCAAAGATCACCGCTCCGACGATATCGTCGCGGTTCCGCTCCTGCACCACGTACACGGGGAATTCCTGTGCGCGGCCCTGGGCGAGAAAGTGATCCCGAATACTGGCCCCACCGGGAAATGGAGTGATCCCGAATATCGGCCCCACTCGATCCCGAGCTGTTCCCGGATACTGGCTCCACCGGTAACCATGGTCCCGGCGCCGGGTCAGTCCGCGCAATTTCCTCGGCGTGCCCTGCTTCAGCCTGAGTTGGAATTCCCGGATCTCTGGCGGGACCTTTCCAGGAATCTCTGGGCTCCGACTGCAAAACACCCGCCTGCGTTCCCCGAGTTCCCGAGCCCTACCACCCCTCTACCCCTACCAGGAAGAAGACATTAGATATTAATGAGATTGGACGGGTGTGGTGGATCGCAGCAGGTAGGTGCTGCGGAGTGCAGCAGGTGCTGGCCCCTGGAATCCGGCCGGGACTGCGCCAGGACGAATCCCTTTTCAGCAACCATCGGGGAGCGTCCGGACACTGAGGCCGTCACTGCCGGCGCACTCGATGTCGACCAGACTCGGGGAGCTCCAGGTTCTCGATCAGGTGGTGCAGTTCCGGTGAGAACAGGACGGTCCGGACCGCAGCGCTGCTGGTCCTGCGGGATCCGGGAGTGGTATCGTTCTGGAGAGAATCCAGGCCATGGAGCCTGCTGAATTCGACACCATTCCAGTGCCGGCTCCACGACACATCCCGAGGGGGACTGCAAGGGGTCCCGGAGCGGGACAGGGCGGAACTCGTTGCATCCCTGGTGTCCCCGCCCGTTGCATTTCCGACGTCCCGACCCGTTGCAGACACGATGTCCGGGACGGTTGCACGCTCGTGTCCGCCCCTGGTTCCGCGGCGACTTGTGCATCAACCTGATCAGCTTTCTCCTCTCCATGTGTTTCCTGTGCACCGGGAGGGGAGACATGAAGACCACGATTGCTGCTCTGCTGACTCTATGGATGCTCGGTTGCTTGAGCACGGAACATCCGGCCGGTGGGGCACCAGACCTCGCCGTCACTGAGTCCGCGGACGGGACCGTCCCCGACGATGTCCCCGCGGGTTCCGACGGGTCTGTCCCGGACCTCCTGCCTGACCTGGACCTGGCACCGGACATCGACCCGTCATCCATCTCCCCGGGCAGCTCGTGCCTGGATGTCAGCCCCGCCGAGATGAGCTTCGGAGGCGTGAAGGTCGGCGACCTGAAGTCGATCCCGGTCACGCTGACGGCCTGTGGGGACACCCCGCTCCGGATCGACGGCATCTCCATCTCGGAGGACTCCTCGCCGGCCTTCACGCTCGACCTGGTTCCGCCTGCGGCTCCTACGCCGGAGCACCCCCTGGTGCTGATGCCTGGAGAGAAGCTGGCAGTGACCGTCGGATTCCAGCTCGACACCCACAGCGCGATCGGAGACGACGGCAACCACATCGTCGAGCAGGGCGAGCTGATCGTCGACTCCACAGCGGTCCCCAAGCAGACAGCGATCCCCCTGGCCGGCGCGGCCGTGGACATCAACTGCCCGACGGCTGTCATCAAGTGTGACGAGGGGCACGAGGTGGAGCCCCAGACCGCGCTGCACCTCTTTGGCGACGAGAGCTACGCATCCAACGGGAGCATCCAGAAGTGGGAGTGGGACGTGGACCAGCCCCTGGGGTCGCAGTCGATGTTCATCCCCTCGTACACATTCCCGAATCCGACCTTCGAGGCCAACGTCGTCGGCGTGTACACCTTCTACTTGACCGTCTATGACCAGACCAACACCCCGTCCTGCTACCCGGCGAAGTACGAGGTTGCTGTGTTCGAGAAGCAGGCGATCCGGGTCGAGCTGAGCTGGGACGTGCCCGGCAGGTCGGACGGGATCACACCACGGCAGCTGGCCGACCTGGACCTGCACTTCGTCCACCCCTGGGCCGGCGGGCCGGATCTGGACGGAGACGGGGAGCCCGACGGCTGGTACGACGTCCCGTTCGACTGCTTCTGGTTCAACGCTAACCCGAACTGGGGCAGCTATGACCCGTCACTGCACGATGACCCGGCACTGGAGGAACACGACGACGGGGAAACGGTGGCGCTGGAACTCCCCGAGAAGGTGACCTACAAGGTGGGCGTGCACTACTTCCAGGGCTCGGGACCGCCGGTTGAGGTCACGGCCCGGGTCTACTCGTTCAACGAGCTGGTCTACGAGACCGCCGAGGTCGAGCTGAATCCCCTGGACATGTGGGAAGTGCTTGCCCTCGAGTGGCCGACCGGGAAGGTGACGGTCGCACAGGACGAGGACGGGGATCCGAAGATCACGCCCAAGTACCAGAACCCGTACTTCTGGGTGGACTGAAGGCTAGCGATCGCCTCCGGACGCCGCATGCCTGGACACCCCCGAGGGCTCTTCTTCGGTCGTTTCAGAAGATCTTCGGAAACGACGCGGTCGGGCCCGCTGCGATCTTGTCATCCTGGGGGGATCCCCTCCGTCCTCCCACGCTTCCCAGATCGCCAGGCCTCCTGGAGTCGCCCGTGGAGAAAAGAGACGTCAAGGGAGACCCTCTCCTTTAAATACTTTAATAAGATTGTACGGGTGCTCACCGGTGAAGCAGGTTCCCGCTGCAGATCGCCCTGCCTCCTGATCGCGGCGGACTACCTGGAAGAAATGCGGAGAACCGCCCATCGATCTCGTGGGCACTGGCGACCTCCGGCATGTTGCTGGTACGCATCCCAGCCCCACGCGCTCTCACGGTCAAGGCAGTCGGGGGCGAAGGCTCCACCGGAATCGCTCCCACCTCCAGCGCCTTCCATGCTACCCTCGCTGCTGTCAGGAGGCCCCCATGCGGGTGTTCGGCATCAACCAGGACGGGACGTTCAAGGAGTTCGTGAAGACGGCGTTTGCCCTGGAGCACCAGGAGGCGGTGCTGGAGGAATGGCTGGAGGCCAATCCGGACGGCTTCCTCGACGACGACAAGATCCTGATCATCGGCCGGCAGGTGACCACCAACCTCGGCGGGTTCGTGGACCTGCTCGGGCTCGACCGGGACGGAAACGTGGTCGTCGTCGAGCTCAAGAGGGACCGCACTCCCCGAGATACCCTCGCTCAAGGGCTGGAATATGCCTCGTTCGCAGAGCAGCTCGACACTGACCAGCTCGAGGCGGTCCTCCGGGACTACCTGTCCGACGAGTCCCCCAACCTGGCGGAGTACCACCGCCAGTACTTCTCACTCGATGCCGACTCTGCCGTGGCCCTCAACAAGGAACAGCGCATCGTCATCGTCGGCCAGAAGATCACCCCGGAGGTCCGGCAGACTGCCCGCTATCTCTGCGGGAAGGGGATACGGGTCACGTGCGTGGAGTTCGGGTTCTTCGAAACCGGGGACGGAAGGAAGC
>Ga0233425_10003133_pt1 | contig 30852 bp, 15 predicted proteins | sample Watercolumn_Towu_2_FD_181712 | JGI IMG/M metagenome (GOLD analysis project Ga0233425, IMG submission 181712) | Freshwater microbial communities from Lake Towuti, South Sulawesi, Indonesia - Watercolumn_Towuti2014_140_MG | ecosystem: Environmental > Aquatic > Freshwater > Lake | place...
TAATTGATAATAACGCTTATAATTATATTCAAGTTGTTAGACCGCCTGATGCACCGGATAAACTGATAAAAAAAGATGCCAGTTATTATGCAAAGCAAAAAGCATTAAAGCTTCAATTGCAGCAAAAGCATATTGATTTAAAGAAAAATTCTAATAATAAATAAATTAAATAAAAGTGCCTGTACAGAAATGTACAGGCACAAAATTTTAAAAAATAAATTTAATAACCTTAATCAAAATTAACATAGGAGAAACAAAAATGTTAAAAAGAACATTTTCAGTAATCGCTATTTTACTTTTACTGTTTTACTTAAACTTATCTTCCTACAGCCAGACTTATTCAATGCAGATTGTAGCAAACAATTTACAGCAGACATCCCCAAATACAATGACATTTGACTTGAGATTTGTAAACACATCGGGCGGAACACTGCAAATAGCATCATGGCAGTTTTTCTGGGATTTTAATCAGGCAATATTGAATGGAGGAACCGGTTCGTTCACGATATTGAACACATATTGTCCTACAAATGTCGCTCCGAGGAATCCTGCTGTGCAGACAACTTTTAACCCATTTCGTTTAGCTTTGGGAGCCTCACCTCCTCCGGGAGCAGGTAACGGTTGGTACATAAATAACGGGCAGGATGTAGCAATATTGAAATTACAATTATCTACGAGTGTTGCGGAATTTTACCCGGCAAATCCTCTGATTGTATTCAGACAACATACTGGTCCGCCATCAAGGGTGCAGGTGAATGCATATATAGGTACGACAAACACAAACATTACTCCGACATCAAACACATATATTCAGTATATCAATTTACCAAACACTCCAATGCCTGTTGAATTGCTTTCCTTCACATCAAGCACCAGCGGCAGAGACGTGAATTTAGCTTGGAAAACCGCAAAGGAACAGAACAATAAAGGATTTGATATTGAGCGTAAACTTGCCTCTGAAGATAAAACAAAATGGGCAAAAATCGGGTACGTAGACGGTAAAGGAAATTCAAACGTTGAAGTCAGCTATTCATTCAGCGACAAAAAACTCAACGCCGGAAAATATTCCTATCGTTTGAAACAAATAGATTATAATGGAAACTATTCATACTATGCATTGAATAACTCGGTTGAAGTCGGCGTACCGACAGTGTATGACTTGTCCCAGAACTATCCGAATCCGTTCAATCCGGTAACAAAGATAGATTACCAGTTGCCGTTTGACAGCAAAGTGTCTATAAAACTTTACGACGAAGTGGGTCGTGAGATAAAGACACTAATCAGCGAAACCAAACAGGCAGGGTATTACACAATCACGTTTAATGCAACGGGTATAGCCAGTGGAGTATATTTCTATAGAATAGTAGCCAACGGTAATAGCAAAGATTTTGTGATGACCAAGAAGATGGTCATATTGAAATAAAAAAGTTTATATAGTTCTAAGTAATTCAAGTGTGCGGAGTGTATAAACTTCGCACACAGAACTCTATATCAACTGATACAGCGGAAATAAATTAGTTGCATGAATTGTTCTTCTGATTAAGTGTAAAAGGTTTTTTTAAAATGTTCTGTTATTAATTGTACATTGTAAATTGAACATTGTACATTGAATATGAGTGTGTTTTATGAAAATGAATAGATAAGATGAATGGTTGATAAAAGGGGTGCCCTGCCAGCCGAAGAACTGGTAGGGCATTTTTTTAACGTGATTTTTTAAGATTGTCTTATTTTTTTAGTGTTTTTTATGTTTTTTAGCAAATCTTCTCGGCAATAATATTTATATATAATATAATATGTCCACATATTCCACTATTATGTGGAAATAAACCACAAATATTTTTATCCCCCCATTTTAATATGATAAAATAGTCTTTTATTTGGTATAATATTTGCAGTTTACTATGAATTAATATAACTAAAATAAATAAAATAATAATTAACAACAATTTTGGGTAATTTTTCATCAAATATTTATTTATTATTCAACTTATCACCCTTTATAAGTAATAAACTAATAAAGCCTTTATAAACTAAGAACCAAAACTTATGAAAAACATTATTAAAAAAACTATTTTCTCTTTTATTTCACTGTTTCTTATCATCTTAGTATCTCTTATTATTTATGCACTGCCAGGTGGATATACAGGCAGAACAAAAAGAGATACGACAATTGGATGCGGAGGGACAGGATGTCACGGTGCTTTTAGTTCTACAATCGTAGTCTATTTTTGGTCACCTGACACAGTTTTCATTGGACAAACCGTTATAGATACACTTTCAGTGCAAGATCCCGTTGTTGATAATAAAAAAATGGGAATGAATATTGCAGCTTATGGAGGAAGACTCGATACCGTTGGTGCAGGAAATATCAACAGGTCAAAAAAAGTTGGAGATGAACTTACTCATTCTGTTATCTGGGAAATTAACCCTGTTAAATGGAGATTCAAATATACTGCTGATTTTCCTGCTGTGCTGACTTTTCCCTTGAATAATGATTCAAATGTTGTATTAACTCCAATACTCGATTGGAATGATATGCCGGCAAAAGTGGATACTATATATGCAACCGTTTGCACAAAAAAAGCAAACTGGGCTTTTGCAAATAATAAAGCTATAAAAATTCCGGCACCGGTCAGTTTTTCAGTCCAGGTTTCTTTGAGCAATACATTCATAACAAATATTATTGATACAACCGGACTTATTTCTTCAAGCTTTACAATACCCGCAGGTAAACTTTCAAACAATACAACATATTACTGGAGAATAAGGGCCGTTGCAAATACTACATACGGGTTATGGTCAGCTGCAAATAAATTTAAAACGATGGCTTTAACAGGCATTGGAAATACGAACAATGAAATTAAATCTTTCAGTTTAATAGGCAATTATCCGAATCCTTTTAATCCGTCAACTAAAATTAAATTCGATGTTTCCGATTCGAAAACGAATATAAAACTTAGTATTTATAATTCATCAGGACAATTAGTGGATGTTTTATTAAATCAGAAAATGAGTACTGGTAGTTACGAAATAGACTGGAATTCTAATGGAAAAAGCAGTGGTATTTATTTCTGCAGAATGGAAGCAGGAAGTTATATAAAGTCATTCATAATGACATTAGTAAAATAATTTTTTCGACCTCAGTTGTAAGGAATTGTTTCTGTTTTTTTAATCGTTGTTTCCGTATGACTGAGGTTTGTTTTTTTTTATATTAATGAATTTTATTTGTTAATGCAGTTTTAGAAAGCGGTATTTTGTTTTCTTAATCTGGAATCCATAAGGAATAGAGAGGTTTAAGAGAGTAAATAATATTATTAGCTTTTTTACAAAATTTTACAAATGTAATTTTAATTATGTTTTGTTAACCATCAAATAGGAAACTTATGAGTAAGTATTTTACTTTTATTGTGGTATTTTATTTAACTTTTTCATTCACTTTCGGTGCAAATGCACAGACTGATGTCTTGAACAATAAAATAAAGTTACCTTTAAATCAAATAACAAATCCATTAATAAGTGGTGGAAATCCTTCGGAAATTGATGCCTGGAACACCAGTTATACATTTTCGACTTCTGCAGGTACTTGGACTGCTTTAAGCAGTCCGACGGTTTTGTGGTCCGGTTCTGCTATCAACAATGTAACTGCATCTGTAACCATACCATCTTTTATGTTTAATGGAACAGCTTATACAAATGCTTATGTTTCATCAAACGGATTTATCACATTCGGAAGTGCACCTTCAACTACTGAATATACTCCGATTTCTTCCTCCGCTACCTATACAGGAGCAATATCTGCATTTGGTTCCACTCTGCAATACCAGAGTACAAGCACATCTGTCGTCAGTTATAAAGATTTGACAGCATCATCTGAATTTGTGATTGAATTCAAAGATATGAGAAGAAAAAATTATTCAAATGATAAATACAGTTTTCAAATAAGATTGAACTATTCCAATGGGTCGATAAATATTGTTTACGGTTATACTGGCTCTTTGACTTTTCAAAATGATGGAGAAAATAATCCACCGCAAGTAGGTCTAAGAGGAACATCCAATTCTGATTATAATAATCTAAGAGTTCAAGCAGGTGGTAACTGGAATTCACCAAACCTCGGTACTGCAAATAATCACACATTGTGGGCAAAAGGTTCCGAAGTTACCGTCCCCACTTCCGGTAGAACATACACCTGGTCACCACCGATAACTTTCTATTCCAAAGGTAACCTTGACCCGGCAACTGCTTCAAACTGGAATACTGCAAGGAATGGAAGCGGAACCAATGCCACATCAAGTGATTTTACGACTGGTGGGAGAGCCTTTGTGATTCAAAATACTCATAATATGACAACCGCTTCAACATGGTCTCTTTCAGGAACTGGTTCAAAATTATGGATTGAAAACGGCGGAACATTGACCGCATCAAACGCTGTTACTTTATCAAGCAATACAACTTTTCAGATAGACGGCGGCGGTACTTATATTCATAATAATACATCGAGTTATTCAAGCACGATATTTCAGGGAACGGAATCATTTGCAGCGACAAGTACTGTGGAATTGAGAAATTCTAATACGACTGGTCCTTCAAGTGTTACATTCGGAAATTTAACTGTTAATTTTACTTCAACTCCTTCAGGTTCGGTAAATTGTTCGGGTGGTATTACAACAATCAACGGCAACCTGAATATTCAGAATACAAGCACGGTAGAGTTCAGGATTACGGGTACAACATCTACAACGTTAGCTGTTAACGGAGATTTCATTCAATCCGGTGGAACATTTAATTTTGCAAGCGGTTCAGGCGGGACTCAGGTTTTAAATTTATATGGTAATTATAGTCAGACGGGAGGAACTCATAAGAGTGATAATTCTGTAACCTATAATTTTAGAGGTTCTTCAAAAACAATTTCAAATACTGGAACCTTGACATCTACTAATATCAGTTTCGTAATATATTCAGGTGCCTCATACACATTAACTTCGAATTACTCTTCTGTTAAAGCATTCACTGTAACCGGGTCTCTGGAGTTTGGTAATAATGCGATTACGGGGTCTGGAGGTACGTTTACCACATCAAGTGGTTCAACAATAATACTTGGTTCACCCGATGGAATTTCTTCTTCGGGTTCTTCTACGGGAAATATACAAACCACAGGTACAAGAAGTTTTAATTCGGGTACGAATGTTACTTTTAATGGTACATTAGCACAAATTACCGGAACAGGATTTTTAACTTCAATGGCAGTATTGACAATTTCAAATTCAAGTGGTGTTACTTTAAGTGCTGCACTGACAACAACTAATATTATCATCAATACAGGAACTTTGTTTGATGTCAGTACTTCTAATTTTGATTTAAATGTTGCAGGTAACTGGAATAATAGCGGAACATTCACGCCAAGAAACGGAACTGTAACTTTCACAGGTTCAACAAAGACAATTACAAATTCAGCAGGTGAAACATTTAATAACCTGACAATAAACTCTGGAGGAACTTCTCTTGCCTCAAACTGTACTGTCAGCAATATATTAACGTTGACTTCAGGAACTTTTTCAATTGCTGCAAATACTTTAACTTTAAATGGTCCTGCTATTTCAGGAACATTGTCTAATTTGTCAACAACCACATCTTCAAATCTTGTTTTTGGCGGAAGTTCATCAGGCATTTTAATTCCGGGAGGACTTTCTCTAAACAATCTTACTATTAATAATGCAAACGGAATTACTCATAACGGTTCTTCTTCTTCAAATACAATTAATGGAATCCTTGCATTAACAGGGGGTAATTATAGTATAGCATCTAATACACTTGTTATTAATGGCTCTGTTTCCGGTACAAGTTCAATTACCGGCAGTTCTAATTCAAATCTTTCAGTTACAGGTTCGGGAACTGCTATAACTCTTCCCTCTATATCAGGTGGTTTGAATAATTTTATTATTAACCGTACAAACGGAGTTACGCTTGGTTCTGGTACTTCGGTAACAGGGGTTTTAACTTTGACTTCAGGAAAATTATTTCTGGCTAATTATGATTTAACTCTTGGTGCATCCGCAACAGTCAGCGGTACTCCATCATCCTCAAATATGGTAGTAGCGGATAATTCAACAGGGACAGGTCAGTTTAAAAAAACATACGGAACTTCTGTCACAAACTTCTTATTTCCTATAGGTGATAATCTTGGTAACTATTCACCAACGGCTTTTAATCTAAATGTCAATTCTACTACAAGAACATTTGGAGTTCAGGTTAAACCTTCTGCAAATCCGAATTTACCTATTCCGTTACCTTCGGATTATATTAACAGGTATTGGAAATTTACTCTCGATGACACGACAGGTAATTTTACGTATTCAAGTTCATTCAGAATTGTTCCTGGAGACGTTGCAGCAGGATATGCAGATAGCATGGGTACATATTTCTGGAAAAATTCCTCATGGACTATTCTACCGGGTTCATATAATAATAACCTGTTTTCAAATTCATTTTTTACTGATAATGCCCCGGTATCTTCTTATGAATTCACCTGCTATACGGCAACTTCAGTTACTTATACTTGGCTTAAAACCGATGGAGGTACTTATGATTTCAATGATGGTAATAACTGGTCGCCTTCAAGGAGTGCGGCGGATGCCCGTGATATTCTATCTTTCAGCAGTGGTGGTTCATCGGTCGTTATAAATACTCCGACTCAGACTGTTTCAAGTATGATTTTTTCGAATAATACCTCTGCAATAATGAGAGGAACAATATCTGATACCCTTGCATTTATTAAAAATGCTGGAGCATTAAATATTGCTTCAGGGAGTGAACTTAGTATTGATACAAATTTAACAATTGCATTTTCCGGAACAAACGTAATTTCATCAATTTCTGGTTCGTTGAATATCTTATACGGTTCTTATAATGCATTAAACAGCAATACAGTTATTTCAGGTACAGGCATTGTCAATAATTATAATACATTTGTGAATGCTAATACTACAAATACTATTTTTCAGTCAGGGTCAAAATATATTCACATGATGAACAATGGTGTAGTTCCTTCTGCAACTTACAATTCAGGTTCATTTATAATAGTACGTGGCATAACATCTGCAATGCCCTCATCATTTCCACAGAATGTGGGGAATTTAATCTGGAATTGCACTTCACAGACAGTAATAGGGCAAATTCCGAATATTACTTCAATAAGCAACACATTTACAGATTCCAGTAACGGGACGGGAGCAATTTATTTTAATACAGCAAGTTCTCAAACAATTTCCCAGAATTTTGATTTAATTAACGGAACATTTATCGTTGCAGGAAGCAGTTCGAATCAAACAGTTTCTGTGACCGGCAATTTTAATAATAAATCAGGAATTCTTGATATCGGTTCAGGTTCAGGTAATGGGACATTATCTGTAACAGGAACTTTTACAGTTGACGCTTCAGGTTCAATTATTAGAAGTGGTTCTTCATCAGGCTCAACAATTACGTTTAACGGCTCTTCCGGAACTTCGGTCATAATGAACGGTTCGACATTAAAAAATTCTAAGTTAAATTCTACATCAAAGAATAATCCGATACGTTTGGATGCTTCTTCGGACAGAATAAATTACATGGTTAATAATGGAATTAACCTTACAGGTAACATTAATGTTAATGATAATTCGACAGTAACTATAGCAGGTGGAAATATTTCTGGAGGTACAGTTACATACAGTCAGACAGGTACTACTTTACAATATACCGGAACATCGGCACAAATATCGGGAACTGAATTTCCCGATGTTAACGGTCCTGTCAATCTTACTATAAATAAAACGGGTACTGGTTCAGCAAATAGATTAACTCTTAATTCAGATAAGACTATGAGTGGAACCGGTATTCTTACTCTTACCGCAGGAGTTATTAATTTAAGTTCTTACGACATGACACTAGGTACAGGAATGAGTATCTCCGTAACTTCGCCCGGTTCTACACGGATGATTGCCGCAAGCGGAAGCGGACAACTTAAAAAAATATTTCCGGTAGGTTCATCAGGAGCATTTATTTTTCCAATTGGTGATTTAACTGGTCCGAATTATACTCCGGCAAGTTTAACATTAACTGCTAATAGCGATGAAAGAACACTTGGATATAGAGTCGTAAACTCTCTCAATCCTAATGTTGACCCTTCTAAACTTGACTGGATTAATAGATATTGGGTCCTATCAAATAATTTATCAACAGGTAATTTTTCTTATACAGGTACATTTACTTGTGTATCAGGAGATATTAACGGAAATCCGACTGTTCTCAAAAAATGGAATGGAACATCGTGGTCAACTCCATCCGCTACTTATTCAAGTTTTGTCTATACAATAAATACTGCTGAAAATGAAAACCCGCCGGTCGCTTCTTATGAGTTCACAGCATTTAATCTTCCGTTGTCATATTATTATAAAGACATTGGTACGGTTGATTTCACAAATTTAAATAATTGGTGGTCAAATTCTGATGGAACAGGAGTTCACCCTGCGAATTTTACAAACAATGCTCAATATTTTTATATAATAGCACAGGACTCAATTAATTATTATACGTTAAATTCAGGATGGGGAATTACGGGAACAAATTCAAAACTTACTATTGGTAATGGAACAAATGGAGTTACTTTTGTAATTCCTGCATCTGCCGCATACACTGGAAATGGAATATATGTAACTGATTTAGCAAAACTCAAAATTGCAAACACTTCAATCCCGGCTTTCGGAACTTTAAGTTCTGGTTCAACAATTGAATATTCCGGAACTGCAGCACAAACAATCACTGCAACCACATATCAGAATCTTGTGATTTCGAACATTTTTTCTCCGGGTGGTGCTTCGACAGGTGGAACATTTACGGTCAATGGAAATTTAACAGTTGACACTATCGGAATATTAACGGCGAATAATGCAATTACTATTGCTTCTGGGAAAACATTTTACTTAAACGGAACCTACAGGCATAATAATACAACTTCAGTTGCTTCAACTATTTTTGCAGGTACTGAAGTGTTCAGTCCTGCAAGTACTTTTGAAATTCTCAATTGGAATACCTCTAATCCAGATGCTGTCTGGCATTCATCGCTTTCAACTTTTACTTATAATAGTTTACCTTGCTATTACGGAAATCTTAAAATTAACTGGACCTTAACCTCAAATTTTACCGCTTCTGCTGTAAATAATACATATTTATGTGCTGGTAATTTCACTCAAAATACAGCAGGAACAGCTAATGCATTTCGTTTATTTAATACATCTTCAACTTATACAGTTTCTATCGGCGGAGATTTGATTTTAACCAACAGTTATTTTTATATCAATAATAACGGCGGCGGAAACGTGAACTTATATGGCAATTTTATTTTTAATAACAGTAGAATCAGTACTAACTCATCCACAGGAATGTTTTATTTTCTGAAAAGTAATGGCACACAATATATAACTCCGACTCTGGGCTCGAGTTCTCAGACTTCCCGTTTCTCCATTACCGTTGGGAGCAGTTCACCTGTTAGCAACACAACGGTTCAGCTAAACAGTAATTTTGTTTCAGGCAGTAATACGTGTTCTCCGCTTACAGTTACAGTTAATCCCGGTTCCACGCTGAATTTGAATAATTATAATCTTGAAGTTTATGGTGGCGGCGGTGGAACACCGACAGCAACTATTAACGGTACACTTAAAACAGGAACAGGGGCTCTTTCATACTCAAATACTAATTTCACTTTTTCAAGTGGGGCAAATTCTATTCTCGAACTCGGTTCCCCTCAGGGAATTGTAAGCTCTACATCTTCAGGAAATATCAGAACAACAGGTTCCTGTACATTTACCACAGGAACAACGTTTATTTATAACGGAACTTCTGCGCAGGTAACAGGAACAAGATTACCGGGCTCACTTGCAAATTTAGTCATTGATAATTCAGCCGGTGTCACATTGTCACAGAATGCTACAGTCGGGGGTGTATTAACTCTCACAAATGGAGATTTAGTTATCAGTAATCGTACACTTACTTTGATGGGAACTCTATCCGGTCCCGGGACTCTGACCGGAAGTTCTTCCTCGAATCTTTCTATAGTCAGTAGTGGTGCAATCGGAACCGTAACTTTCACTTCTGGGGCTCAGGTATTAAATACTTTTACGGTAAATATTGCGAATACAGAAGGTTCAAAAAATATTAAATCAAAAGAAAATAATTCTGAATTATCTTCACCAAATGTTGCAGGAACGGTAACTCTCGGAACTCCGCTTTCTGTCACATCTTTTGTTCTTACGGCAGGAACTTTATATACATCGAATACGAACTTACTTACAGTAACCGGCACTACTCAGGGAAGTGTGAATTATACTGCTGGAAATGTTGACGGTCCTATGGCAAGAACATTACCTGCTAATCTTTCAACGGGTACAACTTATAAATTCCCCTTAGGTAAATCTGCTTATACACCATTTGAATTAATTGACGCCACAACTACTTCCGGAGGTTCAGTCGTAATTCAGGCAGAAGTGTTTGATTCAAATTGCGGTGGCTCTGCAGGGACAAATATGTCAACACTGAATTCTAACAGATACTGGTTCTCCTCAATCACTTCCGGTTCGGGAAATTTTATTAATTCGAAAATAAAATTGACTGATCCGGGTATAGGTACTGCGGACGCTATTGCTCAATCAACAACTCTTACAGGAGCATACGATAAAATAAGTACATCACCGCCGTCTGCAAATTCAATTACAACGGATGTAATCTCTTCATTGAATTATTTTGTTTTTGGAATTCAGATGGCAATGCCTCTAAACGGAACATATACAGTTGGCACAGTCGGATGTGATTACACTACATTGACAGCGGCAATTAATTCATTAAACTCAAGAGGTGTAGCAGCTCCGGTAACTTTCACTTTGAATAACACAACAGGTGAAATATTCCCGATAACTATTAATTCATTCACGGGTAATGGTCCCTTGAATCCGGTAACAATTAAACCTGCATCTTCCGTAACCATTTCCGGCTCATCATCAACTGGACTGATTATTATTAATGCTGCTGATAATATTACAATAGACGGCTCAAACTCTGGTGGAACAGACAGGAGTATGACATTTGAAAACACAAGTTCTTCTGCAGGAGCTTATGTTCTGGGCGTTTCAAATAACGGTGCCAACCTTGCAGTAAACAATATGGTTAAAAATTGTGTTCTAAAAGGGAACGGAACCTCATCAGCATCAGGTATAAATGCCGCAGGAACAACTTCATTGAATATTACTAATAATGAAATCTATTCGACATCTGCCGGAGAAGGAACAAATTCACAGTACGGGATTAAAATAGGAGCAGGTAGCATAGGAACAATTATCAAGAACAATCAAATTCATGATTTATCTAATACCACTGGATGTTTCGGAATATATTATAATTCAGATGCAACAACTGTAACGGAAATTTCTAATAATTTAATATACTTGATTACTTCAAATGGTTCATCAACTCTTGGAAACTCAGCCGCAGGTATTTATGTAGCTTCAGGTGGAAATTGTGCAGTATATTACAATTCAATTTATTTGTCAGGTACTTCATCAACGGGCATAACCGCAGGTATAGGTATAGAAACTGGAACAAGTCTGCTTAATATTAGAAACAATGTATTCAGAAATGCGATAACGGGTGGAACAAATTCTTATGGAATATACAGTAATTCTGCAAATACAGCATTTACAACGATAGATTATAATGTTTATTTTGCCGATGGAACAGGTGCAAATGTTGGATATCTCGGAACAAACTGCCTGACAATATCTGACTGGAAAACTGTAACAGGGCAGGATTTAAATTCATCGAGTGGAAATCCGGGATTTATTTCTGTTTCAAATCTTCTTCCGGATACGACATCATCTTCCTGCTGGATTCTTAATGGTAAAGGAATGCCTGTAACAGATGTATCTGTTGATTATAGAGGTTTAAATAGAAGCACAGCGGTAACTACCGGACCAACCGATATAGGTGCTTACGAATTCTCTACACTTACCAACCCGCCTTCAGCTCTTGAATCAAGAGCACCGACTGCAAGCGATACAACAACCTACTGGTATGCAGGCAGAAAACTCGTGGAAATCAAGTGGGGTGCAACATTCAGCAAACCAACTGTAATAAGAACAGATAAAGAAACTAAGAAATCGAATACTCAGACAGATGCAAAAGGAAAGAATAATGTGACATACAAAATGTCACCGAATACGCTTCCAGCAACCGTTAATGTACAATATTACAGCGGTGTACTCCCGCCGGATACAACAACACCTCATAATTCAGGTTACAGTTTCTGGTATGTGAAACCGAACAGCGATCCTGCAGACCCCTATGATATTACTGTAAGTTATGGTGATAACGAACTTGGTAAAACAGGCGGAGCATCGAATATGTGTCTCGCAAAATACGATTCCGCAACAAGAGTCTGGGTACCGTTTGATACCACAGGAGCATATTCGGGAGCGAACTGCAAATCCATAATTGACCCTGTAAATAAAACAATCAAAGTCAAAGGATTAACCGGCTTCGGAGTATTTACAATCACATCACTCGACCAGCCGTTAAACAGACTGCTGTTAGATATCACAGTCTTAATAGAAGGCTTGTATTACGACGGCGGATTTGCGGGATATCAGGTACTTGATACGGTGAGCGTAATCTTCCGTGATTCGACAAATGCCTGGGCACGTGTTGACTCACTGCTGGTACCGCTTGATTCACTTGGACACGGCAGATTCTTCACAACGAAGGCGAAACCCGGAGCAGGATATTATCTTGTAATCAAACACAGGAATGCCCTTGAGACGTGGTCATCACTTGGCAATAAGATATTCGGATTATCGACAGGATTATTATCATACAATTTCACCACATCACAGGATCAGGCATACGGGAACAATCTGCTTCTGAAAAACAGTGTATACTGTATATACAGCGGAGACTGTGCAGACGCAGACGGAACCCGTGGATTGCAGGACGGACTGATTGATGCAAATGATATGGCGGTTGTTGATAACGACGCATTTAATTATCTGTCAGGTTGGGAAGTTACTGATTTGAACGGTGATTTGCTAATTGACCTCAATGATATGGCATTAATTGATAATAATGCAGGTAACTATATTCAACTTATTAGACCGCCCGATGCACCGGATAAACTGGTAAAGAAATATTATCAAATGCAGCTGAAAGTAAAAAGAAATATTATATTTCAGGATAAAAAAAATAAAAATAAATAATAATTTTATTATAAGATTTTAAGAAATCTGATGAACATCGACTGAAAAGATGTATGGTTGATAAAAGGGGTGCCCTGCCAGCCGCAGAACTGGTAGGGCATTTTTTTTAAATATTACCTGCCATTGCGAGGAGCGAAGCGACGTGGCAATCCTTATTACCTTTCTTCAATCTTCAATCTGTAATCTTCAATCTGTAATCTGAATTTTCATTGTTCATTACTCATTGTTCATTACCCACTACCAACCGAAACCATTATCAGTATTGAGTTTTCTGCATTTTGAATTTATATAATTGAACATTTTACATTGTACATTTGAAATTGAATGTACGTAATACTACGTACAAAAATTCCGTATTCACACTTATTTATCTCGCAAAAAAAACTTATTAATTTTGTAACAGAAAGATAAAAAATGAAAAACATAAAAAATAAAAAAATAGGAGAAAGAAAAATGAAGACAGAAAATTCAAAATCAGTAAGAAAGTCAAATTTAGGACTTTCTATTTTATTTATCGTTATTTATGTACTTATTAGTACTATTTCATATTCACAAACCCAACTGATTGCTCAAAATACTGATAATACAATAAATTATAATGCTGCAGGAACGTTTGTAAAATCTACTGCCTCTGAATCAGTTGCCCAGATTGAATCTCAATGGGGAAAAGCCGTTAATCAGGATACAAAAAAATTCTGGGTCGATAAATTCCATATACTTCTCGACGGAGTTATATATACAGCAAATGATGAATTAATATCAAACCTGACAATCGAACAAAAATATAATGGCCTAAATGAATTTGTTAAAGCATTCCAGGATAACACAGAATTAAATGGTAAAGATTATCAACCCGCATTAAATGCTTATTTTATCAATGTATTAAATAAAATAAATAAAATATATAATTTTTAAATTAATATTAAAAATCGATAAATCTGAAAAAATATAAAGCGATGAAAAATACAAATGAAAAAATAAAGGTGAAAAAAGAAACGAATAAAACTGATAAGGTATCCGATAAGGTATTAAATTATTTTTGTAATAAAGGATTTAAGAAGATGAAAACATCAACTAAAAATAAAAGAGAAATTACAACCGCAAATAAAGAGTTTACAACCTCAAACAATTCAAACAAAAATTTATTAATAAAAATTAAAAAACAAAACAAACAGAAAGGAAACAAAACAATGAAAACAAGAAATCTTTTAATCGCAGTGTTACTTTTAGTAACAGTTATGTTCTTAGGAACAGCAAACGCACAGTGGGTCGAACAAAATTCAGGAACTACCGATAATTTAATTTCAATTTCCGCTCCGACAAGCCAGGTTGCATGGGTTTGCGGTCAGGGCAAAACTGTTTTAAGAACTTCAAATGGTGGCAGTGAATGGGTTGATAAATCAATCCCTGATGCAGGAAATTTAATCTCCATTTACGCTTGTAGTAAAGATAAAGCTTTTGTTACGGGTACGGGTGATAATGGTTTTACCGTAATATTTATGACAACCGACCGTGGGGATACATGGGAAAGAGTACTTGAATTATCACCAAACTATGTATTCAATTCGATTGCCTTTTTTGATAATAACGAAGGTATTGCATGTGGTGACCCGGACCAAAACAATCCTGTACCGAATTATTTTACAATATATAAAACGGTAAATGGCGGACTTAACTGGGAACCAATACAGAATCCTCCTGTTCAGATTGGAAACAGTTATGGTGCAAAAAATTCATTAGCCATTGTCGGAAGCTCAGTATTTTTTGGAGCAACTCAACTTGATGAAAATTTTAATTTCGGTCCGGATGCTTTCGTATATAAATCCTCTGATTTCGGTGAAACCTGGACAGTCAGTAAAACTCCCGGTGTGGTTCAGGTAAGCAGTTTACATTTCAGCGACAGTAAAAGAGGATTTGGATGCAGGGCAAAAACAGAATCAAAAGGAAATACCTGGACATCAATGAAGGACCCATTTGCGGTAGCTGCCAATGACAATCTCCATTTTATTTCTTCAACTGCGGGAACGGGTAAAGAATTGTGGGCAACGGGTGTTTTGCGTGATGGATATAATTACTTTAACGATCCATACGTTAACTCACTGAACTTATATTATTCAAACGATGAAGGGGAGACCTGGATTTTGGATTATGTATCTCATGATGGCGGATTAACAATGGCAAAAATTTCTGCCGATAAAAAAGCATTATTTGTCCTGAGAGAAAACGGCGGGATTTCAATGAAAGTATTACCCGAACCGGCAGGAACAATTTTAAATCAACAGGACAAAAAAATATCCGGGAAAAATTATGTTCTGGAATCCAATTTCCCGAATCCCTTCAATCCGACAACAACTATTAAATTCCAGATTCCGGCTGGCGGTTTAGTTACACTTAAAGTTTATGATATGGTCGGAAGAGAAGTTGCAACTCTGGTAAATGAAGTTAAAAATCCCGGAATACACAGTGTACAATTCAACGCTTCCAATCTCTCAAGCGGTACATATTTCTACAAAATAGTTGCGGGAAGCTATAGCGATATTAAAAGAATGACCCTTATCAAATAATCTTTGATAACATAACACAACAAAAGGAGAGATGTGAATCTCTCCTTTTTTATACAAATAATAAAGATAATATTTAGAAAGGAAGGAAAGAAAAAATGGAAAATGAAAAATCAAAATCAGCATTACTTAACTTTGTTCTTTTACTTGTAGCCGCATTTTTTTTATACTTTTTCATTAGTTGATAATGTGTTGATATGATTGTTCTTTAAAAAGGATGATTGATAAATTGGGATGCCCTGCCGGATAAAAATCTGCAGGGCTTTTTAATTCTGTAATTTAACCTACCATACTTATTTTATTTTTCTTATTTTTCCCTAACGGTATGCTCGTTTTCCGTAGATTTTAATTAATAAATTTTAATAACTTTAAACAAAATAATATGAAAAAATCATTTTTACTTGTATTAATTCTTGTATTCAGTGTTCTTATGTTTGGATGCGGGAAAAAAGCCGGGGATACTTCAGGTGCAAAAGATGATAAAACTGAGGTTAAAAAAGATTCCGATATTAGTGAAAGCGTCGGTTATTCCGTGAAATATGATATTAAAGAAGAAAAAGGAACAACTGGAACTCTAGATCTTTCATTAAAGGGTAAAAGAATCAAAATGGCAATTGATATTGTTGAAAAAGAAAATAAATCAAAATCACAAATGTGGTTTAAAGACGATATGGTTTATATGCTGACTGAAGTTGCTGGTCAGAAAATGGCTATGAAGATGGATGCCAAACAAACGGGCGATGAAATGAAAGATTTTAATCCGGAAATGTTTGATAAAGATAAACTGAAAGATAAATTAAAAGATTATACAAAAGAAGGAACTGAAGAAGTAATTGGATATAAATGCGATGTGTATAAATCAAAAACTTCGGATGAAAAAATCTGGATTTATAAAGATGTTGCTATGCTTAAAATGACATCTACAAAAACTACAATGGTAGCAAAAGAATTTAATCCTTCTCCAAAGTTAAGTGATTCGGACTTTGACCCGCCAAAAGATGTTGATTTCAAAGATATGAAAGACCTTTTAAAAGGACTTGAAAATCTGGAGACAAAATAAAAAAATATTATAAAGTGTAAAAGAAAACGGCTGGTCTCACCAGCCGTTTTTTATTATAATTATATTTTAATGTAATTGTTAATGAATGGTATGATTAATTTTTTTATTAATCATTGTTCATTAATCATTGTTCACTATTTGAGTACTGTCATCCTTAAAGACTTTTCAAATGTTCCGGCTTTCATCTTGCAGACATAAACTCCGCTTGCCATAGACGACGCATCAAAATCATAAGTATAATATCCTGCTTCAATTTGTTTATTTACAAGTGTTGCAATTTCTCTTCCAAGCATATCATAAATTTTAATGGACACAAATTCATTCTTCGAAACTTCATAATTAATTTTTGTAACCGGATTAAACGGATTAGGATAGTTTTGTTTTAAATCAAACTTCCTGGGTATTCCGTTTTCATTGCTTGTAATTCCGGTTATAGGAGTATATACCAACCTTGTATTAGCTCTTCCCGGAGGTGCTGTTGTAGAAGACCACGTAGTAGTGGCACATCCGTCTCCCGTTGATAAATCACCATATCTCCCCCAATATTTACCGGTTGCAGTCGTTGAATTTACAGGAGAGTAATAAGTATATGAAGAATTATTATAACAAACCTCTACGAGTAAATTACTTCCGAGTGTATACGCAAATGGATTTGTCATTGTTATCATTTGCCATCCTGTTCCGGGAACTGTATATGAAGACGGGCTGTAACAGGTTGTCCACCCTGTTGTAACAAATCCTGTCAGTGAAGTTAATGTTGTATTTTGAAAACTGACTTTAAAGTTATTCATAGGTCCGGGGTCTGCCGTTATTACATCAAATCCAATTTGTGTGATATTGCTTTGTGAAGTTATCCCGAGTTCAGAAGCTAAAAATAAATACTGTGTTCTTCCGTCCATCCAGTATGTTGTATATGGGAAATTTGATGAAGTTGTCCCGGTGCCGATTGTTATTACATATTGGTTGGCGACATTATATTCAAAAAATGTTGCAGGTGGTGTCGAACCCGGAGGATTAAAACCTGAACCGCCAGAAGGCAATGTTGATACAAGTGTAGCAGCTGAATCCTGTGCCGCAATGTAATATTTTACGTTCGTTCCGATTGGCTGACCCGGTATTGTGAATCTAAATGTATCAAGATTTGTATAGGATGGATTCACATAGTTGAAAGTTCCGTTATTGATTTTATAATATAATCTTGGTTGATTAACCCCTGTTGCAATTTTATATGATGATTTTATTATTGCAACCGCAGTTCTTGCAGTTGTTACAGGGCTTGTCTGTATTGGAGTATGAGTAATCGTAATTTTGAAATCCCCTGCAATCGTTACAAGTGCCGCTACTCCCGCCTTTATCATCTTTACGAAATACGGCAAATTCAATGTTGAATATTTGTCATTCACTGTATGATAATAAGGAGTAAAATCACTGTTATCTTCGATAGAAAGAATCGCTTTATATCCTCTGTTCTGGAATGACTGATGGTCGCTGCCACCGTTTAAAGATGTTGTAACTTGAGGTATAAGCGTTGGCTGATATAAAGTTACAATTTGTGCAAAATCATTTGCAAGGGGCATTGATGCAGTGTTTGTGTTTACATCAAGCGCTCCGTCATTATTTCCGTCATACGCAATCATATCGAAGTTCAAAACTCCAATAATCGAATCTCCATGTGCATAAGCAGTATCTGCGTATGCTTTGCTACCGTAAAGTCCGAGTTCTTCCTCATCCCACGCCGCAAAAATGATTGTGTATGGAAGATTTACGTTTGCAAGAACTCTCGCCGCTTCAAGTACTGCAATTGTTCCCGAACAGTTATCATCCGCTCCCGGTGCAATTGTACCCGAAGGCATATCATCAAAGTGAGAACAAATTATTACATACTGATTTGGGTATTTTGTTCCAATCTTCTTTGCAAGCACATTGATTCTTGTCGAAGTGATTGTCTGATACCATGGAGTATATCCGAAGTTTTGAAACTTCTGAAATATGTATTGTTGTGCTTTTATGTTTCCGGTAGAGCTATAATAACGTGTCTTGATAGAATCCAGAATACCACCAAGAAAACAGGTTGTATCTCCGCATAGTTGTCTTTCATATCTATATATAGAATCAGCTTTTACCTGGTTCATTATATTGGCTACGAAAGTATTGTAGGAAACTTGAGAAAAACCTTTTAATGCAAAGGTTAGAAATAGTATTAGGGAAAAAACTTTAAATAACTTCATAATGGTTAATTAATATGGTTAATAAAACTACATAACATTTCAATTTAAAATATTATCAATTAATATCATAGTTAAAAATTTATTACATTTTTAAATTATTCTTTATTTTAATATTACATTATGCTTGGTTTTTACAGGGTTTGCTTCCGGATGAGAAAAAATTATGTTATTTTAGTACTCTAACTTGTATTTTATTATAAAACTTATTATGTTAATTCAGAAAAAAAATTATAGCTTTATATTTAAAATAATAAATGGATTTCCATATTTATTTGTATTTTAAAAATCCTGACATACTACGTCCATTTCATTATAAATTGTTGTTTATTATTTAAAAATTAAAAAAGGAATTGGGATGGATATTCCACCGGATAAAAAGTTAAAAAAGATATTATTAGTATTCTATATTTTTTTATTTTTTTTCAATTTCTCCATTTTGGATGCTCAAGTAATAAATGATTCAACATTTGAATTACAACAAAATTTAATGAATAATTCTTTTGCATTATTGCCTACAATTTATTTTCCTCCTAAAGAAGGGTCTTATCAGTTATCAACTGGATATGGCTTGACATTTAGTTATATGAGGCAAATAATAAACAATTTAAATATATCAACAAACTTTGAATTAATATTATCAAAATTTAAAGAAATAAGTTTAACTGATGGAAGAATATTTTATGAAAAGACAGCATTTTGGATTAATATTGATTCAGGTCCTAAGTATTATCTAAACTATGGGGTTGTGAGATTTTTTTTAAATGTTAATATTAAATTTAATTATTTAATTCATGGAAAAGATAATGTATATTTTCTCTTACAAAATAATACAGAGAATGCTTTCGGATTAAATTTTGGATATGGTGCCGAGATACCTATTAATCAAAATATTAATCTTGAAATGAACCCAGGATATAATATTTTTTTTCAAAATAGTACTAACAATTCTTTTAATAAAAAAAATTATTTTTATAATTTAAGTATTGGGTTAAGATATTATTATTAAAATATTAAAAAATATTTTATAAATTAAATTTTAAAATCATGAAAATAATTAGTTTAATCAAATTTATTTTTTTACTATTATAGTTTTTTATAATACAATATTCGCTAATATAAAAGATGTTTCTTCTAATGAAATTGTATTTTCAATTAATTATAAAAGTATTAATATTTCCAAAGATTATAAATCAGGGATCGAAGTTAATAAATACAGTATTAATTCTTCAGTTTTTTTAAGTTTTTTAAACAAATATAATATTAGTAAAATCTTTTAAAATATATTTATCATTTATGAATAGTTCCTTATTGTCAGAATCACCGGTTGCTCATTCAAAATTTAACTGTGGTATAAGTACCAGTTTCTAATGATAAAATAAATATTAAGGTTTAGATTATTTAAAAATAGAAATAACAAAAATTAACGATTCTTATGTTACATTAAAATAATCTTTTGATTTAGATTTCATAATATTTAATTAAAAAGGAGTAAAAATGTTATTAAAAAATTTATCATTACGGTCTAACATTATCATTTCTGCAAGAACAGATGGGATTTTTGAATTTGATAAAACGACTTTTACACAATTAGGGGCGAGTATTGGAATAATATATAAATTTTAATAAATATTCTTTTAATTTAAAAATAAAAAATAATGAAAAAATTAATTTTATTCCTAATACTTATTTTTTTTGCAAATAATGTACATGCAATTAATAATCAAAATGATATAAAAGACTCCACACGGCAAACTAAAAATATTAAAGAAGGAAATAGTGAAAGTCAAGGAATATGTATTACATTAACTCAGGGAATAAGTTATGACAGAAATGATAACGATGCAAATTTACATTATATAAATTTTGATTTCGGTTATAAAATTAATAATAAACACGAAATAGGTTTATCCTTTGGAGATAATAATTTGCTTTGGTATGGATTTTATTATAGAATTTATTTCGAGGACGCTATAAATTTAGGTCTGAAAATAGCCAAAAACGATGGTTTTAATTATCTTGTTTACACAGAATTCACGGTTGGGAATACTTACAAGATTACAAATAATTTTAATTTCAGAACCGATTTATTTTATGGTATTTATTCTAAATATCCGCTGGGCATAATAAATAACAGGCACAATAAATTCGGTATCCTGATTGGACTAAATTATTTATTTTAAAATATATATAGATTTAATAAATACTATTTCATGTTTTATATTTATAACTTCTTAACTTCTTAACTTCTATTTTTTTTACCTCCTTTTTTATTTCATTTTTTCCCCTTATCTTACACAGGTTAAGTAAAAAAAACAGTTATGAAAAAATTAGTTTTCTCCCTTTTGCTTATTTTCATAAGCGCATCTATCATTCACTCACAGGTAATCAGATTCGGAAACGGTAATCCCGGAATTACTGCTAATGTTCTCGAATCAAATTCTTCCTTAATCCGCATAGAATATATATTCGGCGGATTTTACCAGAACGAAATTAATATTGACGGTAAACAATATGTTTATATGTCTGCTCCGGGTATGGTTTCAACTATGGAAAAAGGTATGCCGGAAATTCCTATTTTTCGTTCAAGTGTGATTATTCCTGATTTACCCGCTATGAATTTCAGGATAATAGAACAGGAAACAGAAATTCTTTCTCTTAAAAATCCTGTTATTCCTTCCAAAGGTCATCTCACAAGGGATATTGATATCAATTCCGTTCCTTACAGTTTCAGCCCGTATTATTATGCGGATGATTATTATCCACAAAATGTTATTAAACTTGATGAGCCCTATATTATCAGGGATTTCAGGGGAATGACAGTTCAACTTAATTCTATTCAGTATAATTCTTCACAGAACATTTTAAAAGTTTATAAAAGAATTGTAATTGAAATATATCAGGATGGAACTCTAAATTCAGTTAATCCTTTCTATAGACAATTTCCGTTAACAAAGGTTGCAAATGAATTTGCAGGAATCTATCGAGGATTATTTATTAATTATGGGATTGGTAATTCAAGATATGATTCTATTCCGGAACCGGGAAGAATGCTTGTCATTTATCCGGCAAGTTATTTAGCCGCAATTACACCTTTTATTCAATGGAAAATGTCGAGATTGACTGTCTTAACTGCTGAATATCCGGCACAAACAGGCAGTGGTTCAGCGGCAATTAAAACATATATTCAGAATCTTTATAATACAACCGAAAAAATTACTTATATAGTATTGGTAGGCGATGTTGCAGATATCCCGACAATGAATGGAGTATATGAAAGCGCTCCGTCTGACCCCTGTTATGTAAAACTTGCAGGTACTGATGCTTATCCCGATGCTTTTATTTCAAGAATTTCCTGTCAGAATGCCGCAAGTGTTGGTTATGTTGGGTTAAAATGTATTAAGTTCGAGAGAGATATAGAAGTTGGAAATCCCTGGTTTTCAAAAGCAACTGGTATTGGTGGTCCGGATGTCGGTGGTTCACCTCCTTATGCAGATTCTATAAGGATGAACTGGATTAGAGATACATTGCTTGCTCACGGATTCACACAGGTAGATAAAATTAATGGTCCCTCGGCAACCCCAACACATTTGATTAATTCTCTTAATGATGGCAGATATATTCTTAATTATGTTGGACACGGCTCAGGAACTTCCTGGAGTAATACTGGTTTTTCGGTCACAAATTCTTATCAGTTATCAAATGGCTGGAAGAATCCTTATTTAGTTGATGTAGCTTGTTTGAACGGAAATCTCACATTAAATGAATGCCTTGCTGAATCTTTGTTAAGAGCAGGTGATTCCGCAAATCCAAAAGGTTGCGTTGCAATTTATGCTTCATCTACAAATGCAAGCTGGGTACCTCCCTGTGATATGCAAACTCATTCAATGTACCTCTTTGCACATCAGTACAGAAAAACTGTTGGTGCAGTTTCTTTCTTTGGGGTAATGAAAGCTATGGATATGTGGGGAGGAAGCACCGGAGAAGGTTTAAAATTAATGGAACAATATAATATTTTCGGTGATTGTTCATTGCTTCTTTCAAGAGGTGTTCCGCTCGGACCAGCTATCTCTCATTCACCTCTCCCGAATTCTGAAAATCTTGCAGGACCTTATGTTGTCAATTGTGTAATAAACCAGTTCAATAGCGGTATCAATCCATCTAAAACCAAAGTCTTCTGGACAAGAGGAACTGTCTTTAACGATAGTGTTCAGATGACAAGAACAACCGGAAATAACTGGACTGCAAATATTCCCGGAAATAATCAACCCGCTGTTTACAGATATTACATCAAAACTGCGGATTCATTAAATAGAGTTTCAACGTCTCCCGGTGGTGCTCCGTCCTATTTCCATAGTTTTACTGCCAACGCTGATACTATAAATCCTGTCATCACTCATACTCCTTTACAAAACACTCCCAAATTATCTTGGCCGGCTACTGTTACGGCAAATGTCACCGATAATTTTGGAATTGATTCGGTATGGGTTAATTGGAAAAAGAATTATAATGGTACCGCAAAAAGATTCAGACTTAATAATACATCAGGTTCTACTTATTCCGCTCCTTTCAATTCAACTCAACTGGAAGTAAATGTCAATGATACTATTTTCTATCGAATTATCGCACAGGATAACGGCTCGAATCATAAAAAAGATTCAACAGCTCTGTATAATTTTAAAATAATAAGTCAGGCAACTGTTATTATCGGAACAGGTACAACTTCCTGTAATTTCCCGTTCACTACATACTGGATGGACGGAAGAACAAATTTATTATTTACTGCATCCGAGATTATTGCTGCCGGTGGTGGTGCAGGTTTTATATCGAAAATTGCATTTAACGTTATTTCAGCAGATCCAGCTCCTTTAAATGGATTTAATGTAAAAATGCAGCATACTACAGCTACATCTCTTACAGGATTTACAACTACAGGCTGGACAACCTGTTATAATGGTGTGTTTACTCTGCCGGGTACGGGATGGCAGAATATTAATCTTACTTCGCCTTTCCAGTGGAATGGCACCAGTAATCTGCTTGTTGAAGTTTGTTATAACAATTCTGCATATACTCAATATTCACCTGTATATGCCTCTGCGGCAACCGGAATGTACTGGGGCAGATATGGCGATTTGTCGACAGGGGACGGTTGTGCAACAACATCCTGGTCAAGCACTACTTCTCCGACGGGAAGACCGAATATCAGAATGGTAATTGATAATATAACTGGTTTGAATAATAATACCACTGTTATTCCACAAACATTCAGTCTCTCGCAAAATTATCCTAATCCGTTTAATCCGGTTACAAAAATCAGTTTTGACATTCCAAAAACTGTGTTAACAAAATTGACGGTTTATGATATTCTCGGTCGTGAAATTATGAAGCTCGTCAATGAAGTCAAACAACCGGGACAATATGTCGTTGATTTTGACGGTGCAAAAATTGCAAGCGGAGTTTATTATTATAAACTCGAAGCAGGAACATATATGAATGTTAAAAAAATGTTGCTGATAAAATAGCGTCTGCTATTTTATCAGAAATCCCGGTAGCGAAGCGTATCGGGAATGTTAATTGAAATAATTTAAAATTAATAAATATAAGAAGAGATGAGCAAATCGCTCATCTCTTTTTTTTTGTGTATTTTCCATTCCAGCGTAAGCTGGAATCCATATATTAATTTCTTGTTACTACACTCAATGGACTGTGTGAAAACACAACCGTTCTTGTTTCTAAATACCTGTCCCGAATTCATTTCGGAACCTTTGTAACATTCGTTATTAAAAAGCATCTCCCCTCTTGAGGGAGGGTAGGGGGTGTGTTGTTACATTTCACAATTGAAAATATAATTCCTTACCTTTATTTTATTATTAATAAATTTAAGAATTGTATAAAAAAACTTTAATAATATTATTTATTTTCCTTTCTCTGTTTCCTCTTTATTCTCAAACTATTGTTAATTCAATCTCATTTATGGGGAACAATTATTATTCCGTTTCCGAGTTGCAGAATTTTATGGTGCTAAAAAAGAATAAAAACTTTTCTACAGAACAATTAAATCTTGACTGTAAATCCATAAAACTTAAATACAAGGAATCGGGATTTTTATTTGCAGATGTAAAAATTTCAGCATTATCGTATTTTAAAGATTCATCTTTTGTTGATATTTCAATGGATATTAATGAGGGGAATAAAATATTAATAGGTAAAATTAGTTTAAACGGTAATGTAATATTTCCCAATAAAGAAATTTTAAATTCTTTTGAAACAAAAGTCGGTTCTGTACTTTATGATAATATTCTGAATAATGATATAAAGGAATTGCTTATGAGATATGAAAATAAAGGGTATCCATTTGTGAAAATATTTGTTGAAAATGTCAGTGTTTATGAAGACTCAGGAAAATTTAAGTTATCGGTTAATTTAAATATTTTTGAAGAAAAAACCGTTCAGATAAATCAGATTAAAATAAAAGGGAATGAACTTACTAACGATAATGTCATTACACGTGAAATAAAACTGGGCAAAGATAAAACAATTTCAACGGATATTTTGCAGAATATTAAAACCCGTCTTGAACGTCTGAATATTTTTGAAAAAGTTGAAGACCCGAAAATCTATAAACCGAAAAATAGTAATCTCGCTAATCTACTTATCGAAGTTAAAGAAGGGAATCCAAATAACTTTGACGGTATACTGGGTTATGTTCCTCCCGCTACAGATAATGACAATGGTTATTTTACAGGGCTTGTAAAACTTTCTTTTAAAAATATTTTTGGAACTGCACGAAAAATAGATGCCCGGTGGCAGCAGGAAGTTAAATCAACTCAGGAACTTGAATTTAAATATACTGAACCTTACTTACTTGGATATCCGGTATATGGTAATTTAGGTTTTCTTCAGAGGATACAGGATACAACTTATACACGCAGGAAAATAGATTTAAAATGTGATGTTCTATTCTCCGATAAGTTCATTGTATCACTAAGTTCGGGATTTGACAGGATAATTCCTTCAACCGATTCTACAAGAATTTTTAAAATTGCAGATTCAAGAATTCTTTATGGTGCCGCTGAACTGAGATATGACAATAGAGATAACATCTTCATCCCCGGCAGCGGAGGGGAATATAAAATTTATTATTCTTATGGGAATAAAAGAATTTATAATATTTCGGAATTTCAGAATCTCGGCTACAGTGAATTTTTTAGTGTCCAGAAATATTCTGCTGAAATTGAATTTTATCTTTCCCCATTTAAACGAATCACAAATCTAATTAAAGGTTTTATTGGTGAAGTCAAAAGCGATAAACTTGAAGATGCTGATTTCTTCAGAATTGGAGGTATCAAAAATATTCGCGGATACAGAGAAGAACAATTTCTTGCTTCGGATTTATTTTATTCAAACCTTGAATTACGGTATTCAGTTTCCCGCAAAAGTTTTTTATTTGGATTTTATGATTTTGGGTATTATTCAAAACCTGAAGATAATCTGAATCATATTTCGAGTCAAAAAGCTTTTCTTTTCGGGTATGGTTTGGGGATAAGACTCGAAACTCCTCTTGGACTTGTCAGTATTAGTTATGCACTTGGTAAAGGGGATGGTATACTTGATGGAAAAATACATTTTGGTTATATAAATGATTTTTAGTAATATATTTAACTATATTGTATTTTGTATTAGTCTCATTTTGATACTCACCGTCTCAAAATTTTAATTTTTCCCAACAATTTTTAAATATAAACTCATGTATTATCAAGATTAAATATTGGCATTGTTATTGCTAAATAATAACTGAAAGGTAGAAAAGATAATGATTATAAAAGCAATGGAAAAACAAACAAAATTAAAAATCTTTCTCACATTAATTTTATTATTCTTTTTGCAAAATCTCTCTTTTTCACAATCCTGGTTAAAATATTATATTCCTACACAAACTCAAACTACATTAAATTATATATTAAGTTCAGGTGGACAATCAGCACTCATTCCCGGGAATAGGGGAGTACTGAATGAAAATTTTTCCTCCGATACAGCAAGACAATTCTTTCCGCTTGACTTGATAAATGATGCAAATGCTTCTCCTTGGCGTGCGATTGTTAAAGTTGGCGGCGTTTCCGGTGTATTAATTGACCCATATCATGTGCTTACAGCTGGTCATATTATAGAATTCAATTATGGATTTGGCACAACCAAAATTTCCCCCGGTTATTTTAATGCAGATGCTTCATATGGTTCTGCATATCCGGTATGTGTTTATATACCATCGGATTTTGCTACGGGTACACCGACTGATATCGGAATAATTGAACTTGACAGACCTATCGGAGCTTTGACCGGATGGACAGGTTATGGTTTTAACTCGGATGATTCATATTTTACTTCAAATATATTTTTTAATCCTTCATATCCGGCTTATGGACTTTATGACGGGGAAATGTTATACAACTGGAAAGGAAAATTTAATTTTACTGATGCTGATTTTTTCTATTCAATAAGAATTGGTATCGTAGGAATGAGTGGAAGCGCAGCGTTTCTGAATGTAAATAATCAGTTTATTACATATGGATTCTTGTTGACTTCCGGGTTAAAATTCAACAGAATTACCGCGGCAAAATACGACGCAATCAACGCAGTTATTAATAGTAATACTCCCTCATCCTTTGATTTAATTCCTCTGTTTACAAATATTTCACCCAAAATAGTCGAATCGGGACATACTCTTGATTCATTGAGCTTTGTTTTACATAATTATTCTTCGGTGAATTATAATAATGCAAATATCACAGCAAAGGTTTATATATCATCAGATTCTGTAATTACATCGTCAGATGAACTTCTTGCGACATATTATTATACGAAAAGTTTTACTGCAAAATCTTCCCAGATAATTTTACAATCTTCGTATCTGCCTGCAATAAATAAACCGGTGGGAACATACTATATAGGACTTATAATTAGTGGAGATAGTGACTCAACAAATAATATTACAAAAGGTTTTGACGTTGCAAAAATAATTGTTAATGGTTCTGAAAATGAGACGATTATAGGTTATATAACATCAACGCAAACTAATAACGGTATTAGTGGTGTCAAATTAAACGGTTTTCCGAACCAGACTTACACTGATTATAAAGGTTATTATGAAACCCAGGTCCCAAAGAATTGGAGTGGAACTGTCACACCTGTTCGAACTGGTTACGAATTCAGTAGTGGTGTTATCTATAGAAAAATAACAGAAAACACTGTTACAAATTATACTGGTGCAAAGAAAACTTTTACAGTATCAGGTTCTGTCAAATCACCGGTTAGTCATACAGGTGTAATGGGAGTAAAAGCTTCAGGTCTCGTGGGAGAACCTGTTTCGGATATTAATGGAAATTATTCCTCAACAGTTTATTACGGATGGTGTGGTTCAGTAGGATTCCTAAAAACAGGCTGGACGACAAACCCTCAAAGAATAAATTATAATCAGATAACTGCAAATAAAAATGAAAATATTCAAGCAGGATTTTCAGTAAAAGGAACTTGCTGGACAACTAACGGAGTACAAATTCCTAATGTTAATATGACCGGTTTTCCGGGTAATGTTTTAACTGATTCGGTTGGAAGATATGAGGTATGTCTTGATTCAGGTTGGATAGGAACCGTCAAACCTGTAAAACCTAATATGGAATTTACACCTGAAAGTAGAACTTATTCCGGATTAAATACTTCATTCAATTTTGATGATTATACCGAATATGCACCGATTATTCTGAATTTGAAAGTTTTTTTGAGTGGCGCTTACTCAGAAAATTCAGATACTATGAAAACCACATTAAATTATCAAAATCAACTGCCTCTAATTCCACCCGATACAGTAAGTGGAAAAATTAATCCTTTTATATATAAAATGCAAAGAGGAGATACATTGCCTCCATCTTTCTGGACAATGCACAGGAATATTGTTGACTGGTTAATACTTGAAATCAGAACAAATAAAAATTTTGCATCCGTTGATACAGTTGCTGCCCTTCTGAGAAAAGATGGAAGAGTTCTGAGTCTTGCAGGGGACACACTCGTCCCACTTGGGAGAAATGTAGCTTCTGGTTCTTATTATGTTGTTGTCAGGCACAGAAATCATATTGCGGTTATGTCTTCTTTTTTGCTTTCGATAGGTATTAATTCAAACTTGTATAGTTTTACTATTTCTGCAAGTAGATATTACGGGGGACAGGCAAAACTACTGAAAACAGGATTATATGGAATGTATGCCGGTGATGCTACTTACGATGGATATATAAATGAAGGTGATTTCTCAATTTATAATGCAGCGGCAAACAGTGCACTGTTTGGGTATCAGACAACTGATTTTAATCTAGATGGCTATGTAACTGCACGTGATTTTAATTTATTTGCTCCTAATAATAGAAATTATATAATGTCAAGAATACCATAAAAATTTCAATTATTCTTTGGTAAAGAATTTATAAAATTTTGTTCTTTGTGAAAATAATCATTTAATCTCCTTCCTTCTTCCTAGGTGCGGGTTTTCGAAATTTTTTCCCGCACTTTTTTTATCTAAATTTATTTGTTTATTTTAATTACTCAGTATTTTATTTTGACTTTATTAATTTATTATTAATATGGAACAAAAATTAACAAAAGAAGAAATCTTGCTTATTCAGAATAGTTATTATAAAATTAATAAAAATTCCGATGAACTCGGAAATTATTTTTATGATAAATTTTTTAAAGAAAATCCTGATGTGGTATTATTATTTAAAGGAAATATGCAGGAACAGGCGAGAACACTGATGAAAATGATTAAAACGGTTATTGAAGGATTAAATAATCCTGAAATTATTATACCCGCTGTTCAGGAACTCGGGAAAAGACATAAGGAATATGGTGTTTCATTTGAGCAGTACAAATCTTTTGGAGATTGTCTTATCAGATGCATTGAAGAAAATTTTCCCGGGGAAATAGATTCAAATACAAAAATTGCATGGGAAAAATTGTATAATATGCTTGCCGAAATTATGCAGGGAAATCTAAACTGAGATTAATATAATTCTAAAATTTTAATGCCCGATGATATTAAAAACATAGTATTCACTTAAATTTTTAAAGTGATATAACTATGTTTTTTTTAAAATCTTTAATAAGGTTGAATATTTTTGGTAATTTCTAATTTTCCGTCTAACCGTTTATACTCGATATAATCTCATATTTTAACATAATTTTAATTTGGGTGGCATTGATTATTGGAAATTCTTATTAAAGAAAATAATTTCAATAATCACTTTGGCAAGAAAATTGCACATTTATTTTCAGCAGGTCTGGTTAATAAAACAAAATGAAGTGTGGTTCTTTATATCGCTATGTACACATTAGTGAAATAATAGTATTATTCTATTGTCATATCGATGACCATAATTTTACTTATATTTAAAAATTTAAAGTTTTTAAATGTTCGTTTTTTTAAATTAATTTATTAACCATTTAAGGAGAAAAATAAAATGGCAAAACAACTTTTTTCAACGCTAACAGTATTATTCGTACTGTTTCTTTTAACAACCATTTCCTACAGCCAGACTCAGTCAATGCAGATTGTAGCAACCAATTTACAGCAGACATCACCAAATACAATGACATTTGATTTGAGATTTGTGAACACATCGGGCGGAACACTGCAAATAGCATCATGGCAGTTTTATTGGGATTTTAACCAGACAATATTGAATGGA
>Ga0233425_10003135_pt1 | contig 30850 bp, 28 predicted proteins | sample Watercolumn_Towu_2_FD_181712 | JGI IMG/M metagenome (GOLD analysis project Ga0233425, IMG submission 181712) | Freshwater microbial communities from Lake Towuti, South Sulawesi, Indonesia - Watercolumn_Towuti2014_140_MG | ecosystem: Environmental > Aquatic > Freshwater > Lake | place...
CGTGGATCGCAAGGTCGCGGCGAACGCGTTGGTGCACTACGACGGGAACCGCTACTCGGTTCCGCCCGCGTGGGTGGCAACGACCGTGATTGTCCAATGGCGACTGGGAGTTTCGACGATCGAGATCACCTCACTGGCCGGCGTGCGGATCGCTCAACACGCGCTCGCGCCGCGGGGCGCGGGACGCACGATCCGACTTCCCGAGCACACCAAGGCGCTCGAGAATGTGGTCCTCGGCGCGTTCACAAGCGACCGTCCGTGCAAGACGAAAGTGAACCGGCCGCCATCGGACGCAGCGCTCGCGCTCGCCGCGGAGATCACCGGCGCCGGCGGGCGGGATCCAGTCATCGACCTGTCGGCCTATCAACGCGTCGTCGACGACCAACAACGCGAAGGTGGTGCCCGATGAGTCGTGACAGCCTCTACCAACAGTTGCGCGCTCACCTCGCGTATCTGAACCTGGCGGCCGCAGCCGAAGCACTCCCGTCCGCGCTCGACACCGCTACCAAACAGAAGGAGTCTCATACCGAGTTCCTCGAACGACTCCTGCGCGTCGAGGTCGACGCCACCGAGCAACGACGTCACTCCGGCCGGTTGCGGTTCGCGAACCTCCCGGCACCGTGGCGGATCGACGACTTCGACTTCGCCGCGCAGCCGAGCATTGACCCAGCGCTCATCCGGGACCTCGCGACCTGCAGGTTCACCGACGACGCGACGAACATCTTGTTCATCGGACCGCCCGGCGTCGGCAAGACCATGCTCGCCATCGCGCTCGGACACGCCGCCATCGACACCGGCTACCGCACCTACTACACCACCGCCGCCGACCTCGCCGCCCGATGCCGACGCGCCGCGATCGAAGGCCGATGGGCAACCACCATGCGATTCTTCTGCGGACCGACCGTCCTCATCATCGACGAGCTCGGCTACCTGCCGATGCCCGCCGAGGACGCCGGCGCGCTCTTCCAAGTCATCTCCCGCCGCTACCAGAAGACCCCGATCATCCTGACCACCAACCGCGGCGTCAGCAGCTGGGGCGACATCTTCGACGACACCACCGTCGCCGCCGCGATGCTCGACCGGCTCCTACACCACTCCGTCGTCATCAACATCGACGGCGACAGCTACCGGCTCCGCGAACACCAAGCCCGCAACCGCCGACACACGAAGGGAGCCTGACCGCTACCCTCACCCCCCGCCACCAGGGTGAGGAATTTCGCCGAGCAACCCTGGGGAATTTCAGCGAGCGTCATCAGCATCGCCGGGCATCGCTACGCCGCGCTGCACCTGGCTGACCAGCTCGAGCTGTTCAACCATCAGCTCCGCGCCTACAACAAGCACATCAGCGAGCTACTCGCACAGCATCCCGACCGCGAGATCTTCACGAGCTTCCCCGCGGCCGACCGCGTCATCGCTGCTGAGCTCCTCGCCGAGATCGGCCAAGACCGCGACCGCTTCCCGAACCCGCAGGTGCTGCTCGCCGAAGCCGGCGCGGCTCCGGTCACGCTCGCATCCGGCAAGATCCAACGCGTTCACATCCGACGGGCATGCAACCGACGCCTACGAGCCACGAGCACGACATGGGCCCACGTCCTCAAACGCATCGACCCGATCTCACGCACCCGTTACCTCGCCGCAATGGAACGCGGCACGACCTATCACGGCGCGCTCCGAGCCGTGTCCTCATCCTGGCTTCGCGTCCTGTGGCGATGCTGGCAAGACGGCACGACCTACGACCGCGAACGCCACCGCCCCACCAACTGACCCCGCCCCACTCAGACTGCGGACAACAAACTGACTCAGAACACCAGAGTGCAACTGGGAAACGAACGCCTCGTAGGGAAGCACAATTCCGTGATATCGCCACGTATACGAGGCGGGGTCCGACGTCGACAACCAGTAGAGGAACCCATAGTCATCTGGGCTAACCGGTGCCAAGGCCGCTCTTGGACCACAGAGATGATATTCACGAATATCGTCGATAGTCGTCACTGTGATATCCGATACAGCGAGTAGCCCTCATTCGAAGACATTGTATACCATATCACATCGCCGACGCCGCTTACGATTACTTCTAGAGGGATCTCGTAACACGGGCCCGCCGGTTCGCTACTCGGAACCGAGGTAGGACCGAATCCCGTCGCGCATTCCATCACGTTGTAGGTAGCAAACAATTGAGGCGGGTCACTATTTTGACTCATGACACCGATGCCCGTTCGCGTCAGGGCGATGACGGCACCGGAGGAATCGACCGCAACTATGGTACGGCCACGTGCCGCATGGAATTGCGGGCCTGATACTGGGGCGACTGGGAGGCGGGGCCCGGGGTCAGGTGCGACGACATCGATCTGCGATCGACCGACGGCCATTACACCGCGCGAGTTTGTGATGAATGAAGCGTCACGAACCACCGCACTTGCTAGCAGCTCACCGGTTGAGGCGCGCATTTCAAGCTTCTCACTCAAGCCCGTTGCGAAGTCAGTCACCCCGACGGCCAACCTACTATCATGCCAGTACGCAAGCGACGCGGCAGATTCATTGGCGGCGAGACTGAATCCGTCAAACGTACCGGACTCGCGGTCGAGAACCTGTACCTCCGAAGTGTGTTCCAGCGCAACTGCTACGTATCGGGACGTAGGATCAACGGCTACAGCGGTCGCAGGATAGATGCCCTTGATCGAAGCTGGCAGGTTCTCTTCACTCATCTTATTTATGCTGGACACCGGAATCGAGTGTCGGACAAGTGTCTTAGACTTTGGGTCATACTCGAGGATGGAACGATTGTATGCCGCAAAGACGGTCCCATCTAGAGAGACCGCGAGCTGCACAAATCCTTGCGGGAGGATATCGAGTGGTTCCGTGCCAATTGTGACACTGTCGAGAAGCGAACCGTTGACCCCCCAACGATACAATGACGCCTCAGCAGACGTAGAACTCCAGAACCACACTCCCCCGGAATGGTCGGAAACAAGCCCCTGAGGTTCATTGTAATCAGCGCTGAACGACGTCACGAGCACGGGCCTGGATAACTCACCGCGCACTCTGGGTGCCGAAGGCACGGTGGCGCCATCGGTCGTTACATGCGAGGAGCCGCCGCAACTGGTCATGGCTTGCGCAACCAGAGCTATCGCAAAGACCGTGCGGCCCGCCCGGATCATCGGTTAACTCCCCGTGACTTTGAAGGCAGACCAATTGTGAATGCTGGAGTACCAGTAGGGTGCTTCGGCAAATTGATCGGATGGTTCGACCCATTCGAACCATCCGCTACCGTGAACGAACTTGTAGAGGCTCCACGTCGTCGAATACGACCCCGATCCATTCGTTCCGAAATAGCCGAATCCGTTGACGCTCGGGCACTGGTTTGATAACAATGCATGCGCTTCGAGCGAAGCTTGGACCTTGAGCTGGATCGCAGGTAATGGGCGGCGCTGCATCAGTTGAGGCCCCGAGCCCGCGTTCACGTAAGCGCGGAAGTTTGCACCGCCGTTCGCGTCATACGTTCCGTCAAAGTAAATCGTATAGAAAGGATTCTGATTAAGTGCGACATTGCGAAATCCGCCGTGATAACCCTCGGTGTCAACTGTCTCCCAGTAAGCCTTAGTCGTTGTCGCATAACCCCACGGTGCTGCTCCCTTTAAATGCCCCGCCTGAAACGAGCAAATGCCTGCGCTACAGCTAGGTATCTCCTTGAATACGGCAATGTACATCGCCATACCCTGGACCGAGTCGTAAAGTGTGAAACCCGGGTTACTAATGTACCGTTCGACGCCGGACCACGCGAGACTCGGTGCCGTCTGACCTGCGTGGTAACCCGTGATGCTCTGACAGGTGGTAGCTCCCGCACGCGACACATTCATCAGGAGCAGCCCCAGGCTGACGGCCCCACTGCTCACGGCGCGGCGAGCGCGTAGCAGCATACGACGATTGTATTCCTGAACGCGCGATATCAATAGGGGTCTTCGCGTTGAGGCTGGGAGTGGGCTTGAGGTGAGGAGGCGCGACGTCGTCTAATCGATCCTGTGCCTCGTTGCGAGCGTCGTGAAGGTCCCAGCGACCACCAGGTGATCAACAAGGCCGTGCACATCGCCCTGGGCGTCGACATCGACGGCTTCAAACACGTGCCCGCCCCACTCGTCTTGCTCTGAACGTGGCCGACCGGTGCCTGAAGGCGCTCGGGGTCGGGCTGACCGAGGAAGGAGCCGCGCGGGCCGCGAGCATGGGCGTGTCGACCGCAACTTCGCCTACGACCGGCTCCGCATCTTGCTCGCGGCTGGACGCGGCGAACGGCAACCCGTCATGAGACTACGAGCCCGACCCAGCTCGGTAGCGTAGACTCATGATCTCGCGCGTCCCTACTTTCATCCCTACTACTCGGCGGTATCCGCCGGGATCGACGGGCGGTGCGGACGCGAATGCCGAGGTGACGGCACGTGGCGGTACTCGGTGGGCGGGGCTTGGTGATCTACACGATCTTCGAAGGCACCAGCGAGATCCAACGCCTGGTGATCGCTCGGGCGATCAGCGGCCTGCACATCCCGTAGCCGACTGTCCGGTCGTAGGCTTCCGCTCGCACTGTCGGTCGGAGGTGGCCATGGCGTTTCCCAGGATCACGATCAATCCGAACCAGATGGGTGGCCTGCCGTGTATTCGCGGGCTGCGGATCCCGGTCGCGACGGTGATCGGTCAGCTCGCTGCGGGAAGGAGCCACGCCGAGGTGTTGGATGACTTCCCTGACCTCGAGGACGCCGATCTCCTCGCCGCGTTGGAGTACGCGGCCGCGGCAGTCCAAGAGCGCGAGTTGCCCGCGGCTTCGGGTCAGTGAGACTGCTGATCGATCAGAATCTTGCCGTTCGTGTTGCCTCGTTGCTTCGAGGCGCTGGACACGATGCAGTGCACGTCAGCGAGCGCGGCTTGCAGCGCGCCGATGATGAGCAGATCCTCGACCTCGCGGCCGCTGAGTCGCGCGTAGTGGTGTCCGAGGACACAGACTTCGGCGCGTTGTTGAGTCGGTCGGGGGCGACGCTGCCATCATTCGTTCTGTTGCGGACTGCGAACGCGTTGACTCCAGACGAACAGGCTGCCCTGATTGCTGCGAACCTCCCGACGATCGCGGTGGACCTCGAAGACGGCTGTATCGCGGTGCTGTCGCCGCTGCGGATCCGGGTGAGGCCACTCCCGATCCGTCCTGTCGACTGATCTCGCGCGTCCCTACTTTCATCCCTACTACTCGGCGGTACGCGCCGGACCCGACGGAGTGGGTGGACTCGAACGCCGAGGTGACGGCACGTGGCGGCACACGGCGGGCGTGGGTCGGTGATCTACACGATCTTCGAAGGCACCTCGGAGATCCAGCGGTTGGTGATCGCGCGGGCGATCAGCGGATTGCACATTGCGTAGCCAACGGTCCAGGCAGCGTCGATCGGGCCCTCGTCGACCTGTCGGGGAGGCCTGACCTGAGAAGTTGCCTCTTGTGTTATTATGCAAGATGCAATGAGATCGAGAACCTCAGCTGATCAGCTCGAACGAGATGCCGCGGAGGCGTTCGTCCGGGCCGCTCGTGGGCTCGGGCTCCGTGCCGTCTCCGAGCTGTCGAAACAGCGCGGCCATTCCCAGGTGGGCCTGACGATGCCGGATGGTCGGTCGGTTGGCATCGACGTGAAGGCAATGGCGATCCCGTCTGCCGACCGTGTGCGAGACCTGGTTCGAAGTCCGCGGCGGGACGCACTGTCAGTGCTGGTCGCAGATCAGATTTCGTCGCCGGTCCGGGAGCTGCTCAACGACGGTGGAGTCGGCTGGTTCGATCGTCGCGGCCATGTACGACTCGTCGCCGATGGCGTGTTCATCGATGCCGACGTCGCTCCGCAGGCGCGGGTCGCGCGCGCAACGGGCGCACGGCAACCGATCAACGGTCGGTCGGGGCTCGCCGCGGCCGCCGGGCTGCTCGTGCGTCCCGATGACCCGATGGGCGTTTCGGAGATTGCTCGTGTCGCTGGCCTCAACCCGAGTTCGATCACACGCGCGATGACTTCGTTGGTCGACGCGAATCTCGCCGAGCGGTACGGCCGGGGCCAGTACCGACCACTCGCACCCGAACTTTTCTGGGCACTCGCCGACGTGTGGCCGCGCGAGCGAGTGACGATTCGCTGGGCTTCCGCGCCCGGCGCCGACGATCGACTCGCGATCGGGCGCGACCTCACTGGCCCGGGCTGGGCCGCGGCCGGTGTACGCGGTGGGCTCGCATGGGGCGCGCCGCTCGTCGCGACCGCCGACTATCCGATCCATTTCTACGTCCCCGACGACAGCGTCATTCGACGTGTCGTGACGTTGAACGCGGGCGGCGAGGGCGACGAAGCGGTGCTGTCGGCCGACCCGATTGGGTTGATTACCAGCAAGCGCTACGACAGCGACGCGCTGGCGTGGCCGCTTGCCCATCCAGTCTTCTGTGCGCTCGATCTCACCGCGTCTGCACGCGACCGAGAAGCACTCGAACAATGGACGCCAACCGAGGGTTTCGAGCGTGTCTGGTGACGTCACGTTGATCGAGGGCGGTGACGGTGGGGTCAGCCGGCTCGTTCGCACCGCCTCGGCGCTGTTCGGCCGACCGGGATTCGGACCCGCGGCGCTGGTCGGTGGTCTCGCCGTGACGGTTCGGCTGGCCACCGTGCACCGCGCGACAAATGACGTCGATGCCGTCTGTGACGGTGACGCGCCGCTTGAGTACGTCGGTGAGGGCGACGTACGAGGGTCGCAGCGCGTGGAGATCGACGGTGTGAAGGTCGACGTGATGCCGACGTCGCCGCTTCCGGCGACCGCCGCCGGACTCCCCGACGGCGACCTCGATCGGTTGTTCGTACTCGGTCACCGCTGGGCGCTGGAGAGCGCGGAGTCGCTTGTCGTGCGAGTGGTCACCGCAAATGAATCCGGGTTCGGTGGCGCGCACACGCTCGTGGTCGCGGCGGCGCCCGCGCTCGTCGCGTGCAAGTTCCACGCGATCGCCGACCGCCGAGACGCACGTCGCGAGAAACGCGAGAGCGACGCCCTCGACTTGGCGCGCCTGATCGGGGGCCTCGTCCGTACGCCAATGATCGCCCAACAATTCGCGGCCGCGCCGTTCGACCTCGCCGCGCTCGTGTCATCGCAGACCGAGCGCTGGCTCATCGATGATGCCGCCCGCATGGCCCGCCTCATGAACATGAGCACCGGCGCGGGAGATGCCAAGGTGAACCCCGCGGACATCGCAACGATCGGCGAGTTGTTCGTCGAGATGCTGGCCGCGTGACAAGGGGCTCCACGCGGTTGGGCGCGTCCCTACCTTCATCCCTACTACTCGGCGTGCGCGCCGGATTCAGCGGCGATGTCGGACGCGAACGTCAAGGCCACGGCACGTGGCAGTACGAGGCGGGCGTAGGTTGGTGATCGACACGATCTTCGAAGGCACCAGCGAGATCCAGCGACTGGTCATCGCCCGCCATCTCTGGTCTGCACATCCCGTAGTCAGGTCTTCGGACGAGAACGCGAGCGTGTCGCCAGCGCTTTCGCGACCGCGTTGACGACCCGTTCGGCGAGGTCAGCGGCGGCGAGCACGTCGACGGCTTGGAGCTTGCTGTGTGCGAATTGGTCGTATTCTGCGATGCCGCGATCACGTCGTAGTTCGTCGGCATCGTCGATGTCAGAAGCGGCGATCAGCATGGCGAGTTGTGTTCGCGCGTAGGCGAGGACGATGCGATATGCGCCATCTCCGCAGCGTGGTCGGTAGCCGTGTGCGTTCATGTGCGCGGTGATCGCTTTACGGATGGCGTCGTGGCACGCGGCGATGGCGAGCGTGATGTCGTCCTCGGCCAGTGTTCGCGCTGACCGGATGTGACGGCGCGCGTCGTTGATGCGTTCGCCGGCCGCAGCCATGTTCGGCGCCACGGGTTCGGTGTCACGAAGTGCGAGTGCTTCACGGAGCCAGAAAGGCGCGTCGTTGGCGTCGTTGGGTCGTCATGTCCGTCGCAACGGGATCTCGACGAGCGGGCGGCCTCGCAACTGGGCGATGAACGGTTCGGGCTTCTTAGCGTTCCATCGGGCCGGTTCGACGACGATCGGGTTGATGTCGACTCTGAGCGGTGTCTCCAAGTCGCGAAGCGCGCTGTGGACGGTACGTAGCGGCGTACGTCCGACGACGACGATGTCGATATCGTTCGGAGCCGGCCCCGGTTCGCCGTGGTACCGCGCCACCCACGACCCTTCATCCCTACGGTTGCACCACGCAGACGGCACGAAGCGGTGTGCGCGGGTCCGCCGCACGGGGACTGCTCCGAGATCGAGTCCGTTGTCGCGGCACTCCTCGATCGTCGGCCGCGTGCTCCGCAGCCGAGGCCGATCCTCTCGTGACCCCGGAGGAATCGTAAGGAAACTCTAATATCCTTACGAAAACTCCGAGATAGGAGAAGGTTCCGTGGAGGGTCGGACCGTTACGGCGGAATGGCAGGGCCGCTCGATCGAAGCGGCGGATCCCGCTCCGATCGCTCATGCGTCCTTCGTGCTGTCGACTCCGACCATCCGGCGCACCGAACAAGCGGCGGCCGCGGTTCAGCGGGTCGATGATCGCGCCTCGGGCGCATTGGAGGTGACGGGTCGGCTGTTGCTGCGCGCCGAGGGCCTGGCGTCGAGCGCGATCGAGGGGCTGCGCGCAAGCGCCGCGGACGTTGCGCTCGCCGAGGCGGCAGGACCGGATGCGGATGGCGGCAACACCGCGGCGTGGGTAGCCGACAACCTCGCGGTTGTGACCGACGCCCTCGCCGCACGCGGCGCGATTACGACGCAGCGAGTGCTCGCGTGGCACGAACGTCTGATGCGCCACGCGCGTGATATCGACGATTCCCATGTCGGCGCGTGGCGCGACGGCATCGGGTGGGTGGGCGGACCGAATCCGTTGCTCGCCGCGCACGTCGGCGCGCTACCCGGTGCAATTAGTTCCCTGATGATCGACCTGGTCGCGTTTTGCGCGCGCGACGACGTCGACCCGGTGACGCAAGCGGCGGTCGCCCACGCTCAGTTCGAGACGATCCACCCGTTCGCCGACGGCAATGGTCGGATCGGCAGGATCATGATCGGTGTGATCCTCACCGGCCGACTCGATGTTGTGTACCCACCTCCGGTGTCGCTGGAGTTCGCGCGCGACGTTGGCGGATACCAGTCCGGCCTGACGCTGTATCGCCACGGAAACGTCGACGCGTGGGTCGCGTGGTTCGCCGACGCGGTGGTGAAAGCGGCGGAGCGAACCATCGCGGTGCTCGAACAGGTGCTTCGCCTCGAAGCCACATGGGCGGAAGCGACCTCGGGCTTGCGCGCGGACTCGGCAGCGCGCCGTCTCTTGCCGCTCCTACCTGGCCATCCCGTACTCAGTGCGGAAACAGTGCGCGAACTGCTCGGCGTCAGCGGACCGGCGGCACGCGCGGCGCTCGATGCTCTGGCCGACGCCGGCGTCGTTCATGAGATCGAGCGCATTGCGCGAGGCGCCGGGCGTCCGCGTCGCTGGTGGGTCGCCGACGACCTCCTTGCGTTGGTCGGTCGCTGAGCAGGCGCGTGCAGCGCTGAATCCGCGAGGTCGACCCTCGATGCTTTGACCAGTACCAAGGCGTCGGTTCCGGTGACCTGCTCCGCGAGCCAGAAGTACTCGGCGAGCGTGACATACCTCGTCACTTGGCCAACCGGTCGAGCAACTCCTTGTCTCGAGCGAGAAGCTTCCGCGCTCGTGTGGTGAAGTCCTTGTCGGCCCTCACGCGTTCGATCTCGGACGCGAGCGAGTCGACGATGAGGGCGTTGAGGCTTGTTCCCCGAACGCGAGCGACTGCTTCGGCCTCGTCGGCGAGTGCCTCGGGGAGTCGAACGGTGGTCTGTTTGGTCATGCACTCATGGTATCGCAGTATCGCGGTATCGCGAGTTGCGGCGTCTCTACGTCGGCCGACGCGTCGGCTGCGAGCTCACGTTCGTGCGCCCCAATGCTCGACAGCTCGGCCGTTGGCGACTCGCACGATGTCGATGGTCTCGCGGTCGATGTGCTCGCCGTCGCGGCGGCGTCCTCGCCACCGGATCCGGGCGACGGCACGATCGTCGGTCCCGAAGAGATCTTCGATCGAGATCTCCTGGTGCTCGTAGGCGTCGCGGTTCGCACGTACGACCAGCGCGAAGCCGTTGATTCCTCGGACCGGGCCCTGTCCGAGTCCTTGGTGGTCGACGTAGTCCGGTGCGACGACCGCGTCGGCGCCATCAGGGTCGCCGAGGGCGAACATCGCCACCATCGCCCGCAGCACATCGGTCGCGGTCACGGATCAACGCTATTGGAACTTCAGGCCGAGACGAGCACGTCGCGGCGGTTGCACTCGGGCGCGTGCGCGCGAGTCACTCGGGCAAACACACGGACGGGCGGCTCATGCCCAAGAGCACGAGATTGGGACGGCGTGGATGTGGTCGCGGAGTTGCGACGGCGGTCTCGTGTCTCGCGCCCCGTGCCATGGTCAGGAGGCGAGGTCGGCTTCGACGGTGCGCAGGTGGCGTTCGGCCCGTTCGGCGAAGTCGGCTCGGATCGCCCAGGCGGTGCGAGCGACCTTGGCGATGCGCTTCTCGGTCCGGTAGAGCGCGATGCGGTCCGGGTCGAGGCGCCCGGCAACGGATTCGTAGCCGTCGCACAACGCCCGCTCGAGCACCTCGACGGGGAGTGCGAGCGTGCGCTCGGTGTCGAGTTCGGCGGCGAAGGTGGCGATGTCGAGTTCGGGTTCGCCGAGTGCGAAGCGATCGAAGTCGATGAGACCCAGCGCGCCGTCGTCGGCGACGAGCCATTGATGCGTGTGGGCGGATCCGTGCGCGGGAACGAGTTCGCGCGGTCGCAGTTGCTCGTGGCGCTGTTCGATCACCGCACCGACTGCGGCAGCGCGCGCAGCGAGCCCGGGGACCCGCTCGACCACCCGCCGCAGCGCCCGGTCGGTCCTTGCGCGCTGATCGGACGACGGTGCGAGCTGCGCGGGGACCACCGTCGATCGTGCGAGTTCGCCGAGCGCCGCGCCTATGCGCACGCACAGCTCGGCGCCGTCAGGGCCGAACACGCTCGCCGATGCGTCGACTCCCGGTACAACCCCCTGCCACAACGCGCCGGCCGAGGCGTCCCAGCCGACGGGTTCGGCGACCCGAAAGCCGAGTTCGCCGCGCTGACCGGACTCCCAGAGCGCCTCCGCGTCGTGCTGCAACTCGGGAGCGGGGTCGCGCAGCACCTTCACGAAGCGGTCACCCTCGTCGGTGGTGCCGCGCGCCGTACAGCGGCGCCCCGGCCGGTAGCGCACGACATGAAGATCGGTGAGGGCCGCGAGCACGCTCGGGAGCGCCGGCAATCCGGTGTCGTCGGGGAAGCGGTGCACGACGAGCGGACCGGTTTCGGGGTGCACCAGATCGGCCGGGCCTTCGCTGACGAAACCGAGCGTGAGCCGCACCGGCAGGGCGGCGCACACCATCACGAGCACGGCCCACGGATCAGACGCCGGGCGAAAGCGGCCGTACTCCCGTACCCACTCGGATTCAGGCGGCACCTCGGGCGCGACCAGGGTCGCCGAGGCGCGCGTGACCTGCTGCGCGACGTCGGGCGAGGCGAGCGCCGCCAAGCGCGAGGCGTATGGCGACCCTCCGCCGCTCGTGGGCATCGCCGAGCAGCGTAGGGGGAGTGGCCGCGAGCCGGGGCGGTGCGAGCGCTTCACGACCGCCCGGCGGGACGCGAAGTGCAAAATGCGCGACCTCTTGTATCAGCGAGGCGCGATCAATGCACTCCTTCCCGATCCCCACCACCAGCACGATGCCGCGTCCGCCCCAGGATGCGCGACCATTGCCGAACCCGACAGGAGCACGAGCACATGGATCTGGACGACAGCTTCCGGGCCCGGACCAATGGTCTGATCCTGCAGGACGCGCCCCAGCAGCTCGTCGACTCGCTGCGCGGGCTCTTCGCTCCCCGGCCCGCGCCTCGGTCGCGTGTCCGCATCATCGCCGAACTCCTTCGTGACCTCGCTGCCCCCGTTGCAGTCGCCGGCGCCCGCGGTGGGCCGGGAACTCGCCAGATTGTGCACGGCTGGGACGAGGCCGAGTGCGTGTGGAGCGTCGATTCCCGGCGCGACTCGGTCGTGATCGACGGCCACCTGTTGCGTGAAGTCGCGGTGCCGCACGGCGCCCGCGTCTGCGCATGGAGCGGCAGTGGAGTGGCCGAGGCGCCGATCGACGACCTCGGTGAGTTCCGGCTCGAAGTCCCGCTCGGCGAAACCGTGCTGTTGACCATCGACCTCGATGGCCGCGAGATCGTGCTCGGTCCGGTTTCGATCCATGCCTCCGCGCCCGACCGACCCGACGCCCCCACCTGACGATGGCGCCGCGAGCCACCGACCTCCACGCTCGCCTCGAGAGTGTCGTGACGCGCGCCGAACGCGCCGCGCGCGACGATCCGGGAGAGGCACAGCGCCTCGCCACGCGCGTGCTTGGCGATGCACCCGACGACGCGCTCGATCTCGTGGCGCGCGCCAACTACGTCCTCGCGCAGGTCGCGGCAGGCGCGGGCGAGCTTGCCGAGGCGCTCTCGCTCATCGAGCACGCGCAGCAGTCGTTCGAGCACGCCGGGCTGTTCGTCGAGGCGGTCAGGACCAACCTCGGTCGTATCAACGTCCTCAACGAGATGGGCCGGCACCACGAGGCGATCGCCGCCGGCGAGTCGGTGCTGGCGGCACTGCCCCACATCCGTGACGACGCGACGGGAGCCGCCGAGCTCGCCGCGGCCGCGCACCAGAACCTCGGACTCTGCTACGAGCTGACCGGTCGCTTCACCGACGCGCTCGCGTCGTACGCGGCCGCCGAGTCGCGTTACCGAGAGCTTCGCGACGACGAAGGCGTCGGCGAAGTCGCCTACGACCGCGGGCTCGTCCTGCTCGCCCTCGGCCGCGTGAGCGAGGCGCTCACGGTGTTCAACACCGCCGTCGAGGTCTTCGACCGGACCGGCCTGCGCGCCCACCTCGCGGCCGCACTGACCAGCACCGGCGAGGCGTACCTGTTGCTCGGCGAGTTCGCCCGCGCGCTCACTTTCCTCCAGAGCGCCGGCCGCCAACTCGGGACGATCGACGCTCCCTGGCGTGATCGCGGCAACCTGCTCGCGACGGCGCGCGCCTACCTCGCGCTCAACTGCTTCCCCGAGGCCCTCGATGCCTACAGCGACGCCGAGGCGTGGCTCGCCGAGACCGGCATGAGCGCCGATCGGGCCAAGGCGACCTGGGGCCTGGCTCTCGCCCGGGCCGGCCTCGACGACCTCGACGGCGCTCGCCGCGCACTCGACGACGCCGCAAGCGCGTTCGCGTTCTCGGGCCAGTCGCAGTGGCTCGCCGCCGTGCTCGTCGAGCGGGCCGGGATCGAGATCGAGCGAGGTGAAACGCAACTCGCACGGAGCGCCGCAGAGGACGCGCTGCGCGCGGCTCGCGATGCCGGCGCGACCGCCGAGATCGCCCGCGCGCACCTGTGCATCGCCGACACGTGCGGCACGACCGACGCGGCCTCGCACCTCGACGCCGCGGTCGCGTTCGCCGACGAGGCGGGACTCGGGCCACTCCAGGCGGCGAGCTGGCAGGCGCTCGGCCATCACCGCCTACGTTGCGGCCAGGTCGACGACGCCCGTCGCTGGTTCATGCGTGCGGTCGAGCGCATCGAGGCCGTCCGCTCCACAATCGCCCACGAGGCGCTCCTCGGTAACTTCCTGCACGACAAGGTCGGCGCCTACGAAGGGCTCGTTCGCTGCGAGCTCGCCACTCCGGGCTCCGACCGTGGCCGGCGCGTGCTCCATGCGTCGGAACGCTGCCGCTCACGCACACTGCGCGAACTCGCCGATGGCCACATCACCCGCACCTCCACGATCGGATCGGCCGACGCCCACCTCGCCGGCGAACTTGCCGCAGTGCACGTCGAACTGATGGGTGACTGCGAGCCCGAACGCGCCCGCGCCCTTCGTGAACGCGCCGAGCTGCTCGAACGGCGGATCGCGCGGCAACGCCTCGATCGGATCGACGCCAACGTCGATCGCGCCATGTCCACCGGCGACGGTGTCCCGAACGAGGTCAGTGCCCCGACCCTCGGGTATCACACCTTCGCCGACATGGTCGTCGCCGTCATCGCCCTCCCAGGCGTCGACCCGGCGGTGGTCGAACTCGAAGTCACGACGAAGACCGTCGCACGCGAGCTGGAGCGCCTGGCGATCCAATGGGACCGTTGCCGGCTCGGTCCCGAGTTCGTGCAGCGGCACCTCCGCAACCTCAACGCGTCGGCCACGCGTGTGTTGCGGACTTTGCACGATCAGTTGATAGCTCCGGTCGCTCACCTGCTCCCGGCCGGTGGCGCGCTCACCGTGCTCCCCTACGGGGAGCTGCACGCGGTGCCGTGGAGCGCGCTCGTCGACGGCGTCGCCGGCTCGCTGCTCGACCGCTACGAGATCACCGTGGGCCCGAGCCTTACCCTGGCCGAGCGCTGCCGCGAGCGCGCCGCCCGCCGCCGCGCGCGCGTCGCCGTGGTCGGAGTCGCCGACGAGTTGGCGCCGGCGGTCGCGTCCGAGGTCGACCTGGTCGCAGACCGCCTGGCGAGCCCGATCAAGTTGGCCGGACCCGAGGCGCTCGCGGATCGCGTGCTCGAAGCCGTCGGCGGCGCGGGCATCGTCCACCTCGCCGGGCACGGTTGGTGGCGTTCCGACAACCCGATGTACTCGGCGGTTCGGGTCGCCGACCGGTGGCTCACCGCCGCCGAACTCATGAACTGCGACCTCGACGGCGCGCTCGTCGTGCTGTCGGCCTGCGACACCGGCCGGGTACGGGCCCTGCCCGGTGACGAACTGCACGGGTTGGCGCGGGCCGTGCTGGGAGCCGGCGCGGCATCGCTCGTTGCGTGCTCCTGGCCTGCCGACGACAATGCGACCCACGCCTTCATGGACAACTTCTACGCTTTTGTCGCAGACTGTTACCCTACGTCTCGCGCGGTGCGCGAATCGCAGATCGCGCTGCGTGAGCAACATGTGCATCCGTACTACTGGGCGGGCTTCCAGGTGATCGGGTCGCCGTGACCCCGGAGCGACCCCCCGAACGCGGCTCCAGGGCGGGAATGCAGGGATGAGGCACAGGTTCACGGCCCGGCGGGTCATCGCCGCGGTGGCGGCGCTCGGCGCACTTGGTGCGTTGACCATGCAGGCGCGCTCGGACGCGATCGACGAGATCGACGAGATCGACGAGATCGACGAGATCGCGCCCTCCGCTGTCGAAACGACGGTCGCCCCCGATGCTTCCGCCCTCGACGCTTCCGCAGCCGACGCTTCGGCACCCGACTCGACGGCGACGGACGCGCCCCTGAGTGATCCGGCCCTGAGTGATCCGAGCGTGGCTACCGCAGCCGTCGGGCCGCCACCGGCGGTCGAGATCGTCGTCGAGATCGACACCAACTTCGTGTCGTTCGCCTCGTTGAACGCCGCCTTCGGCACGACCGTGGTCGACGTGCTCACGGGTATCGACGACGTGGCCCTGCTCCGGGCCCCCGCCGGCAGCGACGGTGCCGCGCTGGCACTCGCGCTACGCGCGGTTCCCGGTGTCGAGTTCGCCGACGCGAACGACGCGATCGAGCCGCCCGAGGTGTCGGCCGACCGCATCTACCGCTGGTCCGAGAGTGCGCCGGCCGCGGCCACCGACCCCTACGCCCACGCCCTACTCGGCCTCGACGCGGCACACCTGATCTCGCGTGGTGGTGGGGTCGTCGTCGCCGTCGTCGACTCCGGAGTGCAACTCGATCCCGAACCGCACCCCGACCTGGCGGCAGTGCTCGTCCCCGGCTTCGACTTCGTCGACGGTGATGCCCACCCCGACGACATCGGCGACGGTCGTGACAACAACGGCAACGGTGTCGCCGACGAGAGCGTCGGGCACGGCACGCACGTCGCCGGCATCGTGCACCAGGTCGCGCCCGCCGCGTCGATCATGCCGATCCGGGTCCTCGACTCCGATGGCGGGGGTGACGAGTGGGCGGTCGCCAAGGGCGCCCTGTACGCGGCCGATCACGGCGCACAGATCGTCAACCTGTCGCTCGGTCGGTCGGGTTCGGCGACCGTGCTCATGCGGGTCGCCGACGAGTTGCGCCGCCGGAGCGTGTTCGTCGTCGCGGCCGCCGGCAACGAGGGTCGGGAGGTGCACCAACGACCCGCGGCGGCGCGTTGTGTGCTCGCGGTGGTGAGCACCGGCCCGACCGATGCGGTGTCGCCGTTCTCGAGCTTCGGGACCTGGGCCGACGTCGGCGCTCCCGGCGAGGCGATCGTGTCGAGCTTTCCCGGTTCGAGCCACGCTTCGTGGGACGGGACCTCGATGGCAACGCCCTTTGCCGCCGGTCAGGCCGCGCTGATGAGGGCGCTCGATCCGACGCTCAGCGTTGGCGAACTCCTCGGCTACATCAAGACGACCGCGGTGCCGTACTCGGCCGCGGCGTACCGGGCGGGCGTGGGGCGGATCGACCCCACGGCCAGCCTGCAGGCCGCGCAATTGCGGACGCCGCTGCAGGTCGACGAATCCGTCGTCGACGAACGTTGCTTCGAACTCGACTACGACGACAACGACTGATCCGTGCCGGTTCCGGCGGGAGTGGTGCCGGCGTCGTCGAACGCTGCCAGGGCGGCTTCCAGCTGGCGCAAGCATCGCTGGCGGGTCGGGCCGATGCTGCCGATCGGCATTCCGAGCCGCGCGCTTACCTCCTCGTAGCTCGGCTCGGTGCCCGACAGGTAGAGCAACTGCACCAGTGCGCGGCAGCGCTCGCCGAGGGTGGCGAGGCCGGCATCGATCCATATCAGCGTGTCGACCCGGTCGGCGTCGCTGACGGTGCCGGCGTCAGTCGTGCCCGCGTCGTTGCCGCGCGTCGCCACGTCGTCCGGAGTCTCACGCCAGCGAGAACGGGCGCGACGCCAACTCTGTCGGCGCGCAACGGTCGCGAGCCATGCGCCGATCGCGGTCTCGTCTCGGATGCTGTGGAGTTGGATCAACAACTCCGTGAACGCCATCTGCGCGATGTCGGCGGCGTCGTCGGGGCTGAGTCCGATCGTAAGCGGGATCGACCAGACGAGGCGCGAGTACCGATCGACCAAGCCGTCCCAGGCCCGCGCGTCACCGGCGCGCAGTCGTTCAAGGACGCCTGCGTCCGACATGCCGGGCATGTCGGGATGATGGTGTGCGCCCCCGCGAGCGGCCGCAGCCACCCGCGAATGGTCTCACGCCGGCGGCGTCGGCGTCAGAAACAGGAGGCCGACACCGGGTTCGGAGTGACGGACGCCGCACCGCTCAGCGCGTGCAGGGCGCGCAGCGGCGAGATCCGTCCGGTTCCTGCGTCGGTCGCGGCCGGGACGTAGGGAACCGTCGCGCCCTTGATCACGGTCATGACCGCCCCGACGCTGGCGTTCGGGACCCGCGCCCGGATGAGGGCGGCTTCGCCGGCCACGAAGGGCGCGGCCATCGATGTCCCGTCCCACGACGCGTAACGCGACCCAGGGAAGCTCGACACGATCGCCTCGCCCGGCGCGCCGACGTCGAGGTAGTTCCCCGTCGTCGAGAACGTCGAGACTGCGTCGGTCGGACCGGTGCTCAGGACCGCGAGCGCGCATTTGGCGACCGCGGGCTTCGTCGTGCGGCCCCGCCCGTCGTTGCCCGAGGCCACGACCGTGACGATGCCGCGGGCGGCGAGACGGCCGACCATGTGGACGAGCAGCGCGGCCGATCCGTGCCGTCCTGCCGACAGGTTCACGACGTCGATGTTGTTGCTCTCGGCCCAAGCCATCGCCTGAGCGGCGCGCCACTCGTCGCCGCCCCCGTCAGAGTCGAGGACTCGCAGCGGCACGATCCGGGCGTTCGGCGCGGTGCGGTGGACGATCCCGGCGACATGGGTGCCGTGACCGAAGCCCTCGTCGATCTCGCCGTTGCCGTTGTCGTCGAGCCCGTCGGCGATGTCGTCGGGGAACCCGTCGTTGTCGATGAAGTCGACGCCGGGGTCGAGCACTTGAGCGAGGTCGGGGTGTGGCCGTGGCGAGAGCTGGACGCCGGTGTCGATGACGGCGACCCTGATCCCGCCACCGCGGCTGATGGCGTGGGCTGCGTCGAGTTCCAACAGTGCGTCGGCGTACTGGTCGCCTGCCGCCTGAGGGGTGGCGAGGGTCCAACGGTAGATCCGCTCAGCGGTGATCTCGGCCGGCCGCACGTCGGCGTTCAACTCGGCGAACAGAACCCCGGGCATCACGGCCATCTGGTCGGCGAGAACGTCGCTGTCGACGCCGACCGCGGCCTCCACGAGGTAGAGACTCGGGTCGGCGGCCATGACGTCGAGGGTGACGGTTCCGGCCGCGCCGTTGACGGCGTCGATCGAGGTGAGGGCGGGGTCGATGTGGACGACGATCTCGCGCGTGATCGTGACCGGGTCGCTGTCGCCGGTGTCGGCGTCGGCGGGAAGAGGGCCGTCGATGATCGGGAAGTCGCCCATGCAGCCCGCGGCGACGATCGCGGCCGTCAGGATCGGAACGATCGCCCGAATTCCTCGGCTTCTTCTTCCTCGGTTTCTCTGCATCGCTTCCGGAACTCCTCGTCGTCCCCACGATCGCCACATCGTCTCGGTTTGGCGCCAGGTCTCCCCGGGGACCCGTCGGCCAGGGCTCGTTTCGCTCCTCAGACCTGGTCCAGTACCTCGATTGGCCCGGCCACGATCTCGTGGTCGTGGCTGCGCAAGCAGAAGCCGTAGTCACCCCGGTCGAGGCCCTCGAATCGGAAGCAGCCTTCGAGGTCGGTCTCGGTGCTGGCGACGGCGATGCCCTCGATGCGCAACTCGACGGTGTAGTCGAGCGACCCGCCACCGTGGGGAAGCACCTGGCCGTCGACGGAAATCGCGTCACGGGCGAGGCGATCGGTCCACATCGTGAGCGCCAGGTCGGCCCGGCTCGATGACCAGACGAACTGGCGCCGCGCATCAGCGATCACCGCGGCGCGGGTCCCGAACACCCGGTCGACGTCGCTGTCGAAGACGATGTTGGCGATTTCGGACTGGAACTCCGTCACGATGGCTGCCTCCGGTTCGGCGCGGACGTCAACCAGTGCGGTCAGGACCCCGCCGTGATACGTGCACGCGACGAAATGTTGGGCATCACAGGCTCATCCGTCCTCAATCCGGGCTCGATCCGTCCGGCGGACGAGGCCGACGCGATGTGCCCACAGCGCCGCCTGGGTGCGATCCGACACACCGATCCGCTGGAAGACGTGGGTGAGGTGCGTCTTGACGGTCTTCTCGCTGATCCCCAACTTGCGGGCGATCAGCTTGTTCGGCAGACCTTCGGCGACGAGAACGAGGACATCCATCTCCCGGTCGGTGAGGTCGGTCGCGGGACGCGCGGCCTCGCGCCGGGCCAGCAGTACCGATGCGGCGCGCGGGTCGACGGGCGTCTCGCCCCTCGCTGCCGATCGCACCGCCTTGGCGAGGTCCTCGGGATCGGCGTCCTTCAGGAAGTAGCCGGTCGCGCCGGCGTCGAAGGCGTCGAGGATCCGGTCTCGATCACTGTGCGAGGTGAGCACGAGAACCCGGACTTCCTCGTGGTCGTTCGTGATCACCCGGGTCGCGGCGATGCCGTCGAGGTTCGGCATCGACAGGTCCATCACCACCACATCGGGTTCACATTCCCTCACGAGATCGATCGCCTCGTTGCCGTCGGCAGCGAGGCCGACGACGGAGATGTCGTCGGTCGCGGCGAGGAGCCGCTGGATGCCGGCGCGCACGACGGCGTGGTCCTCGGCCAGCACGACTCGGATCACCGGTGTACCCCAAAGGTCAAACGTAGCCGCGTCCCCTCACCTGGCGCACTGGCTCGTTCGAGTTGTGCGCCGCGACCGGCTGACGCGTCGAGTAGAAACTGCAGTCCGAAGTGCCCGATGACCGAGGCCTGGTCGGGCTCGAAGCCGACGCCGTCGTCGACGACTTCCATCACCGTGGCGGATCCATTGCGCCGCACCGCCAGGTCGATTCGGCTCGCGTGCGCGTGCTTCAACGTGTTGCGGATCGCCTCTTGCGCGACCCGGAACGCGAGTGCCTCGTCGTCGGGTTCGAGCCGGACCTCGCGGTCGTACTCGAGCTGGGTCTCCAGACCGTCGCTCTGGGCGCGGGCGAGCAGGTCGACGAGCGCGGACTCGAGTCCCTCACGCCGCAGGTTCGGTGGGTAGAGGTCGACGAGCAGGGTGCGAAGCTGGCGGATGCCACGGCGCGTCGCGGACGCGGCGTCGCGGAGCCCGGCGCGCCCGCGAGGGTCGACGTCAGGCCCGAGTTGGTCGAGCGCTCCGGCGATCGTGAACGATACGCCCGCGAGGTCTTGCACGATGCCGTCGTGCAGGTCGCGTGCGATGCGTTGGCGCTCGTCGTCCGACGCGCGGATGGCGCGGTGCAGCAGCCGCTCACGATCGAGTTGCTCGGCCCGCAGCCGCCGCGACAGCGAGATCGTGAGGAGCAACTGCAACAGGACCAGCGCGAGCAGCGAGCCGACGACGATCGGTGCGTAGACGCGCAGCAACCGGTCGCGCGACTCGGTGACGGATTCGTACGGGAAGTAGGCCTCGAACAGCAGCGGTGTGCCTTCGCGCGTTGCGACGCTCGTGTACACCTCGAGCAGGTTGGTGCCCGGTGGCTCGTATTGGTTCTCGGCCTCGGACAGGTCGCTGACGCCGGATCGGCTGCCGCTGTGGGCAAGCACCGACTCCTTGTCGGCGTCGAACTCGAACTTTCGTCCGATCAGGCGTGGCTCGTTCGAGTAGACGATCACACCGTCCGCGCGCCACAGCTTGACGCGCGTGGCGCCGGCGTCTTCGAGGCGTTGCGTCACGTCCCGGTCGAACTGGGTGACGGCTGCCGGCTCGATGCGGGTCAGCGCGTCGGTGAGGTCGGGCTCGACGATCCCGCGCGCCATGACGAGCGCCTGCTGCTCGGCGCTGCGCACCGACTCGTCGGTGCTCGTCCGGCGCAGCAGGAACACGGCTCCTGCCGCGAGGATGACGATGGCGATCATTCCGCCGATGGTGTACTGCACGACGATCGAACGGACCGAGCGGTTGCGCTGCCGTTCGAGGCGTGGCGCGATCGACAGTGGGCGCTCGGCGAGTGTCATCGACCGAAAGATTGGCTCCGCTCGGGCCTGCTCGCCAATCATCACACTGGCACCGCGCTCGAGGCGAGGCGCACGTGTCCCGCTTGGAACCCCGCGAGCCGCTGGTACAGACCGCCCGAGCGGAACAGCGCGTCGTGCGTTCCCGCCTCGATGAGCCGGCCGCGTTCGAGGACGAGGATCAGGTCGGCGTCGCGGACCGTCGAGAGGCGATGCGCGATCACGAGACGTGTGCGGCCGGGCGGAAGGTTGTCGAGCGCGTTGAGGAGCAACTCCTCGGATGCCGCGTCGAGCGCCGAGGTCGGTTCGTCGAGGATGACGATCGGTGCGTCACGCAGGATCGCCCTGGCGATCGCGACTCGTTGGCGCTGGCCACCCGAGAGGTTTGCGCCACGCTCGCCAATGTGTGTGTCGAGGCCGTCGGGGAGCCGCAGTGCGAACTCGTCGACGAGTGCGAGACGCGCCGCGCGCTGCACGTCGGCAGCGGTCGCACCCCGCCAACCAGAGACGATGTTCTCGCGCAACGTCCCGTCGAGCAGCGTGGTGTCCTGCAGCACGACGGCGACCTGACGGCGCAGCGACATCAGATCGTGCTCGCGCACGTCGAGGCCGTCGACGAGGACACAGCCCGATTGCGGGTCCATGAGGCGCGGGATGAGTGCCGCAACGGTGCTCTTCCCCGCGCCGGTCGGGCCGACGAGCGCGACCGTCTGGCCCGGCTCGATCCGGAACGACAGGCCGTCTAGCACCTGCTCGCGGCCGTAAGAGAAATGCACCTGGCGGAACTCGATCGCGCCGAGCACCGGAACGGGAATGGCGTCGATGCGGTCGCGGATCTCGCGCGGCGTCGCCATGACGTCCCAGATACGTTCGGATGCGGCCGCACCCTTCGAGACGATGTTCGAGAGCTTCGACAGCGCCTTGATCGGCTTGAACAGCGATCCGATGTAGCTCAAGAAGACGAGGAGTACGCCGAGGCTCAAGCGCCCGTCGAGGACGCGCTGAGCTCCGAACCACAGCACCATCGCCGTGGAGACCGCGCTGGCGACGTCGACCATCGGCGCGAAACGCGCCTGGAGTCGTACCGCCTCGACCCCGGCGTCGAGGCTTGCCTGCGCGGTGCGGCGGAAGCGGCCGGTGCGTTCGTGCTCGAGCGTGAAGGCCTGGACGAGGTGGATCGACGCGAGCGTTTCGGTCGCCGTCGACGCCAACGCACCGTCGGCCTTGCGAGTGCGTCGCGCCGCGAGCCGGAGTCGCTGGCGCGAGCGGTGCGTCGCCCAGGCGAGCGGTGGCACTGCACACAGGGCGACGAGGGTGAAGATCGGATCGAGCGCCAGCATGACGACGAACATGCCGAGCAGCAACACCATGCTCGGGAGCAACGTCGCCAGCACCTGGACAAGCATGTCCTGCGTCGCGCCGACGTCGCTCGTCACCCGCGCCACCAGATCGCCGACACGGTGCGAGCCGTGGTAGGCGAGAGACAGGCGTTGCAGGCGTTCGAGCACTGCGGCGCGCAGGTCGTTGCCGATCCGCAAACCCGCCTCGCTCAACAACCGCGCGGCCCAGTACGCGGCGAGCGCGCCGACGCCGACCAGTCCGATGAGCACCCAGAAGGCGAACGTGAGCCGCCACGCCGCGGCACCGTTGGAGAGAGGTTCGTCGGTGTCGAGCACGTGGTCCACGACATAGCGCAGCGGCCAGGGCTGCGCGAGCGACATGATGACGTCGACCAAGGTGAGCAGCGCACCGCCGACCAGCATCGAACGATACGGTCGGATGTAGGCGCGGAAGCGCCGCAACGTCGAGATCATCGGACCGAGGCGGGCACGAGTGTCTCCAGACGGCGTGCGGCACGGGTCGCCCCGTCGATGGCGATGCCGGCGGAACGCAGGGCGTCAGGGGCGAGCCGGCGGTCGCGCTCGAGCAACCACGCGACCTCGGGGGCGGGCGCGCACTCGTCGACGACGTCGGCGAGGCCGAGCGCGGCCAGCCGTCCGGCGCGGATCGCCTGCTCGCGTCGTGGCGCCCGACGCGGGACGAGGATCGGCCGGATCCCGGCTGCGAGCGACTCGAGCGTCGAGTTGTATCCGGCCATCTGCAGTACCGCGCCCGCACGGGCGAACAGGTCGACACAACCGGGTGCGTTGCGGACGATGCGCAGTCGTTGCCGCGCGCAGCCGTAGCTGTCGGCGGCCGCGTCGATCGCCTCGGTCGCGTACGGACCGGCCACGAGCAGACCGGTGCGGCGCGCGGAACGCGCGATCAACGCGACGCCGAGACCGAACACCGCGTCGCCGTCACCGCCGCCACCCGCCGCGACCACGAGAAGGTTGGGGTTGCGGCGAGTCGGCGACGCCGGCTCGACGACCCAGCCGCAGTAGTTCGGTCGCATCGGCAAGCCGTACTCGGCCTCGTGGTCGCAGAAGTTGCGGGCGCCGTAGACGAGCACCTCGTCGAAAACGCGCTCGACGTCGTGCCAGCCTTCGCCGGCCAGCTCCGCACGGACCGGCTCCGGCTCGTCGAGGATGTCGCGCAGACCGAGCACGATCGACGCGCCGGCGCTGCGTGCGCGGTCGAGCCCGGCGCGCAGTTCCCCGCCGATGCCGTAGGGGTGTCGATCGACGATCACGCAATCGGGTCGGAACTCGTCGACCGCACGGGTGAATGCCTCGGACCGGCACTGCAACGCCGCTTCAAAGCTGATCGTGCCGTTGCAGTACGCGCCGTCGCGGTCCTTGACGAGCGGCGGGACGGTGATGACCGACAGGCGGTCGTGACCGAGCCAGCTGGGGCGCATCGCGACGCCGGTGACGAGCGCGACGTGTGCGGTCGGGTCGCGTCGCAGGATCTCGCGGGCGATCAAGGTGTTGCGCCGCGTGTGACCGAGCCCGAAGCCGTCGTGTGACGAGAACAGATAGCGAGGCACCGCCCCACTGTCGGTGAGGCGAGGTTCCGGTTTGTAGTGGACGATCGTCGTACGACCTGGGGTGTACGACCTACGGACCATTGCAACGCGGACGTGGCGGTCGTGATCATCGGTGCACGTGGAGTGGTCAGCGGGCGAACCGGTCGATCCGGGTACGCCGGCACCGAGGAGGGACGAGGAAGCGATGCGTGTCGTTGTCGCCGGGCAGGGGTATGTGGGGCTGCCGCTTGCCATGCGGGCCGTCGAGGCCGGCTTCGACGTCGTCGGCTTCGATGTCGATCTCGCCAGGGTGAAGCGGCTCTCCGAGGGCGACTCGTTCGTCGAAGACGTCCCGTCGGTGGAGTTGCGGGCGGCGCTCGACTCGGGTCGCTATCTCGTCACCGACGACGAACTCACTCTGCTCGGTTTCGACGTCGCGATCATCACGGTGCCGACCCCGTTGCGTGACGGCTCGCCCGACCTGTCCTACATCGAAGCCTCGTCCGCGGCCCTGGCAACGCATTTGCGTGAGGGCTCGCTCGTCATCCTCGAATCGACGACCTATCCCGGGACCACCGACGAACTTGTCGTGCCGTTGCTCGAGGCGGGCTCGGGGTTGCGCGCGGGGACCGATTTCTCGGTCGGCTACAGCCCTGAGCGCATCGACCCCGGCAATCGGGTCCACACCTTCACGACCACGCCGAAGATCGTTTCCGGGATCGACGACGATTCTCGTGAACGGGTCCGTGCCTTCTACGCGCAACTCGTCGAGCACGTCGTCGAAGTGTCGTCGGTGAAGGCAGCCGAGCTGGCAAAACTGCTCGAGAACACCTTCCGCCATGTCAACGTCGCGCTCGTCAACGAGCTCGCGATGTTCGCGGCCGAACTCGACATCGACGTGTGGGAGGCGATCGACGCCGCTTCGACGAAGCCGTTCGGGTTCATGCGGTTCACTCCCGGTCCCGGCGTCGGGGGCCACTGCCTCCCAATCGACCCGAGCTACCTGTCGTGGACCGTGCGGCGCCGCCTGGGCCGGTCGTTCCGCTTCGTCGAGCTCGCGAACGACATCAACGACCACATGCCCGACTACGTCGTGAACCGCGCGATGCGTCGCCTCGGGCGGGTAGGGCTAGCGCTCTCGCGCGCGAACGTGCTCGTGCTCGGCATCGCGTACAAGCGCAACTCGAGCGACGTGCGCGAGTCTCCGGCGGTCGCGATCGTCGAACGCCTGATGCACGAGGGCGCGACGGTCGCAGTCGCCGATCCGCACGTCGTCGAATTCCCCGAGCGGATCGGGGCGGCCATCCCGATGGAGGCACGCGCGGCTGCGTATCGCTGGGCCGACCTCGTGATCTTGGCAACCGACCACGACGCGTTCGACCTGCATGCGCTCGCGGGCGCAGACGTTGCGGTCCTCGACACGCGCGGCCGGATGGAGGGCGAACGTGTGGAGCGACTCTGACGTTCCCTGGCGCGCTGATCGCAGCGCACGCGGCGGTCTCGCCGACGGGTCAGTCCGCGGCGACCGCGGCGGTGAACGTTTCGAGCGCCTCGAGGGTCCGCTCGACGCGCTCGGGCCAACGGCTCTTGACGCGACGCAGTGGTCGGTCGAGCCGTCGCAGTACGCAGGCGGCCAGGTACCAGTCGAGCGCCTCGGGACGCTCGCCGCGGGCGCGCACGAGCGCGTCGGTGACCTCGAACGCCGCGTCGAGGTCGCCCGCACGCCCGCTGATCAGGTTGGTCGCGAACGCAGCGACGTCGATGGCGGGCGCGTCGGCCGCGAGGGTGTCGGTGTCGACGACCACGAGGCTGCCGTCCGTTCGCTCGATGAGTTGCCCGACGTTGAGGTCACCGTGGGTCATGACCTTGGCGACGCCGACCGGCGCGTGTGCCGCCAGCCGGGCGACGATCCGATCGACGCGACGCGCAAGGTCCGGGCGAGCGAACGTCACGAGCCCAACGACGTGCACACAGGCGGAGAGCAGATCATCGACGCCCCGCTCGGGCAGGCGATCGGCCGCCAGGCGATTGAGACGCGTGCCGTGCAGGTGCGCCAGGACGTCCGCCACCTCGCCGACGCGGCGCAGCGCATCGCCGCGTTCGAGGGTGCGGCCCTGTATCCGTGCCGCAACGACTGCGGCGTGCTCGACATCGAGATGCAGGGCGTCGGCGGTCGGAACGGCGAGCGCGGCATCGTGCGTACGTTCGAACGCGGCGACGGCGTCCGCGGCGCTGCGGTGATACTTCACGACGAGGTCATCGCTTCCGAGCACGGCCCGTCGGGCGGGGACCCACGCGAGCCGTTGCCACTCTCGGGCCAACTTTCTGGCCCACTGTCCGGTCCACCTTCTGGCCCACTGTCGCGGTTCTTTGTCGCCGAGCGCCGCGACCACGATCGCGTCAGGGCCGGCGGCGAGGGCGGGAAGGCCCGGGTCGTCGGGATACCAGTGGAGCGCCGGTTCTGGTTGTTCGGTATCGGTGGTCGCGACAAGATCGCGAGCGTCGTCGGCCGCGTCGGTCGTCGGACCGTCGAGCACGGCGACCGCGCGGACGCTGAGCCGCCGTGCCGGCAGGTAGTCGATGTACCGCAGCCGCACGTCACGCACGGTCCGACCGACGTCGTCGGAGCGCAGGCACGTGGCCGCGAGCGCGGCCAGGCGCTCAGGGTCGAGCAACGTCGTCGCGTGCTTGAGCGCGGGATCGGGAGGGGGAAGCGGTGGTGATCGTCGATTTCCGCCGGTCGTCGCGCCCTGGTCCATGCGGCGGCGAACGCTACCGGGCGCTCCTGCGCGTCGCCGTGGTCGTGTCAGGGTGGCCGCGGGTCTCTGAGACGTTCGCCCTCAACGAACTGCTCGCGCTGCACGAGCGGGGCATGCTCGCTGCCGTGTTCGCGACGAAGGCGGGCGATCCCTCGCTGCGCCAACCCGGCTCAGAGACGCTCGATCCGTTCGTCACCGTGTTGCCCGACGTCAGCGCAGATGAACAGGCCCGCATCGCGGCCGACTTGCTCGCAGCCGAGGGCGTGCACGCCGTCCACGGATACTTCGCACATCAGCCCGCCGAGGTCGCGCAACTCGCGGCGGGACGGCTCGGTGTTCCGTTCGGCTTCAGCGTGCACGCGCTCGACGTTCGCAAGGTGGCGCCTTCGGTGTTGCGCGATCGCGCCGCGGCCGCGGCGGTCGTCGTGGCGTGCAACCACGACGCCGCGAGAACGCTCGTCGCCAACGGCTCCGCGCCGGTGTTGTTGCCGCACGGGGTGGACACGCGCCGGTTCGTATGGCGCGAACGAAGCTGCACGGGCGACGTCCGCGTGCTGGCCGTGGGGCGACTCGTACCGAAGAAAGGCTTCGACGTACTCATCGACGCGTTCGCGCGACTCGACCGGCCGGCCGAACTGCGCATCGTCGGCGAAGGGCCCGAACGGGCGCGGCTCGAAGCACGTGCCGCGCGACTCGGGCTGAGCGGGGTGGGCGGATCGAGTGGGGTGGTCCGGTTCGACGGTCGGCGCACGCACGCCGAGCTCCCCGAGTTGTACGCCGAGAGCGACATCGTTGCGGTCCCGTCGGTCGTCGACCTGAACGGCGACCGCGACGGGCTCCCCAACGTCGTGCTCGAAGCGATGGCGAGCGGCTGCGCGGTCGTCGCGAGCGATGTGGCCGCGATCGGGGCCGCAGTCCATCATGGCGAGAACGGGCTGCTGGTCCCGCCCAACGACCCCTCGGCGCTGGCGGCCGCACTCGGCGCGCTCGTCGACTCGCCGTTGCGGCGCCGGCGGTTCGGTCTCGCGGCGCGAACGACCATCGAGGCCGACTACGGGCTCGCCGACTGCGCGTCGCGCTTTTGCGACGCGCTCGAAGGCCACTATGTGTAGCCCGCTGGCTCCTGCGTGGCACTCGTCGACCACACGGCGCGGTGGCGCCACCTCGGGTGCGGTCGCGTACGTCGTCAAGGGTTGGCCGCGGCGTTCGGAGCTGTTCATCGCCAGTGAGATCCACCGGCTCGAGCGCCTCGGCGTGGCAATCCGCCTCTACGTCAGCAAACCCGCCGACGAGCGCGACCGTCACACGATCGTCGACGAGATCAGAACCTCGCCGGTCTATCTGCCGGCGACGACCTCGCTCTCGGCCGAGCCGTACTGGTCGTGGCTTCGCTCGAACGCGCCGAAGTTCACCGGCGCGCTCGCACGCGTCGCCCGACGCCACCCCGTCGGATTGCTTCGCGCGGCGCGCGACGCGGCGGCGCAGTCGTTCCGGGCACGCAAGGGGTGGATCCCGCGCAAGATCTACACCAAGGAATTGCTCCTCGCCATCGCCCTCGCCGACGAGATCGACCGGGCCGGCGATGTGCGTCACCTGCACGCCCACTTCGCACACGGCGCGACGACCATGACGTGGATCGCCGCCACGATCTGCGCGAAGCCGTTCTCGTTCACCGGCCACGCCAAGGACATCTACCGCGAGTCGCTCAACCCGGCCGGGTTGCTCGCCCGCAAGCTGCGCGCCGCCGAGTTCGCCTGCACCTGCACCGGCGCCAACGTCGAGTATCTCAGGGCCGTCGAACCCGGCGCAGCGATCCATCTCGTGTACCACGGCTTGAACGCGGAGTTCAGTGAGCTGCTCGCGCGCGCGCCGGCCCGCGCGACACCGGCACGCACCCGGATTGTGAGCGTCGGCCGGTACGTGTCGAAGAAGGGCTTCGACGTCCTGCTCGACGCGGTCGCCGACGTCCGCGAACGCGGCCGTGATGTCGAACTCGTGTTGATCGGTGAGTCCGGTGACCAGGACGCGCGCATCCGCGATCGCATCGTCGCGCTCGGGCTGGGCGACGTCGTCGAGATGCGCGGCCCCGCGAGCCAGGCCGAACTGCTCGCGGAGTACCGCCGGTCGAGCCTGTTCGCGCTCGCCTGCCGTATCGACGATGACGGTGACCGCGACGGCATTCCCAACGTGCTTGTCGAGGCGATGGCCGCCGGCCTGCCCGTCGTGTCGACGGCGGTGTCAGGTATCCCCGAGCTCGTCTGCTCGGGCGAGAACGGATTGCTCGTGGCACCGGAGTCACCGCCCGCGCTCGCCGACGCCATCTTGCGGATCGCCGAGGACGAGCTGCTGGCGGCCCGGCTGGCGCGGGCCGCGGCGAAGACCGTGTCCGAACATTTCGACGGCGATGTGCTGGCGCGGCGGCTCGTCGATTTGTTCGCCCTTGGCCCCGCGCGCGGTGAGCACCCCGGCCGCCGCAGCGCGGCGGTCCTGCGCGATCCCGTCTTGGGGACGAGCGCACGATGAACCGTGAATCGGTGCTCGATCACCCGTCACTCGCGTCGCCCACGCGCCCGTTCGCGCCGATCGTGTGCGTGATCGATCACCTGCACCGGTCGCGCGCCATCGCCGACGACGCGGTTGCCGGTCGGTTCACCCACGCGGGCGCGACGCTCGAGTTGGGATCGTCGCCGGACTGGCTGCACGACGGGCTGCCCGGCGACGAGGAGTGGCGAATCGAGTGGGTCAAGTTGTACGAGGGTATGGATCTCGCCGCGGCCTTCCAGGAGACCGGCGATCAGCGTTACCTCGACACCTGGGTCCGGCTTGTCGACTCGTTCGTCGAGCAGGTCGAAGTCGGGTCCGACACGTCGGATGTGTCGGCCCGCCGAATCCAAAACTGGCTCTACAGCGCGCAGCGCTTTGCCTCCGCACGCGGAACCCAGTATCCCGCCGGCTTTGTCGAACGGCTGGCGGCCCGGCTCGCGCTCGACCTGGCCCACCTGCGCGATCACCTCACCGCGGAACGCAATCACCGCACCCTCGAGCTGTACGCCCTCGTGCTCGGCGGGATCGCGTTGTGGGACCGAGCGCTTGCGACGTTTGCGCTCGACGAACTCGCGACGAACGCCGCGACCGACATCTGGTCGGATGGCGTCCATCGCGAGTGCTCGAGCGACTACCACATGATCGTCGCTCGTTCGTTGCTCGGTGCAGTCGTCAACGCCAACGCCTCGGGTCTGGGTTGCCCGGAGCGGTTGTGCTCGCGCGCCCACGCGGCGCTGCGCTTCGGCCTGCACCTCCAGAGCCCCGACGGCACGACGCCGGCGTTGTCCGACGGCGACCGCGGCGAATTCGGCGAGCTGTTCGCGCTCGCGGCCAAGGTCTTCGACGATCCGCAGTTCGAGTGGGTGGCATCGCGCGGCCGCACGGGTTCGCCACCGTCGGAGCGCAACGTCGTGTTCCCGGTGGGCGGCTACGTCGTGCAGCGCAGCGGATGGGGGACCGACACCCACGATTACGGTGACCAGCGGCACGCGGTGTTCGACTGCGGTCCGATCGGTGACGGCGGGCACGGCCACTACGACCAACTGTCCGTCGAGCTGTACGGACGCGGGCAGCGCTTGGTGGTCGATCCGGGTCGCTTCACCTACGCGGACGACGAGACCGGAATGCGGCACTGGTTCAAGGGCACCGCCGCGCACAACACCGTCACGGTCGACGGGCTCGATCATGTGCCCTACCGGAAGGGGAAGCCCAAGGGGCCCCAGTCGGTCGCGACCTGGCTCGGATCGGTCGAACACGACGGCGTCGCGATGACACGCGCCGAGGTGCGCAGCCCGCAGTACGCGGCAGTGCACGCGCGCCGGGTCTTCTTCGTCGATCGCGAGTTCTGGATCGTCCATGACGAGCTGCGCGATCGCTCACCGCACGACTACTCGCTGCGATGGCATCTCGACCCGGACGCGACCGAACGGGCTGCGATCGCGTGGG
>Ga0233425_10003136_pt1 | contig 30848 bp, 25 predicted proteins | sample Watercolumn_Towu_2_FD_181712 | JGI IMG/M metagenome (GOLD analysis project Ga0233425, IMG submission 181712) | Freshwater microbial communities from Lake Towuti, South Sulawesi, Indonesia - Watercolumn_Towuti2014_140_MG | ecosystem: Environmental > Aquatic > Freshwater > Lake | place...
GGTGAAGTGGCCCGTTGCATGGCTGCGCATAGGAGGAGAAGCCCCGCTTGGTCGCGACGCCGCCGACGGCGCGCGGATGGCGCAGCCTAAAAAACCTCGGTTAAGGCGCGCTTAACCCTGGTTTTCCGCGTTCTTGCCGTCCATCGCGACAGTCTGATTGAGTTCGGCGCCGTAGATGAAAATCGCGGCCGAGAGCTGCAGAAAGACAATGGCGATCATGATGGAGGCGAGGCCCGCATAGGTCGAAATATAGCTGGCGGCGAATCGAGCGAGATAATTGCCGAAGCCGGCGCCGAAGGCGAGCGAGGCGAGCAGCGTTAGCGCCAAGCCAGGCGCGATGAAGGCGGCGTTACGCCGCGTCGCGGGCAGGTATTTGTGGGCCACGAACAGGGCGATGGCGAGGATGGCGGTGGTGACGCCATAGCGCACCGGCCCATAGAGGGGCTGCAGCTCATGGACGATGAGCGGAACATGGCGTTCTGCAATCGCCCGCGCCAATGGCGCAAGCACGAGAAGAACAGCCACCGCGAGAAGGGAAACCGCGCCGACAAAAACGAATAAGATTGACTCGGCCCGAAGCAACCACCAGGAGCGCTTCTCTGGCGAGTCATAGGCCCTGTTCAGGGCGACGCGCAGCGCTTCCACGCCAGTTGCGGAAAAATAGATTGCGAACACGGCGCCCAAGGTGAGGAGACCGCTGCGCGGCTGCGTCAGCACATTATGGATTTCCCTCGAAATCGGCGCAGCGACGCTTGCCGGCCATGTCTCGAAGAGAAGCTTCGTCGCCGCGTCCGCTTCGTCCTGCAAGCCGAAAAAGCCGGCAAGCGCAGTGAGAAAAATGAGAAAAGGAAAGAGCGAGGTCAGGATCGACAGCGCAATATAGCTCGCAATCGCCCAACCATCGTCTCGGTTGAACTTCAGATAGGCATCATAAAGGATACGCAAAAATTTTCGCATCGAACCCATGATAGAGTGCTTGCTCCGAATAGCGATGGCGCAGGGAAAGAATCCGGCCGATGAAGATCATCCTTTTACGATGCTTGATGGCAATTGGCGCGGCTTTTCTGGTTCTGGCGCATGGGTCGAGCTTGGCGCGTGCGAAGGACTGCAGCAGTCTTAATACGCAGACGGCAATGAATTTATGCGAGGGCGACAATTTCAAACAGGCGGACGCGGAATTGAACGCAGTCTACGTAAAGCTGCTCAGCAAAATCAGCGTGACCGGCCAGTCAAAACTTCGCGAGGCGCAGAAGGCCTGGATCAAATATCGGGACGCGCAATGCGAATTCGACACAATGGGAACGACCGGCGGCAGTATTCACAGCATGATGCTGTGGCAGTGTCTCACGGATTTGACCGCGCAGCAGACCAAAAGACTGCAGCATCAGCTGACCTGCCAGGAGGGCGACGTTTCCTGCGGCGGCCAGTAGGCTTGCCGTTCATTCGCCGCGCTTATTACAGGAGTCATGAAGTGTTTGCCAACATGACTGCGCCTTTATAACCTGGGATTCGATATGCGCAGACCAATTTCGCCGCCGGCGCTGCTGCGATCGGCGCTCTATGCGCTTCGAGGCGGGTTTCTCCTTCGCCCCCTGGCGATCGCGTTGACCTTGGGAATTTGCGGCGCCCTGCTTTCCGAGTTCGAGGAAAAGTTCCCGGCAATCCGCGACTTCATTCCGAGGCTGTTGTTCCCTTCGCAGGCGGATCCACAGGTCGCTCAGGCGATTCTGACCAGCATCGCCACCTCGACGATGACGGTGGTGTCGATCGTCTTCGCCATACTCCTGATGACGCTGACGCTCGCTTCGACGCAGTTCTCGCCGCGAATTCTTATTAGCTTCGTGCGCGATCACGTGACGCAATGGACGCTCGGCATCTTTCTTGGGACTTTTTCCTATTGCATCGCGGCCTTGCCCGCCGCCCGCACATTGCCGCAGCCCTTCGCGCCAGTCGTGACTGTCGCAGGCGCCATGGCGCTCGCGCCGATCTGCGTCGGCTGGCTCGTCTACTTCATTCATCACATCTCCAACGCCATCAGCGTCAACAATATCGTCGATCGCATCCGGCGCGAGACCGAGCTTGTGATCGACGAGCTGATGCCGGAGGCGCGGCGGCCGATCGAGCCGCTGGAAGCGGCGGGATCGTTTCCAGGCGAGCTGGAAGTCTTTCTGCGCAGCCGCCAATCTGGATATATCAGATATATCGACATTGAACGGTTGCGTCGCACCGCGAAAACATATGGAGTTTGTTTGCGCCTGGAGCGCCGCGTCGGGCACTTCATTCCGCAAGGCGTAACGATTATGATGCTTTCGCGGGGCGACAGGATTACGGAGGAGCGGGCGGTCCAGCTTCTATCGGCGATCGATATCGGACCGACCCGAACGATGCAGCAGGACGTCGAGTTTGGCATCGTTCAGATCGTCGACATTGCCTTGCGCGCTATTTCTCCAGCAATCAACGATCCGACGACGACGATCAGCTGCGTGGATCAATTGGGCTGCGTTTTGATCCGCTGGGTCGGCCGCGTCCCGCCGCGAAGCTTCTATTTCGACCCGCCCCATGTGATGCGTATCGCCGTGCCATGGATCAATTTCAATGGCCTGCTCGATCTCGCCTTTGAGCAGATTCGCCACTATGCGGCCGCAGACGCCGCGGTCAGCTTAAGGCTGATGCGCGTCTTGGGGGACATCGCAAGCACTGTGAGCGACCCCAATCTCCAGAAAATGCTCGCCGAACGCGGACGGCGGGTGCTCGCGGGATGCATGGGCAAACTCGAAGAAAGCGATCTGCAAAGACTACGCCAAAGATTATCCTTGCTCGAGAAGGGCGTCGCTGAGGAAGACGCCGTGCCCAGTGAGTGAGAACGCGCTGGAGGCCGCGCATTGGGTCGATCGACCTCATAGGGATTGGGGGGCGTGATGCTCGATAAGGCGGCCGCGGAAGGCCAAAGGGCGCGCCTGGGCGCGCTGGCGCTCGGCGCTTTGGGCGTCGTTTATGGCGATATCGGCACAAGCCCGCTTTATACGATTAAGACCGCGATCGAATGGTCCGGCGGCGCCGTCGCGCCCGAAGAGGCGCTCGGCATGTTCTCGCTGATCGTCTGGACCCTCATCATCATCACATCGATCAAATATGTCGCCGTCATCATGCGCGCCGACAATGACGGCGAGGGCGGCATTCTCGCGCTCATGTCGCTGCTCGGCGTCAAGCAGGGACGACGCCCCTTCGTCATCGCCATCGGAATGCTCGGCGCCGCGCTGCTCTTCGGCGACGGCGCGATCACGCCGGCGATCTCCGTCCTAAGCGCGATCGAAGGATTGAAAACGCCGGCTCCGGCGATCGCGCCCTATGTCGCGCCAATTTCCGTTGCGGTTCTCATCTGCCTTTTCAGCTTTCAATCGCAAGGCACGGCGCGCATTTCAAAGTTCTTCGGCCCCATCATGACGCTGTGGTTTTTGGTCATTGGCGCTTTGGGCCTTATCGGCATAGCCAAACACCCAGACGTGCTCTTTGCGCTCAATCCGGCCATTGGACTGGGTTATCTCGCCACGCACGGATTGGCTGGATTTCTGCTGCTTGGCGCCGTGTTCCTCTGCGCCACAGGCGCCGAGGCCCTATACGCGGACATGGGTCATTTCGGTCGCCGGCCGATCCGGCTTGCTTGGTACGGCCTCGTCCTACCGGCGCTACTGCTCAACTACGCGGGTCAGACCGCGCTTCTTGTCGAAAGTCCGCCCTCGGCGTCCGCCAACCCATTCTTCGATCTTTGTCCTCCGGCGCTGCAATTGCCGCTTGTGGGTCTAGCGACAATCGCGACCGTGATCGCCAGCCAGTCGATCATAACCGGCGCCTTCTCGATGACGCGCCAGGCGATCCAACTGGGATTGCTGCCGCGCATCCATATCGTGCAGACATCTGAGGAAAGCTACGGTCAGATTTACGTTGGCTTCGTCAATTGGGCGTTGATGGCGCTCACTTTGATCCTCACCATTTCCTTCCGCTCGTCGGAACATCTCGCCGCAGCGTTCGGAATCGCCGTTTCGTTGACGATGTTGCTGACGAGCATTCTGATGTTCATCGCAATGCGCCAAGTATGGCGCTGGAGCATGGTCGTCAGCCTGGCGTTGGCCGGCGTTTTTATTTTCGTCGACGGCTCCTTTGTCGCCGCCAACATGGTGAAATTCTTTGACGGCGGCTGGATTCCGCTCGTCACCGCCGCCGTGTTGTATTTTCTGATGAGTTGCTGGGCGGAAGGCTATGCCGACATGCGCGCCGCTCTGGAGCGCGACACTCTCCCGATACCAAGTTTCATTGCGCAATTTCGCGGCAAGTCCCGCGTCAAGGGCACAGCGGTCTATATGTCTAGCCGCATCGACGTTGTTCCGGTGCCGCTGTTGCATAATCTCAAGCACAATAAGGTCCTGCACGAACGCATCGTGCTCTTGCACGTCGAGACCGAGCAAATCCCGCGCGTCGATCCTTCGCAGCGCGTCGAGACAACGCCGCTTGAAGCCGACTTCTATGCGATCAATGTTCGCTACGGTTTTATGGAACAGCCAGACGTCCCTCGCGCGCTGCTTCTTGAATCGCTTTCAGTCCCATTCCATTTCAATATGATGGAGACATCCTTCTTCGTCGGCCGACTGACCATCGTCCCGACTGGATTGTCGAAATGGCGAAAGTTCAAATTACAAATCTACCAGTTCCTGCACCGTAATGCGCTTCCGGCGACGGAGTTCTTTCAGATTCCGCCGGGACGCGTCGTTGAACTTGGCGGCCAGGTCGAGATTTAAGCGCGTCACTCGCGCTGGAAATGGTCATAGACGAGCCGCGCCGTCGCCTTGTTGACGCCGGGCACCTTCTCGAGGTCCGACAGCGCGGCTTTCGACACCGCCTTCGCCGAGCCGAACGCCAGAAGCAGCGCGCGTTTGCGCGCCGGGCCGACGCCGGCGATCTCGTCGAGCGGGTTCTTGGTGAATTCCTTTTTTCGCCGCGCGCGATGCGTCCCAATCGCGAAACGATGCGCTTCGTCGCGCAGCCGCTGGACGAAGTAGAGCGCCGGATCATGCGGCGGCAGGCGGAACGGCTCACGCCCTTCGACGAAGAATGTCTCGCGACCGGCGTTGCGATCCGCGCCCTTGGCGATGGAGGCGACGGCGACCCCCTCGACTCCAAGGCCGCTCAAGACTTCATGCGCCACGTCGAATTGGCCGCGCCCGCCGTCGATCAGGATGAGGTCGGGCCTTGACGGAAAGGCGTCGCACTCTTGATCCTTCTCGCCCTCCCTAGCGAGCCGCGCGAACCTGCGGGTCAGCACTTCGCGCATCATGCCGAAGTCGTCGCCCGGCGTGATATCGGCGCTCCTGATGTTGAAGGTACGGTAGTGGGCCTTCATAAACCCTGCGGGGCCGGCGACAATCATCGCGCCGATCGCCTGCGCGCCGCCGATATGGGAATTGTCGTAAACTTCGATGCGCCGCGGCGCCGAAGCGAGACCGAAGGCCTGGCCAAGCGCCGCGAGCAGGCGCTGTTGACTTGCGTCTTCGGCGAGCTTGCGGCCGAGCGCTTGCCGCGCATTGTGGAACGCATGATCCACAAGCTCGCGCTTCTCGCCGCGCTGCGGCGCGAGCACTTCGACGCGGCGGCCGAGCCGCGCGGTGAGCGCTTCTTCAAGAAGCGCGCTGTCTTCAATCGGATGCGAGAGAAAGACGCAGCGCGCCGAAGGATGCTCCTGATAAAACTGCGCGAGAAAGGCGTCGAGCACTTCCGACTCTGACAGCGTCGCGTCGGCGCGCGGGAAATAAGAGCGATTGCCCCAGTTCTGATAGGCGCGAAAGAAGAACGCCTCGACGCAGAACCGTCCAGCTTCCTTGGCGATGGCGAAGACGTCGGCTTCTTCGACGCTGCGCGGATTGATGCCCTGCGCGCCCTGAACGGCGGAGAGCGCCGAGATTCGATCGCGCAACCGCGCCGCCCGCTCGAATTCCAGTCGCTCTGAGGCCTCCGTCATCTCGCGCGCCAGCTGCTCGCGCACATTGCGGCTTTTGCCAGAGAGAAAGTCCCGCGCTTCTCGCACCAGCTCTGCGTAATCTTCGATCGAGATTTCGCCGGTGCAGGGGCCCGAGCAGCGCTTGATCTGGTAGAGTAGGCAAGGACGCGTGCGATTGTCGAAAAAGCTTTGCGAGCAGGATCGCAGAAGAAAGGCGCGCTCCAGCGCGTTCAACGCGCGATTGACCGCCCATACGCTGGCGAAGGGCCCGAAATAATCGCCCTTGCGCACGCGCGCACCCCGGTGCTTCAAAATCTGCGGCGCTTCATGGTCCTTGGCGATCAGAATGTATGGGAAGGATTTGTCGTCGCGCATCAGCACGTTGAAGCGCGGCTTCAACTGCTTGATGAGATTCGCTTCTAAAAGCAGCGCGTCGGTTTCGGTCTCGACCGAAATGAAGACCATCGAGGCCGTCGCCGAGATCATCCGCGCGATGCGGTTCACATGGCCAGCGAGACGCGTATAGCTCGCGACGCGCTTGCGGACGTTTCTGGCTTTGCCGACGTAAAGCACCTCGCCGTTTTCGGCGATCATGCGATAGACGCCGGGCCCATTCGGCGCGTGACGCCAATGCTTTTTAATGACGTCGACGCCGCGCTTGACGCTCTCGGGAGTCTGGGGCGCTTCGACGGCTTCTTCACATGGCTCCGCCTCTCCCTCCGTAGTGGCGTCGGCCACGTCGAAGGCTTCGTCTTCCTCGGGCGGAAGATCGCGCGGATTGGCGGGCTGGGCGGTCATTCGCCTAGATTTATTCGCCGCCGTCGGCGATGGAAAGAGACGCTGAAGGGGACCGCCAGCGCCAAAGAGCTGTGCGGAATTTCGATCCGTCAAGCGGTTCCGCCAAGCGCCGCCTTGCGCATGGCCTGAGCGTCTGGCCATGGTCCTGCAAAGCTTTGGTTGCGGAAATCCGGGGGAGGAATGCAGGCTGCGAGGATCACTGTTGGCTCGGTCCTGTTTCCGGCGCTGGCGCTGGGGTTGGCTGCCGCCTTTCCATTTGGAGAGCGCTGGATCGGGCAAATTCCAGTGTCGATCGGGTTCCTTCCGCCGGCCATTGCCTCAATACTGTTGATCGGAGCCGTCTTCGCCGCCCTGCACCACGCCGAAATCATCGGCGCGAGGGTCGGCGAACCCTACGGCACCCTCGTGCTCACCATCGCCGTAACCATTATCGAGGTCTCGATTATGGCGTCGATGATCGAATATGGCCACGAGGACCCGACCGAAGCGCGCGAGGCGGTCTTCTCGGCGATTATGATCGTTTGCAACGGCCTTGTCGGCCTCTGCCTTCTGCTCGGCGGCTTCCGTCATCACGAGCAGGAGATACAGCCCATGGCGGCGAGCGCCTATCTTGCCATCCTGATCGCTCTTTCGGTTCTCACGCTCATTCTGCCCAATTATACGACCTCGAGCTACGGACCCACTCTTTCGTCCAGTCAGTTCGCCTTCGTGAGCATCTTGTCTGTGCTGCTCTACAGCGCGTTTCTTTTCGTTCAGACGGTGCGGCATCGATCCTATTTCATCGACGCGCATGTCGCCGCCCTTGGCGAGGGCGAGGCGAAACCCTCGCGCATCATGACGATATATGGAGGCGTCGGGCTTGGCGCGAGTTTGCTCGGCGTCTCGCTCCTAGCGGAGCGCGTCATCCCCGGTCTAGAAGATGGGCTCCGCTGGATCGGCCTCGACGACGTGAACAGGGTGACGGGCGCAGCCGTGGCGGTGCTGGTTCTGCTCCCGGAGTCCATCAACTCGATACGCGCGGCGGCGAGAAACGCGCTTCAGACGAGCCTCAATAGCGCGCTCGGCTCAGTCGTCGCGACGATCGGGCTGACGGTTCCTGCTGTAGCGCTCCTCAGCATTGCGACGGATCGCGAGATCATGTTCGGTCTCGAGAAGCGCGATATTGTGTTGCTGTTGCTGACATTGCTGCTTAGCGTGGTGAGCTTCGGCGCCGGTCGAACCAATCTTCTGACCGGACTCGTTCACCTTGTCGTTTTCGCGACGTATGTCTTTCTATTGTTTGTGCCGTGACCATCATGCAAAGAGCGCCAATGAACGACCATAGCTTGATCTTTTATCACGCGCCGCGCACGAGAGCCTCGGCCGTGCTGACTCTGCTCGAGGAGCTCGACGTTCCCTACGAGCTGCGCGTATTGAATTTCCAGCTCGGCGAACAACGCCAGCCGGAATATCTCGCGGTCAATCCGATGGGAAAGGTTCCGGCGATTGTGCATAATGGCGCACTCGTCACTGAGCTCGGCGCGATTTTCATCTATCTTGCCGACGTCTTTCCGCAGAAAGGCCTCGCGCCGGCTATCGGCGATTCCCTGCGCGGACCTTATCTGCGCTGGCTCGTGTTTTACGGGTCGGCGTTCGAGCCCGCAGTCACGGATCGATCTATGAACCGCGAGCCGGCTCCTGCAAGCAGAAGTCCCTATGGCGATTTCGACGGCGTCATGGCGTTGATCAACGCGCAATTGGCGAAAGGCCCCTATCTCTTCGGCGAGCGCTTCACCGCCGCCGACATTCTATGGGGAACGGCGCTGCGTTGGACGGTTGGCTTCGGCCTCGTGCCGGAAACAGAGGAGATCGCCGCCTATGTCGAGCGCGTCACGACGCGGCCCTGCTTTGCGCGCGTCGCGCAGACCGACGAAGAGCTGCTCAAGGTTCACGAAGCGGCGGCGAAAGCGAATGGCGACTGATGAGTTCGCTTGGCTGTATGTCATTCCCGGCAGGCCGAAGGCCTGACCGGGAATCCAGAGCAGATACAGAATACCGACATTTTTCTGGATTCCCGATCGCTTTGCTATCGCGAAGCGTCGGGAATGACATTACGCCTCACCACTCGATCGGCGTTTGGCCGTGGGCGGCGAGATAGTCGTTCGCCTTCGAGAAATGCTTGCAGCCGAAAAAGCCGTTATTGGCCGAAAGCGGCGACGGATGCGCGCATTCGAGAACGAGATGCCTGCGCCGATCGATCCCTGCGCCCTTGCGCCGGGCATAAGACCCCCAAAGCATGAAGACGACGCCTTCGCGTTCGCGCGACAACGCGTGAATCGCGGCGTCGGTGAATTGCTCCCAGCCCTTGTTCTGATGCGAGCCGGCGGCGTTCTCCCGCACGGTGAGCGTGGCGTTCAGCAGCAGCACGCCCTGTCGCGCCCAGCGCGAAAGATCTGGATCGCGTGAGACAGGATGTCCAAGATCGGCTTCGATTTCCTTGAAGATATTTTGCAGCGAGGGCGGGGCAGGGGTGTTCGCGCCGACGGCGAAGCAAAGTCCGTTCGCCTGTCCCGCGCCATGATAAGGATCTTGTCCGAGAATGACGACCTTCACGCTGTCGAAAGGACATTCGTCGAAGGCGCGAAAAATCTGCGACGCCGGCGGATAAATCCGGCGCGCGGCGTATTCGCCGCGGACAAATTCCCGCAGCTCGCCGAAATAGCGCTGTTCGAATTCGTGCGCGAGATGCTTGCGCCAGCTTTCTTCTATGCGGACGGGTTTGGTCATTTTGACCGTTGGGCCGTATCGAATTTATTGCGAATCTGCGTAACCGCCTCTTTCAGCCGAGGCAATTCGTCGACCACGACATTCCATATTATTTGATCGGACAATCCTTGATATTCGTGACGCAACACATTGCCGATAGCTCTGATGCTCGGCCAAGGAATATTGGGCTGCGTTCCTTTAACTTCGTCGGGGATCGCCCGGCTCGCCTCAGAAATGATTTCAATCGCGCGTTGGATGGCGTGACGCAGAAGCCATTGCTTTTGGTAATCCTCCAGACTCTTTCCTCGCACGGCGTTCTCAATGCCGGTTATAGCCTCCAGGATGTCATCGATCGCGTGCAGAAATTCGCGGGCCATCAAAAAACGCGGACCGCGGATTTTTCGATTGCGTCTCGCAGCCGAGGATGAAGCCCGTCCCGCGTTGTCAAATCCACCGGCGTCTTCAATTCATCCTCGAGATAGAGCTTAATGCCGACGAGATCGAATGCGTTGAATCTGCTCGCCGGATCGTAGTCAATGAAAAGATCAAGGTCGCTGTTCGCCGCGGCTTGGTCGCGCAGGGTAGAACCGAAGAGAAATAGCGACGTTGCGCCTCTCGCCTTAATGGCTGGCGCACGCTCCCGCAGTCTTGTAATCGCTTCGGCCAGTTTCATGCAGGCAGTCTAGTCAAAAAAGCGCCAATCCTCAATCCTGCAGCGGGCCCCAGGCGGGATCGCTCGCGAAGCTCGGCGTCGGCACTTGAGTCTCCGAACGGCCGAAAACGTCGACCATGTAGATTTTCGGTCCGCCGCCGCCGCTAGAGTCGCGAAAGAACATCAGGAAGAGGCCGTTCGGCGCCCAGGTCGGGCCTTCATTGTGGAAGCCTTCGGTGAGTATGCGTTCGCCGGAGCCGTCGGTCTTCATCACGCCGATCGCGAAATTGCCGGCGTTCTGCTTGGTGAAGGCGATGTAATCGCCTTTGGGCGACCAGACCGGCGTCGAATAGCGGCCGCCGCCGAAGGAGATGCGTCTCGCTTCGCCGCCATGCGCGCCCATCACGTAAATCTGCTGCGAGCCGCCGCGGTCGCTCTCAAAGACGATGCGCGAGCCGTCGGGAGCGTAAGAGGGCGCGGTGTCGATGGCGCCGGTGTCGGTCAAACGCGTAGTCGCGCGCGAGCGGAGATCCATCGTATAAAGATTCGTCGTTGAGCCCTGCGACAGCGACATGATGATCTTCTGTCCGTCGGGCGAGAATCGCGGCGAGAAGGTCATGCCAGGGAAATTGCCGACGACTTCGCGTTGGCTGTTCTCGATATTCATCAACAGCACTTTGGGATCGCCGTCGGCGCCAAACGACATGTAGGTGACGTCGAGCGAGTTCGGCGAGAATCGCGGCGTGACGACGAGCTCGTCGCCGCGCGTCAGATAGCGCACATTGGCGCCGTCCTGATCCATCATGGCGAGGCGCTTGCGGCGGTGATCCTTGGAGCCTGTTTCATCGACGAAGACGACGCGCGTGTCGAAAAATCCCTTTTCGCCGGTGATGCGGGTGAAAACGGCGTCCGAGAGAAGATGGGCGACGCGCCGCATATTGGCGGCCTCCGTCACATATTGCTGTCCGGCGACCTGCTCCCCCGTCGTCACGTCGAAGAGTCGGAATTCCGTTTTCAGTCTTCCATCGCCGGCGCGTTGCGAGCGTCCGGTCAGGACAAATTGTGCATTCACCGCCTTGAAGGCGGCGAGATGAGGCGCGGCGTCCGGCGGCGCGGCATTCGCCGGCAGGGCGCCGGGGTCGATCGGATTTAAGAACACCGAGCGCTTGAAATTATTGAGCGTCACCGATGTCACGGCGCGCGCGGCGTCATCGCCGACGAAAGGCGCGACGGCGATATTGATCGGCTGAAAGCCGCCGCCCTTAAGATCGATGATGCGTCCGGCGCGCGCCAAAGGTGCGGGAAGAAACGGCGCGAACGCGGCGCCGGCGATGAAGCTGGCGGCGGCGCGGCGGGTGAATTGAGCAGTCATGCGAGTGATCTTTCAAGCATCGTCGTGAAGAAAGCGTAACGCTCTGCGGCGATGGACGGAGTTGTTGAATGAAGCGCTTTCACCCCCTCCCTGTCCCTCCCCCGCTTCGCGGGAGAGGGGACGCTAATGGTCGGCTTTTGCGCAAAGCTGATGAAGCGCGGGATTCGCTCCCTCTCCCGCGAGAGCGGGGGAGGGTTGGGGAGGGGGCAGACCTCTTTACTGTGGACGAGGGCGATCACTAATTCGCATCCTGAAAGCGGATCGTGACTTCGTGCAGCGCCTCTTCGTAATAGGGCATGAACTCGGGCGGAATGCGCATCGGGCTGCAACGGCGCACCGCCTGCACCGCCTGTTCGCCCCGAGCGTGTTCGGTCGCGCTCACCGAGGCGTTTAGCAGTTTCGGACGGCCTTCGAGTTCGCCTTCGCGCGAAAGATGGAACTCGACGATCGGCGTATAGGTCTGCGCGCCGAGTGACAGGCCCGACGCCCAGCACGGATAATAGTGATCGTGGATATAGGCGGCGATGCGCGCCTCCATCGAGGCCGACATTTTCGCGGCTGATCCCGTCGGCGCGCCAAGCGCCGCGCTTTGCGGAGCCGCGCCGGTCGCGGCCCTGCGCTGCGGCGTTTCGCGGCTCAACAATTTTTCGATGCTTGCAGCGTCGAATTTCGATTTCGGCGCGCTCTCCTCGCCCGACTTCGGCTTTGACTCCTTGATCGCTTTTTCGGCCAGTTCCCCGATGGATTTTTCGCGCTCGGGCTTCTCTTGTTGCTTCTTGCTTTCGAGGAGTTTCGCCACCTCGTCGACCTTCAGCCGCTCTTTCGGCTTTTCCTGAGCAGCGGCTTCCTTCGCCGTATTGTCGGGCTTGGGCCGCGTCGGCGGCTTGGGTTTCACCACCTCAGCTTCGTCCGGCTCTGGTTCTTTCTTCTCTGGTTCCGGCGCCGCGGCTTTAAGCTTTGCAGCCGGTTTCGGCTCGGGCTGTTTCTCTTCGGGCTTTGGCGGCGGCTCCGGCTTTGGCGGCAGAGCGGCGACGCGCTTTGGCGGTGTCGGCGGCGCCTCATCAGCGCTCGGCTCCGGCAGCGGACGCGCGCTTGGGGGCGGCGTGGCGATGTCCTTCTTCGCTTCCGCGAGCGGAGGCTCGGGCTTCGTCTCTGTTTCGGGAGCGACCTTGTCGATGCGCGGCGTCGGCTTGATCTCGCGGGCGGTCTTCTCGCCCTTCATGATTTGCGTCAAGTCGCTGTCGCTGACGACCTCAACGGGAAACATCTCGACCGCATCGTCGAACTTCTTGGCGTCGGAAAAGAAGACGAGCGCGGCCAGGAGCAATCCGGCATGGATTGCCGAGGAGAGTGGAAAGCCAGGCTCGGAGCGCGAAATTTTCATTTCCGCTCAGCTCACTTTTTCTCCTGCTCCGTCACCAGAGCGACTTTCTTATAGCCGGCTGTCGTGACAAGCGACATCACCTCGGCGACACGGCCGTAATTTACCGCCTTGGAGCCCCGGACATAAATGCGTTCGTCGAATCCCTGCTTGGTCGCTTCCTTCAGCCTGTCGAGCAATTGCGTCGTCTCGACCGGCTGATCCATCAGGAACACCTGTCCCTTCTCGTCGATGGCGATTGAGACCGGCTTTTGATCGATATTGAGCGCGCCGGCTTTTGTTTGCGGCAGATCGACGGCGACGCCGGTGGCGAGGAGAGGCGCCGCCACCATGAAGATGATGAGCAGCACCAGCATGACGTCGATGAACGGCGTCATGTTGATTTCCGCCATGGCGCCGTAGCGCGGCACGCCGCGCCGTCGCCTGCCGCCCTTGCGTCCCGGGGCCGAGAGGGAAGCGCCCATGACCGCTCCTTACGCCGCGCGATCGCGGTTGGACGACGCCGCGTGCTGGTCGATCTGACGCGACAGGATCGCTGAGAACTCGTCGGCGAAGCTCTCCATCCGCGCCTGCGCCTTGGCGACGTCGCCCTGCATCTTGTTGTAGGCGATGAGCGCGGGAATGGCGGCGAAGAGACCGATCGCAGTGGCGAGCAAGGCCTCGGCGATGCCGGGCGCGACGACGGCGAGCGAGGTGTTCTTCGAGGCCGCGATCGAGCGGAACGAGGTCATGATGCCCCACACCGTGCCGAACAGGCCGACGAAGGGGCCAGCCGACGCTACCGTCGCAAGCACGAGCAGATTGGATTCAAGCTTCTCCACTTCGCGCGCGATCGAGACGTCGAGCACTTTCTCGATGCGCGCCTGCAGGCCCATAAAAGAGGCGCTGGCGCCGGACTGAAAGGAGCGTTTCCATTCTCGCATGGCCGCGACGAAGAGCGTCGCCGTGCCGGTCTGCGGCCGCTCAGAGAGCTTGCCGTAGAGCTCCTCGAGCGAATTGCCCGACCAGAAATTTTCCTCGAAACGGTCCATGGCGCGACGCATGCGCGCAAAGAGCAGCGTCTTGTCGATGATGATCGCCCAGCACCACACCGAGGCGGCGAGCAATCCGAGCATGACGGCTTTGACGACGATATGCGCGCCCCAGAACATGGTCCAGATCGTGATGTCGGCGGCGGGAGCGGCGAGAGGGCTCGCGGCGATCTCGGCTGGATTCATGATTTGTCCTTGAATCGGCAGGCGCTCTGCGGCGGCTTTGGCTGCGACGCCCGGTCTATCGCCCGCAATTTCGCCATTTGTTGGGCTGCGGTGCGCCGCACAACAAACCATAATGAGGAGGCGTTAACAAGCCGTATGGGTTAAGCGAAGCTTGGCCAGCGGGAAGCTTGGCGCCCGGCGGCTCACTCATTGAGCCGATAAATCCACCAGCCCTTGTGCTGATAGACGAGCGAAAGCCGCGTCGGCGGCGAGGGCAGGGAGGTGGAGAAAGGCAGCAGCCGCGCAATCAGCCTGTCGCCATCGTTCTTGCGCTGGAAATAATGCAGGCGAGTCGCGCCGCCCATCGGCTCCACGGCGAAGCCGCCTTCGATCTTTTCGTCGCGCAGCCATTGCTGCGCCGATTTGATGAGGCCGTGTGAAACGCCGGTCGAGGGGAAATCCTTATAGGCGATGGAGAGTTGTTGCGGCTTTGCTGCGGCGAGCTTCCAGACGTCGGAGATTCGGACCGCGAGATAGGCGGGCTTGTTATCGGCGAGCTTCTTTAAAGCTTCGCTCGCGCGCGCTTCGTCCGGATCGAGCAGCGCGTCGATGAAGCGCGTGAAGACCTCGACCGACGAAGCAGGGACGCCTGCGCCCCAGCGCGCGCGTTCGGACGCCGCCGCAGCCGACCATGTGGCCGGCAGCAGAAGTCCACGCGCCTGCGCATCGTCGAGCGGCGCGGCGCGCCCGGCGACAAGACGGATCGCGCGCGAAAAATCCCACCAGGCGAGAACGACGGCGTCTTGCGGAATATGTTCGCGGATCGCCGCGAGCACCTTCATCGCATCTTCTGTGGAAGCATCAGAGAAGAGGATCGGCTCCGTGACCTGATTGCGCCAGACGAGCGGCGTCAATCGGCCCGAGTCGTCGCGTGCGACAATGCCAGTCGCAAGAGGACGACGCTCGTCCTTCGCAGACACTTCAATCTGCTGGAGCCGATCGGCGCCAAGCTCGAAAACCTCGATATCTTTCGCAGCTTCCGTCGAGAGCGGTGCGAGCCGCGTTTCAAACGGAACGGTTGGATTGAGCCCGGCGTAAATCGCCCAGCCGAGCAGGGCGAAGCCGAAAACGATGAGCGCGACGCCAGCGACGAGCCGAATGCGGTGATTCATGCGTTCCTAGTATCAGAGTTCCGAGCGTCCCGCGAAAGCCGATGATCTCGGGACGCGCCAACGCTGCCGCTGCGAACGGAGAGCCCGCGATAACGCAAACTCGTTGCATCAAGCGTGGGGAAAAGACAGCGTGAGAGAAGAGAGGCGGCCCAACGCCGCCTCTCTCCAAGATGTCGCGTACTCATTAGAACTTCACGGTCAGGCCGGCGTAAAAGTTGCGGCCCATGCCGGGCACCTGGCGAACGCTCGCAAGTCCCGCATTGCGCCCGAAAAGGACAGCGTTGTACGAATAGTTCGACAGGTCGAATCCGCCAAGCGGCAGCGAATAGAGCGCGTTCGTGAGGTTGTCGACGCCGAGGTCGATTCTCATGTTGCTCCACTCATAGGCGGCGCGCAGATTGAGCAGCGCGTATGCGGGCGTCGTGAACTCGCCTTTGTTGGCGGACACATGGTCCTTGGGTGCGACAAGCTGCGTTTCGGCGGCCATGCTTAATCCGCCAATCTGGTGTTCGAGCGCAATGCGCGCATTGGCCGGCATCAGGTTCCATAGGCCGTCGCCCTTCTTGATTAAGAAGGACGCGACGGAACAGAAGCCGTTGCCGGGCAGACAGAACTGTGGATTGCCGATGTCGAGATTGCGTCCATAGACAAAACTGACGACGCCGACCGCCTGGAGCCTCCCGTATTCCGGCGACTCATGCAGCTTCACTCTGCCCGTGCCGTCAACTCCGTAGAGCTCCGCCTTGAAATTGCGGAACTGCAGGATCTGGAAAATATAGGAGTTCGCCACGGGGAATGAATTGAAGGTCCCGCCGGTTCTGGCCCCGTCGATGAAGTTCTCGACATAGGTGTAGAAGGGCGAAATCCGCGCCTCCCAATTGTTGGCGCCCGACATGTCGCGCCAGGCGGCGGTGAGCGCGACATTGTGGGCGACTTCCGGCTTCAGATTGAGGTTGCCGGTGTAGCCGTTGCCGTCGCCGAACCAGTTGAACATCGCTGTAAAGGGACTGAACACCGGCCAAGCGTAGCGCTCATAGAGGTTGGGCGAGCGCGTCTTTCGTGAATAGCCGAATTCGTAAAGGTTGCCGGGGTCAGGTTCGTAACGCGCCAGAGCCGTCATGTCGAAGTTGACATCGGTCCGGGCGCGGTTTTGTGCGTTGAACAGATTGACCGCAATGACGTTTGGATTGGCAAATGCGAAAGGCGTGTAGCTGCGGCCGGGACCGGTATCCATCCAAACAACGTCATTGCGCACGCCAATGAGGCTCGACCATTGCGGAGTCCAGCGACGCTCCCACTCCGCATAGGTTCCAACGCGATTGCGTTGACCCCCGTTAATGTTGATCTGAGCAAACGGCCGCGTCATAGCGCTTATAGGAGGGAAGCCGGTGAGATCGGATGGCCAGTAGTCCTGTAGCCGAAAACCGTGGAACTCATTGCCGATGCGGAAGAGATCCTGCTCACTATAAGGAATTTCGGTCTTGACCGAGTAGCCGAAATCACGCCCAAGCGCGATCATGGGGTGGTTTAAATAGAAGCGGTCTTCCAGGAATCCCATTTTATGGAAGACCTGATGCCAATAGGCGCGCGCCTCGACTATGCCCCAGGAATAGGCGCCTTTGTAGTTCGCATCCAGCGTATAGGAGCGATTGCGAATCATATCCATCCGCTGGTTTGGAAAGCCCTGATAGGGGATGTTTTGATAGGCGCCGCGGAACGTGAAGAGGTGCCCCTCGTTCTGGTAGCCGAGCGTGGCGGCGTGGTTCTCGGAGATGAAGCTCGTGGAGAGAACTTTGTCGCCATTGCCGCCGGCGTGATAGTCAGTCGCCCGCTGCCACGAGCCGTTGTAGAGAAGGCTCCAATGGTCATTGGCCATGTTGATGTTCGCGGAAACGCCGACGCCGTTGTTGTTGCCGCGGAAGAACGCTGAAACCGATCCTGTCGCCAGCACCTCGCCATTCGGGCCAAAACGCAACGTGCCTGGAACCGGCAGCGGCAGATAAGGAACAGGCCCGTAGGGGCTCGCCGCGACAATCGGCGACACCGGCGCGCCGGCCGGGCCGACTGCCGGAGGAGGTGGGCTCACGAACACCGGCGATATGGGGGCGACCAGAATCGACCCGCCGATCGAATCGCCGCCCTTGCTCACCGGCGACACCGCGGTGACGACTTCGACCCGTCCGATCGTGTTGGGGTCGGTGTAGCTCAAGGGCGAATTCATGTGATTGGCGCAGGTGGACGTCGTCTGAACGCCGCCAACCACAATTTTCAGGCGATCGTCGGCGAGGCCGCGGATCGCGGGAAGACCCGAAACGCCGCCGCCGGTCTGAACGCTGACGCCGGGTTGGCGTTCGAGAAGTTTCGCCGTATCAGATACGTCCGGCTTCTGCTCGACGATCTCCTGTTGCGAAACCACGGCGGCGTCGCCCGCCTGTTCCAAAGGCGCGGTCGCTGGCGCGGCGCGCTGCGCGCCGACGACGATTTGGGGAAGAGAGACTTGCGCATTCGCGGTTGCGAGGGACGCGAGAATCAGCGCGCAGGCGCTAGCGCTGCGCAGTAGAGTGGTAGGGGGCATAGAAGTAGATCTCCTGACCCGCAGGCGCGGGTTGAAACAGTGCGGGTTCTTGTTTCGTCAGGAGAGAATTGGAGGCGCGCGCGAGCGCATTTCGCCGGGACGGCGCCGTTCGCGAGGTTCGAAAACCCACGCGTCGATATAAACGAGCGCAATCGGCGATGGTTGGACGCGGGAAAGCGGCGGTTTTTCGGAAATGAGCGGCGGGGTCGCAATCTGGCAGGCCCCGCAATGGGAGTGCCATCCGAGCGCCGACGCGCGGCTCGGAGCCGTTTCGTCTGAGACCGAGTGGCTTGCGACACAGAGCTCCTGCGTCGCCGCTAAAGCTGCATGCGGCGCGACATAAGCCTGAATCAAGGCCGACAGGACGAAGACCGTCACGGCAAAAAAGGCGCGAAGCCGATTCTTCCTTGCGTCCTTCCGTGCTGTCTTTATTGCCGCCAAAGTTGATATCCCGCCGTAGATAATCTTTGGCGTAACTTAACCCCTTACGCTTTTCACCATTTCCCCCCGATCGGGAGGGAGATAGGAAGCTATCGCGTAAATTCTTGTCCTTGTTGCAGTTGCGCAACACAGAGGCTAAGGTGCGATGAATTGGCGCCTTCGAATTTTTTCATATTCTTCTAAGGCTCCAGGGCAGTTCGACGTTTCGCCGCGCGGCAAGCGCCATCGCAAAGACCGGCTTTGTGAAGGTGTGGCGGGAGGTCGCACCGGGTGAACACATGACGACTACGAACGATGGAAATGCGCGCGTCGTCACGGCCATTCGAGCCGCGGGCGCCGACTCTCAAAACTGGCCTGACGCGCTCGATGAAATGGCGCACGCCTTGGACGCGCGCTTTGCGGCGCTGCTTTTTGAAGACCGTGTTTCGGCGCTCTTGGAGCTCAAGCATTCGACCCACGCCGAGAAAGCATGGATCGTCGAATATTTTCGCAACCATCGCAAACTCGATCCGGTCAAGGCGCGCGTCCTGGAGGACATTGGCGTCGGTCGGGCGTTCTCCTCGGAAGACTTCGTCTCGCGTGACGAGCTTCATCAAAGCGGCGCTTATCAACGCTGGATGGCGCCCTTCGGACTTGCCGATGTGATCGGCGGCGTCATTCATCGTTCCGAGACAGGCGTTTGCATATTCGTCGCCTTTCGCGACGAGCGCGCAGGCCTCGCGAATGCCGAAGCGAAGGCGCGTTTAGACGCGCTTTTGCCGCAACTCGCCAGCGCGATCGCGCGGCACACGCCGGCTTCCGACACATCCGCGCTTGTCGAATTGTTCGACGAGCTGGCGTCGCCCGTGCTCGTCGTCGACAGCAGAATGCGCATCGTGCAAAGGAATCGCAGCGCCGATGACCTTCTCGGCGAAGGCGACGCGCTCGCGATCTGCGGCGAAACGCTGACCCTTCGCGACGCTCGCGCGAAGGAGGCTTTGGAGCGCTCGCTCGCTCGAGCTGGCGACGCCGATGCGGAAGCCTTTGCGATCATGATCAAACGCGGAGAGTCACGCTGCTGTGTGATGCATGTGCTCCCGCTATCGAACGGGTTGTCGGCGCTGTTCTTGCGTCGGCTGGCGCTCAGTGCAGGCGAGGGCGGAGAGGCCGCCGCAGGCCTCTTCGGCCTCACCGCGCGCGAGAGTTCGGTGCTGCTCGCCATCGCCGAAGTCGGCGGGGTTCCGGCTACTGCCCGGGCGCTTGGCCTGAGCGAAGGGACCGTCAAAGGCTATCTGAAAAGCATTTTTCAAAAAACCGGCGCGACGCGACAAGCGGATTTGGTCAAGCTCGCGCTTGCCCTCGAGTCGCCGTTCCGAGCGCCTGAGCGCCATTCGCTGCCCGCCTGAGACTTTCCGCCGCGGCGTGTCGGCGGCCTCTTGAACGACGCTTGAGCGGTTCTTAGATCGTTGCCAGCGCGGGCCGTAACGGACGCGCTAAGAGGCGCGGCGCGGTCACGCAAGCGCGCCGCATGTCGCTCACATGGAGGATATGTTATGCGTCAGTTCGATCTCTCTCCGCTGTACCGTCAGACCGTCGGGTTCGACCGTCTGTTCAATCTGCTCGATCAGGGCGGCGGTTTCGAGACTTCCCAAAGCTACCCGCCTTATAACATCGAGCGCACCGGCGAAAACGCCTATCGCGTGACGCTCGCGGTTGCGGGTTTCTCGCGCGACGAATTGTTCGTCGAGACTAAAGAAAACACGCTGTCCATCAAGGGTTCGAAAGAGCCGGCGCAGCCCGCAAAGGGCCGCGAAGTCCTGCATCAGGGCATTGCCGCGCGGGCCTTCGAGCGTCGCTTCCAGCTTGCCGACCATGTCGTCGTAACTGGCGCGAGCCTCGTCAATGGCTTGCTGCACGTCGACCTCGTGCGCGAGATCCCGGAGGCGCAGAAGGCCCGCCGCATCGACATCGGCGTCAGCGCGCCGTCGGCGACGATCGTCGAGTCGAAGGCTGCGTAACGGCGAAAAGTCTGAACTGGAATATGAGAGGCGCCCGTTTGGGCGCCTTTCTTGTTGTTAGCCGCCGTCGGGCTTCGCAACGGCGTCGTCGGGCGTTTTTGTCGACGCCGAACCTGACGGAGCGGGTGCTGGCGGCGACGCGGAAGCGGCGGGGGCTGCCGCCGTCGCGCCGGTCGGGCCAGGTGGCGGCACGATTGCCCTTCGCGACGAGCCGCCGGCTGCGCGGCTAACGGACGCCGAAGCGGCGTGCGCTGGCGCGGCGGCGGCCTGCGCGGGAGGCGCAACCGCCTGCGAAGCGTTCGAAGGCTGAGCTGCTTTCTGAGCCGCTCGTGTACGCTGTTGGATCTGACGATCAGGCGCATTGTCGAGTCCCGCGCCGCCCGGCGTGGCTGGTTGAACGCGATCGCGCCTATGGGAGCTTTCATTGTCGAAACCGCGGCCGGCCGGTCCGGGATTCATGGGGCCGGGGCCCCCAACAGCCGGAGGCTGCGCGTAGGGGCCGCCGCCGGGCGGCGGGCCATGGGGGCTTCCGTCGGCGTAGGGATCGCCGCCGGGAGGGCCGTCGCCGCCGCCGTCGCGCGGGCCGCGATCGTACATCGGCGGTCCCAGCCTAACCGCCCGCAGGATACGGCCCTCATAGGGATCGACGATGAAGCGCATTTCGCCATCGCGGCGATTGACGCCGGTCGCGACGATCTGGTCGCCCCGATGGCCGAGCGGACCGACCAGTCGAAAGCCCGCCCGCCCAAGGATGGAAGCGATGGCGGGACGGGACGCGAAGGCCGGCGGTCCCTCGTCGGGAATTTGGTAGCTGTAGCTGTAGGCGAAGGGCCGGAAGAAAAATTGGGCTGAGACGCGCTCTGGGACCGCGGCGCTCGCGGCCAGCGCCAAGGCCAACGGCAGGCCCGCTTTCCAATCGAATGACCGCATCAATGTTTCCTTGTCCAAGCCCTCTCGGCGGCGCGGAAAGGCTCTGACAACATTGCGGCGAGCGTAGGACTGCCGAAGCGTCCAGAGCCCAAGCGGTTGCTTGTCACTTCAGAGTAAATCTGGCACTAGACATATCCCGCGAATATGTCAGCGATGCTGACCTTAAAGCGGCGCTCGCTTTTGGAAGCCTCTGTTTCATTTAAGTGGGACTGCGTCCGATAGGGCGTTGCAACCAACGAGAAATGAGAGGGCTCGCAAGGGTGGCGCGTCCCTTGCCTTGCGTTCGATCGTGAGTCGAGGACGCGAGGGATTCGCAACCGCCATTTGCGGAACCAGCGTTTACGGCGAAAGACGACGATCGGCGCTGTGACGATTTCGGTCACGCCGATGACAATTTTATGGTTCGATGAACGTGCAGGAGCGCATGAAGAGGCGCGCAATCCTGTCGAGGAGACGCCGATGACGAAAGCCGCCGAGCATTTCGCTGAAGCCGGAGCGCAGCCGCTCGGCCGCGATCCTGCTCTTCCGCCGGCGCAAGGGCTTTATGATCCCGCCAAGGAGCATGACTCCTGCGGCGTCGGCTTCGTCGCCAATATGCGCAATGAGAAGTCGCATGCGATCGTCGAGATGGGATTGCGCATCCTGCTCAATCTCGACCATCGCGGCGCCGTTGGCGCTGATCCGAAGCTCGGCGATGGCTGCGGCATTCTCGTTCAAATCCCGCATGAGTTTTTCAAGGCGGAATGCGCGAAGCTCGGCGTCGAGCTTCCCACCGCCGGCGACTACGCCATCGGACAGTTTTTTCTGCCGCGCGATCCGGAAACGCGCGCGAGCGCGCGCGCCATCATCGAAAGATCGGTCGAAGAAGAAGGGCTCGTTGTCCTCGGCTGGCGCGATCTTCCCGTCGATTCAAGCGATCTCGGCGAGGCCGTGAAAGCCGTCGAGCCGCACCATGCGCAGATCTTCATCGGTAAGGGAACGGACGTCGCCGACGCAGACATTTTCGAGCGGCACATCTATCTCGCGCGCAAGGCGGCGTCGAACGAGATTTACAAACTCGGCAATGGCGGCCGCGAGTTTTACGCAGTGTCCGTCTCTTCGCGCACCATTGTCTATAAGGGGATGGTGCTCGTCTCGCAGCTCGGCGAGTATTTCCTCGATCTCAAGGACGAGCGTTTCATCTCGGCGCTGGCGCTCGTGCATCAGCGCTTTGCGACGAACACATTCCCGTCGTGGCGGCTTGCGCATCCTTACCGCTTCGTCGCGCATAACGGCGAAATCAATACGCTGCGCGGCAATTTGAACTGGATGGCGGCGCGCCAGGCCTCGGTGTCATCGCCGCTGTTTGGCGAGGAGATCACCAAGCTGTGGCCGATCTCTTACGAAGGCCAGTCCGACACCGCCTGTTTCGACAATGCGCTCGAATTCCTCGTGCGCGGCGGCTATTCGCTCGCCCATGCGGTGATGATGCTGATCCCTGAGGCCTGGGCCGGCAATCCGCTGATGGACGCCGACCGCAAGGCTTTCTACGAGCATCATGCGGCGCTCATGGAGCCGTGGGACGGTCCCGCCGCCATGGCCTTCACCGACGGCCTGCAGATCGGCGCGACGCTGGACCGCAACGGACTGCGCCCCGCCCGTTATCTCGTCACCGACGACGGTCTCGTCGTCATGGCGTCAGAAATGGGCGTGTTGCCGATTCCTGAAGAGAAGATCGTTACGAAGTGGCGTCTTCAACCCGGCAAGATGCTGCTCGTCGATCTGGAACAGGGCCGCATCATCTCCGACGATGAGATCAAGAAGGAGTTGTCGAACTCCCACCCCTACAAGGAGTGGTTGTCGCGCACGCAAATTCAGCTTGAGGATTTGAAGCCGGTCGATACGCGTCCCGCGCGCTGGGACGTGTCGATGCTCGATCGTCAGCAAGCGTTCGGCTACACGCAGGAAGACCTCGACCTGCTGCTTTTCCCGATGGCCGTCACCGGCCAGGAGGCGGTCGGCTCGATGGGCACCGATACGCCGGTGTCGCCGCTCTCCGATAAGGAGAAGCTGCTCTATACCTATTTCAAGCAGAACTTCGCGCAGGTGACCAATCCGCCGATCGATCCGATCCGCGAAGAACTGGTCATGAGCCTCGTGTCCTTCATCGGTCCGCGGCCCAATATTCTCGATCACGAAGGCTCGGCGAACAAGAAGCGCCTCGAAGTGCGCCAACCGATCTTGACGAGCGAAGACTTCGAAAAGATCCGATGGATCGGCACAATCGAGGACAGTTTCGACACCAAGACGATCGACGTCACTTATGACGCCGCGAAGGGCGCCGAGGGCATGCGCGCGGCGATCAAGCGGCTGTGCGAACGCGCCGAAGAAGCGGTCAGCGGCCGCTATAACATCATCATCCTCTCGGATCGTATGGTCGGGCCAGACCGCATTCCGATCCCCGCGCTGCTCGCGACAGCCGCTGTGCATCATCATCTGATCCGCAGAGGTTTGCGCACGTCAGTTGGTCTCGTCGTCGAGACCGGCGAGGCGCGCGAGGTGCACCATTTCTGCTGCCTTGCGGGCTACGGCGCCGAAGCGATCAATCCTTATCTCGCCTTTGAAACGCTCATCGCATCGGCGGCGGAGTTTCCGTCCGACGTCGACGGACCGACCGCCGTCAAGCGCTTCATCAAGGCCGTCGACAAAGGCATTCTCAAAGTGATGTCGAAGATGGGCATCTCCACCTATCAGTCCTATTGCGGCGCGCAGATCTTCGACGCGGTCGGGCTCGCGCAAAGCTTCGTCGATGAATTTTTCACCGGCACGACGACGCGCATCGAAGGCGTCGGGCTTGAAGAAATCGCGCACGAGACCGTGCGTCGCCATCGCCTCGCGTTCAGCGACGCGCCGGTCTACAAGGAGGCGCTCGACGTTGGCGGCGATTACGCCTTCCGCATCAGAGGCGAAGCGCACAGCTGGACGCCGCAGACGGTATCTCTGCTGCAGCACGCCGTGCGCGGCAATGCGCAGGATAAATATCGCGCCTTCGCCAAGCTCCTGAATGAGCAGGACGGGAAGCTCCTCAATCTGCGCGGACTCTTCCGCATCAAGGGCGCAGATGAGGACGGCCGTAAGCCGGTTCCGCTCGATGAGGTCGAGCCCGCAAGCGAGATCGTTAAGCGTTTCTCGACGGGCGCTATGTCTTTCGGCTCGATTTCGCGCGAGGCGCATACGACTCTCGCGATCGCCATGAATCGCATCGGCGGCAGATCGAATACAGGCGAAGGCGGCGAAGAGCCCGACAGATTTAAGCCGCTGCCGAATGGCGATTCAATGCGCAGCGCCATCAAGCAGGTGGCGTCAGGGCGCTTTGGCGTGACGACGGAATATCTCGTCAACGCCGACATGATTCAAATCAAGATGGCGCAAGGCGCGAAGCCGGGCGAAGGCGGACAACTGCCAGGCGACAAGGTCGACGCGGTGATCGCAAAAGTGCGCCACTCGACGCCGGGCGTCGGCTTGATTTCGCCGCCGCCGCACCACGACATTTATTCGATCGAGGATTTGGCGCAGCTGATCTTCGATCTCAAGAACGCCAATCCGCGCGCCGCCGTGTCGGTGAAGCTCGTCTCGGAAGTGGGCGTCGGGACTGTCGCCGCGGGCGTCTCCAAGGGGCGCGCCGATCATGTGACGATCTCCGGTTTCGAGGGCGGCACCGGCGCATCGCCGCTCACGTCGATCAAGCACGCCGGTTCGCCCTGGGAGATCGGCCTCGCCGAAACGCATCAGACGCTGGTGTTGAACAATCTGCGTTCGCGCATCGCTGTGCAGGTCGACGGCGGCTTGCGCACGGGGCGCGACGTTGTGATCGGCGCGCTGCTCGGCGCGGACGAGTTCGGCTTCGCGACCGCGCCGCTGATCGCGGCGGGCTGCATCATGATGCGCAAATGTCATCTCAACACTTGCCCCGTCGGCGTTGCGACTCAGGATCCTGTTTTGCGCAAACGTTTCGTCGGCTTGCCGGAACATGTGATCAATTTCTTCTTCTTCGTCGCCGAAGAAGCGCGCGGACTCATGGCTTCAATGGGCTATCGCAGCTTCGACGAGATGATCGGGCAGATGCAAATGCTCGACAAGGAGAAGGCGATTGAGCATTGGAAGGCGCGCGGTCTCGACTTCTCCAAGCTGTTCTTCAAGCCGCAAGGAGAGGGCGCCGCTATCCGGCACAGCGCGGCGCAGGATCATGGACTGGATAAGGTCCTCGACAACAAGCTCATCGCCGAAGCGCGCGTCGCCCTCGACCGCGGCGCGAAAGTTTCAATTGAAACGCCGATCCGTAACGTCGATCGCGCCACCGGTGCGATGCTCTCGGGCGAAGTCGCGCGCATCTATGGTCATGCGGGATTGCCGGAGGATACGATCGACATTCGCGCGACCGGCACCGCGGGCCAGAGCTTTGGCGCCTTTCTCGCGCGCGGCGTGACGCTGCGCCTCGAAGGCGAAGCCAATGACTATGTCGGCAAGGGCCTCTCGGGCGGAAAGCTCGTCGTCTATCCCTCGCGGAACGCCAAGCAGATCGATCCAACGAACTCGATCATTGTCGGCAATACGGTGCTTTACGGCGCGATTGCTGGCGAGTGCTATTTCCGCGGGTTCGCCGGGGAACGCTTCGCCGTGCGCAACTCAGGAGCGATCGCTGTCGTGGAAGGCGTCGGCGATCACGGCTGTGAATATATGACGGGCGGCGTCGTGGTGGTGCTGGGTCAGACCGGCCGCAACTTTGCGGCCGGCATGTCGGGCGGCATTGCTTATGTTCTGGACGAGGATGACGCCTTCTCCACGCGCTGCAATCTCGCGATGGTCGATCTCGAGCCGGTGCGCGCCGAGGAGGCCGTTATGACCGAGACTTATCACCAGTCGGGGGACCTCGAAGGCCATGGCCGTGTCGACGTGATGAGCGACATGACGCGGTTTGACGCCGAGCGTCTGCGCCAGCTGATCGCAAATCACCTGCGTTACACCGGTTCGACGCGGGCGCGCCGGATTCTGGAGGATTGGCCTAACTATATTGGCAAGTTCCGGAAGGTGATGCCAGTCGAGTATCGGCGCGCGCTCAATGAGCTCAACGCGCGCAGGAAGCAACCTGAGCAACTGAAGGCCGCGGGCGAGTGAGCTTGGCGAAGGCGGCGCCGTAAGCGCCCCCTTTGCCTCGCGCGAAAGAATTGTCTAGGAGGGGGAGTTAGGCTAAGTTAGCTTAAGCTCTGTGGTTTTCCTTGACGGCGGCAGAAAACCAGATGCGAGATGGCACTGTCGTTTACAGCTTGCCCCGCTGGCCGGCGATGCGTTGGCTCACGTATCCCGCCGCGAATGCGCCCGATGATATTCGGGTCGCGCTCATCGGCGGCTTGTTTGGCACGCTGCCCATATTCGCTGGCGGCGTCATCAGCACGATTCTCGTGACCGCTGCGATCGCCGTTCGGCACCCGACGCCGCCATTCGTCGCCTGGCTGATCATTGAGGTCGCAATCTGCGGCGCTCGACTGAGCGTGCTGTTCAAGGCGCGCAGCGCCGCTTCTCAGCGTCGCACAACGCCAACCGACCTTTACCTGCTGCTCGGCCTGTTCTGGAGCGCGAGCATCGGCTATGGCGGCTTCGTCAGCTTAACGAGCGGCGACTGGGTCATCGCGACTTTGGCCTGTTCAACGGCGATGGCGATGGTGGGCGGGGTCTGTCTTCGCGCTTTCAACGCCCCGCGCCTCGCGACGGCGATGATGCTGGTTAGCCTCGGTCCCTTCGTGCCCGCGGTTGTGATCGCCGGCAAGCCTTTGCTCTACGTCGTTTTACTGCAAGTGCCGCTTTTCCTTGCGGCCATGAGCTCTGCGACCTTCACACTCAATAAGATGTTGCTCTCAACGATGCAGAGCGAGCGGGAGAATGAGCATCGCGCAAGACATGATACGCTCACCGGACTCGCAAATCGTCTTGGACTGGCGGAAGCGGTTGACGCGGGGCTGAAGGCCGAGCAGCTGGCCGCGAAAGAACTTGCGGTGCTCTTTCTTGATCTCGACAACTTCAAAGCCATCAACGACACGCACGGACACGTCGCTGGAGACAGGCTGCTCAAGATGGTCGCAGAGCGCCTACGCCGCTCTCTACGCGCGACTGACGTCGCGGCGCGGATTGGCGGCGATGAATTCGTGGTGCTCGCGAAGGGACTGACCGGCGAGCAGGCGACCGAACTCGGCAACCGTCTAACGAATTCCATATCGGCGCCTTATGATCTCGGCAGTGGCATTTCCGCGACAATCGGCGTCAGCGTCGGCGTCGCTCTCGCGCCGGAGGAGGTCGAGGACGCCGAAGGGCTTCTCTCTGTGGCGGATGCGGCGCTTTACGCGGCGAAGGCCGAGCGGCAGGTGAAGCTCCTGCGCACGCTCGTCGGGGAGAATCCTTCTCAGCCAATGGCGCCCGCCGCAGGCGCGTGACCCAGCGCTCGTCCGTTCGCCGCCGAAGCTTCGCGGCTTGACGCCGAGGCCCCGAAAGCGTTTAGAAAACATCCAAGATCGCGGCAGCTCAGGGCGCTTTGGCCAGAAGGCGAATTCGCTTTCGGCATGAGGCCGGCGCGCGATGAGAAATGCTGTTGCCGCCGCGATGTCGCGGCGCGAAAGGTGCGCGATAAGATGGGTAAGGTGACCGGTTTTCTCGAAATCGACCGGCATGACCGCAAATATAAGCCCGCGGCCGACCGCATTCGCCATTATCGCGAATTCGTTATTCCCTTGTCGGATGAAACCACATGCAGCCAGGCGTCGCGCTGCATGGATTGCGGCATCCCCTTTTGCCACAACGGCTGCCCGGTCAATAATCAGATTCCCGACTGGAACGACCTCGTCTACCATGGCGAGTGGCGGCGGGCGCTCGTCAATCTTCATTCAACGAATAATTTTCCCGAGTTCACCGGCCGCGTTTGCCCGGCGCCCTGCGAAGCGTCCTGCACGCTGAATCTCCAGGATCAGCCGGTCACCATCAAGACAATCGAATGCGCGATCATCGATCGAGGGTTCGAGCAAGGCTGGGTCGTTCCCGAGCCGCCAAAGCGCAAGACGGGCAAGAAAATCGCGGTTGTCGGCTCCGGGCCGGCGGGTCTCGCCGCGGCGCAGCAGCTCGCGCGCGCCGGCCATGACGTGCATGTCTACGAAAAACACGCGAAGCCCGGCGGCTTGCTGCGCTACGGCATTCCCGATTTCAAGATGGAAAAGCACCTCATCGACCGCCGCGTTCAGCAGATGGAGGCGGAAGGCGCCGTGTTTCACTGCGACGTCCATGTCGGCGTCGATCTTTCCGGCGCCGATCTCGTCTCAGGCTATGACGCCGTGATCCTCGCCGGCGGCGCGGAGCAGCCGCGCGATCTGCCGATTCCGGGACGCGAATTGCGCGGCGTTCACTACGCCATGGACTTTCTGCCCCAGCAGAACCGTCGGGTGTCGGGTGAGCCGCTCACGACGAACGAGCCGATCCTCGCCACTGGCAAACATGTCGTCGTCATCGGCGGCGGCGACACCGGTTCGGACTGCATCGGCACTTCGGTGCGCCAGGGCGCTCTTTCGGTGACGCAGCTCGAAATCATGCCGCGTCCGCCCGAAAAGGAGCACAAGCTGCTGACTTGGCCAGACTGGCCGCTGAAGCTGCGCACCTCCTCCTCTCACGACGAGGGTTCCTCGCGCGAATTCTCGGTGCTGACGCGCGAATTTGAGGGCAAGGACGGCGCGGTGAAGGCGCTGCGCTGTGTGCGCGTCGACGGCAAAATGCAAGAGGAGCCGGGGAGCGAATTCAAGCTGAGGGCCGATCTCGTGCTTCTCGCCATGGGGTTTGTGTCGCCGGTGCGCGAAGGCCTGCTCGAAGCGCTTGGGGTCGATCTCGATTCGCGCGGCAATGTCGCGGCGGATACGCGCTTGTATCAATCGACTCGCGAGAAGATCTTCGCCTGCGGAGACATGCGGCGCGGACAATCGCTCGTCGTTTGGGCCATTCGCGAAGGACGCCAATGCGCGCATTCAGTCGATGAATTCCTAATGGGCGAAACAAATCTGCCAAGGTGAAAGTAAATGGTCAGTGAACAGCTAAATCTCTGGTATTGCGACACTTTCGTCAGCACGCCCTGGCAGTTCTTCTTTCTCATTCTGCCGCTTATCGGCGCGTTCCTTTATGGCCGCGAAAAATACAAGCTCGCCTGGACGCTGATCGGGGTTTGGGTCTTCATTCAAGTGACCTTTTCGGCGCTCACCAATTTGGTGTTCAATTGCTCGCTTGAATAGCGCGCACAAAAAAGGCCCCAAAAATCGGGGCCTTTTCTTTTGACTCGTAGCTCGCCTACAGCACGACGACCGTGGTTCCCACCTTCACGCGGCTGAACAGATCGGTCACGTCGTTGTTCAGCATGCGGATACAGCCCGAGGAAACCGCCTGGCCAATCGTCCAGGGCTCGTTGGAGCCATGGATGCGGAACATCGTGTCGCGATCGCCCGAGTAGAGATACATGGCGCGCGCGCCGAGCGGATTATCGTCGCCGCCCACCATATGGCGGGGCAGATCGGGCCGGCGCTTCAACATCGCCGCCGGAGGCGTCCAACCCGGCCAGCTTTCCTTGCGGCCGATATGCGTCCGGCCTTTCCAGGTGAAGCCCTGGCGGCCGACGCCGACGCCATAGCGTACAGCCTGCCCGTTCGGCATCGACAGATAGAGATAGCGATTCTTGGTGTCGACCGTGATGGTGCCGGGCCGTTCTTTGGTCGGGTCCTCTACGATCTCGCGCGTCGTGGTCGGATATTCGCGAGCGAGGCGGGCGTCTTCCTGCCCGCCGTTATAATAGGCCTGCGGGTCTTGGGAACCATAGTAGCCTTGCGGATCCTGCGAGCCGTAATCGGCCTGCTGATCCTGCGTCCCGTAATAGGCCTGCTGCCCGCCGTCGTAGGCTTGCTGATCCGGAGTTCCCCAATAGGCCTGCTGGTCGCGGGCGTCATAGTAGGTCGCCGTCATCTCCCGCGCGCCGGCCCACGGATCGAACAGCGCCATGAAGGAACGTTCCTGAGCGTTGACAACAGTCGACGAAAGCGCCGCGAGAGCGGCGATGGCTGCGATCTTCACAAAGCGGCGGGCGTTGCACTCATGGCGGGACATAACGGCGGCTCCACAATTTCCCTGTCGTGCAGAGAGAATGCAAAACCACCGAAAAGCGTTCCGTGCGGGAACGCACAAATCGTCAGCGCGGCTGAGGAGTCGGATTCGCTGAAGGCCGCCAGCTGTAGTCGTCGGCGCGGTTCTCACGCGGACTCTGGTCGCCGCCGTCGATAAAAACATGGCGCGCGAGCGCCTGCGCCGGCGTGGCGGAGTCCGGCGCCTTGCTCGCGGGAGCGCGCTTCGCGAGCTCCGTCGCCGCTCCTGCGCCGGTCAACTGCTGCGTCGATCCAACCGGAGGCCGTTCGGGCAGGGTTGGTGCCGCCGAAGGGCCGCCGACCGGCGAGCGGAATATGATCGGCTGGCCGTTTTCCGGCGCCGTCGCCACGGGTTGCTGAGGCGCGGTCGCGCCCGTCGCCGTCTCGGGCTGCGGCGCCGCCGGAGTGT
>Ga0233425_10003137_pt1 | contig 30846 bp, 29 predicted proteins | sample Watercolumn_Towu_2_FD_181712 | JGI IMG/M metagenome (GOLD analysis project Ga0233425, IMG submission 181712) | Freshwater microbial communities from Lake Towuti, South Sulawesi, Indonesia - Watercolumn_Towuti2014_140_MG | ecosystem: Environmental > Aquatic > Freshwater > Lake | place...
GCACCTACCACGAGGAGGGCGCGACCTTCTATTCCGAGTGGGACATGGGCCGCCAGCACTACCGCAAGAACTGGTGCGTGATGCGGGAGAAGGACGTGGCCCCCGTGTTCGACGGCTTCCACCGGGAGACCCTGGAGAAGCACGCCGGCCTGGTGAAGCGCCTGCGCCGCGCCTTCGAGGCCATGCGCGACGAGAACAGGCTCTTGAAGCGCCAGCCTTACGGCGACGACGTGGACATCGACGCCCTGGTGGAGGCCATCGCCGACGCCCGCGACGGCAGCGAGATGTCTGACCGCCTGTTCGTGCGCCTGCACCGGGCCGAGCGCAACATCGCGGTGGCCTTCATGGTGGACATGAGCGGCTCCACCCGAGGCTGGATCAACGAGGCCGAGCGGGAGGCCCTGGTGCTGCTGTGCGAGGCCCTGGAACGGCTGGGCGACCGCTACGCCATCTACGGCTTCTCCGGGATCACCCGCAAGCGCTGCGAGCTCTACCGCATCAAGACCTTCGACGAGCCCTATTCCGACGAGGTGAAGGCGCGCATCTCCGGCATCCGTCCCCAGGAATACACCCGCATGGGCTTCGCCATCCGCCACCTCACGGAATTGTTGAAGGGCGTGGAGGCGCGCACCAAGGTGCTGGTGACCCTGTCCGACGGCCGTCCCGACGACTACTTCGACGTCTACCGGGGCCAGTACGGCATCGAGGACACCCGCATGGCCCTCATCGAGACGCGCCGGGCCGGGGTGCATCCCTTCTGCATCACCATCGACCGGGACGCCCGGGACTACCTGCCCCACATGTACGGCGCCGCCCGCTACATCATCCTGGACGACGTGAACGATCTGCCCTTCAAGGTGTCGGACATCTATCGCAGGCTGACCGGCTGATCCCGACGAGCGGTGGCGGCGAGCACGCACGCCGGTTGTATTTTTTCCAGGAGCGGCCGATATCGCGCTATCAGGAATGACGTCGCAGGCACCGGGAAATGAACATCGCCACGGGAATCTCTCTGCGCCAGATATTGAATGAGTCGGTACACACGCTGCCGCCGGACACGGCGCTGGGCGAGGTGCTGCGCCTGATGAGCGAACGCCGCATAAGCTGCGTGGTGATGGTCGAGGCCGGAAAGCCGGTCGGCATCTTCACCGAGCGCGACAGCGTCAGCCTCATGGCCCGGGGCGAACGCCAGGCGGATGCCCCGATCCGACTATTCATGCGCGAACCTGTCCTGGTCAGTCGCCTGAGCATGGACCACCATCGCGCTTACCAGGTCATGGTGGCCGGCAACACCCGCCATCTGGTCGCCGTCGATGCCGACGGTTTCCTCCTCGGCCTGGTGACGGAAGGCGACCTGCTGCATTCCATCGGCCTGGAACAGATGGTGCAGCCGAAGACCGTGGCTGACGCCATGACCCGACTGGTCATCACCCTGCAGGACCAGGACAGCCTCAGCGCGGCGGCGCGCCACATGGCGGAACGAAAGCTGAGCTGCATCGTGGTGGCCCAGGGCAACCTGCCGGTGGGCATGCTCTCGGAACGGGACGTGGTGCGCCTGTACCGGGAAAGCGTCGATCCGGACAGCATCCGTCTTGCCCAGGTTATGAGCCATCCCCTGCACACGGTGTGGGCCGGCGAACTGCTGGCAGTGGCCATGCGCAAGATGGAACTGGACGGCATCCGCCGTCTGGTGGCGGTGGACGAGAAAAGCACCCTGGTCGGACTGCTCACCCGCCACGATATCGTCAAGACCCTTCAAGAGCAGTACGTCGACATGCTCCAGGACACCATCGAGCGCCTGGAACGGGATCTGCACATCACCCGCGACCGCCTGGAGTCCGTGGAACACCGCCTGCTCCAGCGCAGCGTCATGGACCAGGTCAACGACGCCGTGCTGGTCATCGAACTGGCCAGCGGCCGCGTCATCGAGGCCAACGAACTGGCCCACGAATTCCTCGACTACAGCCATGCGGAATTGCTGTCTCTGCATTGCCACGACTTCGCCGAACTGTTCCCCAGCGAGGCAGCCTGGCAGGACTGGTCCGACCACCTCTCGGTACATGGCATGCGCGTGGAGGAAACCCGCTTCCGCCGCAAGGATGGCACGGGGTTCCCGGTGGAGGTCAGCCTGCGTCACGTCCGCAGCGACGGGCGTGCCTTCGTGGTAGCGGTAGCCCGCGACATCACGCAACGCAAACACGACGAGATCCGCATCAGCCTGGACAGGGAACAGCAGAAGGCCCTACGCGAAATCCTGGAAATCGGCATCGGCGACGGCGTGCTGTCCGAACGCCTGGGGCGCTGCCTGGACCGCCTGCTCGCCGTTTCCTGGCTCAATCTGCTACCCAAGGCGGGCATCTTCGACATGCCAGGAGACAGCCGGGGGCTGCGTCTGGTAGTGGATCGCAATCTGCCGGCGGAACTGCGTGTCCGTTGCGCCCGCGTCAGGCTTGGCGAGTGCCTGTGTGGCCGTGCCGCCGCAAGCGGCGCCACCCAGTTCGCGCACTGCGTGGACCACCGCCATGACATCCGCTTCCCGGACATGGCCGAGCACGGCCATTACAACCTGCCCCTGCGTTCCGGCAACGAAATCCTGGGCGTGCTGGTGCTCTACCTGCCTCACCACCATCCCCACATCGCGGAGGAACAGGATTTCCTCGAGGCCGTGGCGGATGCCCTGGCCAGCTTGCTGCGCCGCGACCGGGCGGAAGCCGCCCTGGCGGAAAGCCGCAACCGCCTGGGGGAAAGCGAGTCGCAGATCCGGCTGCTGCTGGACTCCACCGCGGAGGCCATCTTCGGCGTGGACATCGGGGAGCGCTGCACCTTTGTCAACCGGGCATGCTTGGACCTGCTTGGCTACGAGCACCCCGAGGAGCTATTGGGTCGACCCATTCACGAACTGATCCACCACCACCGTCCGGACGGCACGCCCTACCCCGCGGCGGAATGCAAGGCCCTGCCCGCCCAGCTCAGGGGGAGCCGCGTGCATGTGGAGGACGAGGTGTTCTGGCGACGGGACGACAGCCCGCTGCTGGTGGAATACTGGTCCCATCCCGTTTTCCAGGAAGGTGCTCTGGTGGGCGCGGTGGTCACCTTCCTGGACATCACGGAGCGCCGCAGGAACGAGGAAAAGCTGCGCCTGGCGGCCAAGGTGATCGAAAACACCCAGGAGGGCGTGATGGTCACCGACAGCGCCAGGCGCATCCTGTCGGTGAACAAGGCGTTCTGCGCCATCACCGGCTACAGCGAGGCCGAGGTCGTCGGCGCGACACCGGCCATCCTCCGCTCGGGCCGGCACGACGCCGAGTTCTACCAGGCGCTCTGGGAGACCCTGCGGGACAAGGGCAGCTGGCAGGGCGAGGTCTGGAATCGCGGCAAGACCGGCGAGGTCTACCCGGAATGGCTGTCCATCAGCACCGTCCATGACGAGCAGGGCCGGGTGACCAACTACGTGGGGGTGTTCTCCGACATCAGCCAGATCAAGCATTCTGAAGCCCAACTGGAATACCTGGCACACCACGATTCCCTCACCGATCTGCCCAACCGCGCCCTGTTCCAATCCCGCCTGGGCCACGCCATCCATGTGGCCCGCCGCCACGAGCAACATCTGGCCCTGCTGTTCCTGGACATGGACGGCTTCAAGAACATCAACGACAGCCTGGGCCACCCAGCCGGCGACGAGCTGCTGCAATCCATCGCCCGGCGCATGACCGAGCACCTGCGCGCGGTGGACACTCTCGCCCGCCTGGGCGGCGACGAATTCGTCATCCTGCTGGAGAACCTGCGCGACAGCCGGGAGGCGGCCATCGTCGCCCAGAACGTGCTGGACCTGTTCAACAAGCCCTTCCGCATGGCTTCTGGCCAGGACGTTTTCATCGGCGCCAGCATCGGTATCAGCCTTTTCCCCGAGGACGCCGAGGATGCCACCCAGCTGGTGCGCAATGCCGATGCCGCCCTCTACCAGGCCAAGGCCCAAGGCCGCAACACCTACCGCTTCTACACCGAGGCCCTCACCCACTTCGCCAACGAGCGGCTGCGCCTGGAATCCAGCCTGCGCCGGGCCCTGGAACACGGCGAATTCGTGCTGCACTACCAGCCCCAGATCTCCATCCGCGACGGTAGCCTGATCGGCGCCGAGGCTTTGGTGCGCTGGCAGACGCCGGAGGGCGACCTCATTCCCCCGGTCCGCTTCATCCCGGTGGCCGAGGAAACCGGGCTGATCCGTCCCCTGGGCGAATGGGTGCTGCGCACTGCCTGCGCCCAATTCCAGGCCTGGCGGGAGGCGGGACTCCCCAGCCTCACCCTGGCGGTCAACCTGTCCTCGCGCCAGTTTGAGCAGCGCGACCTGTCTGCCTGCCTGGGCGGCATCCTGGCTGAAACCCGATTTCCGGCGGAACACCTGGAACTGGAGATCACCGAGAGCGCCATCATGGCGCAGGGGGAGCAGGCCATCGACACGCTGGGCCAGCTGAAGCGCCTGGGCGTGGCCCTGTCCATCGACGACTTCGGCACCGGCTATTCCTCCCTGGCTTACCTGAAGCGCTTCGCCGTCGACAAGCTGAAGATCGACCAGAGCTTCATCCGCGACATTCCCCACAACCTCAACGACAAGGAAATCGCCGCCACCATCATCGCCATGGCCAGGAACCTGAAGCTGCATGTCCTGGCGGAAGGCGTGGAGACCGAGGAACAGCTCGCCTTCCTGAGATTGCATGGCTGCGATGCGTTCCAGGGCTACCTGTTCAGCCCGCCGGTTCCCGCGGCGGCCTTCGAGCGATTCCTGGGAGGCTCGGCGCCAGCCTGAACTGGCAATAAAATCGGTTTCGCCTTTCCACCCGGTTTTGACATGCCCGTTCAAATCCCCTTCGACATCACCCCAGGACACTATTACAGCAACGGCTCCTACGGCCGGCCCTGGGGCGTGCGCCAGGTCCTGGCCTTGACCACGGATCCGGAGAGCGGCGAGGAATACATCGACTTCAAGGGCATCGCCGGCACCTGCAGGCGCAAGGCCGGCACCTGCACGCTGGACGAGTTCCGCCGCTGGGCGCGCTACGAGGTGGCCCTCAACGAGAATTCCTGGCAGCGGGTCGGCTACTTCGAGGAGGCTTGGCCGGAAGCGGAGAATTGAGCGACACCGGCCACCACCAGGGCCGTAGCGATCAGGGCCAGGACGATTGCGGCCCCCGCCGGCAGGTCGAACAGGGCCGAGACGCACAGGCCCAGGGCATAGCCCGCCGCCCCCGTTCCATAGGCGAGCCAGGGCCGGCGCTCGGCAGCCAGGGCCGGCACGATGAGGCTGGCGAACACCAGATAGACCCCCACCACCTGCACCGAGGCCGTGATGGAGACAGCGAACAGCAGGTAGAACCCTCGTCCCGAATCTTTCCAGCCCAGGCCGTGCCAGGTGGCCAGCACCAGGGCCGTGACCACGGTCAGGGGCAAGAGGCCGCCCCAGGTGCTCCACAGGATCTGTCCCACCAGGAGGTCGCGCAGGTGTTCCGTGCCGTGGGGGTCGTGGCTCATGACCAGCAGCGCGGCGCAGGCGGCAGCGACGAAGGCGACGCCGATGATGGCTTCCTGTCGCTTGGGCGCGCGGCTTTCCCGCCAGTGCAGCAGCAGGGCGCCCAGCAGTGCGGTCGACACCGCGCCGGCCTGGGTGAGCCAGGGACTTTCCGCCGCCTCGCCGGCGAGGGCGTGGACCAGGACCACCCCCAGGCCGGCGATCTGCGCGATGGCCAGGTCCAGGAAGATGATGCCCCGCTTCAGCACCGCCGCGCCCAGGGGCACATGGCTGGCCAGTACAAGCAGGCCCGCGGCCAGGGCGGGCAGCAGCAGACCGGGATCGAGCAGGCCCGGGCTCATTTCAGGCCTCGCCGGAGCAGGGCGAGGGTGGCGTCGTACAGGCCGAACAAATCCTTCGCTTCCGGCGAGCCGCCCACGCTGTAGGGCAGTTCCAGAGCGGGAATCCCGGCCCGTTGCGCCAACCATTCGCCGGGCCTGTCCGACTGGTAGCCGGTGCGCAGGACCAGTCGGGCAGGCTGGGTCTTCAGCCGCTCCAGAACCTGCGCCAGATGGGCGGCGGAAGGATCCAGGCCGGGCTTGGGCTCCAGATCGGCCACCACTTTCAGGCCCAGCCAGTCCGCCAGGTAGCTCCAGCTCTTGTGCTGGACCACCACCGGCAGGCCGCGCAGGTCGGCGGCCTCCTTTTCCCAGCGGGCGATGGCGGCGCCCATGCGGCCCTGGAAGTCGGCACCCCGGGCCGCGTAGAACGCCGCCTGTTCCGGCTCCAATTCCGCCAACCGGCGGCTCAGGGCCGCGGCCACCTTGAGCAGGTTGCGCGGGTCGGTATGGATGTGGGGGTTGCCGGCGGCATGCAGGTCGCCCTCGGCCCGGTCCAGGCGGGCGGGTTTCTCCAGCATGCGCACGAAGGCCGAAGCCTCGAAATGGCCGGGCTGCCCCGCCTGGATGCGCGGGTTGCCGGATTCCCGTTGCAGCAGGGGCAGCCAGCCGATCTCCAGGTCGGCGCCGGTGCACACCAGCAGGTCCGCGTTGCGCGCCCGGGCGATGAGGGAGGGGCGCGCCTCGATGTGGTGGGGATTCTGGCGCGCCGTGGTGGCGCTGGCGACCCGGGCCCGGTCGCCGGCCAGTTCCTGCACGAGCGCCGCCCACTCGGGCTCGCAGGCGAGCACGTTGAGGGCAGCCTGCGCGTTGTTGGCCGCCACGAGCCATAGCAGCATGAAAAGTCGGATCAGCATGTTCATTTCCTCCTGTTGTTCCCGTTGCCCTCCCCCGCGGGGAAGGGGGAAAGGTCAGTACTTGTGCGCGCCGTGGGCGCCCAGGCTGTGCACGTATTGCAGGGTGATCTGCTTGTCGTCCGGATTGCCCAGGGTGGAACGGTCCCGCGCCAGTTGCAGGCGGAACAGGGAGAACTCGCTGGGGGCGTAGTCCGCCATCAGGCTCCACTTGTGGGGCGAGTAATTCGCCACCGGCAGGGCCGCGTTGTTGACGCCGAAGTCGACGCTGCCGCTGTCCAGGCGGTCATAGCGCAGGCCCAGGCGCCAGCGCGGCATGAACTGGTAGACGGACTGGGCATACCAGCCGGACTGGCGACTGCGGTGGGCATCGGCGGGATCGCCGTCGCAGAGGTCGCCGGGGGTGGCGGCGTCCGGGTCCAGGCAGGTCAGCGTCCCCGTTTCGTTGCGGCGGAAGTACTCGGCCTGGAACTTGAAGTTGCGCGCCTTGGGATTGCCGTCCGGCGCCCACTTCCAGACGAAGTCGGCCAGCCAGGCTCGCGACCTGCCGCTGAACAGGGTCTCGACTTCCGTGCCGTTCAAGTCCTCCACGCCGCTGCTGCGGTTGCGCGGCCGGGCGGCGAGGTAGGACAGGCCGCCGCGCCAGGACGCGTTGGCGCCCGCGTCGCCGCCCACATGGGCGAAGGCCGCCCAGGCGCCGGGGCCGTTCTTGTTGCCGCCGTCGCCGGAACCGGGGAAGTTGCCGCCCCGGCCGAGTTCCATGCCCAGTTCCAGGAACGTGTCGGTGGGCGCCAGCCATTTCAGCTGCACGCCATCCTGGGAGAAGTGCTCGCCGAACAGGGCGCGGTACATGAGGCTGTTGTCGACGAAGTCCCAGGCGTGGGGGTGCTGTTCGTTGGCGTAGCCGACGCCCGAGAGGAAACGCCCGCCCTTGAGGGTGAAGCCATGGCCCAGGCCCAGGGTCTGGAACCAGGCCTCCTCAACCGCCACCTCCTCGTCGGCGTAGGCGATGTTGGCGTAGCCGCGCAGGGTGGGGTCGATGTTCGCAGCCAGGGTCAGCTCGGTATGGGCCAGGCTGAAGCCCCGCTCGCCGCCGTGGTCGAGGCCGGCGGGCAGGAAGCCGGTGAGGGGATGCTCGCCGCCCTCGCGGCGGGCATAGCTGCCCTGGAGCACGAGGCCGATTTCCGGGTTGGCGCTGGCCGCGGTCGATGGCACAGGCGCGGAAGCCGGCCTGGCTTCCGCCTCCTTAAGGCGGGACTCGAGTGCGGCCAGGCGGGTTTCATAGGCTTCGCGCAGCTGGCGGAGTTCGGCGCGCAGGGCGTCGATGGCGGGGTCGGCCCGGCTGGGCCCGGCCCACAGGCACGCCAGGGCGGCGGCCAACAGGATGTACTTCGGCATGGGATCCTCGTCGTGAACGTGAATAGAGAGGCCGGGCCAGAGGGCCCGGCGCAGCATCGACACTCAGACGGGAACGGGCGGGGCGCGGGAATGGAACGGGAGGAAGGGGCGGCCGGAGCGGGAAACCGGCACGAGCACCGGCAGCAGCGCCGGCGCCGCCGCCGCCGGGATGTCGGCTGGCGCGCCGGCAAGGCCGTGGTCCAGGGCGGAATAGGCCGCGCACCATTCACAGGCCGCGTGCGGGGCATCCCCCTCCTGCGCGTGGTGTCCGATGGCATGGAAAAGGCCGCCAACCTGGCCCGATAGCAAGGCCGTGACCAGCAGGAAGAGACGGAACCAGCGGACGTTCATGGCGGGAATTCTAACCTGGAGACACACTGCATCGCCGCCTTCGTACGGGCATAAGAAAAGCCGCCCGAAGGCGGCTTAGTATGGGAGGGCGGGCGCCGCTTACTTGGCCTTGGCGACGATCTCGATCTCCACACGGCGGTTGGGTGCGTGGCATTCCTTCAGCTTGTCCTTGGCCAGGGCCTTGTCGCACTGGACCACGGGTTGGCTGTCACCGACGCCGCTGCTCATGACGACGTTGGGCTTGATGCCCTTGGCCACCAGGTAGGACTTGACGGACTTGGCGCGGGCTTCGGACAGCTTCTGGTTGGCGGCGGCCTTCCCGGTCGGGTCGGCGTGGCCGACCACCTTGATCTGCTCGATATCACCCATGCCCTTCAGCTTGGCAACCACTTCGTCCAGCTTGGCCTTGCCCTCCTTGGACAAATCCTTGATGCCGGACTTGCCCGACTGGAACAGGGCATCGCCAGCCAGGACAACCTTGTTGGCGGCGGGCTTGGCTTCGGCCGCCTTCGCCGGGGCGGCGGCGGGAGCAGGTTTCGCATCGGCCTTCGGAGGTTCCGCGGCCTTCGCGGGTACAGCGGCGGGCTTGGCTGCCTCAGGCGCTTTCACCACCGGTGCGGCGGCAGCCGGGGCCGGCTTGGCTTCGGCCTTGGGCGCCTCGGGCACAGCCTTCGCAGCGGGGGCCGCCGCGGGCGTCGGTACGCCAGGCAGCGCCAGGGTGGGCAAGCCGATGTTGGGCAGGGAAGGCATGACGGCCTGGTTGAAGCCGGGGATGAAGCCCGCCAGGTTGCCCAGCATGGCCACCGGGTCCCACATGGCGAAGCTGCCGGCGCCCTGAACCGGGGCGGGCGGGGTCCAGGTCAGCCAGCTGCTGGTGCCCTGGCCATAGGTATTGGGATTGACGATGGCGCCGGCCATGCCGGTGTAGAGGGCGGGGTTCGCCACGTTGCCCATCAGGTTCCACGCGCGCGGATCCATCGGCGCCATGCCCCAACGGATGTAGGTATTGGGGTTGAAGCCGCTCAGCATCAGGTTCCACAGCTTGGGATCCAGCGGCACCATGGCCCAGCGCATCATCTTGCCCGGGTCGGTGAGCTGGGTCAGCAGGGCGGTGTAGAAGTTGGGATCCAGGCTGGCGGCAGTCCACTTCATGTAGACGTTGGGATCGCCGAACTGCGCCAGGTTACGCACGGCGTCCGGATGGGCCATGCTGTTCATCATGTTGAGCCAGCCGCCCGGATCCATCATGCCGTTCATCATGGCAATGTAGAAGCTGGGTTCGGTGACCGCGCCAGTCCAGGGTACGAACACCCGCGGGTCCTTGAAGGCGGAGGCGTTGCGGGTGAAGTCGGTCATGCGCGCCAGCCACTCCTCGGGGGTCTTGGGCGTGGCGGTCTTGGCGGCTTCCTTGGCAGCGGCCTGGCCTGCGAAGGTCGGGATATCGGTAGTGCCCATGGCTGCGTAGGCAGGCACGGCGGTGAAAGCCAGCGCCAGGGTGATGAGCTTCAGTTTCATGATGATCCCTTTCGTTGAAAATCCTGTGGAAACAGCAATATCAGAAATCGCTTAAATTCTAGACGCGCCCTGGCGGAACGGTAAACCTCGGTGCGGATTATCGCCGGATTCAAGCCGGAAGTTGTTGCACGAGGAGGGATCGGTCTATCGGTAAAAAAAACGGGCCGGGTGCGATCCCGGCCCGCTTCTCTGCCTGCGCAGCGTCTCAGATGATCAGCGGCACAATGAGCAGGGCCACGATGTTGATGATCTTGATCAGCGGGTTCACGGCGGGGCCGGCGGTGTCCTTGTAGGGATCGCCCACGGTGTCGCCGGTCACGGCCGCCTTGTGGGCCTCGCTGCCCTTGCCGCCGTGGTTGCCTTCCTCGATGTACTTCTTGGCGTTGTCCCAGGCACCGCCGCCGGTGGTCATCGAGATGGCAACGAAGATGCCGGTGATGATGGTGCCGATGAGCACACCGCCCAGGGCTTCCTTGCCCAGGGTGAGGCCGACGATGATGGGCACGGCCACGGGCAGCAGCGAGGGGATCATCATCTCCTTGATCGCCGCCTTGGTCAGCATGTCGACGCAGGTGCCGTACTCGGGCTTGCCGGTGCCTTCCATGATGCCGGGGATGGACTTGAACTGGCGGCGCACTTCCACCACCACGGAACCTGCGGCGCGGCCCACGGCTTCCATGCCCATGGCGCCGAACAGGTAGGGCACCATGCCGCCGATGAACAGGCCGATGATGATCATGTGGTTGGACAGGTCGAAGGAGACCTTACCACCCAGCGCATGGGTGTAGTCGGCGAACAGCACCAGGGCGGCCAGGCCGGCGGAGCCGATGGCGTAGCCCTTGGTCACCGCCTTGGTGGTGTTGCCCACGGCATCCAGGGGATCGGTGATGTTGCGGATCTCGTCCGGCAGTTCCGCCATCTCGGCGATGCCGCCGGCGTTGTCGGTCACCGGGCCGTAGGCGTCCAGGGCGACGATGATGCCGGTCATGGACAGCATGGAGGTGGCGGCGATGGCGATGCCGTACAGGCCGCCCAGGGCGTAGGCGGCATAGATGGCGGCGCAAACGGCGAGCACCGGCGCGGCGGTGGCCTTCATGGACACGCCCAGGCCGGCGATGATGTTGGTACCGTGGCCGGTGGTGGAAGCCTGGGCGATGTGGCGGACCGGGCTGAACTCGGTGGCGGTGTAGTACTCGGTGATCCATACCATGGCGGCGGTCAGGACCAGGCCGATGATGGAGGCGTAGTAGAGGTTCATGGCGGAAATGGTGCTGCCGTCCGCCATGGTCAGGCCGTCGCCGAGGACCCACGTGGTGACCGGATAGAAGGCCACCAGGGCGATGGCGCCGGCCACCGCCAGGCCGCGATAGAGGGCGTTCATGATCTTGCCGCCTTCACGGGCCTTCACGAAGTAGGTGCCGATGATGGAGGCGATGATGGACACGCCGCCCAGCACCAAGGGATAGATCACGGCGTTGGCGACGCCCGCCGGGGCGACCATCAGGGCGCCCAGCAGCATGGTGGCGACGGTGGTCACGGCGTAGGTCTCGAACAGGTCGGCGGCCATGCCGGCGCAGTCGCCAACGTTGTCGCCGACGTTGTCGGCGATCACTGCCGGGTTGCGCGGGTCATCCTCGGGGATGCCGGCTTCGACCTTGCCCACCAGGTCGGCGCCGACGTCGGCGCCCTTGGTGAAGATGCCGCCGCCAAGACGGGCGAAGATGGAGATCAGTGAACCGCCGAAGCCCAGGCCCACCAGGGCGTGCACGGCTTCCTTGATGTCGGTGCCCATGCCGGTGAGGACGGCGTAGTAGCCGGCCACGCCCAGCAGGCCCAGGCCCACGACCAGCATTCCGGTAATGGCGCCGCCCTTGAAGGCGACGTTGAGTGCGGCGTTGAGGCCCTGGTGCGCGGCCTGGGCGGTGCGAATGTTGGCGCGCACCGAGACGTTCATGCCGATGAAGCCGGCGGCGCCGGACAGGATGGCGCCCAGGGCGAAGCCGATGGCGGTGGAGAGGTGCAGGAACACCGCGATCAGCACGAACAGCACCACGCCGACGACACCGATGGTGGTGTACTGGCGCTTCAGGTAGGCCTGGGCCCCCTCCTGCACGGCGGCGGCGATCTGCCGCATGCGATCGTTGCCCGTGGGCAGACCGTTGATCCAGCTTATGGACATGACCCCGTACACCAGAGCCAATGCCCCCGCCACGAGGGCGAACATCAGACCTTCATTCATCGCTTCATCTCCTAGAACATGCATGAAAAACGTCGCACCGCACAGACTCCCCCGACTATGCGACTTCCGTTTTTGCCCGGCTGTTGCCGGGTCTCGATTAATAACCTGGGACCTACATCTCCCGCCCGTGGGCCAACCCGCCCTCGAAACGGGTGCCCGGCGCAAAGCCGAATACCTGATCGAGATGCAACTCCCGGATCAACCCGTCCACTGCCCCCTGGCCGTGTTCCTTCTGGACTTCCGACAGGATCAGCTTGGCCGAGTTGGCGTTGTAGAAACCACCGAAATCGGCCTGGACCTTGAGAAGCTGGCGGGCGCGATCGAGGGTCATGGGAGCGATGCAAATACAGCGGTTAAGTGTACTCAAGGGCGCCCTGGGCGCCCTTGATCTCGGTTAAAGCTTGAACTCCGGCAACTTCTTCGCCACCGCCACATTCTTCATGGTGACATAGACCGGCAGGCCACCCTCATACTTGGGATAGTCCTCGCCCTGGATCAGGCCGGTAAGGTAATTGCGGCACTTGTCGGTGATGCCGTATCCGTCTTTGCTGATGAAGTTGCGCGGCATGAATTTCTCGACGTTGGCCACGTCCTTCAGCTCAGCGTAGCCCAGCTTGTACTTGTAGGGCGTGTCTGACAGACGAACGATGGTGGGCATCACCGAGTTGTGGCCCTTGACTGCCAGTTCGACAGCCTTCCTGCCCAGCTCGTAGGCCTGCTTGACGTCAGTCCTGGAGGCGATGTGGCGGGCGGCGCGCTGCAGATAGTCGGCCACGGCCCAGTGGAACTTGTGGCCCAGGGCGTCCTTGATCATGTTGGCCACCACCGGGGCGGCACCGCCCAGTTGGGCGTGGCCGAAAGCGTCGCGGGTGCCCTGCTCGGCCAGGAACTTGCCGTCCGGATAGTGGCAGCCTTCGGACACCACCACGGTGCAGTAGCCGTACTTCTTGACGTTCTCGTCCACCTTGGCCAGGAAGGCCTTCTGGTCGAACTCGATTTCCGGGAACAGGATCACGACGGGGATGCCCTGATCGGCCACCAAACCGCCTGCGGCGGCAATCCAACCGGCGTGGCGGCCCATCACCTCGACAACGAAGATCTTGGTGGAGGTCTTGGCCATGGAGCGGACGTCGTAGGAGGCCTCCAGGGTGGACACGGCGATGTATTTGGCGACGGAGCCGAAGCCGGGGCAGCAGTCGGTGATGGGCAGGTCGTTGTCCACGGTCTTGGGCACGTGGATGGCCTGCACCGGGTAGCCCATCTTCTCGGACAGCTGGCTCACCTTGAAGCAGGTGTCGGCGGAATCGCCACCGCCGTTGTAGAAAAAGTAGCCGATGTTGTGGGCCTTGAAGACCTCGATCAGGCGCTCGTATTCGCGTTTGTTGGCTTCCAGGCTCTTGAGCTTGAAGCGGCAGGAGCCAAAGGCGCCGGAGGGGGTGGAGCGCAGGGCGGCGATGGCTTCGTCGCTCTCCTTGCTGGTATCGATGAGGTCCTCGGTCAGCGCCCCGATGATGCCGTTGCGGCCGGCGTAGACCTTGCCGATCACGTCGGCGTGCTTGCGGGCGGTCTCGATGACGCCGCAGGCGGAGGCGTTGATGACGGCGGTCACGCCGCCGGACTGGGCGTAGAACGCGTTCTTTTTCTTGGCCATGTCATATCTCCTTGAAAGCAAAAAAGCGCACCGGAAGGCGCGCCTTTAGGGGTATTCGTTACCGGATGCCGGCTTCCTGGCTACGCTGCTGGTGCGCATCTTCCTGCACCTTCAGCAGGGTGATGATGCAGTCCCCCAGGTTGTCGTATTCCTCCTTGCCGGTGGCAAAGCGGTCCTTCACCGAATAGAAGAACATGGCCCGGTAGGCCGCGGGGCCGGTCTTCGACACGACGAAGGCGCAGCCGTCTTCCTTCCAGTACAGGGCCGGGCACTGGGCGAGTTCCCGGTCGGCGGGGGAAAGACGGACTTCCGTCTCCACCTCCGCCACCTCCACCTCGCGGCCAAAGCGCTCCTTCAGGCAGGCGCGGGCCAGGGACAGATCGGAGGCGGAAAAACCGGGAATGCCCATGGGCTTACTTCTTGACGGAATCCAGGCCGGCGAACACGGCGGAGGTGATGCTGTCCACGGAGCCGACGCCGGACACCTTGATGTACTTGGGCGCGCCGGCCTGGCCAGATTTCCCCCAGTCGCCGTAGAACTTCACCAGCGGCTCGGTCTGGGCGTGGTACACGTCCAGGCGCTTCTTGACGGTCTCTTCCTTGTCGTCGTCGCGCTGGATCAGGTCTTCGCCGGTGACGTCGTCCTTGCCGGCCACCTTGGGCGGGTTGAAGACGATGTGGTAGGTGCGGCCGGAAGCCACGTGCACGCGGCGGCCGGACATGCGCTTGATGATTTCCGCGTCGGGCACGTCGATCTCGACCACGGCGTCGATCGGCACGCCGGCAGCCTTCATCGCCTCGGCCTGCGGGATGGTGCGGGGGAAGCCGTCGAACAGGTAGCCGGCCTTGCAGTCGTCCTGGGTCAGGCGCTCCTTGACCATGCCGATGATGATGTCGTCGGACACCAGGCCACCGGCGTCCATGATCTTCTTGGCGGCGACGCCCAGCTCGGTGCCGGCCTTGACGTGGGCACGCAGCATGTCACCGGTGGAAATCTGGGGAATGCCGTACTTTTCCTTGATGTAGTTGGCCTGTGTACCCTTGCCCGCGCCGGGGCCGCCGAGAAGAATCAAACGCATGGAAAACCTCGCAAAAACAAGGCCCTGAGCGGGCCGATTGATGGGAGAAACAGGGATTTTGAACGGGCTACAGGGTAGTCAAGGCGACCGTCCATGGACAGTCAATTTTTTCAATTCCGATATAAGCCCAGGTTATCAGCATCTTTGAAATTATTAATATCGCTGCCGGACCGGCCGGTTCAGTGATGGCCGGCGTGTCCGCCTTTGCGCCCCCGCTCGGCCATGACTTCGAGCAGAGTCTGCATCAGGTCCAGCCTTTTCTCCAGTTGCTCCACGCGCTCGCGCAGGGCGTCGATGCCGCCCTCGGCGCCGGCGGCGCCATGGCGGTGCCCCGCGTCCGCCGCGGCCGCTCCATGGTCGTGGCCGCCACCGCTGCCGCCAGCCTTGCCCTGCTTGCACTTCTTGCACGATTGGCCGCCGGCCTTCAGGTCATCAGGCACCGTCTTGCCACTGGCCTCCTTGCCTGCCGTTGCGGCGGCGGCCGCCTCGCCCAGGCCATGCTGGTGCCCCTCGTGATCGGCCCAGGCGGGAAAATTGAAAAAGCCAGCCAAGGCCAGCATCGTGATCAGCCCGTGTGCTTTCATGACAGTCTCCTCGTCCTCGGGGTAGGGGAGGCGGGAATGCGTTCCCACCGTCGCCGACAGAGCAATATGCGGCGGTCGGCCGCCCGCGTCAAACGGGGCATGCCGGCGCAGGCCCGGCTCGGCGCCCTGAAGCTACATCCAGCGCTTATGCGCGGATACCGGCGAGGAATCGGATGGCGAGGCGGGATCTCCCGCCTCGCCCCTTCGCAAGGGGCAGAAACGGGCGCGTTCCCGGATCAAGGTGGCCAGGTGGCTTTCAAGGGCGGCGCGGTCCTCGTGGGTTGCGGCCTGTTGCAGCCGGTCCCGATAGGCGCGGCACTCCACCTCCATTAACAAGGGATGGCAAATCATGCCGGATTGCGTGGCGCCGACCGGGACAGCACCCGCCAGCGCCAGCAGGACCAGCCATCGGGTCCGATTCGGAGAGGCGCGTTTCGACGGCATCTAGTTCAAGGGCCGGGGTTCGTCGGAGGCTCCCGCCCAATCCCGGCGCATCTTGATTCCCCTGACTGCCCAGGAGGTATGAGAGGCCGCGTCCGGCAAGCAGATGACCATGTTCACTGCGCCGGGGCCGGAACGCGCGGCCCCTTGCATCCAACTGGCGACGACTCTGGTCAGCAGGCTGCCCAGGCTCGGCGCCAAACGCCGCAGGGCCCCGCCACGCCGCGTGTGCATCAAGCCGGCTCCTTGCGCGAGGCCGACAGGTAGGTGGTGCGCGCACCCTCGAGGTGATCCAGCAGACTGACCACCCGATAGCCTTCGCCTCGCAAGGAATCCAGCACAGGATTGCGCTCCCGTTCCCAATGTTCGAGGCAATCAAGCAGGATCACGGAAACATAGCGGGCACGATGCACGTAGGCCGCAAGTTCTTCTGACAATTCCCGATCCGTGGTGGTCAGGCGGTAGTCCAGTCCGCGCCGCTCCAGTTCGATGAGGAATCCGGCCAGGAGGGACATGGCCGGCTTGGGCGCATAGGCGATCAGGATATCGAGCCGCTGCGCGGACCCCTCGCAGAACTGCAAGGCCACCGGCAGCGCCAGGCGCTCCAGGCATTGGCCATCGAGGGCGAGCAGCATTCCATTCCCCTGTTTTGGGCTTGGCCAGCCGCGGAGCGCCCCGAGGCGGCGACGTGGGCGATGCTCCCGCCGTTCATCGTCGGCCTCATCCCTGGACAGGCTGCCAGGCCAGATCGAGTCCGCACGGCGTGTTGCCGATCACGGTGGCGGTCCGATGAGGGGAGATGGCGAGGGGAAACAGATGCTGGATATCCTCTACATCGAGCCGCGTTCCCACGGGAAAGGAAATTCCGCCATGGTTCAGACGCATGCCGGAATCTCCCACCTGCTCGACCCGGTAGAGGCCGATGCGGCGCCCGCCGTAGCGGATGGCTACGATGGGCCGCTCTCCCATATAGGCCCGGTTCGGGTCGGCTCGCCCTGACTTGCATTGCAGTTCAGCCATGTCTCTCTCCTTGCACTCGCCCATCTCCCCTGTTCACCGCGTTCTGCGACGGGCCGACCAATCCGGACCGTGCGGTGCATGACGGAAATGGTCTCCTGTCGGTGTGACAGGAAGATTAATGACAAGGCGTCTGGGAAGAAATATCTGACTTATTTAGTCTACTAAAGATGTCTTTAGCCGCTGGCACGGCAGTCAGCCGGCTAATACGGAACCACTTGTTGATTCGCTAATGCGCCTGAAGCCAGCGCTGCAGCAGGTCGGCCAAGGTGCGCACGCCGATCTTGCGCATGATGTTGAAGCGGTGCACGTCGACGGTGCGCTCCGTGATGCCGAGTTCCGCGGCGATAGCCTTGCTGTGTCCGCCCGCCGCGATCAGTGCCATCACGGCGGTTTCCCGGGCGGTCAGGCGCTCGAAGTCCGCCCTCGCCGACTCCTTGGCCTGGCGTGCGGCATCAGCCTGCTCGTCCTCTTTCAGGCAGGCCTGGATGCGCTCAAGCAGTTGCTGTTCGTTGAAGGGCTTCTCGATGAAGTCGGCGGCGCCGGATTTCATGGCGCGTACCGCCATGGGCACGTCGCCATGACCGGTGATGAAGATGACAGGCAGCAACACGCCCTGTTCCCGGAGCCTGGGCTGCAGTTCCAGGCCGCCCATGCCCGGCATGCGCACGTCCAGCAGCAGGCAGCCGCGCATCCCGGCATCCGCCGCCTCGATGAAGGCTTCGGCGGAGGCGAAGGTCCTCGCCTCCAGGCCCACCGAGCCCAGCAGCGCCGCAAGGGCATCCCGCACGGCCGCGTCGTCGTCGACGATATACACCATGAGCGTCCGATCCTTCATGGGCTGGCCGGCATCGGCAGGGTGCAACGGAAGGTGGCGCCGCCCTCGGGGTTGTTGACATAACCGAGAGCGCCGCCATGAGCCTCGACGATGGAGCGGCTGATGGCCAGGCCCAGGCCCAGGCCCTCGCGCTTGTCGGTCTTGAACGGTTCGAATATCGTCTCCCCCAGCTCGTCGTTTACACCCGGCCCGTTGTCCCGGACCTCCACCCAGGCCTGGCGGGCATCGAAGCCGGTGCGGATCACGATATGGCCGGGGCCGGCATTCCGGGACAGGGCCTCCAGGGCATTGCGCATGAGGTTGAACAGGACTTGCTCCACCAGGACGAGTTCCGCCGAGAGGGTGGGCATGCCATTGGCCAGTTCCAGGTTGATGGCGACCGCATGCCGGTCGGCGTCGACCTGCATCAATCCCGCCACCTCCCGCGCCACCTGGTTCAGGTCCACGGGGCCGGCCTGGATGTCGCCCCTGCTGACGAACCGGCGCAGGCGTCGCACCACCTCGCTGGCGCGCTTGGCCTGGGTGTTGATGGCCTCAAGCCAGGATCCGATCTGATCGTGTCCGTCCGCGCGCCCGAAGGTGCGCAGGCAGGCCGCGCTGTACATGGCGATGGCGGCCAGGGGCTGGTTGACCTCGTGGGCGATCTCGCTGGCCATCTCGCCCAGGCCAGCCAGGCGCGAGACATGGGCCAACTCGAGCATGCGCTGGCGTTCGCGCCGCTCCGATTCCTTGAGGGGCGTGACATCGGTGACCATGACAAAGAAGCCATTGACCTTGCCGTCGGACTCGACGTCCGGAATGTAGGCAATGATGACATCGTGCCAGCCCGCCATCTCGTAGGGCAGACGCCGTTCTATCGTCACCGCCTGCCCCGCCAGGGCCTGTTCCACGAAGGGTCGGACTTCCCGGTAGGACGCTTCCCCCAACAGCTCGCGCATGGACATGCCGAACAGTTTCCCCGGGCCCAGGCCGAACATCCTTTCATACGCCAGATTGTTGAAGCGGTAGCGCTGCTCCGCATCCACATAGGAGATGAGCACCGGCAGCTTGTCGATGACGTTCTCCGTAAGCCGGGCCTGCGCCGCATTGCGATAGCTGAGGAAGGACAGGCCGCCGGCCAGGACGAGGCCGAACAGGACCAGGATTCCGTACATCATGCCGAGCTTGAGCGGCAGAGCCGCCATGGCCGCGCGCAGGGGCTGGCTCGGCAGCCAGCTAACGAGGGTCCAGTGATACGTCTCGGCGTCCGCCGGTGTGGCGATCCGGCCGTCCCAGGCATCTCCCCCGGTCCGCAGGGGATGGATCCGCTCGAACAGGATCCGCTGCCCCCCCTCGGTGAGGATGCCTTTCTCGTGCTGGACGATCTCCTGCCACAGGGCCGGGTGGCGCCCGGCCAGGTGATGGCTCTCCCGACCCCGAAGCATGAAGCCCCAGCTGTCTTCCGGTTCGGATCCCAGCAGCCAGTAACCACGGGAATCAATCAGCCACAGCGTGGCCGGCTGCCCGCCGATCTTCGCCAGGCTGTCGAGCAGGCGCTGGCCCAGATAGTTGAGCACCAGAACCCCCTGCTTGCGGCCTTGGTTGTCCGCCACCGGCACTGCAAAGCGGATCATCGGCTTGTGAGGGACCTCGACGGATTCTCGCTCGACGTTGAGATCGAAGGCGGAAACGTGGATGCGGGATGGATCGAGCCGGGCCGCGGCCTCGAAGTAGGGGCGCGCGCCCTTGTACTGCAGCTCGGCGGCGGTAGCGATGCGGGGATTTCCGCCGTTGAAATTGACACGCACCTTCTCGCGGCCGTCCATACCGATGAAGCGGGCCTGGTCATACAGACGTTTCTGGCGCAAGAGTTCCAGATATTCCTCGCCGAGCCGACGCCGGTTCGCAGGCGTATCGCTTTCGAGAAAGGCGCGGGTTTCGTTGAGGCGGGTCAGGAAACGCACATCGGAAAGGGCGGCCTCGATTTCATGGTGGATGACCTCCGCAGCGAGCCGGATCACCCGTTCCTTCTCGGCCAGTCGTATATCCTGCTGGCTGCGCGCCTCGGAGCGGTAATAGGCTACAAAGGGGACGGCCAGCAGGCAGGCGAACACGGCGCCCAGCAGCAAGGCGCGGCGCAGGACCTGACGCGCATTGATACGCACGGGCCGCCGTTGCCAGTCCCTCCGTGCCCACCCGAAGAGGCGTGACAGACTGCGCGCTATGGCTGGCACGAAGGGGGAGGGCAAGTCCGCTCCGGCTCGTGGAGATTCAGTCCGTGTCCGTGAACAGGCGCCTGACGGCCTCCAGGTCGGCCGGTGTATCCACACCCGGCGCTATGGCCTGGTCGGTGGCGATCACCACGATCCGATGGCCGTTCCATAGCGCCCGCAGCTGCTCCAGGGACTCGAAGGCTTCCAGATCTGGACGCTGCAGGCCGGGATAGGCCTTGAGGAAGCCGGCGCGGTAGGCGTACAGGCCGATGTGGCGGAAGACCGGGAGAGAAGGCGGCAACGGCGCCGATGTCGGGTTGCCGGCCCAGGCATCGCGCGCCCAGGGGATGGGGGCGCGGGAAAAATAGAGCGCGCAGCCATCCTTGTCGGTCACCACCTTGACCACGTTGGGGTTGAACACGTCCGCCGGATCGTGGATGGGGTGGCTGACCGTAGCCATGCTGGCGCCGGGATGTTCGAACAGGGCTTCGGCCGTGGCGCGTATCAGGGCGGGATCGATCAGGGGCTCGTCGCCCTGAACGTTCACCACCACCGTGTCGTCGGCCCAGCATAGCCTGGCCGCCACCTCCGCCAGACGGTCGGTGCCGGAGGCGCAGTCGGGGGAGGTCATGACGGCGTTGAAGCCCGCCGCCTCCACGGCGGCGAGCACGTCGGGGTGGTCGGTGGCCGCCCACACGGCCACCGCGCCGCTGGCCCGGGCCCGCTCCAGCACCCGCACCACCATGGGCTTTCCGGCGATGTCGGCCAGGGGCTTGCCGGGCAGGCGGGTGGAAGCGAAGCGGGCCGGAACGACGGCGTAATAGTCGGACATCTGGGCGTCAGCCGCTGGCGCCCATGCCGGGGGCGCGGCTTGCTGCCAACCGGACCGCCGCAGCGTGGATCAGGGCTGCGGCGCTCAGATACATCAGGGTGCTGGCCAGGAAGGCGGGGCCATAGTCGATGAAGGTGACGGCGAACTGGGCCAGGCTGGTGTCCGCCACACGCCCCCCCAGCCAGTAGAACGTGCCATTGGACACGAGGAAGGCCAGGGCCGTGGCGCCTGCAGCGATGCCGGCCAGGTGCGCCATGGCGGCGGCGTTCCCGGCCGCGTCCCCGGCTATGTGACGGCGGCACAGGCGGCCGCCGCTCCAGAGCGCGAGATGGGCCACTTGCAAACCGGCATAGGCTGGCGTCAGGCAATAGCCGGATACGCCCAGCCAGCCGACAGCGGCGGCATCGATGGCGACGGCCTCCAGCATGAGGCCCAGCAGCCAGCCGGGAGACAGGTAGAAGCCGGCAAGGAAGAGGACGGCCCAGGACGCGTCCGGCAGATGAAACGCATCGCCGAAGTGGTGGAAGCGGGTGGCGAGCATGAGGGCCATCAGGCCCAGACCGATGAACAGCCGCGTTTGCGGGGCGCATGCATGACAGGTTTTCACTTCGTTCTCCTCGGATCAGATTGCCGACATCCTACTTGGGCGCGTAGCGCAGGCCAAGGAACAGCGCCCGTCCGGAAACAGAATAATCGTTGAAGGGGTTGAGCGTGCTCCGCACCTCGACGTAGTCGCGATCGAGCAGGTTGTCGAGGCGCGCCTCCAGCGACCATGCCCTGTCGACCCGGTAGCGCGCTTCCAGATCCAGCACGCCGTAGCCGGGGAGCCTTTGCGTATTGGCCGTGTTGTTGAAGCGCGCGTCGACGGCACGCAGACGGCCGCGCAGATCCACCCCCCCGGATTTGTAGCCCAGCTCCAGGGTGCCGGTCCTGGGCGCCCGCCGTTGCAGGGTCAAGCCGGTGGCGTCGTCCTTGGCGCTCAGCCAGTCCGCCAGCGCACGCCAGGACCATGCCCCCCGGGTCCGACTGAATTCCAGGGTCGCCCCCTTCAGCGTCGCGGCGTTCAGGTTGCCCATGGTGCCGATGAATGTCGGAAAACTCCCTGGCACATAGTCGATCAGGTCGGTGACCCGGTTGTGGTAGAGGGTCAATTTGGCCGTATCTCCCGCAGCGCCATAACCGAGCCCGATCTCGCGGTTATGGGCCGTTTCCGGACGCAGGTTGGGGTTGCCCTGATAGAAATTCACCGGATCCAGCGGCCAGTAGAGATCATTGAAATTGGGTGCGTGGAAAGCCCTGCCCAGGGAAGCGTGCACCGTCCATGCCGACGACATCTGATAGCCATAGCCCAGGCTGTGGCTGCCGTGTCGGCCGAGCAGGGATATCCGGTCCTGGCGAACGCTGGCCTCGACGGCATGGGCGCCGAAGCGGCCCTGGTAGCCGACCATGGCCGAACGCGTGGTCTGCGAGTCGACCACGAAGTGCTTGCTGGAACCGACCTCCAGGTCGCGCCACTCCAGGGCCAGCATGGCCTTGCCGCCCGCCAGGGCGATATCGTTCTGCCACAGCGCCTGGTTCTGGCCGGTTTCGTAGTAATCGACCGAGACATTGCCGGTGGAAGGATCGAACAGCCAGTTGCGCTGGTTGTCGCGGCTGCGGCCCACCCTCAGGCGGGATTGCCAATCGTCGGCGATGCGCCCGGCCAGGCTGGCCTGAAGCGACTCGACGAACTGCTGGTTGCGGTTGTCGAAATTCGTGGTGCAGGTGATGTAGAAACTGTCGCAGTTCGTGGCGTCGTAGCGCTTCATGCTTTCCGAATGCAGGTAGCGCACCTCGAGTTCGGATTGCGCGAATATCCTTTGGGCAAAGGCCGCATTGACATAGCGGTTGTCATAGGCGTCGCGGTCCGGGTTGAAAAGGTCGAACAAACCGGCCTTCGGCGCCTTGATGGAACTGAAGCCATCGCTGTGCTCCGCGCCTGCCACCAGGCTGAAAGCCCCCTCGCCGACCTGGCCACCCAGGGTCACCGAACCCAGTCGCGTGCCGTATTGGCCGACGCCGACCTGGGCCTCTGGCGCGGTAACCGTACTCGGGTCGCGGGTGAGCAACTGCACCGTGCCCGACATGGCATCGGTGCCATAGAGGCTGCTCATGGGACCGCGCGCAAGCTCGATCCGGCTGAACAGGCCGGCGGGCAGCGCATGGATCGCGGTGGTACCCAGTGTCGCCGAGGAGATGCGCAGGCCGTCCACCAGCACAAGGGCATGGGCCGTATTGCCGCCGCGTATCGACAGGGTGCTGGCATCGCCCCGGCCTCCGGCCGTCGTGACCTGGACGCCCGGCAGGCGGGCGATGAGTTCCGACACCGTAGCATCCGCGGAAAGGTCGATGGCGTGCCGGTCGAGGACGGAAACATCGCGGAGCACTTCGCTTGCCGGCGTCGGGATGCGCGTGGCAGTAACGATGATGGTGTCCAGGGTGGGAATGTCCTGCGCCGAGACGGGCGCAGCGCTTAGGCCGGCGATGACGGCGGCCAGAAGATTGCGTTGCATGGAGGGATCCTTCTTCGTTTCCAGCGTCCCCGCTGGAAGAACCACGACAAGCGGGCCGAAAAAGGTGGAGGACCGAATTCGCTCAAACCGCCCGCCGCGGCCCGCATCCACTCCAGGCCGGTCTCCGGGCTCGCGCCGAGGGTTCTTCAACCCGGACCGTTCGCCTTCCCGTCCAAGGACAGTGGCGTGGTGAACGGCCTTTGAGCGCTTACCGTTGCGGGGGCAGCACAGGCATTGGCATGGACGCCGCACCTGTTTCCCGTTTCACGCCCTGTTACGGGCGCACCTGAAGCGGGTTGAGTCTATGCGTGAGCGGGGGGAAAGACCATGCCTCCGAAGGGGTATGTCTAGTGCCCACGCGCCATGGATGAGAACCGTCAGTGCTCCCGGTCGTGCTGGCCGCCGGCCTTGATCAGACGCCGGATCTCTTGCAGGTTCACTGCACCCTCAGCGGTACAGAGGTAATGAAAGAAGAGCTCGCGGTGGTAGCCCGTCTGCTGCCGCGCCTTGATGGCTTCCCACTTCGCATAGCGGTTGCGCGACCACTCGCCACCGCCCTTGCCGTCGGCACGACCGAAGGCATAGAGCTTGCGTTCGCCGTTTTCGCAGCGCATGCCCTCGTAGCTCACCGTCTCGGCGCCTGCGGGGCTGCGGATCACCACCGTGTAGCGCACCACGCCGTCGGCGTCGGCGGAAACCGAGGGGAAATCAAGGTAATGGCGGTTGCTGGTGGACGAACTGACCTCGAAGGCAACCAGGTTCGCGGTCTTGGGGTAGGGCGGCAGCTGGGTCTGGATTTCCTGCCATGCCTTGCCGGGCTCCTCGAAGTCGCTTTCGAAGCCGCTCCTGCCAGCGTCGCCGAACAACCTCGACTCGGTGTTGCCGCCAGCCTGGGCGGAAGTGATCAGGAACAAGGTGACAAGGGCGAGGGTGCGGCGCATGACGGTCTCCAATCAAGGGCCGCATGATACCGCCGCCGGCTAGGCCAGGTCGGCAGCCAGCGAATCCCGTATGGCCCTGGGCAGGGGAGACAGCGTCGCCTGGTAATCCCGGTGCGAGACCCCGGCTGAGATATCGGCACCGTTCTTCACGGCGGCCACCATGCCGGGCGTCAGCTCGAAGCGCAGGAAATGCACCGAGGCGGTCTTGTCCTCCGTGCTGCGCTCCAGATCCTCGTTGGCGATGGGGAACACCGGATCGAAGCCTGCCACCCGCATCCATAAATCTTTTTCGATGCCCACCAGCTTCTCCAGGGCAGCACGGCGCGCGGCTTCGTCGGCGTATTCCACCATGAGGGTGGCCTTCCAGTTGGCGCCGTCGGGTATCAGCGGGTTGTAGACGTCCAGTTCATCCTGGATGCCCGCCGCCTCGAAGATCTTCTCGATGCGCAGCATCTCCTGAATCTGGTACTGCATGGTGAGGGCGTCCTCGAAGTAGAGGGCTGCATGTTCTCCCAGTGGCACGCGCCGATTCTTCTTGTGGGCGATGACCCGGGCGCGGAAGTCGTTGCGAATCTCCGCGTATTTCTCCAGGGTGAACAGGTCTTGTCGGGTAAGTTTGGCCATGCCGGTTTCCTCGTGGGGTCTCATAGTCCGTAGGCTTTCCGCAACAGGGTGATGGGATGCTCCGGTGCACTGCCGTCGGCGCGGGCATGGGCGATATGGTGGCCGGCCATGGCGCAGTCGCTGCCGTAGTGGTCCGGCCTGGCCTGGTTCACCCGGCCCACCACGGGCTTGGCGATCTTCATGGCGGACGTGTGGAACTCCTTCTTCACCGCGTAGGTACCGTCATGGCCGGAGCAGCGCTCGATGATGTCCACCTCGGTACCGGGCACCAAGGACAGGGCTTCCTTGGTTTTGGGACCGATGTTCTGCACCCGCTGGTGGCAGGCGGCGTGGTAGGCCACCTTGCCCAGACTCTGCTTGAAAGCGGTGTCCAACTTGCCCTCCCGGTGGCGCAGCATGAGGTACTCAAATGGGTCGTAGAAGGCGTTCTTCACCTTCAGCACGTCCGGGTCGTCCGGGAACATGAGGGGCAATTCCTGCTTGAACATGAGCACGCAGGAGGGGATCAGGGCTGTGAGATCCCAGCCCTGGTCCACCAGTTCCGCCAGGACAGGAATGTTGGCTTGCTTGGCAGCGACCACGGCGTCGAGGTCGCCCAGTTCAAGCTTGGGCATGCCGCAGCAGCGCTCCTTACCGGCCAGGGTGACAGGGATGCCGTTGTGCCCGAACACGGCCGCCAGATCTTCCCCGGGGCCGGGCTCGTTTCGGTTCATGTAGCAGGTGGCAAAGAGGGCCACCTTGCCCCTGGTTTTTCCGGCCGGCTCACCGGGGGTATCGGCCGGCAATCTATCCAGGCGGCCACGCAGGGGCTTGCTGGAAAAGCCGGGGAGCCAGGCTTCCGAGTGGATGCCGGCCACGGATTCCAGCGCCTTGCGCACCGGGCCGAGCTTGTTCACTGCGTTGACCACCTGGGCCACCACGGGAATGCCGACGAGCGAGCCAACCCTGTCCGTACTGGTGAGCACCCTGTCGCGTAACTTGGCGCCATGCCTGCGAAAGTGGACCGCCTTGGCGCGCAGCATGAGGTGGGGGAAATCCAGGTTCCATTCGTGGGGCGGCACGTAGGGACACTTGGTCATGTAGCACAGGTCGCACAGATAGCAGTGGTCCACAACTTTCCTGTAATCCTCCTTCCTCACCCCCTCCACTTCCATGGATTCCGATTCGTCCACCAGATCGAACAGGGTGGGGAAGGACTGGCACAGGGACACGCAACGCCGGCAGCCGTGGCAGATATCGAAGACCCGCTCCATCTCCTTGAACAGGGATGCCTCGTTGAAGAAGTCGGGGTTGCGCCAGTCCAGGGGATGACGGGTGGGCGCTTCGAGATTGCCTTCGCGGATGGGGGCGGCCATGGCTTCCTCGGGTGGATGGCTGATGGCAGGAGGGTGGAACGGGGGCCGCTGAACCCCCGGGTAGATCAGGAGCCCAGTTCGTTGAGGGCCTTCTGGTAGCGGTTGGCGTGGGAGCGCTCTGCCTTGGCCAGCGTTTCGAACCAGTCGGCGATTTCCTCGAAGCCTTCCTCCCTCGCGGTCTTGGCCATGCCAGGATACATGTCGGTGTACTCGTGGGTTTCACCGGCCACGGCAGCTTTCAGATTGTCGGGCGTAGGTCCGAAGGGCAGGCCGGTAGCGGGGTCGCCGCAGGTCTCCAGGTATTCCAGGTGGCCATGGGCATGACCGGTTTCGCCTTCGGCTGTGGAACGGAACAGTGCGGCCACATCGTTGTAGCCTTCCACGTCAGCCTTGGCGGCGAAGTAGAGATAACGGCGGTTTGCTTGGGATTCGCCGGCGAACGCGGCCTTCAGGTTGCCCTCGGTTTTCGAGCCTTTGAGTTGCATGACGGTCTCCTGATAACGTGCCCGGCTGTGATCCCGCGCCGGGATTACGGGTGTTATTAGATTTAATCTAAACCGTATAGCCAATTTAGGCTTGTCCGAGTAAGCCTGTCAACATTACGCATCGGCGCGCATAGCGCCGGGGTCAGACGCGGGCGGCGGCCCGCTTGTGCTTCAGGAACTCGATGATGCCAGGCAGGATGGAGATGAAGACGATGAGCAGGATCACCGCCGTCAGGTTGTTCTTGACGATGGACAGATTGCCAAAGAAGTATCCGGCCGGCACCAGCAGCCCCACCCAGAGTAAGGCACCAAGCACCGAGAAGCCGAGGAAGCGGCCGTAGGTCAGGCGGCCGATGCCGCAGACGAAAGGCACGAAGGTCCTCACCACGGGCACGAAGCGGGCGATGACGATGGCTTTGGGTCCATGCTTTTCCATGAGGGCGTGGGTGCGCGCCAGGTTCTCCTGCTTGAGCCAACGGCTGCCCTCGAACTGGAAGACCTTCGGCCCCAGGAAACGCCCGATCCAATAGTTGACGTTGTCGCCGCACAAAGCGGCCACGATCAGGGTGCCCGAGACGACGAGCGGATCCATGCCCCCCGCTGCCGCCACCGCCCCCGCCACGAACAGAAGGGAATCCCCGGGCAGGAAGGGCGTGACCACGAAGCCCGTCTCCATGAACACGATGGCGAACAGGATGGCATAGACCCAGACACCGTAGCTTTGCACCAGCAGGGCCAAGTGCTTGTCCAGGTGCAGGACGATGTCGATGAACTGGGCGAGGAGTTCCATGCCGGCCCCGGGCTCAATGCATGAGGACCTTCAACGCCGCAGCGTCATGCGGTAGACCTTGCCCTCCATCATGCCCGGCACCCAGAGCTTGCCCTGGTCGTCGAGAAAGATGTCGGCGGGTCCGGCCAGGGGAATCTTTGGGTTGGCGACCGAGACCTGGCCGCTGCGGGTGTCCAGCACCTGCAACAGGCCGGCGGGCTCGAACTTGACCCAGTTGGAGATCAGCCAGCGGTTGGCGCCGATATCCACCACGCCGTCGAACAGGCCCGCCGGGCTGGGGGTGTACTGCTTCTCCAGGCTGGCTTTCATGCCTTCCAGCCTGTAGGTCTTGACCGTACCGTTGGCCTGGCCGTCCGTGCCCCACTCCACCACGATCAGGCGGCTGCCCATCTTCTTCATGCCGTTGGGGCCGTTCGGCGGGGTGTCGAAGGCCAGTTCGGAATACTTGCGCGCCTTCAGGTCTATGACGAACACCTTGCCGAGGTCCGTGGCGGACAGCAGCAGACGGCGGTTGTCGTAACGCGCGAAGGCGTTGAGGAATTTGGCGCCGGTGGCGGCCAGGTCCAGGTCGAACACGGGTTTGCCGTCGCCGATGCGGAAGCCCGCAACCCGGTCGATGTCTGCCACGTAAAGCACCCCGTCCACCGCGATCATGCCCTTGGGGCCGTTGAGCTTGTCCGCCCACTTCAGCGCCCTGATGTGGCCCTGGCGGTCCAGCCGGGAGATGAAGCCGTCACCGTCCTTCTCCATGGGCTCCAGCTTGACGCCCAGGTTGGAGACGAACACATCTTCACCAACCACCACCACGCTCTCCGGCGAGGAGAAACCCGGGATGGCCTTGTCGACGATGACGGTGGCGGCCTGGGCGGTGCCGACGGCGAGAACGAACAGCAGGCTGAAAAGACGCATGGGGACTCCTATGTTCAGGCGGGATCAGACCATGGCGCCGGATTCGGGCTTCACCGGCTTGATGAAATCCTCCCGGGATACGCCCAGCCACATGGTGATGGGGCTGGCCACCAGCACCGAGGAGTAGGTGCCGACGACGATGCCGATGGTCAGGCAGAGGGCGAAGCCGTACAGCACCTCGCCGCCCAGCAGCAGCATGGCCAGCACCATCAGCTGGGTGGTGCCGCTGGTGATGATGGTGCGGGACAGGGTGGCGGTCTTGGCGTTGTCCATGATGGCGGCGACGTTGGTGAGGCGGGTCTTCTTGAAGTTCTCCCGGATCCGGTCGAACACCACCACCGTGTCGTTCACCGAGTAGCCCAGGATGGCCAGCACCGCCGCGAGCACGGTGAGCGAGAACTCCCACTGGAACAGGGACCACACCCCCAGCACGATGAAAATGTCGTGGGCGGTGGCGAAGATGGCCCCCACAGCCATGCGCCATTCGAAGCGCAGGGCCAGGTAGAGCACGATGCCGATGGACACCACCACCAGGGCGAGCGACCCGTCCTCCAGCAGTTCCTTGCCCACCTGGGGACCGACGAACTCGACCCGGCGAAGCTGGACCTGGGGATCGTGCTGCTTCAGCACCACCAGCACCTGCTCGGACAACTGGGCGGTAGTGATCCCTGCCTTGACCGGCAGGCGCACCAGCACCTCGGTGGAGGTTCCGAAGTTCTGCACCTGGGCGTCGCCATAGCCGTTTTTCGCCAGGTGTTCGCGCACGCCGGGGATGTTGGCGGCGGCGGGGTAGCCCACCTCCATGATGGTGCCGCCGGTGAAGTCCACCCCCAGATTCAGGCCCTTGGTGGCGAGCAGGACGACGGACGCCAGGATGCAGGCGACGGACACGAAGATGGTGCTGCGCGCCCAGCGCATGAAGGGGATGTCCTTCTTGACGTGGAAGAGTTCGAGCATGTGCGTGGCCTCAGATGGAAAGCTTGGTCAGGCGCTTCACCCGGCCATAGCTGAGATTGACCATGGCCCGCGACACCGTCACGGCGCTGAACATGGAAGTCAGGATGCCCAGGCAGAGCACCACCGCGAAGCCGCGCACCGGACCGGAGCCCAGCCAGAACAGGGCGATGCCGGCGATGAGGGTGGTGATGTTGGAGTCCAGGATGGTGTCCCAGGCGCGCTCGTAACCGGCTGCCAAAGCCGCCTGCGGGGTCATGCCGTTGCGCAGTTCCTCGCGGATGCGTTCGGCGATGATCACGTTGGCGTCGATGGCCATGCCCAGGGTCAGGGCGATACCGGCGATGCCAGGCAGGGTCAGGGTCGCCTGCATCATGGACAGCAGGGCCACCAGCATGAACATGTTGGTGGCCAGCGCCAGCACGGAAATGATGCCGAACAGCTGGTAATAGATGGTCATGAACACGGCGATCACGGCGAAGCCGATCAGGGTGGAATTGAAGCCTTTCTCGATGTTGTCCGCCCCCAGGCTGGGGCCCACGGTACGCTCCTCGATGATCTCCATGGGTGCCGCCAGGGCGCCGGCGCGCAGCAGCAAGGCCACGTCGTTGGCTTCCTGGGGCGAGTCCATGCCGGTGATCTGCACCCGGCCGCCGCCGATCTCCTCGCGGATGACAGGCGCGGTGACCACCTCGGTCTTGCCTTTCTCGATGAGCAGGATGGCCATGCGCTTGCCCACGTTCTCCCGCGTCACGCTCTTGAAGATGCGCGCGCCGCGGCCATCCAGGTTGACGTGCACGGCTGCCTGGTTGGTCTGGTTGTCGAAGCCGGGCTGGGCATCGGTGATGTAGTCGCCGGTGAGCACCACGCTCTTCTTCACCAGCACCGGCACGCCGTTTCTCTCCAGATAGACCTCGGTGCCGAAGGGCGCCTGGCCGGCGAGAGCGGCCTGTACCGCGGCCGCGTCCTGCATCTTCTCCTCGTCGACCATGCGGATTTCCAGGGTAGCGGTACGGCCCAGGATCTCCTTGGCCTTGGCGGTGTCCTGGACGCCAGGCAACTGCACCACCACCCGGTCGATGCCCTGCTGCTGGATCACCGGCTCGGCCACACCCAGTTCGTTGACGCGGTTGCGCAGGGTGGTCAGGTTCTGCTTGAGGGCGTCCTCCTGGGTTTTCACCTGAGCCTGTTTCTTCAGCGTGCCGGCCAGTGCGTATTCCTCGCCGCTCTGGGAATCCAGCAACTGCAATTCCGGATAGGTGATCTCGATGACCTTGCGCGCCTCGTCGCGCTGGGCGGCATCACGGAACTTGATGGAAACGGCCTGGCCCTCGCGGCCGATGC
>Ga0233425_10003138_pt1 | contig 30842 bp, 31 predicted proteins | sample Watercolumn_Towu_2_FD_181712 | JGI IMG/M metagenome (GOLD analysis project Ga0233425, IMG submission 181712) | Freshwater microbial communities from Lake Towuti, South Sulawesi, Indonesia - Watercolumn_Towuti2014_140_MG | ecosystem: Environmental > Aquatic > Freshwater > Lake | place...
GAAAAGTCGGCCGCAACGATCCGTGTCCATGCGGATCAGGCAAAAAATACAAAAAATGTTGCGGCCTCAACTGATCCGCGGTCGTCCGATCACGCTTACGTCCGCGCTCCCCTTGCGACATGACCAAGTGAATCAACTCAACGCCGATTTGGCCAGTGGTTTTTGGAGGCGTCCAGCTGGAAATAGGGGTTCTCCAGCCAACGATCGCACAGCGCCTCGTCAGAGAGATCATGCGCGTGCTTCAGGATCGCCAGGCCCGCCATGAGCCGCGTCGGCAAGGGCGGGCGTCCCGCAACGTCGGCATAGACCGCCCCGAAGCTCTTCTCCAGAAAGCCCCAGTCGACGGCGCCGGCGAGCTTGGCGAGTGGATGCCCCAGGTCGACAATCTGATCGAGCCGCGCCCGAAACAAATCCTTCTGCCCGCTGTCGCGTCGCTCCTTCGGCCGCATCGCGAATCTCCTCGACGCCTTCCCCGGGAGCACAGAATCACGACAACGGCGCCGGATCAATTTGCAAGCAAACAGCATCCCGCGCAGCGAAAACCTGCGGAAACGATTACTTCCACAGGTCTCAAAACTTCGTCTCCTCAACGCCTTGCGAGTTCTTCACGGATGACTAATTACCATCCGCCCCGCTGGGAATCTCAAAACCGCCATCAAAGTTCAGAGAACTGAACAGCCCTGCTCAGACCGCCCAGAAGCGTCAGCCGCCCCACGAGCAGGGCGGACAGGACGCCGAGCGCGACGACGTAATCCGCGCCGGCGGCGCGCAGCGCCAGCAGCAGGACAAAGACTGCAGCGACAAAACACGCCTCCAACAAGGTCAGTCTGAAGATGTCGCGATTCCAAAAAATAATATCCCGGATAACCATGGACAGCGCCAGACTGATCTGACTGATCAGCACGATTGGGATCAGACTCCAGTAATCAATCGATTGTCTGCTGTATTGATTGAGGACTATCAAGCTGAGGACCACGCCGATAGCGGCGCTGCCGCCGACAATGGCGTGCATGCTGCGGCTGAAAAGAAACTCGCGCAAATTCAGCTTCGCCTGCAGTATCTCCTTGCGTCGCATGCTGTAAAAAAAGTATTCCATCGCATTTTGCGTAATAGACAAGCATGACACGAGCAACATAAACATTGCCATGTCCGACTGCTTGTAGATTATCACCACGATGCGATCCATATAAGCGATCGGGGCGGTGACAGCGGACAATATCCAATAATTGGTCTGCTCCCGGCAGGCGCGCCAGCCATCGAGCGCCATGGACCATCGCTTGGGAAGATGGGCCCAGCGCAGGCGTCCGGCGTAGGGAACAACATTGCCCGCCGCCAGCGCCACCACCGCCAATGTTGCAGCTCCCTCGCCGGACGCTACAGCGCAGGCGGTCGCGACGCCAAACACCTGGATGCAGGCTTTCAGAAATATCTTGTGACCCCACTCCGCGCGCGCGCCTTGGAAAATCAGGAACCGTTGCGCTTCATCCGCGAGTCGTTCCGAGGCGAAATAGACGCCCATGACAAACGCCAGCATTGGCTGGCCATGCCGCCAATACATATACATGAAAATCGGAATAACCGCTAAAAATATCTGGAGCGTCGTGGCGTTGATGTATGATTGGTAGTTCCTTTTCAGGTTGCGTTGCTTTTTCTCGCCAAAATACAATTTGTAAAAGTCGCGATGGCTGTTGAAGCCGGAGGCCGCCATGGCGAGATTCACGACGACGAACACGACGGCGATGAGCGACGCCGTGGCGTTTCCGGCCAGATGGTTGGCCAAAAGCAGGATTGCCGGCTTGGAGCCCAGCGCCGCCGCCCGACCGAGAACATAGCCTCCCTCGCCCTGGAGCTTGGCGATGACCGCAGGAAATGCAAAGCGCAGGGCGCTCAGCCTCGGGACACGGACGGGCGCCACGCGCGAATCTTCCACCTTGATGATTTCAAGCCATATCCCAAGGCTACCCAGCACACCACGGTAAACAGCATCGGATCGAAGATCAAAAGAAAGTCCACAGGCGAATCGAAAAAGATTGACGTGAAGTGGAGCAGCAGGGCTTCTCCCATCCAGGTCAGCCGACCCGCCATCCGTTGGCGCACGCGCTCTTGTATCTTGTTGTAGAGCGATAGATAAGCCGTCAGCGCGAATGGCGCCAGCCAAGTGGGGAAGGCGATCAGGAAACTGGCGATCAATCCTGGAGACGAACCTTCGCGGTCGCTGAGCGGGTAGCGGTTGATCAGTAGGTAATTCAAGCGCCCGAGAGATCCGTTGAGCGGGCGATCGACCGGCGCCCAACCTCCCATCAGCACGGAGATTCGGTACCAGGCGTTGCCGACGGGCGCCATGAGATTGTCGAATTGACCGCCAACGTCGAGATCGACGAATTGATGGATCGCCACCACGAGCGAATACCAATGCACCGACAGCCGACCGATGAGATAATCGATAAACACCGTTTCGCCGCTCTCGCCCCAATCACGGATCACGTCGACGGGATCCATGTCTCGCTTGATCGCGTCGCCGATTACATAGGCGCCCATCCCCAGAATCACGGTGATCGCCGCAAAGGCCAGCTTTCGCAAGGTCACGCTTGTAAGAATGCGCCTGCGCGCCGCGCCATCGGCCCGGAACACCCAACGCCGAAGGGTGTCGGGAGCTAGGAAAGCGACAGCGGCCAGCAAAACCGAGATCATCGGCCCGATCCCGGTGGCTGTGAGGGCCAAACATGCGACCGCGAGCAGCAAAATCATGCGGACAGAAGCAAGTCTGGCATTGTAACGGAAGAAAATAAGAACGAACATCAGCATTTCGATAAGGCTGGGCGCGAGCACATACAGCAGCGTGGTCGCGTCCAACGAGGAAGACAGCCCCTCTCCCGAGTAACGCCATCTCGACAGGCCGAGGGTGGAGCCAGCGACCGCCACGCTGAGCACAATCAGCAGAATGACGAGCAGCGCGCGGACCGGAAGGTTCCAGGCGGGCGGCTCGGCGGCGGGTCGAAAAGCCGCTCCCGAATGCTTGAAATCGAAAGCGAATACGCCGACGATCACGAAGAGAATGGTCGCGTAAAGCCAGCTGAAAATGCCGTTGCTGGGATTGAGATAGATTTCCGACTCGTACCCCGTGAGCCAATTCACCAAAGCCGGCAATAGGTAGGTGACTAGCAGGTAAAGCAACAGAACGGGGTTAGTCAGCCTAACCTTTTTCATGAGGACGGTCCAGGAGCCGCCCCAGGGTCCGGATACGAGCTTCCGGCCCTGTCCGAGCAATACTGGGGAGGCGCGCAAGTTCGCGGTCTATCACGTCGAAGATGCTCTCCGCCGCGCGCGGATGCGCAAGACCGTCCAACATGTCCTCATCAAAGAGTTCATCCTCCGCTCGGACGCCAATGACGACCTCGCAGCCCAGGGCTCGGGCGTCCCATGCGGCGCCGGAGAAGATCGAAATACAGAGGTCCGATTCCAGCCACGTTACGAAGGAGTCCTCCAAAACCTCGACCCCATGCAGCTGTTCCGCGATATCCATCGCCACGCCGCTGTTGATATGAGCTGGATGAATAGAATACTCCAGATGGATTGGCAAACCCCGAGCCTGGGCGGAGCGCCGCACATTGGCCAGGATAGCCTTCTCCATCGCGAAGAAGTCTGTTAAAACAAAGTTCTGAGCGGTTACGTTCCCGGTGCCGTTCAATGCAATCACCCATTGTCCCCCACGGCGGTTCAAGCGGGCGACGCTCCCCCGCGCCAATTGTTGGAGGTCCCTCCTCTCAACCGTATCGTTGAACTTGAGATTTATCGCAGCGCCTTCAATGACGCTGCCCGGAGGATAGTTCTTAATATTGAGGCCCGGCACCGGCGCGACGAAGCGGAGCCTGCTTTGGAGCGAGTCGGAAAAGGCGGAATGCATTGCGGTGTGGTAGACCGCGACTTCTCGGGTGGGAACGCCGTGCAACACTTCGGTCGCCGCGCCCTTTTGCCCGGAACACAGAAACATGTAGCGAATCAGCTCGATCACGAAGGAATTGCTCGTGATCATGGTGAGACCGTCCGGGGCATGACGCCTGAAGAGCGCGGCGACGCTTGAGGCCAGCAATACTGTAACCCAGACATGCGGGTCGCGCCAGCGACCAAGCGGCATCGACGACGCGCCCCGCCATAGCCCCAAAAGGAAGCGCAACGGGTGCAGCAAGGGCATCGCGAACAGTGAGAGATAGGAGAGGTGCGCGAAACCCTCCGGCGAGACCTCCGGACGCAGGGCCAGCAGCTTCGGCGTGAAGCAAAGCAGGCCGCGACCCTCCGTCAGCCCCGCCTCCAACTCGGTGGGAAAGCCCCTCCCGCCGAACGGAGCCAGGAGCGACCTCAAACGCCGGCGGTCCGAGATCAATCCCGTCCGTCGGTCGTCCGCGATGACCCAGTGTGGCGCGTCTCCAAGGCGCGGACGCGCCCGTCTCAGATAGCGGCTTTCCCGATACACAGCCTTGAACAAGGACCAGGGCGTCAGTCGCGCATCGGAGCTGGACTTCCACCCTCTTCCCATGGCGTAGGTCTCTTGGCCCGATGAAGAAGCGGACGAACCGGACGCCCGCGCCACGCCATTGCATCGGAGGCGTGCGACGAAATTCGTCGCCATCGCGTGGTTGTCGATTCGAGAGCGCCCGAAAGCATCGAGCCAGACCCGCAGGAAACGTCTCGGCAATTTCATTTGGTTTCACACACCAGATCCCTGTCACCCCGCACCCTAAAGGGTTCAGTCCGTATTTCCAATTCGCCGGGAGCATTGAGCCAAACCACCGATGCCTCAGTAGGCGTCATGTCGGATACCCCTTTCCGATAACGATGTATCTGTCCCGCTCGCCATTGTTCAATTCGGCATGTGCTTGGAAGCCCAGGGTCTGCTCTACATCCGTATTATCGGATTGGGATACAGCGATCATTTCCTTACGCACCCAACAGCCATGCTTTTCCTCCTCCCATACGTTCGGGTTCCGGTGCTGGTTCATGATGAATTCCAGGCTTCGCGCTTCGACGCCGAGCCATTCGCAAAACTTGCCGAGATGGCGCAAGGGCTGGGCTTCGTAATGCCGCACCAGGCGGACAGCCTGATCCCGCGACAGGCGTCCATGGCGGATCTCGCGGCAGGCGTGGTCCGTCACCTTGGAGTAACCGTGCTTGAGTAGCTTCAGATGGTCATGCAGGTCCATGAAGTTGTAACAGTCGACATGATCATAGGTGTCGAAGGTTCTGGCGAAGCGCGTGCCGCGGTAATCGTGCCGCTCGACCATCAGTTCGTGCTGCGCCTTCGGATCCCACCGCACGAAGTTGCCGAGATAGATTCCGCGAACGCCTACGGCGTTCAAACTGGAATCGTTCGGGTAGCGATACTGCCAAATGTCCTGCTCGGTCAGCGTGTCGAAAATCGAGAGCAGGTCGTCAGCTTCGTGACCGATCAGGTCGTGATCTTTGCGATAGCGCCAGGTCATCTCCACTTCGTGCTCATGGGAGAACATGCCGACTTGTTCGAGACCCTGGTGGGCGCCCCAGATGATGAGCGGGATCTTGTAACGGACGGCCGTCTGCACCGGAAACACCGTCTGACCGGCGAGGCAGGGCCAGTACATGCTGCCGAATTCGCGCAGCGAGGTTCGGGTGATGTTCTTGACCGACAGCGGATTGACGTTCTGCATCAGGATATCGCAGTTGAAGCGGATCCTGAGGTTCGCCAGATTGCGGATGCCGAGCGGCGTGTTGAAATATTTGTTGTAGGTCACCAGCAAGGGGTTCAGCCCCAGACGCTCCTTCACCAAATGCACGATGAAGTAGCTGTCATTGCCCCCGGTGACCGGTACGATGCAATCCCAGGTCTTGCCACTGGTCGCTCGGTATGGCGCAACAAGCGATACGAGCCGGCTCCAGCGCAGACCCCAGTCTAGCCGGTCCTTTTCCTCGTGAATTCGGCAGCCCGAACAGACGCCCTTCTCATCGAGCGTCAGTCCGAGAGGATGATCAGTGGAGTAGAGGCAGCGCGTACAGGTCAGAGGTTTATGCATAGGGCGTTATTGGTTGAAGCAGGGGCGCGCGGCGTCGAGTCTCGTTCTGTCCGGCATTTCAGTAACCATGCGTGCTGTAGACCGCCGGTCTCAGGGAGATGCCCTTCAGAGCCCGCTTGAAGGTTTGGATAGCATGCTCCTCGTAGCTGAGGAAATTGCCTACCGCCGCGGCGACCACCTGGGAGCGCTCAAGCAAACGCTGCATCTGCGCCGCGGTCGACAAGCCCCCGAATACGATCAACGGCATGTCGGCGAGCGGGAACGCGTTCACCAACGCTTCGTCGAACGACTGCGGGGAACCCTCATGAGACCAATCGCTCAACATGACCTCCGACACACATCGGGGTTCGAGGACATTAAGAATTGAGCCGGACAGCGCCTCTTCCCGACGATTGCGATAGTCTAGCCATCGAAGACAATCGCCTTCCAGCCGCACCGGGAGGTCGGCGATAAGCGCTTGGGCTCCCAACTCCTTGGATATTTTCACGAGCTGTTCGGGGCAGTCCCTAAGTATGGCGTCCACTGCCACTCGATCCGCGCCTAGTTTCACGGACCGGACCGCGTCCACGGCGTCGCGAATTCCGCCAACGTAAATCAGCGGCGTCGAGACGCCAATTCTGCCAATGCGCTCGAGCAAATCAAAATCGGGTCCCGCGCCGTTGACGCTCCGATCGATGCACTGCACGAGAATCTCATCGGCGCCCCAACGATCCAGGTTTTCGATGAGAATCTCCGGCTTGCCCAGCGGCAGATAGCGCCGATAGCCGAAGGACTGGACCGCCCAGCCGTTACGAATGGTGACGACACCGACAAGTCGCTTCTTAAGCACGGCAGAGGCCTTCCACGATGGCTTTCAACATAGATCGGCCGACGCCCTGGCTTTTCTCGGGATGGAACTGAAGGCCGATTACATTGCCGCGGCGCACGCCGACGGTGAACAGCCTCCCCAGCCGCGAGACGCACGCTTGATATTCAGTCGGTGCGTTGAAGACGTAAGAGTGATTAAAGTAGACGGACTGTCCATCGCTGGGCGCGAGCAATTCGTCGCCGTTTACCACCTCTATGGAATTCCAGCCGATGTGCCAACGCTCGGGCGACAGCGGAACGACATGTCCGGGGACAATCCCCAACCCGGCGGTGAATCCGTGCTCGAGAGAGCTGTCCGCGAGGAGCTGCATGCCTAAGCATAACCCGACCATAGGTTTGCCGGCGCGGGCTTGGTTTCGCAGATATTCCACGAGGCCACACTCGAACAGCGCCGACATGGCGACCGGGAACGCGCCGACGCCCGGCAAGACCAGCAGGTCGCATTCGCTGAGCACGTCGCGGTCCTTGCTGACCCGGCAACGATAATCCAGCGCATGAAAGGCCCGCCACACGGAGGCGTGGTTGCCGACGCCGTAATCGACGATCCCGATTGTTCTTCGGCTCACAGGCCCTCTCCGACCTTGAACTTGCGCGTGATGCGATTGCCCGCTCCAAGCTCGAAAAGCGCCCGGTTCACCGACGCATGCACGCGGTCCCAGAATTCCGGGACGCTGATGCCGATGTAATCGGAGAACGAAGAGATATAGTCGGGCGAGCAGGCGTCGTCGTACTGCTCGACGAGTTCGATCCCGCGAGAGCGGGTCATGCGCCCGAGACGAATCTCCTCGTTCACATAGTCCGTGACCCGCCCGAACCCGAACTTGTAATACTTGATCATCTGGTTGAGCGTGACCCAGTCTTCGTCGAGCGAGGTCACGCCGTGCAGGTCGCCGGTGTTCTCGACCGTATCCTCGCGAATCTGCAGGCCGCTCGCCGCCGAATACATGCCGTTGTTCACTAAGGACCAATCGCCGAGAAACCAGCCGAGATAGACGATCTGCAAATTGTGCTGATCGAACTCATCGGGCGTCGGATACTGGTAGGGAATGAGGTCCGACAGTTCGAAACCCGCTTCACGAATCCAGTCCAGCCCGCCTCCGGACAACGTGTTCATGTAGCGAAGATTGTTGCCATCATAGCCCGTGCGGCCGAGCGTCTTGAGGTCGCCGAGCTGCAAGCCGGGGTTTTCGCCCCAGAGGATCAGCGATATGCCGTATCTGATCGCGATTTGGGGAACTGAACTGAAGAGCGCAAGCTCTGTCGATCTGCCAAAGTTCGTGAACCGCTCGAAAGCCACGCGCATCAGCTGTTTCCACGTTCGCGGAGCGGGTGCGGAAACCACGACGTCGAACCCAAGCTCGACGAGGTTTGATATGTTATCGACGCCGCGCTTGGTGACCTGCTCTGGCGGGTATGTCAGACACACGAGCAGCGGATTAAGTTTTAGCTTGTCCCTGACCCAGACGGCTTGCCGTGTGCTGTCCTTGCCGCCGCTGACGCCGATAATGCAGTCGTGTTCGACGCCCGGTTTCTTGGAAATTCCCGCAATCAAGTCTTGCAGAATTTCGTATCGTTCGAGCCAGTCGACATCTTTGAGCCTATCGAAGTAGTCGCAGGCGGGACATATCCCACTCGGCAGGAACTTACTGTTCGGGCGCGTGTCCGGCTGTAAGCACCTCTTACAATACTTCATTGGCGAGCGCCTCCCTCAGGTGGAGCAACCCCGCGTGGGGCAAGCAGCAGGGGGGCGCATTGGGTGGCAACACAGATATGACGCGCTTTCCAACATACAGCGCAAATGCGAGAGCAGCCGAGGCGCAGCCAACCACTTGTTTGGCTCGCGCTACAGACGCTCCTAGCTCGGGGTTTTGATCGACCTCAATGCGCATGCCGCGCGCCTGAAAAGATTCAAAGGCTTCCGCGTATTTCTCCGCCGTCTCACTCGGATGTAGCCTGAAAAGTATTTCATGCCCACCACTTAACGCGCCTTTTTCTAGGCCTTTCATAAAAAAATCGAGCGCCTGGAACTCCCCAGGGCGACCTTTCCCCCAATCGTTTCGGGCGGGCTCTGAAATATAAAGATATTCATAGAGTGACTCTTTCGCTGAAAAACCAGCCTGCGTCTCCCAGTAATAGTTCCTTTTTTGAGTTATGATGCATTGCGAAAACGTTGACTGCGCAAGATTCTGTGCCTCTTTGTCGAAGACCCAGATTTCGTCTGGGCGCTGAACTATTCCTGTCCGCTCAAACCGATCCTCATAGTTCACCCAGTGATCGAGCACTGCAATTGTTTGTCGACCAAGGAGCTTCGCGATGATGCGCGCCTGATGCTCAAGGTCAGACGCCCATCCTGTACCAGTCAGGATGAGGGAATGGCCATCGGCGAGATCGTCGAGGTTGTTGCTGATCGCAATATCCGGAAACATTCGTTCCCAGATCGGCGCAGCAGGGCCAGCCAGTATTGGCCGGAAAACAGTCGCCCGCTGGTATTCAGGAGCGAATTTTATATAATGGAACAGGAGATTTGCCGCGCCAGCGTCATGCGCCACGACTGCAATACGTGTCATGATCTGTCCATCAGTAAGTTGGCGGCACTTCGAAAAAAGCCCTAGCTTGATTTCCGAACTTGGGCATCCATTCGTCCCGTATCGCGCCGACCACTATCGAATCAGAAAACTCCCCGTTACGGAGAAGGTGTTGTCTCATACGACCCTCCTCTTTGAGGCCAACCTTTTCGCAAACTTTCATCGATGCGCCGTGCAGCGCCGAGACGCCGCCGTAAATCCGGTTGAAATTCAATCTATTGAACCCGTAATACATCATCATCAGAACTGCCTCGGTCACGATCCCCTTGCCCGCATAATCGGCGTCTCCCAACAGATAAGCAATAAACGCCCGTCGATTGAGCCAATTTATGTCTTGGAATGTTATGTTTCCGATGTGCTTATCGGTGGCGTTATCAAAAATGCCCAGCAATATAAGTGAGGAGTTTTGGGTAGAGCGGTCATAATATTCCATCATCCTTTTTTCGGAATTGGGAAAATAACTCCTCTCAGTGTACTGATCTAGTGACAGATCTTCAAGCCAGCTGTAGTAAGGGGCGTCGGCTTTGAGGTCGCACTCACGAAGTCCGTGGAGACTCACTCTTTTTCCGATCAAGAATTGACGCATCTTTGCCTCCGGTCGCCCTACGCCAAGTCGCGTATTGAGTTCCACACCTTTTTGAACGCGTCGACAACCAGTTGAACGTCTTCGCTCGGGTAGTCGTGCATGCAAACATTCAAGCCGAGGAAGGTCGTGCTGTTCAGCTCCTCCGCGACCGGGCACAGGCCCGGCCCGTACTGAATGTCGCTTGACCAATAGTACGACGTCCAGGGAAAGCCTTTGGAGCCGTAGGCGATCTTGTTGCGGAACAGCGGCAGCAAATGGAGGTTCTGATAGCCGACGACCAGCGCCGGAACGCCTTCGGCATGCAGGGCGGCGGCGATTTTCTCGCGTCCGACGCCGAGGCGGTCAATATCGAGCGTCATCCCGTAGACGTAGTAGACATGTGTCGCGCCCTCGGCGACCTTGGGCGTCTTCAACCCATCGAGACCCGCAAGGCCGGCGTTCAGATCGTCGGCGATCCGTTGCCGGCTCCTGACCCGCTCTTCGAGTTTGGTGAGTTGGACGGACGCGATGGCGGCTTCGATCTCGCCCATCCGGAAATTGAAGCCCAGCATGTTGCTGAGCTCCATCGGATCGTCGGTCTGGACGACCGCCTCGGCGTGATTGCGGATGAGGCACAGACGCTCAGCCAGACGGTCGTCATTGGTGACCAGCACGCCGCCTTCGCCGCAATGGATGTGCTTGTGGTAGTTGAGGCTGAATCCGCCGATGTCCGCGAGCGTGCCGGCGTAGGACGCGTTCAAGAGCGCGCCGGGCGCCTGGGCCGTGTCGCTCAGGAGCTTGAGGCCGTGGGCGTCCGCCAGCTTGCGCAACGCCGGCATGTCCGCCGACTGCCCGAAAATATCGACGGCCATGATCGCGCGGGTCTTGGGCGTGATCAGCCTTTCGATGCTGCGCGGGCAGATGTTGAAGGTTTCGCGATCGATGTCCGCGAAAACAGGAACGCCATTCCAGTGCAGGATTGCCGTCGCGGTCGCCGCCATGGTCCAGGGCGTCGTGATGATCTCCTCGCCCGGCTCCAAGCCGATCGCGCCCACCGCGGCGATCAGGCCCGACGTCCAGGAATTCACCGCCACCGCGTGCTTGACTCCGAAATAGCGCGCGGCTTCCGCCTCGAACCGCCGAACATTGGCGCCGCCCATGAAGCCGGGCCCGGGAGCGCCGATATATGCGGACAGCACGCCGCCGCGCACGACCTCGCTGACTGCGGCGACTTCATCTTCGCCGATGCTCTTGAAGGGCGCCAGGGGCCGGTCGATCGTCGGCGCGCCGCCATGTATGGCCAGGACCTTGTTCGTCATGTCGTCCCCATGATCAGACGGTCGATGCGTGAGAAGACATTGCGGCCTCCAGAATCCCTTCGCACAGGCGTTGCACCTCCAACGCCTCCTCTCCGGAGCTGATGATCGCCCGTCCCTCGGCAAGATGCGAGTGAATGTCCGAAACGGCCCGGGACATCGCCTGCGGATACAGGCCCTCCCTCTCGACTGCTTGGCCCAACGTCTTGTAACCCTTGAACTGCCCACTGGCCATCGCCTCGCGAATACGCCAGCCCATGCCCCCGGACTCCATGCGCACGACTCCGTTCTCGCAAACGAGCTCCAGTTCGAAAAACGCGTAATCTCGAGCGTCGGCCGGGTTGAGATAGACCGGCGCGCCGCCGTTCCTCGTCAGGAGCAGCGCGGCGACGGTCGGGTCGTCGTGCCAGAAGTCGTGTCGAAGGCCGGCAGTCGCAGCCAACTCCATCGGTCCCACGAGACGCAGCAGCAGGTCGACCATGTGGCCGCCGTTGTTGAGTATGCCCTTGTTGTAGTGGCCGACGACCGAGCGCACGGCGCCCCACCGGCCCCGACGCAGCTCGTCCGCCAAGGCGTCGACGGCGGGGTCCCAGCGGCGGCTGTAGTTGACGACGAGGGCGACGCCCCGCGCCCGGCACGCCTGCGTCAGGCGCTCCGACTCCGCCGCGCTGCTCGTCAGCGGCTTATCGCAGAAGATCAGCCGGGGTTCGAGCCGCAGGGCCGCCTCGAGATGTTCGTGATGCAGGGCGGTGGGCGAACAGATGCTGATCACGTCGAACGCCCCCGGCCGGGCGGCGAGATCGGCGAAGGAGGCCGCCGCGCGCGGAACCCGCCAGTGAGCGGCGAAATCGCCGCGACGGCCCTGATCCGGATCAATGCAGGCCTCGATCCGGAACCCTTGATGCCGGGCGAAGGCGCCCGCATGGGTCAGGGGCGCGGCGTCGGGGGGCCTCGATTGGTCGAAGCCTCCAGCAATATTGCCGCATCCCACGATCAGGACGCCGTAGACAGCTTGGACATCGGCCATCAGCGCTCCAGAAGCTCCCAGGCCACCGCCACGCCGAAATCAATATCCGTCTTGAGGACCGCTCCCACGACTTCGTTGAGGTGCTTGGGGGCGAGCCCATACCCCGGCCGGACGCTCCTGACGGCGTCCGGAGTGACGCGCTCGCCGGCCTTCAAGGGCTTCACGAAATACAGCGACCGGCGGAACTTTACATTGTCCATCTCACTCGACTTGCGTCCATAATCGACGCTTCCCATAGCGCTCCAGGCCGTGCGGACGGATGCGCACAGATCCCGAAGTTCGCGCGGCTCCAACGAGAAGCTGTCGTCCGGGCCGCCGCCGTTGCGGTCCAATGTGAAGTGCTTCTCGATGATGGATGCGCCCTGGGCGATGCTGGCGACCGCCGTCGTATTGTCCAGCGTATGGTCCGACAGGCCTGTCACGAGACCAAAGCGACGGATCATGTCCGGGATGGTTCTCAGATTATAGTCGGAGGCTGGCGCTGGGTAGCCGCTCACACAGTGGAGTATGGCCAATTCCTTGCAGCCGCCTTGCCTGGCGGCGTCGACTGCGTCCTGAATCTCCTCGGCGTCGGACATTCCGGTCGAAATGATCATGGGTTTGCCAGCCTGCGCCACATAACGAATGAGCGGAAGGTCGATGGCTTCGAACGAGGCGATCTTGTACGCTGGAGCCCCTAATTCTTCGAGAAGATCCACGGCTGTGGGGTCGAATGGAGAGCTGAAGATTGTTAGAGCGATGCGCCGCGCATGTTCGAACAGCTTGGCGTGCCATTCCCAGGGAGTATGCGCCCACTCATAAAGTTCATAGAGGCTCCGCCCAGCCCACAGCCCATCCTTGATCTGGAAATCCGGCCGATCGCATTTCAACGTGATCGTGTCCGGGCGGTAAGTTTGGATCTTGATGGCGTCGGCGCCGGCGTGCTTGGTCTCATCCATGATGCGCAAAGCCGTATCCAAGCTGCCATTGTGATTGGCGGACATCTCGGCGATGACATAAGGGGGGTGAGACGGCCCGATTAGGCGTCCATTAATACGAAGATCATTCGTCATTGAGCTTCTCCACCTTAAGCGCATAACGCTGTCCCAGGTGTTCGAATACAGCTGGGTAACGGTTCGGATCACAGACCCTGATCAAGTTGAACTGCTCTGCGATGCTCTTGTTGGGATCGATGCGACTGTCTTCGGGCGTGCGGCGTCTGAAATAGGTCGGCTCGACCTCGGTCGACTGCTCGGCGGGCGCGACCGCGCCGAAGGACGCCAAGGCGAAGTCCATCAATTGGACCTCCGCGGTGAAGAGCAAATGGTTGATCTCGTCCCACAAGGCGTGTCGGGGAATGGGGATTTGGAGTTTGCGCCAGATGCGGCCGCTGTCTACGCGATCTTCCGCCTCCACCAGCGAGAGGACGATGCTTTCGGCCCCCGCCGCGATTTCCCAAATGTGCGGACTCCAGCCTCGGCCGCGGGGCAAATCACTGGCGTGCAAGACGAGACTGGCGGCGTACGCCGCCCGATCCTTCATCGTGACGAGTTCGGCGCAGGAGATCAAGAACAGGATATCCCCGCCGGTGAGATCGCATTTCTTACGCGCCAATTCGATCGAGTGGGCCTCCGCATGAAGGGCGACCCACTCCTCAACGTACGCATTCACAGGATGCTCGGCATCACTGCAAAGAATCGAGATTTTCACTTCTGCAATCCCCCGAAAAGGTGCGAAACGACACGACCCACGCCATTGCCATCCGTCACCTGCGCGGCGGCGCGCGACATCTTCAAAAGCAAGTCGTCACACTTGCTGACTTTCGTCAGAAAGCTTCGCACGCCGATCGCAAGGCCCGCCCGCTTCACCAAGAAAGCCGCGCCTGCGTCACTGAGCGCCTCGGCGATCGACCGCTGGTTGTCGGCCAGAACCAACTGGATCGTCGGCAGTCCAAGGCAGCAACGCTCCCACGATGTGGTTCCCGCCGCGCCAATGGCCAAATCCGCGTCGCGCATCAGCTCAGCCATGTTTGAAACGTTGGCCAGCACCGGCGTCGAAAAGGGCATGTCCTCCGCAAGCGACTTGACGCGATCACGCCATGGCGCGTTCGGCCCCATGACCACGGTCACGCGGGAATCTTCCGGCAAGTCGCAATGTTTCAACGCATCCAGGATTTCACTCGTCGTGTCGTCCCGATCGACTCCCCCCATGGAAACGAGAAGGCGCCGGCAGCCGCCATGAACTCTGCGAGCTAGACTCTCCGGCCGCAGCTTGGCGAACTCAGCTCTCAACAGGGCGAAGCCGGGACCGATCAAACGGATACACGAATCCGGCGTCAATCCATCATAATCGTCTTGCGACTTGCCGAGGTTTTGATCCAACAGCGCGTCGCATTGATGAGGTCGATTGGCAAGATCATCAATCGCGAGCAACTTCGTGCAGGCGGACATAACCCCCCGCTCCCACTCGGCATCGAGCGAGTAATGGTCGACCACGAGCCAATCAACTGGCGAGGACCGAATCTGCGCGAGCGTATCTTCCGCATCCTGGCGAGCATCCACGCCCAGCCATCGTGAATAGTCTAACGCGGCGTCACCTCGTGTCGTTGTGACCGGCGCGTCCGCGCCGCCAAGACTCCTTGCCTCATATCCCCGAGCTTGGACAAGCGCGTTCAGGTGTCCCTGATGCTTGCGGGCAAGGAACACGCACTCCGCGCCACGGGCGCGGAGGCCCTCCGCCAGGCTGAGGCAGCGCATCACATGGCCGGAGCCGATGTCCAGGGAGGCGTCCGCTCGGAAAGCTACTCTCACGGCAAGCGTCTCTCGACCAGGGCGGAATACAGCAGTTCGGCGCGCTCCCAGTCCGCGGGCGTGTCGATGTCGACGACCCGCCACTCGGGAAGCGTCAGCGTCCTTGCGTTGAGGTGGATATTGAGGCCGCTTTCCCACGCCGACGCCTTGCCCCAATAGAACTGCCCGGCGTCGAAATATCCCGGCTCGAGATCCTGCGTCCGCACGTTCGCATATTCTGGATAAAAGGGCCTCGTGGTCCCGTCCTGGGATCGATGAAGGGCGCGCTGTATCGGCGAGGGGAATCTGGCGACAGGAAAAACGTAGGCGCTGAGGCCCTCCTCCAGCATCTCGCGCCCGGTGCAAATATCTTCGGCCAGAACGAAAGGCGCGCCGGGATAGATGCAGCACGCATCCTCGACGCTCCACCCCATGTCCTTGCAGGCGCGGATCGCATGCGCGATCACCGGCACGGTCGGCGTGTGGTCGTCCGCGAGTTCCGGCGACCGCACGAAAGGCGTCTCGGCCAGGAATTTGCGCGCCACCTCGGCGATCTCGGCGTCGTCCGTCGACACGATCACCTTGTCGAAGACGCCACTGCCCAAGGCCGCCCGGATCGCGTAGGCGATCATGGGTTGGCCGTGGAATGGCTTGATGTTCTTGCGCGGAATGCGCTTGCTGCCCCCGCGGGCGGGAATGATGGCGATTCTCATGAACGCAACGCCTCGGTCAAAACGGCGATGACGCGGTCCTGATCCGCTTCGCTCAACTCCGCATAGAGCGGCAGGCTGATGGCGTGCTGGTAATAGCGCTCGGCCTGCGGAAAATCGCCACGCTTGAAGCCTAGGGCTTCGTAATAGGGCTGGGTGTGGATCGGGATGTAATGCACGTTCACCAGAATCTCCTCGGCGCGCAGGCGATCGAACAGCGCCCGGCGGTCTATGGGCGCGTCGTCCCTGACCTGGATGACATAAAGGTGAAAGGCGGAGAAGCTTTCGGGATGCTGCCAGGGCCGCGTCAGAGGCAGGTTCTTCAACCCTTTGTCGTAGCGGGCCACGAGAGCATGACGCGCCTTCACGAAGCGATCGAGTTCGTCGAGCTGGGAGAGGCCGAGCGCCGCCTGCAACTCCGTCATGCGGTAGTTGAAGCCCAGCCCGATCTGTTCGTAACACCATGCGCCTTCGGCGGGACGGACCATGCGGGCCGGGTCGCGCGTGACACCGTGACTGCGCAATTCCGCCGCGCGCGTCGCCAGCGCGGGATCATTGGTCGTGATCATGCCGCCCTCGGCGGAGGTGATGATCTTGACCGGGTGGAAACTGAAAACCGTCATGTCGCTGTGCGTGCACGCCCCGACCGGCTTTTGCCGCCATGAGGCGCCGATGGCGTGCGAGGCGTCTTCGATGAGCCGAAATCCGAACTCCTTGGCGAGTGCCCCGATCGCCTCCATGTCGCAGGACTGACCGGCAAAATGCACCGGCGCCACGATCTTCGGCAGGCGTCCAGCGCTCCGGGCCGCTTCCAGCTTTCGCCGCAATTCCCGCGGGCACATGTTGTAGGAATGCGGATCGATGTCCACGAAATCCACTTGCGCGCCGCAGCAGAGCGCGCAATTGGATGAGGCGACGAAACTGTTCGGGCTTGTCCAGAGCCAGTCCCCGGGGCCAAGGCCCAGGGCGAGGCAGCCCACGTGCAGAGCTGAGGTCGCGCTGTTGAGCGCGACGGCGTGCTGGGCGCCGACGCGCGCGGCCACCGCCTGCTCGAACGCCGGGACTTTCGGCCCCTGGGTCAGGAAGTCAGAGCGCAGGACATCAACGACGGCCTGAATATCCTTCTCGGAGATGGATTGCCGCCCGTAGGGGATCACGACTCAGACCTCGAGATTCAGTTTGTCGCGCATCAGTTGACGCAGCTCTTCGACGGTCAGGAAATCCTTATTCGTTCCGCTGTTGTAGGCGAATCCGACTGGCGCTGGCGCGCCGCCCTTCTCCTTGGCGTAGGCCTCGACTGATATCTCGGACGCTGAAGACAGGATCGCGTAATAGGGGCCAAGATCGACGGTGTTGAAGCTGTCGCTCGCCGTGATCATTTCCTCGTGGATCTTCTCGCCCGGACGGACGCCCACCACGGGATGCTCACACTCGGGACCAATCGCCTTGGCGACGTCGGTGATGCGATAACTTGGGATCTTGGGAACGAATATCTCTCCGCCCAACGCATGGTCCAGCGCCCACATGACCATCTCCACGCCCTCCTGCAGGCTGATGTTGAAGCGGGTCATTTGGGGATCCGTGATCGGCAGCACGCCGGTCTTGCGGCGCTCCATGAAGAACGGGATCACCGATCCGCGCGACCCCATCACATTGCCGTAGCGGACCACCGAGAATCGGATGTCGCGGGCGCCCTTGATGTTGTTGGCGGCGGTGAACAGTTTGTCCGAGCACAGCTTCGTGGCGCCGTATAGATTGATGGGCGCGGCCGCCTTGTCGGTCGACAAGGCGACGACATTGTTCACGCCGCTATCCAGACAGGCCTCGATGAGATTCTGGGCCCCGAGGATGTTGGTCTTGATGCACTCGAACGGGTTGTACTCGGCCGTTGGAACCTGTTTCAGCGCGGCGGCGTGGATAACCACCTCGATCCCTTCGAGAGCCCGTGTCACGCGGTCCAAATCTCGGATATCGCCGATGAAATAGCGCAAAGCGGGATGCTTGCTCAGACTAAGCTCCTGGGCCATCTCGAACTGCTTGAGTTCGTCACGCGAGAAAATCACCAGACGCCTGACGTGGGGATATTTCGCGAGAATGGTTTTGGCGAATTCCTTGCCAAACGATCCAGTGCCCCCAGTAATCAAGACAGATTTACCGTTCAACATGTTAGACCCTGCTCTAGTCAGTTTTCCAGCCTCGGATGGCGACTGGGGTTCGTTCAGATAGGCTTCGTCCGGAGTTTCATCGTTTCCAGTCGCGAACAAGAAGTTCGCGTCTCGCAGCGGCGGCCCAACTCGTCGAAAGAGAACCAACCCCGTCCCCCGCGATGTCGATGGTTCAATCGATGGATTGCCAAAGCGCTTTGAATATCAATAAGACGTTCACGGGCGGTCGAATTTGGACATTCGGGGCGCGGGTGGAGCGGGGCAGTGCCCGACGCCTCGGCGAAAATCGCCGATATCTCTAAAAATACGCCACCGCAAGGTAACGACGCCCCTCCCAGAGCGGCGAAGCCCGATGGAGCAGGGCGGAAGGGTTCACGATCAGCATCGTGCCTTGCTCGGCAATCACCGGCATGGTTGGCAGGCCGCTATCGATGACTTGCTGAATCTTGTCGTCGGAGATGCTCTGATAGGGACGCTTCTCGGTAAAAAAATGGGTGAAGGGGTTGAACAGCCACCACGGCTTCGTCAGCGCCAATCGCGTTTTGAACCAACCATTGGTGCCCGGAATAAACTCGAACGGGCCGTTATTGGGACCGATATCGCGTAGAAACAGAAATATTTTGTACTGGTCGTTCCAAGAGTCGTAATGCCAACGACCCTTGACGAATTTTTCCTTTTCTCCTTTTGTTTTGAAATCGATTTGCTTATCGCGCATGGCCAGGATCCACTTCGGCGTCAACGATTCGTCGAAGATCGCGCTGAGAATGCGGGTGCATTTCGCTTTGTAGTCTTCGACGATCGCAGAGTATTTTTCCGCGCCATATATCCGCTGCATCGAGCCCAGTTGGCCAGTCTCGCATTCTCCTTTCGACTCGTCGAGGTGGCGATCTACGAAGGAAACGATTTCTTCACAATATTCGGCAGGCAGCGCGTTTTTTATAAGAATAAATCCGTTACGGACGAGTTCGTTTTTTTTTTCGTCGAAATCCGTCAAATCGAACTGAAGCTCGGCGTAGCTCATTGTTCCCTCCTATTCTCCCGGTTCTCCCGGCTTTCGTCGTCCCCACTTACTTGCGTGTTGAGATCTACCCGAGCAGGCGAGGATTATCGCTGTCTGGGGTCATCGCAGAATCTTCCCAAAATCGTAAGCTTCCGTAATGGCCCCTTCAGCGTCAAGTCTCTCGTATGAACTTTACCAACTTTGGGCGCGCCGCGCGAGCGCGCTGTTTGGGACCAATAATCAACAATCCGACCGCAGATCGGTTCGAAATCGCCTACTTAACCACCTGGCTCGATATGAGCATGCACATCCCGCCCGGAATGTTTCGACAAGATCTCCTTGGCTTCTTTTCGCGCTCGGCATCCCAGGTGCGAACCCACAACAACAGCCCACCATGCGTCAGCTGTTCCTGCAAATACATTGCGTGATGTTCCCCAATTAAGTTCGCTAGGGCGGCCCCAATCAGACCCCATGTTCCTCCGGCCATTGCGCCTCCGGCGATCGCCGCCGCCAACGCCCCACCGGAGGCGAAAATCGCACTGATTGCCGCGCCAGCTCCGACGTAGACTAAGCCGCCAATCACCGCTCCTTCGGCATCTCCGACGGATTCCAAGGCGACATAATATGTGCGCGGCACATTCGCGTCATCTTCCAGCTCGGTGACCTTCTTGTATTTGTGGCCCAACTTTTCGTCGACAGTCGCCTCGCTTGCAAGCAGGCTGATCTCGGCGCGGTCGAAACCTGACGACATTGACTCGTCGATCGCCTCCTGGAGCATTTCAGCATCGCTGAACACGCCGACCACCTCCCGAACTTGGCGTCGCTTTTCGTCCGTGATCATGGATGCGCCTCCCCCAACGTCGAACAAGACCGTGTTTGCATCGTCATCAGCGTTCACCCGGTTGATAAGGGTGACTCCCCTCACCTTTTCAAGGCAGCGCTTGCTCAAGGGCTCCGCGGGCGACTTGCTCAAGATGTGGCTAACAAGGAGATGGCGCCGCTATGACGAATTGACGCACGGGCGCGTGATTTGCGACACTCTGCACTAACGTAATCAATTTAATTGTCCTCGACGGACATGGAACATGCAGACCAAGCTTTTGTATCGGCCAATCGACGCGCCCGCCTCGGAAACAGTCTCGTAGGCGCGCAGATAGACCTCCTCATATTTGACGCTGCGCCAGAGGCGTTCGACGAACACGTTGTCGCGCCAGGCGCCCTTGCCGTCCATGCTGATGGCGATTTTCGCATCGAGCAGCACACCGGTGAAGTCGATGCTGGTGAATTGGCTGCCCTGGTCCGTGTTGAATATCACCGGCTTGCCGTGCTTCGCCAGAGCTTCCTCCAAAGCCTCGACGCAAAAGTCGGCCTCCAGGGTGATCGACACGCGATGCGACAGAACGCGCCGGCTGAACACATCGACGACCGCGGCGAGATAGACGAAGCCGCGCGCCATCGGAATGTAGGTGATGTCCATCGCCCACACATGATCGGCGCGCTCGATCTTTTTCCCGCGCAACAGGTAGGGGTAGACCTTCTGCTGGTCGCATGTTCGCAGGCGCTTTTATGAACTCGCCGCGGCGGGCTCTGACGCTGTCGCTGCCGTAGCCTGACCATCGGCGGAGCCGAAGAAAGGAGACCAGGCGATCGAGCATGAACATCTGCGCATCGCCGGAGGCGGGGCACGGTAGGGCAATCCTCGACGTGATTCTGTGGCTGATGACAATCGACGCCCGGCTTGAGACAGAGGCAGGCCCGAGACGAATACGCGGTCTTGCGGTAAACAACCCGCGCATCAGAGTCTGATCAACCGTCGTCTCGAAGCTTCCGCCTCCGGCAATGCGTAGCCAAATGACTTCAACCGCCGCCGCGGAACGCCTCATCGTGGCCAAATGACTTGAAAAAGGACATGAGAATCACGCAAAGTGATCCGAGGGAATCCCAAAAATGCCCCAGCCCTTCAAAAATCTGCCAAAGTAGTGCTAGTTTGATTTGACGAATGTTAGCGCAAACAGACCGTGCGTTCAGGACGAGCTGATTTCCATCAATTCCGCTTGGCGCGGGCTCGGCGCATCAACGATGTTGGCTGCACCAAATGCGTCCTGATATTCTTCGCGCCAGCGCAATGCTTGCTCGACGACGGAACGATTCATCTTTTCGCCCGTAAAGGCGAACAGCAGCGTATTCATCGCAATTTTCAGATCGAGCGAAAAAGACGCGTGTCGGATATACCAGACATCGAGCGCATCTTTCTCTTTAGGCGTGACAATCGTTCCACCGTTGAGCTGCGCCCAGCCTGTGATGCCGGGGCGCACGAGCAAGCGGACGCGCGGATCTGTCGGCTGATCATGCGGCAGCAGCGGGCGCGGCCCAATCAACGACATATCCCCAACCAAGACGTTCAGCAGCTGAGGGATTTCATCCAACCGAGCCGCACGTATCATGCGGCCAATTTTCGAGAGTCGCTGCTCCTCAGGAATCCTCGCCCCTCTCTTATCAAAAGGCGAATGATAGGTGCGGAACTTGTATAAAAGAAACTTACGGCCGTTTCGCCCGACTCTCTGTTGCCAGAAAATCACTGGCGCGCCGACGTCAAGCAGCGCCAGATAAGCGGCGACAAGGGTCAGCGGCATAAGCACGATGAACAACGCCATCGCCGCAATAATATCGATCGCTCGTTTCAACTTAAAATAATCTCCGACGTCGGTCGGAGGGCGCGTGTCTGCGGTCCAGGGGCGAGACTCAACGCTTGAGGAACGAACCAAATTGAGCGCCTCGGAAATCCTGACAAATTTAATGCCGCATTCGCCGCAATATTCAGTTATTTTTCCTATTGCCTCTTCCGATATTTCCGGCGCATCGTCAGAAAGCCAAATCTCGTCTATGTCGACGCCATGGACATTGTATTCCTCCAGCACCTTCTGAAGATCCTGGAGCAACGCGACTATCTTGACGCCGCAAACGCTTCGCCCGATGAACGCAGGCCGCGCGTCAAGGACCGCGATCGGCTGAATCGTCCGAGGCCTTTGATGATCGAGTAATTTGATCGTAAGCGCCGCAAAACGATCCGCCCCGATAATGATGATCCGTCGAAGATTTTGCGGCCCTGTCGCCGGGACCAGCGACACACGTTCTTTCCAAGCCTTCCTATGGAAGACCCTGGCGACGGCGCGGTCGAACGTAAGGCCAGCGCCGAGCACCAATCCATAGATCAGCGGCGTCGATCGGGGGATGCCTTCGAGGCGCGTGAAAACAAAAAGAATAAGACTACTCGAAGCAACCGCCGCCGCGACTGCCGCACAGACGGCGAGCGCGTCCTGAACGGAGAACAAATGGCTTAATCCGTCACTGACCCGGAATAAGAGCAAGGCCGGAATGGCGCATAAAATAGCCACAGCGACATAAAGATAGGTCGCCGGAATCTCTTGCGGGAAGCTGCCTGGATCAAGAAGGTCAGGATTACGTAGAGCAAGCGCGATGATGGGCGCGGCCACCACCCAAAAAATGTCTGAAGCAACTAGTTTTGCGCGAAAACTCGCCTTAGAGGTCGGCACGTGCAAACGCAACATTGCAATACCCCCCAATTGGACGAAATACCATTTCGTGATGATCGACAGAGTTTCACGGGCTAATAAGGCGATTTCATGGCTTATCCCGCGGACTGGCGGACGCCGCCGCCTCTTTGGAGATCGACAAGGCAGGAGTTCTCGAAGCAGTCGGGCAGCGTCCTTGAATGGACGCATGATTTTGTTTAATGAAGCATTAATTTCGGCAGGTTTGGGGTGTCAAATTACCAGAAATTCGTCGTCGCTAACCGTGTAGGAACTGTCGAAGAAATTAGAGCGTCCCTTAGGCTAAATTATCCCATTTGGTTCGTCCGTTTATCGAAAACATTACAATTTGGCGTCTGAGCGACATCCGACTTTCCACCAGAACTCATTGCGAGCGGCTCGCTATTGCGCCTCCCGATAGGGCAATACCGGCACGTGCTAATATTATCATGGCGAACCGACTGCGAAGTTCGGCTTCTATTCCCTCGCCGCCGCCGCATCAAAATCGCAATGCCCCGCGTTCAGCAAACCCGGCAGGAATCCACTTAACTTCCGCGGGGCGCTGTTCAAACAACCGGAGCCAGCTCTGTTGGGCGGGAACACTTCTAACTTTTTGTGCTCATCTCTGCAGGCGGCGTCACGGCAAGCCGGCGGGAATCATCGCCCTTTGCGACAGGTTCGATATGAACCTTCTCATTTATTTCTCAGGGCTCGGCGGACATTTCTCAGGGCTCGGCGGACGCTTTGCCAGCGCCTAAGAGGAATAGCCACGCCAATAACATCGCCACGAGCCAACCAGCGATTAGCGGGTGACCTGATGCGATAATATGGCGGCAGAGGGCGCCCGCGCTAAAGGCGGCCACGAGTACACAGAAGACGCTGATAAGACGCAGTCCCACCGGCTGTTCAACCGGCGGCACAGGCGTCCGACTCCACTCCCCCTGAGACATTTGAATGAGCGTCATATTTCCGTCTCCTGCCTTTCCTCCCCGCCCCCCGGAAAATTTCCATTTCCCCAGCGCGATTATTTTCCGGCCACCCTCCCGATGGCGCAGCGCAATACCGCCCCTCAGGAACGCTTCGCCTCCGGATAGGCGTCCGCCGTCCCTCGCAGAAGAAAAACGCCGAATTTGCGTAAAAGTTCCTATCTCCTAGCACAAAGAACCCATTGCCGGGGCATGCTCTATTCTCTTTCCGCCCCGCCCCGCCGCGTCCCACTGAGATGCGCTTGCAACCTTTCAGCTTGATCCATGAGTCGGGCGGCGGCCTCTCCCCCACCGATCTGACGTGGCCGCCGAGCGCCGCCGCCGGCGCGTTGTTGCGCATCGGCCAGCGGCAACGATTGCTCTCCAGAGCTTATCGCCTTCAAACATTTGAATCTATTTATTGATTTATTTCAAATTGTCGCATTCTTCTTCACAAAGCATGCAGCCCAAAGGCACGATTTTCGCCGCAAATGCTTTCGATTAACGCTCGATTGGCGCTTGACCATAATTTTTTGAGGTTCAGGACTCGGCGTTAAATTTTGTAGCATTCCTAACCCCCGTCCTCTCCCGCTCTGCACCTCACAAGCGTCAAAACCCAAGATCAAAAATTACGGTTCCTCCCGCAGCACTACGGCAATCTTATAGGCGCTCCCCTCGCCCGGCTGGCGGGAGCGCCGGTCGTCATCGCCAACCAACTCTCGGCCGCCGAGTTGATCCCAGGCCTCTTCGGCGCCATCGATAGGCTGATGGGCTCTGTCGGTTTCTATGACCATATCATGGTTAATTCCGCGCGCTCGGAATGCGCGTACCGGAATTATTCGCGCGCCTACGCCCGGCGCCGCAAACGCATCGACCATGGGTTCTTCGACAAATCCGCGCCACTGTCGCGAGAGAAGGCGCGCCGAGGACTCAGATCGCCGCGCGCGACGGCGTGGCGGTGTCGACTGTTCGCTCGCAGGTTAAAGCGGTTTTCGCCAAAACGGGTTCGAGCCGCCAATCGCAACTGGCGGCCCTCCTCGCAGCACAGCCGCGAATCCCCCTGCAGGCGCCCAATATTTCGGAAGAAAGCGATTAGCCTCAGCCAGACTGCGGCTCCAATTGCCGTGGCGCATGCGCGGTGTCAGCCCCGCAACGGAATTTTCTTATTTCTTGACCTGCAAGCGCTGACACCTCCAAATCGCCGATCGCGACCTGCATATTCGGCGATGGCCGCGACGAAAGCGGCTTTATCGAATTCGGGCCAGTAGATCGGCAAAAACATGAATTCCGCATAAGCGGCTTGCCAAAGAAAAAAATTCGACAGCCGCTGCTCTCCCGATGTGCGGATGATCAGGTCCGGATCAGGTATGTCCGCGGCACCAAGATGCGCGGCGATAAGGCCTGTGCTGATATCCTCCGGGGAAAGATGCCCTTGGGCGACTTGCTCCGCAAGCGCCCGTACGGCGCCGGCGATTTCCTGCCTGGCGTCATAATTGAAGGCGATGACCAAGGTTAAGCCGCTGTTGGCTTGAGTCAGCCGTTCCGCCTCTTGGAGCCGTTCGATGACATCGAGAGCAAGATGCGCGCGCGCGCCAACGAAGCGCAGGCGCACATTGGCCATCGGCTGGGCTAGGACGTCGTCGTGGATGAAACGAATGAGAAGCGCGAGCAGGTCTTGCGCGTCTTCATGCGATTGGAACGCCTTCTCAGCTGAGAAAAAGTCGACGGTGAGAAAAGAGAGCCCGAAGTCAATCGCCGTGCGCATCGCGTCGCGCAGCGCCTCCAGGCCGCGGAGATAGCCTTCGATGCGTGGAAGGCCGCGCGCGGTCGCCCATGCGCCAGTTCCGTCCATGATAAGTGCGACGTGACGCGGCGTGAGGCCCAGGAAAGCGTCGGCGCGCGCCAACTCCCCAACTTTCGTCTCCATCAAAGTGGAATTCCAACACTATAAGCACGGTCGTGCGATGAAACGGGACTGAGAGAGGAAGGCAAGCCTGGCCTTGCTGTCAACTCTCTCCCCGTCGAAGGCCGAAGGGGGCATGTGACGATCGCCTCAGGGGAAAGAGCTCGCCTTTGAGTGGACGAATCGATGCGCTTCCCCTGCCCTCTTTAGATGCAGCGGCTGTTAATCCGCATGGGCTCCCGATCTGATCCGCACGGTAAGGCGCTGACTCCGTTTACAGGAGCAAGCGCGCAACGACGCGCCAAATGACAGCGCGACAGCGTTATCGCCCCTCCGCGTCTACCTGCCCCTCGTCTAGCCGATCGAAGGGGTTTGAATTTATTGTCCCACGATACGCTCGATCGACTGGTCGATCAATCCCACTTTGAGTGCCTAAAACGCCTGCGGGAGTCTCAATTAAAATGCCTTAAGGGACACTTCAGTCTCAGACAAATTATTGAAATCTAACAACATGTAGGTCCAACTTTGAAGTGTAAATCGACACCTGTCGCGCCAGCACCTTCGCCAGATCGGCCGGGTTGGCAAGCGGCGCATAGTCGGTGACGGAGCGCCCGACAATTTCCAGCAAGTCGGCCACGGCGGCGCCGTCGACCTTGGCGCGCGGTCCCGCTCCGGCAACGGCGCCCAAAGATCGACGGTCTTGATGAGGTCACGCTTCTCGGGCGGCACGGCGCCGCATTTGGGTCGCTCATAGCCCGGAACGCAGGCGAGCAGGCCGAAACCTCGGACATTCGAGAGCAGGACAACGCCCGTCTGCGCAAGATAGCGGCCGATCTGGTCGTTCTGTTCCGTTGAACCCGCGAGGTCTTCAAGCGCGACATCCGCCCGTTTCACCTCGCCATAGACGCCGACGAACATCTTGTCGTCGCCCAGAACGAAGTCCGGCATGTCGCGCGCCTTGCCCTTGGTTTCAGACGTGTTGACACGAACTTCAAATGGAAGGAGCCGCTCCTTAAGGACAGCCGCGAGCAGGTTTTTGATGGCGGGAATGTGCGCCGGATCAAGGCGGGAGTAAGCGTCGAAGAACTGGCGGAGGATATTGCCCGTCGGGGATTGCTGCAGTCGCTGAGCGTGCGGCCCGTGGCGGACGACGAAGGCGCGGAAAACGGAAAATTCGCGGTGAGCGCCGGAGGCCGACGGCTCGCGGCGCTGAAGCTGCTCGTCAAGCAGAAGCGCCTCGCCAAGAACGCGCCCGTTCCCTGTATCGTGAAGACGGAAGGGATCGAGGAAGAAGATTCGCTCGCTGAAAATACGATGCGCGAAGCCCTGCATCCGCTCGATCAATTCCGGACGTTCAAGAATCTTCAAGCTGCAGGCCTGAGCATCGACGAAATTGCGGCGCGATTTTTCGTGGGGGCGCAGGTTGTCCGTCAGCGCCTCAAGCTCGCGGCGGCCAGCCCGAAGCTCCTCGATCTTTATGTCGCGGAAGAATTGAGCCTCGAGCAGCTCATGGCGTTCTGCGTCACCGACGATCACGCGCGGCAGGAGCAGGTCTTATGCCGATATCGGCATAAGACCTGTTATGCCGAGTAGGAGATTATGCCGAGCAAGGGTGGACATGGCATTGCGCGGTCTGGATAACCTCAGGGATTTACTTGGCATAATTTTGATCCGTTCAGCCTCAACAAGCCGAAAGGATCAGCATGATCACCAGTTCACCGCCGACTTTGGATGAGCCGCCCGCGCACGCTCACAGCCTTCGAGCCGATGCAATCCTTGCTCGGTACCTCGACGCGCAAAGCGGTTCTCCCAGCTTTAGGAACCGTGCCGGCGCCGCACGGCATTTCCTCCATTGGGTGCGGCTACGCCACGTGCCCTTAAGCCGTGTGGATGCCGAGGTCGTACAGCGCTTCACACGCCATCGGTGCCAATGCGCGAGCTTTAGCCCGCGAGCGCATCAACAGTCAGGCTACATCACCAATGTTCGCCGGTTTGTCGCGTTTCTTGAAGATCAAGGTGACGGCGTGAATCAAGCGGCGGTCTTTTCTTCGCTTGCGACTTCGATGCCGTCGCGGAATGTTACACCGCTGACGACCTTCGGCAACTGATTTTGTCCTTGCAGTCTTCGCCAGCTTTTCGCCGCCGCCATGATCAGCTTGAAGACCATGAGCCGCGCCGTGTCCTGGGAAAGCGCGCCCTTCATGCGGACTGTGCGATGCCGGACCGTCGCGAAGGCGCTTTCGATTGGGTTCGACGTACGCAGATGCGTCCAATGCTCAGCGGGAAAATCGAAGAACGTCAGCAGCGCGTCGCGGTCCTTGAGCAAGCAATCGACCGCCTTGTCGTATTTGGGCGCGTATTTTTCTGCGAAGGTCGTCATCGCGGCTTCGGCCGCCGCGCGGTTCTCGGCAAGCCAGATTTCGCGCAAATCCCGATGCGCGTTGGGCTGCACGGACTTCGGCAGTTTGTCGAGAACGTTTAGAGTCTTGTGCTGCCAGCAGCGCTGGTGGCGCGTCGCCGGGAACGTCTCCTCCAGCGCCTTCCAGAAGCCGAGCGCGCCATCGCCGACGGCGACGTCCGGCGCGATCGACAGACCGCGCGCCTTCAAATCGACGAGCAATTCCTTCCAGCTCTGCGCGCTTTCCCGCATGCCCGTCTGAAAGCCGAGCAGCTCTTTCTTTCCCTCGGGCGTCGCGCCAATGAGCACCAGCATGCATTCGGCCTGCGGCTCCATGCGCGCTTGCAGATAGACGCCGTCGACCCAGACATAAACATAGCGTCGCGCCGACAAATCGCGCCCTTGCCAGCGCCGATACTCATCTTCCCATTCGCTCTTGAGCCGCGCGATCACCGCAGGAGAGAGGTTCGGCGCATCCTTGCCAAGCAAGGCCGTCAACACTTCCTGAAAGTCGCCGGTAGAAACGCCGCGCAGATAAAGAGCCGGCAAAAGAACGTCGAGACTTTTCGTGCGGCGCGCCCATTTCGGCAGGATCAACGACGCGTAGCGGATGCGTTCGTCGGCGGTCACCGCGCCACGATCGCGCGCCTTCGGCTTCGCCACCTCGACCAGCCCGATCCCCGTCTGAATCGGACGAACCGGATCATGGCCGTGCCGAACAACGCGCTGGCGTCCGTCCGGCAGTTCGAGCTCCGCGTGCGCGGCCAGAAAGGCGGCGAACTCCGCCTCCACCGCCTGCTGCACAAGCCGCTTCGCACCACAGCGCAAAATATCGGTGAGCGGATCGTCGATTTCGTCTTTCTGACGAAGGGAAACAACCTTACTCTCGTTCATGGCGTAACGCTCCTTCGGGAGGTTCGGGTCGGCTCGACACCAACCCCGTTACGCCGCCTGCCTCACGTCGTCATCACCCAGATTCCGCCATAGCTCGCGCGATGCCAAGCTGCCGCGCTTCATAAGCCCGGAAGCAGTGGAGCGTATCGTTACGTCCTGTCACGACGCCACGCCGGCAGGCATCCGTGATCGAGCAATCATCCTTCTCCTAGCTCGCCTCGGCCTTCGCGCTGGGGATGTCTGCCAGCTCAAGCTTACCGACATAGACTGGGCCAATGCGCTGTTGCGCGTGGATGGCAAGAGTCGAAGGGCGGCGCAGCTTCCACTCCCGCAGGACGCCGGCGACGCGTTGTTGGCTTACATCGAGCAGGCTCGCCCAGTCGTTCAAGAAAACCGCGTGTTCCTGCGCTTGCAGGCGCCATTCAGACCTTTGGCTTCCTCGGCAGAGATCGCCCGCATCGCTGCAAAGGCGCGCCACCGCGCGGGCGTCAAAGAAGGTCCGTCCGGAGCGCATGTTTTTCGGCATTCGCTGGCCACCACAATGGTCAGGACCGGCTCCAGTCTGGAATCGATTGGCGCTCTCCTTCGGCATCAATCGCCTGCGACGACCGCCATCTACGCCAAGGTCGATGTCGCGATGCTGGCGCGCGTGGCCCAGCCGTGGCCGGGAGACGCCTCATGCTGAGCGATGAAGTGACGCGCTACGTCGCCCTGCAGCGTGGCCTCGGGCTAAAATTCAACAATGAGGACCAGATCTTGCGGAGTTTCGTAACATTTGCCGAAGCGAACGGCGATCAGCACATGCGCGCCGAACGGATATTTGCTTGGTGCGGCTCGGCCTCCTCGTCAACGCGAGGGAGGACATTTTACGCCGCCATCAGGCGCCTCTGCATTTTCCTTCATGCGGAGAACCCGCGCCACGAGATCCCGCCTGCCGGAGCGTTTGGACGTGGGCGTTGCCCGCGACCGGCGCCGCATCTGCTGAGTCATCATCAGATGCGAGACCTCATGACGGCCGCACTCGAGCTTGGGCCAAAGGGATCGATCAGCCCGCACACTTACCATCATTTGTTCGGGCTCCTCGCCGCGACGGGCCTGCGCATTTCGGAAGCGCTGGCGCTCAAACGCGACGATCTCACTGATGATGGGCTCATTGATCGCAAGGGCAAGTTCGGCAAGAGTCGACTCCTACCGATCCACTCGACCACGCGCCAGGCGTTAAACCGCTATCTGGCTCTCCGTGAAAAGCTGAAGGCGGGCGGAGACCACCTGTTCGTCGTGACGAGCGGCCGGGCCCCGCAAAAGTCGACCGTGTATCAAGTCTTCCGTCGGCTCGCTCATCATTTGCGAATCCGCGACCTGGGCAGCGCGTCGGGACCGCGCGTGCATGACCTGCGGCATATGTTCGCCGTGAGATCACTGGAAGCATGCGCGCATGACCGTTGCGAGGTCACCACCCATATGCTCGCCCTCAGCACTTATCTCGGCCACTCCGAACTGGAGCACACCTATTGGTATCTTGAAGCAACGCCCGTTTTGCTGCGCAGCATAGCCGAAGCCGGCGAGCAGCTTTTCCAAGGGAGAGAGGCATGACGGCTCTCGCTCCACACCTTACCGCCTTCTTGCGCGAGCATTTGCCTCGCGACCGCAACGCCAGCCCGCACACGGTGGCGACTTACGCCCATTGCTTCGCGCTGTTGGTCCGGTTCGCAGCCAAGCAACTCGACACCCGACCCAGCGACCTTAGGATCGAGGATCTCGGTCCGGATCTGGTGCTCGGGTTCCTCGACGAGATTGAGACCGATCGCGGCAACAGCGCTCGCACGCGCAACGCGCGGCTTATCGCAATCCGGACCTTCTTTCGTTACGTCGAGTATAAAGCCCCGGCCTGTCTGGACCAGGCGCTGCGCATCCGGGCGTTGCCGAAGAAGCGGACAGACACGGCGTTGATCGATTACCTCACACGTGAGGAGATCGAAGCGTTATTGTCCGCTCCAGATCCGCGTACGGCGAGCGGCGCGCGCGATCGCGCGATGCTGCATCTTGCCTACGCTGCGGGCTTGCGCGCTGCTGAGCTCTTATCC
>Ga0233425_10003139_pt1 | contig 30831 bp, 24 predicted proteins | sample Watercolumn_Towu_2_FD_181712 | JGI IMG/M metagenome (GOLD analysis project Ga0233425, IMG submission 181712) | Freshwater microbial communities from Lake Towuti, South Sulawesi, Indonesia - Watercolumn_Towuti2014_140_MG | ecosystem: Environmental > Aquatic > Freshwater > Lake | place...
GTGCGTTTCTGGTTGTTCGGCCCAACGCACATGCGTTGGATGCCAACCTAGGGCTTTTGGCGCCTGAACGAGTTGCGTTACAGAATTTCTGGGTCGGCGACTCGTTCCCGAAGTTTATCTCGCCGACAGTGGGGCGGTCCTGCTGGCTGTAACGCCGTGGGACGTTTGTGCTAAACACAAATGAGCCGCCCACCCGCAAAGTAGGTGGCCAACGTAAAGTCATGAAACCTTGCTTTGTTCATTGTGGTCGATCTCTCCTGTTGCTGCTGGCGTGGGGCGTGGGCGTTCACGCCCTGGCCGCACCCCTGACACTGCAGAATGACCAGGTGGCGGTGGAGCTGAATCCCGCCAACGGCGCCATCACCCGCCTCACCGACCGGCTCTCCGGCATCGATCTCGCCCCGCCAGCGGCCCTGGCCGAGAACTTCCGGTTGGGCCTGCGGTTTCCCGACCAGACCACCGCCTTGATCCTGGGCCGCGAACAGAAGCTTTCCGCCTCCCGCATCGAGGGGAATTCCCTGTCCCTCACCTGGGAAGGGCCCCTGCAGGACACGGCCGGAGCGACCCACGACGTGGGCGTGCGCATGGTGCTCAAGGTGGAAGGGGCAGCCCTGACGGCGACCTTGCAGGCGGACAATCGCACCCAGGCCAAGCTGCGCGAGGCGTGGTACCCCCTCATCGGCGGCTTGTCCCGGCTGGGCGATGGAAGTTCTCCGGGGGCTCCCGCGACGGTCTGGATGCCCAGCAGCGCGCCGCTCGAGAAGCCGATCACCCTGCCGCACACGAATGTCACCGGCATTTACCCGCAACAGTTGAACCTCTCCTTCGCCTGCCTGCAGAGCCGCCCCGGCGGCCGGTCCATCTACTGGTCCGCCCAGGACCCCGTGGCGCGCCTCAAGTTCTATCACGTCTTCCAGGTGGATGGCCCGGACAGCCGCGACGTCTTTTCCGCGGTGCAGTTCCATCCGTTTACGCCGCCGGGCGAAATGTTCGACGGGCCGCCGGTCGTCTCCCGGTTTGTGGACGGCGGTTGGAACGGTGCCGCCCAGGTCTACCGGGATTGGTTCGTGCGCACCTTCGGAATCGCCTCCCCGTCGACGGACTGGATCCGGCAGCAGTCGTTCTATCTGATGACCATGTTCATGCTGCCCGAAGGAACCGTCACTTATCGGTTCAAGGACATCCCCCGCTGGGCGAAATCCGCCCAGCGGCATGGCATCAACGCCGTCCAGATCAGTGGCTGGCAGCAGGGCGGGCATGACAACGGTTACCCGGATTACACACCGGACTCCAGGCTGGGGACATGGGACGAACTCCGGGAGGGAATTCGCGCCTGCCACCGGATGGGCCTCAAGGTCTACTTCTTCGTCAATTACCAGCCGATGATGGTGGAATCAGAGTGGTACCGGAACGACTTGAAACGTTACCGCGAGATGACCGAGGACGGCGGCTACACCTGGATGGCCGGATGGGGCATGGGCACGCTGTCGGCGCGCAGCGGACACCCGAAGCTGATGACTTGGGCCAACCTCGCCTTCCCGCAGTTTCGGCGAATCATCGTGGACCAGTTCGCGAAACTCGCCGAGATCGGCGCCGACGGCGTGCATGTGGACAAGATGTTCCCGGCAGGACTCGAGTACAATCCGGACAGCCCGTTGAGTCCGGACACGGCGGCTTGGGAAGGGGCGGTGCGATTGACCGAGGAGGTGATGCGGGAATGCCGAAAGCGCAATCCCGGCTGGGCGATGTCGTTCGAATGCAACTGGGATCGGATGCTGCAATTCGGTGGCGCCACCTGGTGGGTGGGCAACCAGCGCATCACCCGCCAGGTGTTTCCGGAAAACGCCGAGACCCTTGGCCTCTACCAGGCCTACGACTATCTCGGCCTCAATCATGCCGTCCGCGATGGCCACATCGTCATGGTCGCTCCCATGAATTTCTGTCGGGACCTCGATTGGCCGCCGTTCCAGGGACTGGCTGAATACATCAAGCAGGTGAAACGGATCCGGGATGAGCTCCAGGACACGGTGTTCCTGGGCGAAGTCCTCGGCTCAAGCGAGGTCGAGTTCGGCACCGCCCTTCCCGAGGGCGTGGCCTACAACACGTTCCGCCATCGGCACACCGGGCGGCGCGCCTGCATTTTCACCAACGACCGCAACGAGCCCCGGACGGTGGACTTGACGGGGTTCACCGGCCCGCCCGGCGGGCCGATCCGCGTGCATGTCCCGGGACACCGGGCGCGATCCCTGCCGCTTCCGGCCACGTTCAAAGTCCCGGCTGAACGGCTGCTCTTTGTCGAGGAATGTGGAGGTGCGCGATGAAACGGCGAGCGGGAAGCATGGGCTTGATGATCGGCGTGGGCCTGTTGGGAATCCACACCCTCGCTGCGGCTGCCAGGCCGGAGTTGGTGAACGGCGATTTCGAGGCGGGCAGTTTTGCCGGCTGGATGGCGGATGCCAACTGGGTGGTGGCGACCAACACGTGCGGCTACTACTCTGGCTGGCACGCAGGGCACTGGGCATGGAGCGGCGGCCAGGGTGAAGCCGCCACCGGCGTCTTGAAGTCCAAGCCGTTCCTCCTCGACAAGCCCGGCGTGGGTTTCCTGATCTCAGGCTGGAGTTCCATCCATGGCACCGGGCAGCCGCGTCGCTGGAATCATGTCAGTCTGCACCTGGCGGATGGCACCGAGATCGACCGCGTCTACGCGCCCGATACCACGCAATTCGTCCCAGCCATGCTCAACGGATCTCAGCACCGGGGCAAAACGGTCTATGTGCAAGCGGTCGACGACGCGGATCAACCCACGTTTTCCATGCTGTGCCTGGACCACGTGCGCACGGTGGAATTGCCCGCCGAAATCACCGAACCGCTCCCGCCGGTCACTCGATTCCTTCCCAAACGACTCCTGCGGCTCGAAGACGAACATTGCCTGGTGGAAGTGGACCGGGCGCGAGGGTCGATCACGCGGATTCATGACAAGCGCGCCGGCCTCGAGTTGATCCGGGACCCGAGGTTGGCGGGCAGCTTCCGGTTCGCGCTGCCCCTGCCGGGCAAGGAACCCTGGCAGACCATCGAAGCCAACTGGATCTTCGGCAAAGACCAGCGCCTCACGTCCTATGAACTCGGGGACCGGCAGTTGACCCTGCACTGGAATGGCCCGCTCAAGAACTACCTCGGAGAAGCCTTCGATGCCTCGGCCAAGCTCATCCTGAAACTTCGCGATGGCGGCATGGAGTGTGCCCTCGAGATCGACAACCGCACGCCGTATGCCGTCGGCGAAACGTACTTCCCGGTGCTCGGGGGCATCCAAGGCCTGGGCCACACGCGCAGCCAGCTCAAGAACACTCAGCTCGTGCGGCCGACCCGCATCGCCGATCGACGCACACCCTCGGATCCCGCGCCCCCTGCTGACCCCGACACGAAGGCGGTGGTTGAGACCTCCCCGATCTTCCGGGAGTTCCTCAACATGTCGTGGCTGGGCGATCAAGGCCCCGAGCAGTTCTTCGCCTGGCCCGAGCCGCTGCCGAAGCCCACCATCGCCGACGCCCCCAAAATCCAGTCGCTGCGCCAGCCATGGGTGGGCTTCCATTCACCGGCACTCCGCCACTCCGTGATTGTGGGCGGTGCCGAGTCTCGTCCCCGAACCCTGTATGCGCGGATGGAACTGGTGCCTGCCAGCTCCGGCACCACCCGCGCTGACGGCAACTGGCCCCGGTCGGAGGAACTTCGCGGACACCCCGTCGGCGTGGAGCTTTCCTTCGTCGACCTGAAAGGCGGGCCGGCGGGCATATGTTACCACGCCGCCCCCGTGTTCCTGCGGTTCCTGGTCGGTGGCGGCACCGAGATGCTGCAGGACTACGCCACGTGGTCGCGGCGTTGAGCCGACACTTCCGCTTCGCGGATGCCCACCTTGCCGGCGGCTGAGTCTCCATTGGCATTGCCAGGGAGAACGCCGAGCGGCAGCCGGAGTGGAAGTATTGGGTCTGTAACACCGGGGGCAGTTCGTGCTAAACAAGGGTTGTGAAGATGATCGAGCCGGATGAATCCGATGCCAGTGACTCGGACCTGCTGCAACGCGTGAAGCGGGGAGAGGCGGACGCGTTCGCCCCAGTGGTGCGGCGGCATTTGCCGTCGCTGCGGGCGTTTGTGGCGATCCATCTCCCCGTGCCGCACCTGGCCGACGAGATCGCCCATGAGGCGTTTGTGTTTGCCTTTCGGCGCATTCGCGAATTTGACACGCGACGTCCGTTCCGGCCGTGGCTGCGCGGCATCGCTTGGCAACTCGTCCGGGCCGAACTGCAACGCTTCGCCCGCGAACAGGTCAACCGGTCGCGGCTGGAACAGCTTCAACTGGCTGAATTGACGGCTTCACTGACGCCCGACGCGCCGCCGGACGAAGTCGTCTTTCTGGAGCAATGTCTGGCGGAACTGCCGCCACATCTCCGCCGGCTGATCGAGGATCGGTATCGCCACGAACTCACCGCCGCCCAGCTTGCCGATCAGTGGGGCCGCACCGAGGAATGGGTGCGAGTGACCCTGTTTCGCGTGCGGCGCCAGCTCCGCGCCTGCATCGAAGCCAAACTCGCCGGAGCACGCCATGCCCTCTGAACAACAACTGGCTGATTACCTCGCCAGTGCCCTGCCGGACCGGGAACGCGCCGAGTTCGAAGCCGAGTTGGCTGCCCACCCCGAAGCCTTGCGCGAACTCGTCGAGCAACGGCGGCTCGACGCCGCCTTGGGCGCGCTTCTGGACCCGAAGTCCGAGCCCCTCGAGGCCGCCATCCTGGCCAGCGTCCGGGGCGCAACCGACGAAGCCATCGAAGCGCGGGTGCTGGAGGCAACCGTCTTCGCAAAACCGGTACCCAGTCTGCGGACGGCATGGTTGGCGATGCTCAACTGGCTGTCCGGGAAGACGTCCTGGCGATGGGCGGGCGTGGCCGTTGTGCTGGTGCTGCTTGTTCTTGGGACAATGAGTTACTGGTCCGCGAAACGTTCGGGCCAACACCGCCAGCCGGGGCTTGAACTGGCCGGCGCAGATCGCGAGTCCGAACTGGTGCGGGAACTCGCCCTGCTCGTCATCGAGCCGCCGGTATGGACCGGCGCGGAGCAACAATCCGCCTGGCTGACGGCGCTCGCGGCGGCCACGGCTTCCGGAGGAAACGAACGATGAACTCGAAGTGGATGATCCCTTTGCTGGCCGCGGCTCTGGTCGCTGGCCCGACCACGGTCTGGTTGTTGGCCCAGGAAACGCCCCCGCCCGCGGCGGCACCCTTGACGGAGCAACAGCTCCAGAAGATCCGCCCCGTTATCCGCGGCACCCAGGCCGAAACCGCCCGCGCACAGACCCGACTGGGCGAATGCCAGCGCGAACTGGCCGCCCTCTATGCACACTACGAACTGGATGAGGCGGCCGCGCGCAAGCTGCAGGACGAAATCGTGGAACTACAACGCCAGCTTCTAACCAGCCATCACCGGATGCAGAAGGCGCTTCGCGCCACAATGGACGCCGGGCAGTTCGAGCGTCTGCGCCGACGGCTCGAACAGGCTTCAGCTCCTGGTTCTCCTCCCGTGACGCGGCCAACGAACCGCCCCGAAGCCTCCCCACCGCGCCAGCCATGAGCCCAGGAATTCCCCGGCTGCTGCATCGCCCATCGCCCCACAACTCACACATCGCCATGAACCGCATTTGGCCAACGCCAACGCAGATTTCTCGCGCGCCCGACGGGATGGCGCTGATCTCGGTGGTCAACTCGGACGGCGACCAAAGCAACGTGCTGCCGTTGCGGGTCCGCGCGCTGCCGCGGTTCACGGTCCCACCCCAGACGGGCGCGAGCATTGCCGCCGAAGGCTTTCGTTTGAGCCTGACCGGCAGCGTGAACCAGTTCTAACTGATCGAGCACTCGCCCGACCTCGAGCACTGGCTCTCTCTGAGCACCAACCAGTTCCTCGGCCTCCCGCTCGACCTGCTCGACCCCGGCGCCACGAATGTCCCGACGCGTTCCTACCGCGCAAGACCGGCGGAGTAGTGACCGACGAGCATCGCGGAGGAGAGTCAGTCTATGAATATGAAGACGCACGCATGCAACAGAAGGGAGTTCTTGAATGGAGCGACGGTGATGGCTGGAGCCATCGGATGGATGGGCGGCGCCGTACCGCTGGCGCAGGGGGCAACAGCGCAGACTCGGCCGATCTCGGACGCGGCGCTCAAGAAGGCGATCGCCCGCGTGTGCCAACTCGCCCTGAACCTTCCGCGCATCGACACGCACTCGCACTTCGGGCTGGACGTGGGCAACGGTGTCACGGCCCTTCCGGCACACGGGCCGGTCTCGGACCTGGCGCAGCACCGGAACGTGGCGGAAGGGATTCGGGGGCTCTACGGTGTCGACGTCGGCCCCCTGTATCGCGCGGATGGACCCCCGCAGGCCCAGACGCGGGCCAGGGCGCTCCGGGCCGCGGGCGTCCGCAAGGCCATCGAGAACGCTCTTGACACCGAGAACATCGCGACCCAGCTCGCGTTCTGTGGGGCCGAGCCGAAGTGGGCGACCCTCCAGAAGGAGATGGCGCCGCGCGTGCGGTTGCTGGCGTACATCGACGATCTCATCACGGGCAGCCACAACACATTCTGTCCAGATCGGCCGTGGGGCACGTTCGACTACTATGGCTTGCTGTCCGCCCAGATCCAACCCCTCGACACGTTTGACGATTTGCTCCGAGGCATCGATGCGCGCATCGATTCCTGGCGATCGCACGGGGTCGTCGGCATGAAGACGAGCATCGCCTACACGATCGGCCTGGAAGTAACAGACCCGACGTTGGACGAGGCGCGAGCCGCTTTCGCCCGAAAGCGCAGCATGACGCGCAGCGACGCCACGACCGTGATGCATGCCGCCTTCCGCCATGCGGTTCTGGCGTGCCTGCGGAACAAGCTGCCGCTGGTGGTGCACACGGGATTCCAGATCTGGGGCAAGGCGGACCTGCGGCAGTCCAACCCGATGCTGCTGCACAACATCATCTCGGATCCGCGCTACAAGGACCTGCACTTCGTGCTTCTGCATGGGGGCAATCCGTATGTGGGCGAGACCACCTACCTTGCCTACGCCTTCTCGAATGTGACCATCGACTTCACGTGGATCAGTTGGATGTCGCGGTCCAGGTTCCGCCAGGCGCTGAGGGAGTGGTTGGAGGTGGTTCCCCATGATCGGATCTGCTGGGGATCTGACAGCAGCACGCCCGAGACGATCGTAGGCAACGGAAGGAACACCCGCGCCGAGATCGCGGGCGTGCTCGCCGAGATGCTGGGTGAGCGCATGATAGACGAGCGCGGGGCGCAGGACTTCCTGGAAGCGTGCTACCAAACGACGCCGGCGCGTGTGTTCGGTCTGTCGGCGCCCGGGTAAGTATGACGTTCCTGAAACCAACCACGAAGCCATCGAACCATGAATTGCCGCTGCCCGGCGCGGGCCTCGGCGTGAAGCCATTCGCCATGAAAACGAAACAGATCCTCCTGCTGTTGGCGACCGGAGTCGCGTTCACCCTCAACTCACCGGCCACCCCGCCGCAGATCGCCAACCTGCAGGTCCTCCCGCGGTCCGATGGCAGCGGCATCGTGGACATCCGCTACGACCTGGCCGATGCGGATTCCCCCGCCGTCTGGGTTGGTCTGGCGGTTTCGAAGAACCACGGAGACTGGTTTGGCGTCACCCCGTCGTTCCTGGAACTGGAAGGGGATTTCGGCGGGAGGGTCCGGCCCGGAACGGACAAGCACATCCGCTGGCGCGCGGATCGGACCCTGCCAGGCTACAGCGGCGCCTCGAACGTGGTTCGCCTGACCGCCAGCGACTGGCCCTCCGGAAACGGGCCGCGCAGCACGACGTTCGGCACCTACCTCTACTGCCGCGTTCATGCCGCCCTGCCCAGCTTCCTGGACGGGACCCTTTATCCCAACATCGACAACGAGAACTTCCACCCCAACCAGATGTACCGCCCGATCGGGCCGGATGGCGAACCGATCTTCCGCGTGCCGGCGGAAGAACTTCCCGCCCGGTGGATGGAGCTGCTCTTCAAGCAACCGGATGGCGCCACCCGCGAGTGGTGGACCCACATGCTGCGCCAAATTACCGACGCCGGATTCGACTTCGTCCTCTACAGCTCTCCCGGCCAGGGTAGCCGGCACGATTCGGACTGCGGCGCCAAGGAGATCTACAATCCGTTCCAGCCGGCCTTCGCCGGTCGGGCGCTGGGCCGGGTGTTTGACGAGATGGGCTTTCCCCTTAAGGTGGCGTTCCTCCTGGACGTGCCCGGCGCCTGGAACGCCTACAACTGGGATCGAATGCGCGCCCATTACGGGGCGACCAACTGGTGCAGCTACAAGTGGCTCGACAACGGCCAGGACCCGGACCATGTCATCGGGCTCATGCCCATCAACACCAACACCGTCCAAACCTACATGTACGAGCTGATGGTGAAACCGTTCTTCGAGAATTTCAACCGGCTCGAGGACCGGGCGCGCTGGCAGACCCATAACGACTTGCCCCTGGCCCAGGGCGGCCGGCCCGTGCTTCACATTTACGCCGCCGGTTCCCAGTGGTTTACCAACTTCGACGGCGCCGGCCCTGCCTTCCAACGTTTGAAGGACCTCTTTCGCGCCGACTTCGGGGTCGAGCCTTTCCTCGCCGTGGACAACATGTGGTTCGACCGCGTCTCCCCTGGTGCGCTCACCCAGCTCAACGCCGTTGCTGACGCCCGCCAGAGCTACCTCGGCAACTGGCTCTTTGGACAGAAGAACCCGCCCGCGCCGAACTCCTGGGAGTTCAAAAACTATCGGATCACGCGCGTTTGTCCCGGGCTCAAAGGCCCGCCGGGCCGGTGGTGGCAATACCCCGAGAACATTATGGGCAAACGCTGGATCTACATCGATCAATCCCAGGGCCCCACCGAAACCTGGTTCTTCGACCGGGATTGGAATCTGGGCATGGGCGCCACGGGGTTCTCCCGCCCGCCGGACCGGGTGCTCGTCGCCCATTGGGACGAATACATAGAAGGCGAAATGATCGGCCTCATGTCCGATTACGAACGCAAGGACGGCGGCGTGCTCCGGCCCGATTTCTACCTGGAACATGTCGCCCAAACCATGCGCAACTTCGGCGCCTCACATCCCCCTGGCCGCGCCACCGTCGTGTCTCCCGCCTTTGCGCTGACGGCCCTCACGAACGCGCCTTCGCCTCGATCCGCCTTTGCGGCATCGCCTCGCGTGGGCATCGCGCCCCTGGTGGTCCAGTTCGCCGATCAATCACTCGGCGCACCCCAGTTCCGGGCCTGGGACCTGAACGGCGACGGGGTCACCGACGCGACCGGCACGAATGCCTGGCACACCTACGCCACGCCCGGCACCTACTCGGTCACGCTGACCGTCACCAACCTTGCCGGCCAGAGCCCTGTCTCTCGAACGAACTTAATCACGGTCGTCGGCAGCGCCACCGACTTGGACATCGACCTGGACGGTCACGGGAACGGCCATCAGAATCTCCTGGGCGGCGGTGCCCGGCCGGAGTTATGTCCTGCAGGCGGCACCGGTTCCCGTCGGCGACTGGCAGGACGTCCCAGGCACCGCCACCAACGCGTCTGCGCCGACGGTTGAATTCACGATGCCCCTGGATTCGCTCCAGAGCCGATTCTACCGGGTGCGGTTGGTCGCGCCATGAATGAGTCACTCTCGAAAGTACTCTTGCCGACGATGATGTCCCCGTTGTTCCCCCGGAGCAGCCGTCTCTCCTCATTCCTCCCCGGCAGCGCGGTCCTGTTCGCGATTTTCGCGGCCCTGCCGCTCTGCGCCCACAACACCGCCCACCAATACACCTTTCAGACCAACGGCGTCCTGCGCCTCGGACGCGAAGCCGAGTCCGGCGGGGCCATCATCTGGCTGAGCGAGGAAGGCGGCCCCAACGTGGTCAACAACGGCGACACGGGCCGGCAGATCCAGATGAACGTGCGCGACGCGGTGGGCGACTACAATCCCACCCAAGCCGGCGACGGCCCTAATGCCTCCGGCAGCCTCGTCTATTTCACGCACCGCGATTACACGTTCAGCAAATGCGTCCCGCTGCTGTTCTACAACGAACCGCCCTATTCCGGGCCGCCCCGGCCGGCCACCGGCCATTGGTTCTACATGTGGTCCGAGTTCCTGCCCCATTCCGGCGGCCGTGGCTTTCGCGTGCGCACCTATTACGAGAACACGGACCCGCGCCCCGGCCAGTCCTACAGCCACGCCGTCGCCCCCGCGGACATCCTCAACTATGCGCCCTTCGCCAAGGTGTTGACCTACAGCGGCACCGCGCCATGGACGGGCGGCGCGCTGACGGCCGTCACGGACCGCACGGGTGATTTTGTGAGCACGCGCTACCGGATGACGGAACTCTGGCACGGGCTCTACGACACCAACGACTGGGGCTTGGGTCACCTGGAGAACTTCGGCTGGGCCGACCTGCTGTTCTTCCTCGATGCCAACCAGACCGGCGACCACCAGTGGGCCTGCAAGAGCACCGCCGCGTGGGAGCGATTCAATCTGCGCGTGGACCCCGGCGAGAACGCGCAGGTTCGCGAGGGTTCAGGCATTTACTACCTGGGCGACGTGAACGCGGCGCGCGCCTTCTTCGCCACCTACCGGCCGGTCAAGACCGGGGATTGCAGTGACGACTTCCGCGACCCGCACTTGTTCAACTGGTGGCGGAACTCCAATCCCATCCAGGTCATCAACGGCGCGGTGAAGATGGGGCCGGACACTTCCTGGGTGAACGACCTCTCGCTCATCAACAAGTTCTGGCAGGACGGCACGTTCTCCGTGGATGTGAAGCACGAGTCCGGGTCGTCGTGGTATGGGCTGGCCATTCGCAAAGTCGGGCAGGGCCACTTCTGGGAGTCGCACACCGGCTACTATCTCATCTACCTCACCGCGACCGGCAACCTCACGCTCTACAGTCCCGCGGCGGGCACGATTGCCTCGGCCAACGTGCCCGGTTACGTGGCCACGAACTGGAACCGGCTCAGCGTCTCCGTCACGAACTTCAACTTCACCATCAGGGTCAACGGCACGACCCGTCTCACCGCCACGGACACCCGCCAAAGTCATCCGGCCGGCTACGTCTCCCTCGTGAGCGACCAGAACGTGACCTGGTTCGACAACTTCACGGTGCAGGCTTCGGGGGGCGACACGAACCCGCCCGCGCCGGTCACGAACCTGGCGGTGTTGCCGGGCGCCAGCAGCAACCAGCTTTCGCTCGCGTGGGCCAACCCTCCCGATGCGGACTGGCGCTGGACACGGCTGGTGCGCAAGGCGGGAACCCCGCCGACGCACTGGCGGGACGGCTACCCGGTGTATGAGGGCAAACTGAGCGCCTACGTGGACCCCGATTGCCAGCCGGGCACGAACTACCACTATGCCGCCTACACCGTGGACCACGCCGGCAACTACTCGGTGCCGGTGACGGTGGACGCCACTGCCGGCGTCGGCCCGGCCCCCACACTCCGCGCCGTCCCATCGGCGGGCGCCGTGGAATTGCTCTGGCCCGAGTGGGCGTCGGCGTTCTCCTTGCAGAGCCGCTCGAGCCTGGAGCCACCCGCTATCTGGCTACCCGTCACGAATCGCGTGGCGCTGACCAACGGTCAGCATCGCGTTCTCGTGCCCGTGCCCGACCCTCAGCGCTTCTTTCAACTCCAGTGGCCGTGAAACGCTGGAACGCCACCCCACGCTACAAGAGTGATTCCTGGAGAGTGGGGCCTGCGCATGACTGAGAACGCCCGGATCCGGAATCCGGCCAATCTGGACTGACTCATCACGGTGCCGTGGGAATGGAACTACTCGCTGCGGAGCTGCGTCAGCCAGTCCCTACGCGCCGCTCTTGGGCCCCAGCGCCGGCTCGACATGCACCGTGACGTGCTGGACGCCGAGCGACGATGCCTTGAGTTGATTGCTGACCTCGTGGGCAATTTCGTGGCCGCGACGCACCGTCAGGTCCCCATCCACCTCCACGTGAATTTCCACAAACAATCCGAGCCCGCTCTTGCGAGCGTGGCACTTTTCAATCCGCGCCACGTCGGGCACCGAAGAAGAAATCCGCCGAATTTCGTCCTGCAGCGTAGTGGGCAAGGCCGCGTCCATGATCTCACCGAGGGCCGAGCGGAAGATCCGATACCCGTTGAACACGATCACAGCGCACGCCAGCAGTGCCGCCCAGTCGTCCGCGCTCTCATAGCCCTTGCCGCCGGTCAGCGCGATGGTGATGCCGACGAACGCTGCCGCCGAGGTGATGGCATCGGAGCGGTGGTGCCAGGCGTCCCCCTTGACTGCGGTGCTGGTCATCTCGTCCCCCACTTTGAACACAAAGCGATAGAGCGTCTCCTTGGTCACAATGACGAGGGCCAGCACCAGCAAAGTGAACCATGCGGGCGCATGGTGCGGAGTGATAATCTCCCTGAGGCTCTGGACCCCGATGAAGACTGCGGCCGCCAGCAAGGCCATCGCCACCACCATGCCGGCAATGGACTCGGCCTTGCCGTGACCATAGGGATGGTCCTCATCGGCCGGCAGCGAGGAGATTTTCAGCCCGGTCCAGACGACCAGGGAGCTGACGATATCCGTCGTGGACTCGATGCCGTCGGCGATCAGGGCGTAGGAATTACCCACGATGCCGGTGACAATCTTGATGATGGCCAGCACCACGTTCACGGCCATGCCCACGCCGGCCGCCATCAATCCTGGTTTAACAGAGCGCATAAATATCAGAGCCGCCGGTTACTGTGCCCCTCGGCGGGGCCGTTGAGGATGCCAACCGCGCCAGCGTGGCCAATGCAGTTCCCATATCAGCATCGTCGTGCTTTCGCGCGAGGCGCATCTTGATCAAACAGTTTGCCTCGCGCATTGGAGGTAATCGCCATCACCGCCGGGTGGCTGAGTTTGCGTTCCGCACTGATGGCGTAGAATTGCACGGCACAACCCTCTGCCTGGCCGATGGTGTGAAATCGGTAGCGTGCGACCGCTTCCGCCACTGCCACGGTGGGCAGCGGGAAGCAGCCGAGTCCGTCCGCCGCCGCCACTTTCATCAACGCGGCGTCGTCGAACTCCGCCACTGCGCGCGGGTGGATGCCCTGCTCCTGAAACCACTTTTCGAGAGTCCGTCGGAGCGCGGTGCCAACGGTGGGCAGCAGCATAGGTTCATTGTGCAGGGAACATGGAAACTGCCGCTGCAACCTCTCGGCCAGTTTCCGTTCGGCACAAAAGGTCACGCCGCTCTCTCCCAGCAAGTGGTTGAACGTCTTGATGGGGAGCGCGCTCGGCGCAGGCTCGTCGGCCAGCACAATATCGAGGCGGAACACGGCCAACTGACCGAGCAAGTCCGAAGTCTTGTTTTCCAGGCACACCGCCTGCACCGGTTGACCCAGCCTGAAGACGGGCTTGATGATTTCGTAGCTGACCAACTTGGGCAACGAATCGGCGATGCCAATGTTGACGCGGAGTGGGCGGGCCGTCGGTCGCTGTTTGACCGAGTGAAGGAAATCCTGGCCCAAGGCGAAGATCTCCTCGGAGTAGCTGAACGCCTGATGGCCCGTCTCGGTCAGGGTAAGGCCGCGCGGACTACGGTGGAAGAGCTTCTCACCGAGGACGCCCTCCAGCGCCGCAATCTGCGCGGAGATGGCCGGCTGCGACACGTGCAGCTTCTCCGCCGCCTTGCGCAGGTTCCCTTCCTGGGCGACGACCCAGAAATAGCGCAGGTGGTGATAATTCAAGAATTCCACGCCGGAAGCGTATTCGCTTTATCTTAAGGACTCAATCCAAAAGTGATAATAGGCTAAGGGCCAGGAAATAGGCGATACTGCGCTCGATGAAAACGATCGTGCCATTGACCCTGTCGCGAGCCGGAGGCAGAGCTGTGCCGCTGGCCCTGAAGTCGTTTACCGCGCTGGCGTTTGACGGCATCAAAGTCACCGCCAGACGTGAGGTCGTGCCCGACTCGGAGCCGACGCGAGTACGCGCCATCCTCCTGCTCAGCCAGGATGCCAATTGGGCGGATAATCTGGATCGAGCCAATCGCGGGAACGGCTTTGCCGTCCTGCGGACTCCGAGCGTTAGCGAGGCAAGCGAGCGGATGCGGATGGAACGCCCGTGTGCCGCCATGCTGGATCTGGATTTGCCTTCGGATGCCGGGTGGCGGGCTGCGGAGTGGTTGCTGCGGGACGCGGTTGACGTGCCGAGTCTCCTGCTCACGCGACGCGCTGACCACTATGAACTGGGAGCCGCCATCCGGTTCGGGTCCGCGCTCGACAAGTCAGTGGAGCCGGCACGACTTTTCGCAGCCCTGAATTCCCTGCTGGCGCAGTCCGACCAGGAACGGTTGGCACGCGCCGCCTCCCAGCAAGCCTGGCTGCGTCGGGCGAGGCCGTATCGCTGGACGGAGGGACCGGCTCAACCTTACCGCAATTGGGGCATTAACGAGTAGGCTCAACAATGAAGGGGAATGGAAACGCACCATGAAAGTTCAATACCAACTCCTGGGTCTGAACCCCCGCGCCGTGGGCGACCGCCCACTGGACCAGGACCTCGAACAACTGGACCGCCTCATCCCCATCAGTGCGGCGCGCGTGGTCCTCGCGCATCAGCGGGATGTGGCTCCTGCTTTCAGCGCCTCAGTGGAATTGGCCGTGCCCGGCCCGGACATTCACGCGGCAGCCCGCGATCACACTTTGCAGGCCGCCTTGTTGAAGGTTGTTCACCGGCTGGAACAGCAGATTGAAGAGCGAAAGACGCGCCAACAACTCCGGCTCAAGCGCCGCGAGCACTGCCGCACCGTAGCGAGCCAATGAAGCCGCTGATTTGAAGGCCCATCATCACTAACTGAACAACACTAAGGTCCCACAACCATGAAATGCCCTGTATGCCCTGAAACCGACCTTGTCATGACCGAACGGCAAGGCGTCGAAATTGACTATTGCCCCAAGTGTCGCGGCGTCTGGCTGGACCGGGGTGAACTCGACAAGATCGTCGAACGCTCCATGGTCATGCCTGCCCCGGCACCTGCAACTGGACGACTGCCTATCCAACAGGATGTCCGGCACCGGCAGCACGACCACCACTACCACGATGACTACCACCACGGCTACAAACGGCGGAAGTCGTGGCTCGGTGAGCTATTTGATTAGGCGTATGATGCTCCTTCTCTTCATTGGCACCATGGCGGTGGGCTTGCTGGCCCATTGGCACGTTCGACGCACGTATGCGCGGCACAGTCGCACGCCCACCTTGGGCGGTTACACGGGTGCGGAGGCCGCCCACGAGATTCTGCGCCAAGCCGGCATCGCCAACGTCGAGGTGGTCGAGCACGAGGAACTCTTGGGCGACCATTACGACCCGAGGCGCCGCCGGTTGGTGCTTTCGTCGGCCAACTTCCACGGCACGTCACCGGCGGCGCTGGGCGTGGCGGCCCACGAATGCGGCCATGCCATTCAGCACCAGCAGGCCTATGCGCCGCTGCAAGTGCGCATGGCGGCGGTGGGCATCACCAGTTTTGCCAGCCAGTTGGTGTTGTGGATTCCGCTGCTGGGCATGTTCACGGGCTTGCTGGCGGCCAAGACCGGGCTGGTGATCATGGCCGCGGCCTGGGGTGTGATGATGCTCTTCAATCTGGTTACGCTGCCAGTCGAGTTCGATGCTTCCCGCCGCGCCAAACTTCTGCTGGGCCAGATGGGTTTCATTCAGGCCGGCTCGGAACGCGCCGCAGTGGCTCAAGTGCTGAATGCCGCTGCCTGGACGTACGTGGCCGCATTTGTCACCTCGTTGATCTACTTTCTGTGGCATTTGGTGCCATTGCTCACGGGGAGGGATCGTGACTGAACCAGTTTCCGGTTTTGGCGTGGGTGATGGTCCCCCCAAGCGGGTGTCAAAGCCCGCAATTCCCTGGCGCACCCACGCCAATCCAATTCTCTGTTGTAGTCCCGGCCGACATGCGGCTGGGACGGTGAACTTTGCCCAAGGGAGAGGGAAGTCGTCGGGCATTACGCCTAATCACCGAGTCCCGGGCAAACTCGGGGCGTGGTGCCTGTTCCCTCTCCCGTCAAAACGCCAAACCTCCTCCAATGAAGCACAAGAAACTGAAGCAGTGCGCCGGTAATAGACCGGCGCCACCACCGGTGCATCTGGAATTCACGCATCCGACCGCAACCATGGTGAATGTTGCCGGCTCCTTCAACGACTGGCGTCCGGAAGCCACGCCCATGGTGAGCTTGGGCGGGGGAAGCTGGATGAAAGAACTGACTCTCCCTCCTGGCGTCTATGAATACCGATTCGTCGTGGACAGTGAGTGGATGCCAGATCCGCAGGCCGCCGAAACCACGCCCAATCCGTTTGGAGGAGTGAATTCGGTGATCAGAGTAGAGGTGGCTGGGTAGTGCCCCTTAGCGTCATGTCTCATGCCTCAGTCAGCCATTTCGTGCCGGCCGTTTTTCTCGACCGTGATGGGACGCTCATTGAGGACAACGGCTCGCTGCGACTACCGAAGCAGGTAGTCTTCTACACTTCAACCGTGCCGACATTGCGGCAGCTTCAGGAGCACTTTCGGCTGTTCATCGTTACCAACCAGTCCGGCGTGGCCAAGGGCGACCTCACGTTGGAGGAAGCCAACCAGGTCAATACCCATGTGGTGGCGTGGCTGCACGAACGTGGTGTCCGGATCAACGCGGTGTATTGCTGCCCGCACCGCCGCCAAGACAATTGCGCCTGTATCAAGCCCAATCCGCACTTCTTGCTTTATGCGGCACACTGGCATGGCCTGGACCTGCGACGCTCCTTTGTGATTGGGGACCACCCACACGATGTCGAACTGGCGCGCAATGCTGGCGCAACCGGGGTTTACGTGCTGACTGGCCACGGGGTGAGACATCGGGCGGAATTGAGCAGTGAGGCAATGGTGGCACCCGACCTCGCTGCCGCCGCGGACTGGATTCTGGGCCGCATCGCGGACACCGCGCCCCAAGGGTTCGCCAAGCGCCGCCAGACCATGAAGGAACCCGCATGACAGCGCTTCGCACCATCAAGCGCCTCAGCGTCGCCCTGATCGGGGGCACCGTGCTGCTGGTTGGCCTCGCCTTGATTGTGTTGCCCGGCCCGGCCTTCATCGTGATTCCCGCCGGCTTGACCATTCTGGCCCTCGAATTTGCCTGGGCGAAGCGCTGGTTGCGCAAAGCGCAGGCCCTCTTGCGCAAAAAGACCAACGCCGACGCGTCAGACAGAGCGGGTTTCCAGGTGTCGGGCAGCATGAAAGACCGGCTCATCCAGTTTATCACCGGAGCCTTTTGGATTGCCGCCTTTGCTCTGCTCGTGTTGGCCGGAGTTGTCGTGGTGGCGATTCCACTCGGCTTGGCCCTTCTCTTCCTGGCGTTCGCAGAAACGCGGCGAGCCGTGGGAAGCGCCTACTCACGCCTATTGGGCAGGAATCCTCTGCCGTCAAAGGAGGTCACGTGAACCGCCCTTCGCTGTCAAAAGCGGACACCCGGGAACGATGCGCACTGAGTCTTCCTCTGACAATTAAGTAAAGTAAAGGGGTCCTCACTATTGACACAGACAAAGGCCGTTTCGCACCGCCGGGTAGCGGCGGCTTCGGGAAAAGCCATTGATGCAGCGGCTTCATGGCTGGTGATCGTGCGCCCAGGCCGGCCGGCGTCAAGCGGTTTGTCGCGTCCGCGTTGGAGGTCGCGGCAGCGGGGGATGCGGCGGGCGATGAGCAAGGCGGCGGTGGTCCGGACTTTCTTTGGTAGCAGGCGGGGCAGAACCAGCGGCTTTTGCAGGAGAAGGCCAGCAGGTATTCGTGGCGACAGTGGTCGCAGCGGACACGGGCAAACCCGCGCTCGAGGTCGCCGCAGTCGAGGAATTTCTGGACGACCTGCGGGATGACCGGGCGCAGCGGGCCGAGGCGGGGCTGGTAGTCGTGCGGGTAGATTGCGACGAACTCGGCAAAGTGGCGGTGGGCGCACTGCCAAAGGGGCGACTTTCGCGGGTTGCGGGCGCGGTAGAGTTGCATGGCGGAAACTTGCCACCGCCGTTGGACCGCCGTTGGACTAGACCCCAACTCCTTGAATCGGTTATATTGGTCCGACTTCGGTTGGATTCTCCTCCGCTTCTGCCAAGGATGCTGTAACGCCGAGGCTGGTTCGTGTTAAATCATGGGCGATGACATTGAACTTGCTCCGAACTGAAGCCGCGGCGCTGCGATCCCCACGCCTGCTCGCCTGTTTCCTGTCTCTCCTCTGCGTCAGCTCCGCCCTGGCGGCGGATCCGCCTCCGACCAACAGCCCTTTCCAAATCGTGAAGTCCTTCCCCGTCAGCGAGTCAACCTGGGCCGAGAAGGTCGGCGACCTTTACCTGGTCGCCGCACAGCGGTCGGTGCTGGTCTATCGCAAGACCGGCCCCGGCGAAGCGGATTACCAGGAGGTGAACCGCCTCTTCCCAGGCCTCGACGGCACCATCGAGAACTGCGCCATCGCCCATGGCCGGCTCTACGTGCCCGCGTCCACCCTGGGCCTGCTGGCTTATCGCGTTGCCGAACTCGATCAATCCGGCCTTCAGCCGGAGCTGCGCTCGACTGGCGCCAAGAGCGTCGGAGCCGTCTCGGTGGCCGGCGGACGCGTCTATGCCAAGTACCGGAACAGTGCCGAGGGCGGATTCGGTGTGTTTGACGCCGAGACGCTCGCCTTGCTCGGCGAGGGATTGCCTGGTGTGCCCCTTTACGGCCTCAGCGCGGTCACGAGCAACGTGGTCTATGCCAGTTCCATCACCAACTACGGGCAGATGCTCGTGGTCAACGCCCAGGACGTCGCCAACATCCAACTCGCCCGGCGCGTGACGAATTCGCCTTACGCCACGTTCTATCGCTGGCCCGCCACCACCATCGGCACCAATCTCTATCTCGCAGAGGGCAACGGGGGTGTGGGCGTCTATAATATCACCGATCCGCTCAACCCCGTGCTGCGCTATCGGCATGCGGCCATTGGTGCAGCCGTCGCGGGCCGCAACCAACCGGGCAGCGTGAAGGCGTTCGCCACCGACGGCGCCTACGGCTTCCTCGTGGCCGATCAGTATGTCAAGACCGCGCAAATCCTGTCCTCCAGCATGCAGACGCTGACCACCAACCACACGTCGGTGCTCAACGGCGGCGGATTGCTCCACCCGCAAGGCGTGTTCCTACGGGACGGCGCCCTGGGTGTGCCCACCACCATGGAAGGGGTGCGGTTTTACAGCGTGACGAATCCGACCGTGTGGAGCCTGCTGGCCAACGTGGACCTGCCCAGCCGGCACGAGGGCCTCGCCAAACACGGTCGCATGGTCTATGTCACCACCGACATTGACGGCGTCTGGCAGCTCGATTGGGAGGCGGCGGGCGGACCCAAGGCCAGCCGGCGGATTCCGCTCAAGGGTCTTTCCGAGGACCTGACGCTGCGGGGCAGCTATGTCTATGTGGCCAACGGCATTGGCCTGGCGACGATTGATGTCTCCGACCCGGCCAATCCCCACGAGGTTCATTACTGGGACTTCCCGTATCCCGGCGGCACACCTGACATCAACCAGGGCTGGGTGGAAGGCGTGGACTTGGTGGACGACATCCTTTACGCGGCGTTGGGGCCGGCAGGATTCGGGACCTTCAGCCTGGCGAACCCGGCGCAACCGGTACTGATGAAGAAGATGCTGGCCGGCACGAGTCCGTGGGGCAACGATGTCAGCGTCCACGGCGGGCGCAAGCTTCTGGCCTTCTCGGGCAAGACCCGCATCGTGCTGATGAACGTCGCCGATCCGGCTAATCCCACCTTGGTGTCGGATGTGGCGGTGCCGAACGGCAAATCCACGATGGGCAACGCCTTCAGCCCGGACGGCAACCACCTGGTGGTGGTGGGCGGCGGCCAGTTCGCGGTTTACAGCATCACCAACGCGGCCAGTCCGCAGCTTCTCCAGACGTTCAGCGGCCACGGAACCGAGAGCGCACTCTTCTACAAGAACTACCTGCTGGTCTCAGGCTACGGCTCGGGGACGGCCGTGTATCGGATCGGCGCCAATCCGGCCGGTCTCACGCGCATCCAGACGCTGCCGACCTACTTCTATAACAGCAAGTATTGGGTTGAGGGCGACCGACTGTTCACCAACTCCGAAGGCGTGGACGAGTTCCGGCTGGTGCCCAGGCTCTCCGCGTCCCGCAGCGGCGATGCGGTCAGCATCGACTGGGAAAGCGTGGGCCAACTGCAAGCCGCGCCCGCCGCCGACGGGCCATGGGCGACGATCTCCAACGCAATCAACCCACACGTTTCGGGTGATGGTTCCACGGAGTTCTTCCGGGTGAAAGTGCAGTGAGGCGGCGGCGCGCAAGCTGCAGTACGAAATCGTGGAACTACAACGCCAGCTTCTGACCAGCCATCACCGGATGCAGAAGGCGCTGCGTGCGGTCGTGACTGCGGAACAGTTTGAGCGACTGCGCCGACGGCTGGAAAACGCTGCTGCCCCCGCCGCCAAGCCGGAGGCCAAGCCAGAGATGAAACCGATCGGGCCATGATCCTTCGCCTCTCCTTCAGCGCGAGGTTGGCGACGATCCTTCTCGTCGCGGAAATCGCGCCGTCCCCGCTCCTGGCTCACAACACCGCCCAGCGGCTCGGTTTGGGCAGTTGGAAGCGTGCCACGACTCGCCGCCCTCGTTACGGATTATCGCGCCGCGCGGTGTGACAAACGGGTTCACTCCGAGCAGGTCCAACATCTGGAGCTCGACGCGAGTGTTGGGCTTGGCGTAGCGGTTCTTCCCTGATAACCTCTCTCCTGTGCCGCACAGTCTCGGCAGAGCCGATACGACCTGCCCCCTTTCCGGGCCAGGGGCGGCACTGGTGGAACTGTTCGACTGCGTGGAAGATGTCCAGTTTTGGATCAAGGACCGCGCAGGGCGATACCTGGCGATGAACCGTGCGTGCCTGTTGGCCGATGACCTCTCAAATCAAGGCTGGAGTGGTGGCGGGGTTGCTTGGGTGTGTGCATTGCAGCTTGGCGGAACCCGCAAGCGCTGCTGAGGCAGCCACCCCGCCCCCTGTCCGCGCGCAACGAACAGCCGAGCGCGCCCGTGCCTCTTTGGCGGGAGAATGGCGGTTTCGGATCGATCCCCAAAATGTTGGTGTGGGGGAGCGCTGGCAGGAACTGCGGTTGCAGGAAAACCTCACGCTGCCGGGCTCCCTGGATTCCAATGGCAAGGGAACGCTCAATGCCGAGTCTTCGACCGACGGCCTCAGTCGCAAGTATCTCCCCTTTCGGGGCAAGGTCTGGTATCAGCGCGACATCGAGGTGGCGGACTCCTGGGCCGGGCGGCGCGTGGCACTCGTCCTGGAGCGCAGCGCGAGTTCGCAAGTCTGGCTGGACGATCGAGAGGCGGGCGAGACCCAGGCCAGCCGGCATACGCCTCACGTACATGAACTGGGTGAACTGGCCTCACCTGGCCGCCATACGCTGACCATTCTCGCCGGCTCGGCGCTGCCTGGCCGAATCGAGCTTCTCGCGACGGACCGCGTCTGGGTGCGCCAGGTGAATGTGTACCCAGACATCGGGGCTAGGAAAGCTCGCGTGAGCGTCGAAATCGCCAACGCGACCCGCGACACCGTGAAGGGCGTCGTCCGGCTTGAGGCGCGGAGCGTCAACGGTTCCAGGGAGCATACACCTGCTCCAGTGGATCTTGAATTCGCAGCCCAGCCCGGGCGCCAGCGATTCGAGAGCGAACTGACAATGGGCGAGGGAATGCAGCGCTGGGACGAGTTTCAGCCCGCGTTCTACCAGCTCGCCGCCGCATTGAAGGCAACCGGGGACGGCGCTTCGTATGCAGACCGCATGGACACCAGCTTTGGCATGTGGGAAATAGCCCAGCGCGGGGCGAAGTTGCAGTTCAATGGCCGGACCGTGTTCCTGAGAGGCAGGTCGGCCGGGGCCAATTCGCCCATCACCGGCCAGCAACCCTACGACGTGAAGGCATGGCGGAGCTTTTTCCGCAACAACAAGGACTACGGACTAAATCACCTGCGTGCCTACGGCTTCCCGCCCGAGGCGGCGTTCGAAGCGGCGGACTTGGAAGGCGTCTATATCCAGGCGGAATTGGGCGCGGGCAGCCCCATCTCCATGGACCGCGTGGAAGCCCTGGTTGCAGAGGCCTCCGCGCTTCTCGAAACGTACGGCAATCATCCGTCCTTTTGCCTGTTCACCCTCGGCAACGAGCTGTGGGGCGAGCAGGCCGCCATGCGACAGATCATCAGCCGCCTGCAAGCCCGAGACCACCGCCGTCGGTTGTTCGCCAGTGGCAGCAACAACTTCTATGGAGTGCAGGAGTGCCTCGAGGGTGACGACTTCTGGGTGACGTGGCGCACGCGCCGAGGCTCGGAGGGGAACGTGCGAGCTTCTTTCTCCTGCGCCGACACTCCCCCGGGGCACATCGAGACTGGCCCGCCGAATACCGAGCGAGACTATGGCAAGGCACTGGAAGGTGTTCCCGTTCCCGTGATCGCACATGAAATCGGCGAGTTCCAGGTCTATCCCAATTACGATGAGATCCCGAAATACACAGGCGTGCTGTTGCCACGAAATCTGGAGACGTTCCGGAAGAACCTCGACAAGGCGGGCATGCTCGACCAGTGGCCGGACTTCCTTCGTGCCTCCGGAGCCCTGGCCGTGCTGTGCTACAAAGAAGATATCGAAGCGGCACACCGCACCCGCGGGTTTGGGGGCTACCAAATTCTGGACCTGGCGGACCAGCACGTCCAAGGCACTGCATTGGTAGGAATCCTGGACGCCTTTAACCAGTCCAAGGGATTGATCCAACCGGAGTCCTGGCGTCACTTCTGTAACTCCACCGTGCCGCTCTTGCGCTTCCCCAAGTATACCTGGAGCGCCGCCGAGACGTTTGCGGCAGAGGTCCAGGTGGCCCACTACGGACCGGCGGCTCTTCGCGATGCGCTCCTGGCCTGGACTCTGAAAGACCAGACCGGCCAGGTGACGCGGAGCGGTGAGCTGCGGCCTGCCTCCATACCCCAGGGCGATGCGGCGAAGCTGGGAGAGATTTCTCTTCCGCTGAACGGCCTGAAAAGCCCGGCGCGTTATGACCTGGAACTGCTCGTTCGCGGGACACCGTTCCGGAATCAGTGGCCACTATGGGTTTTCGACAGCGCCATCGACACGCGGCTACCCTCAGGCGTGACGGTCACGCGCAAACTCGACGCCACGGCCCAGCAGAATCTCGTCGCGGGCGACAAGGTCCTGCTCATCCCCGACCTCGAGGATCTGAGGGCGAACACCCAGATGGCCGGCAAGTTCGTCGACGGCCAGTTTCAGACCGATTTCTGGAGCTACAGCATGTTCCAGAGAATTGCGACGAACCTGGAGATGAAACCATCACCCGGCACGCTGGGGCTCCTGATGAACCCCAATCACGCCGCGCTCGCGCAATTTCCGACGGAATTCCATTCGAACTGGCAATGGTGGCACCTGGTCAAGAACGGCCGCGCGGTGGTGCTGGACGCCGCCCCGACGGGCTACCGGCCGATCGTCCAGGTGATTGATAATGTCAATCGCAACCACAAACTCGGCTTGGTCTTCGAGTTCCGGGTTGGAAAAGGCAAGCTGCTCATCTGCACCGCGGACCTGCTCCAGCTCAAGGACCATCCGGAAGCGGCGCAACTGCTCCACAGCTTGCTGGCGTATGCCGCCTCGGAGAAGTTTGATCCGGCCGCGGCGATCGACTTGACGATGCTGAGGAAGATCATGGGCATTCTCGTGATTCGCGCCTAGAACACCGAACCATTCGACCACCAACACGATGAAGAGCCACAACCGTAATCTAACGGTGCTTTGCACCATCATCTCCGGCGTGGCGATCTGCGGCAGCGGGGCCACCGGAGACAAAAAAGCACCCCGGGCAGATGCCGCCAGCGATACCAGTCCTCCTCAAGTTGCTTACGCCGGCTGCGTCCGGATCTTCAACGGCCGGGATTTCGACGGCTGGGTGGCGGATCCCTCGACGTGGAGCATCACCAATGGCGCGATGCGCGGGGTGGCCGGCACTTCGCGGCTAGCCTACACCAAAACGGACTACGGTAGTTTCCGTCTCATCTTCACCGCGCGCATGAACCCGGTGAACAACGATCACTTGGGAGTTCTGTTTTGGGGGGATCGCCCGACCGATCCTTCGAAACCGAAGATCGACAACGCCGGCTGGATCCAATTCATGCCGCCGTTTGCCGGGATGTGGGATTATCACCCCCCGCAGCATCGCAACCTGCCCCACGAAACTATCGCCAAAGGCTCGAATGATTCCACCCGATGGTGCGTAACCGAGATTCTCTGCAACCTCGAGAAAGGCACCATGCGCGCCGCTGTGGACGGGGTGGAGTTGGCGCGCTACACTCACCCCACGCCCGGCGAGCGCCAGGATCCCGAGAAGCGGATTATCGCCGGCCCCATCGGGATGTTTCGCCACGGCGGCGGCGCGTCGGAATACAAAGACATCTACGTGGAGGCAGATCCCGAAGAGGATCGTTTGATCACCCTGAAGACACCCGCAGCCGCCCCTCAGGGCAGTCGAAAGGAATCAGCCGGAGGATCGGACCTGCGCTGGACCAAACGCACGCTCTTCGTCGGTCCCTACGAAAACTGCACCACTGCCGACCTGAACAAGGACGGGCGTCTCGACATCGTGTACGGCCCCTACTGGTTTGCGGGGCCGGACTTCGTTCCACGAGCCTATCGTCCCAACCACCTATCACCCGCTTACCACCACAATAACAGCGACCACGTGATGGACGTGGACCAGGATGGCTGGCCCGACATCATCGCCGGCGGATGGGATACGAACGGGATCTATTGGTACAAGAATCCCGGCAGCCAGGCCGCCGAGAGGAGCCGAGGCTGGGAGATGCACAACGCCTGGGAAGCGCATCAACTGTCAGCGACCCGCGGCCGCATGGAAATGTTCGTCCTTCACGATTACGACGGTGATGGCGTTCCCGAACTGCACGCCGTCTGCTACGGGCGCGAGGAACCTCTCGAGGTTTTCCGCTTCAGTAAAGACGCGGTCGGCCAGCCTGTCCTGAAGCCGTTCATCCTGGGCGTCGAAGGCGGCGGTCACGGGGTTGCTCTTGGCGACGTCAACGGCGATGGCCGCGAAGATGTGCTCTGTGAAATCGGTTGGTACGAGCGGCCCGCCGGGGACCCGTTCGCAAACCCGTGGAAGCTTCACCGCGAAACCGACCTTTCGAAGATGCATCCGAGCTGTCCGTTTGTGGTTAAAGACCTCAACAGGGATGGCCGGCTCGACATCATCTTTGGTCGCGCGCACGACTACGGCCTGTATTGGTGGGAACAACTGGCGCCCAAATCCGACGGGACGACTCAATGGAAACAACATGTCATCGACGAATCCTGGTCCCAGGCTCATTGCCTGGCGCTGGCGGATCTCGATGGCGACGGACAAGAGGAATTGATCGCCGGCAAGTGCATTTGGGCCCACAACGCGGGCGATCCGGGCGCCGCGGATCCGCCCGGCGTTCACTACTACCACTGGGACAAGACGGCGTTGAAGTTCACCCGGCACACCATCGCCGCACCCGGCGAAGGCATCGCTTTGGGGCGCCAAATCAGCGTGGTAGATCTCAACCGCGATGGTCGTCCCGACCTCCTCCTGCCGAGCAAGCATTCTTTCTGGGTGCTGTTCAATGAGGGACCCAAGTAACCATCAAGCCAACACGAATGTGAATGATATCAATACGAGCTTATGTGGAGACGAGAAAATGAAAATGCGATCAATCAAGCCGCAAACGCTATCCTTCGCTTCGATTCTGTTCACCGCCGTTTTCTGCTGGGTGGCCAGCGAAAAGAACCTTGAAGATGCCAAGTCTTCTGAAGTGTCCCATAAATCCGATGCTGCGGTGGGCATAGAGGTTAAGAGGGTCAAAGATGCCAAGACGGTCGAAGCGTTGCGGAATGCCTATGCGGGCTGGCAGAAAAAGACAATCCCAACGCAATGATCCCACCCATGCACACTGCAGCTTCAATCCTCCAAATGAAAACCACCGCCTGCATGGTTCAATCCCCCAACGCCCTCCACTCTGTTTGGCGGATCGGGATGTTCCTCTTGCTGGGCCTGCTCGTTTCCGGAGCCGGGGCCGGGACCAATCAAGCCCCCTGGTTCAGCGGCGCCCTGGTCGGCATGGAAGTCGGCCCCACCGGCGCACAGTTTGCCGGCGGCAAACACGCGCCGGACTATGCGCGGAACTTCAATGGCGCCGAAATCGCCCGGCGCTGCGCCGCCGCCAACGCGGAATACCTCGTGCTCTGGGTGCGGGACGGCGACTATGCCTTCCACAACTCGAAGCAGGTTCCCAAGCCTGCCAGCTTCGGTGATCGCGACGTGCTCCGCGAAGCAGTCGAGCAAGGGCGCAAGCTAAACCTGCCGATCATTGCCTACTGCCAGCTCCAGTATCCCGCCCACGAACTCCGCCAGCACCCGGAGTGGAAAGCGCGCCAGGTTGACGGCAAGCCGATTGACCATCTCATCTGCTTCAACACGCCCTACACCAATGCCGTCAAAGCGCTGCTCGCCGAGATGCTGGACTACGGCATCGCCGGCTTTCACCTCGACATGGTGGATCAGGGCTTCGGCCCGCCGCACGGTTGCTGGTGCGACCATTGCCGGCAGCTCTTCCAGGCCGAATACGGCCGCCCCCTGCCCAAGGGTGTGAACTGGGAGGACGAGGATTGGGATCGCATGCTGCAATTCCGGTACGCCACGAGCGACCGGTTCGAAAGGATGCTCACCGATTACGTGCGCAGTCTCGACCCGCGCGCGACAGTGGACTTCAATTATCACGGCAACCCGCCCTTTTCGTGGGAAGTGGGCCAGACGCCGGTCCGCCAAGCCAGCAACGGCGATTTCGTCACGGGCGAAGCCGGCCTCTGGGCGTTCGGCGCGCTGTCGGCCAGCTTCAACGCCGCGTGGTATCGCGCCGCCACCCCCGGCAAGCCGTTCCAGGTCGCCGTCCAGCGCGGCGTGCGTATGTATCACGACCAGACCACCCGCCCGCTGAACGACATGCGCTGGGAGATGTTCACCCTGCTCGCCCACGGCGCCTTCGTGACCATGATCGACAAGACCGCCTACGACGGCTGGCTCGATCCCGTCGCCTACGACCGCATCGGCGCGCTGCTCGGCGAGGCGCGGGCTAAACGGGCGCACTTCGGCCACACGCCGGTGCGCGAGGTGGGCATTTACTTCAGCACCCGCTCCCGTGATTGGATCGGACGCGACAAGCCAGCGACCTGGTTTCAAAGCGTCCAGGGCGCGCACAAGGCCTGCGTGTACGAGCACCTCGGCTTCGGCTTCCTGTTCGACGAGAACCTCAGCCTGGAAGGTTTGAAACAGTTCCGGGTCGTCTGCCTGCCGAACGCCGGCATCCTCACGGAGCGTGAAGTGGAACTGTTCTGCCGCTACGTCGAGGACGGCGGCAAACTGCTGATCGCTGGCCACAGCGGGCAGTTCGATGGCCTCGGCAAACCGCTGGCGGCTGCACCTCTGGAAGCCCTGATCGGCGCGAAGGTCAAAGCTCGGCGGGAAGATCCGGATACCTGGATGCGCTTTGGGCCGAAGGCTGCGCCGGAAAAGGTGCTGACCGCTGGCCTCCGCCTCGACTGGCCCTTCCTCGTCCGCGGGCCGGCAACGGTCTACGAACCCACCGCCGCAACACCCGTCGGGGATTTGCTGGACTCGCACCGCGCCGCACTCGCCAACCCGGCGGGATACAATGCCGACTGGCCGCTCAGCGCCCGACAGGTCGTCGGTCCCGCGGTGCTCCTCAACCCGGTCGGCAAGGGCACGGTGCTCACCTTCGCCGGCTCGCCCGATGCCGCCACCGCCAGCGAGCATCACATCGTCGAGACCCGGAAACTCTTCGCCAACGCCGTCCGGTTCTTGAATCCAACACCACGCGTCCGGATCACCGCGCCCGCCAACGTCGAGGCCGTAACGACCGATGACCCGGCAACCCGGACGCTGCGCATCCACCTGATCGCCTACAACGCCACGCCCCAGACCACACCCGTCAAGGAGCGCCCCTACGTCCTCCCGGGCCTGATCGAAGACGCCCCGATGTTCCGGGCCAGCATCGAGATTCGCGACGGTTTGAAGAGCGCGAAAGCCCTGAACCGGAACACGCAGCTCAAGAAGCGCGGTCACCGCGTGGATCTGACCGTCGCCGACCTCCACGAAGTCATCCAATGCCGCTATTGATGTGACGTCTCCAGTGCAGAATCTGAATCGGCGCAACTTCCTCAGGCGCACGGCGCTCGCCGGCGCGTCTTTGCTCGCCGGCCCCTACATCGCCCTTTCCGCGGATCGACCGGCTGAGCCCGGCCCGCGCACAGCGGTGCGCCGTCATCGGGGAAAGCCCGCGTTCTTCCTCGAAGGCCAACCTTACACCAAGCCCGTCTTCGAAACCTATGTGCCTGATCTGAAGTACTTCCGGCAATTCGCCGAGGCCGGCACCGACGTCTTCAGTTTCTCGACGAACCTCGGCCCTGGTTTCGGCTCCCCGGTCTGGCTTGGACCAGATGAGTGGGATTTCCGCCAACTCGACGAGCTCGCGCACCGCGTGTTGGGGGCCAACCCGCGATGCTACCTCATGCCGCGCATCCTGCTCAGCACCCCGGAGTGGTGGGTGCAGGCGCACCCGGACGAGTGCCAGTTGCTCGCCGACGGATCGCGCTCTTACTCGCCCCAACAGGACCTCGGGCGCGGCGGGAAGTCCTTTCCGTCCCTGGCCTCGGCGAAATGGCGGACGGACATGGCTGCAGCGCTCCAGCGCGTTATCCGTCACCTCCAGCAGTCCGATTGCGGCCACCGGATGTTCGGCTGTTTCTTCACCGGGCTGATGACCGAAGAGTGGTACCACTGGAGCATCCACACAGGTGAACTCAGTGATTACAGTCCCCCTGCCGCGCGCGCCTTTCGCGACTGGCTCCGCGCCCGTTACCGCACAACTGCCGCGCTGCAGGCGGCATGGAACGATCCGCATGCCGATTTCGACGCTGCCGCCATCCCATCTCAGACCCGCCGCCAGGCCGGCCGCAGCGAGCGCACCTTCCGCGACCCCGCCACCGAGATGGCCGTCATCGACTGGTATCTTTTCTTCAACGAATTGATCCCGGACACCATCGGCCACTTCGCACAAGCGGCGAAGGCGGCCCTCGACCACCGCCAGGTCGTGGGCACATTCTACGCCTACATGTTCGAGTTCGGCGGCGACCCCGAGTACGGCCACAACGCGCTGGGCCGCCTGCTACGTTCGCCCCACCTCGATTTCGTGGCCGTCACCGCCAGCTACTTCAACCGGGAAGCCGGCCCGGGCGCAGACTATGCCCGGGCGCCCCTCACCTCCGTCGGCCTCCAGGGCAAGCTCTGGTACCACGACAACGACACGGTCTCCTTTCGCTACGACGCGATGAATGCCGGCCGCAAGGACCGCGACACGGTCGCCCGCTATCGCCGCGAATTGGGCGTCACCGAAACCGCCCAGGAATCCATCTGGCAATACCGCCGCGGCGCCGGGTTCGTCCTGGGCCATGGCATCTACCAGAGCTTCTTCGATCTGCACGGCGGCTATTTCGACGACCCGGCCCTGATGGCCGAGGTGCAGCGGCTGAATGCGCTGCTGGATGGATCGAAGCAGCATGACTGCTCCTCCGTGGCCGAGATCCTCGTGGTGTCCGACGAAGCGTCCTGCAGCTACGCCACGTTCGAAAGCGGCTTCCTCCAGCAGACGCTCCAGCCCGCGCAGGTGCAACTGGCCAAGCTCGGCGCGCCGCACGATTCCATCCTGGTGGACGACCTCGCCCTGGCGGATGTGAACCGCTACAAACTCGTCATCTTCCTGAACTGCTTCCACCTCTCCAACGCACAGCGCCGCCTGATCCGGATGCGCGTGCTAAACCGCAACCGCACCGTCCTGTGGTGCTACGCCCCCGGGCTGTTCAACGGGCGGCACACTTCCGTCCACGCCATGCAGGAGCTTACTGGCCTCCGCCTCGCCCTGGCAGCGACCCCGGACCGGGTCCAGGCGCGAATCCGCCTCACGGACCGGGGCTCCCGGTTCGGATCGAACTCTGTTCCCTCCCCGCAGGTCATCGGCCACGAACACCTCTGGGCGCAGTTGGTCTCGGTCGAGGACGATTCGGCCACCGCGCTGGGAGCACTGGCGGGCCGGTCCGAAGTGGCGCTGGCCATGAAACCCCGGCCCGGCTGGACCTCGGTCTACAGTTTGAACCCCGTCCTGCCCTCCTTTTTCCTCCGGGCCCTGGCCCGGCATGCGGGCGTGCATATATACAACGACCACGATGACACGCTCTACGCCAGCCGCTCCTTCCTGTGCGTGGCAGCGGATCAGCCAGGTCCTCGCCGGATCCGCCTGCCCGGGCACAGCAACGTCCACGATCCGTTCACCAATCAGCAGCTCTGCCGCCGCGTGACCGGGTTTACCCACCGGTTCCAAGCAAAGGAGACCGTGCTGTGGCGCATCGACTGATCAAGTTCCTCCGTCTGCCGGGTCCGCCTGAAAACCTCCGCCCCCGCGCGCATCCGTGTTTGCCATCGGGCCGCACACAATCTTCCGCCCAAGCACAGCCTCAGCTGGATCCGCAATGAACCCCCGCACCCCCGCAGTCATGAACCGTCGCAACTTCCTCGCCGCAACCGGTGTTGCCGCTGGCAGCATCCTGGCTGGCGTTCCCGCTGTGCATGG